>Ga0070734_10003422_pt1 | contig 16652 bp, 13 predicted proteins | sample Coa_R1_8_FD_66444 | JGI IMG/M metagenome (GOLD analysis project Ga0070734, IMG submission 66444) | Surface soil microbial communities from Centralia Pennsylvania, which are recovering from an underground coalmine fire - Coalmine... | ecosystem: Environmental > Terrestrial > Soil > Unclassified ... | reverse complement strand
AGCGAATGCAACATCAGGGCAAATCGCTGACGATGAATGTTTCGATTACGCCGCTGGTGAGCAAATCCGGCGAGCGAATCGGGCGGCTCCTGCTCTTTGACGACGTGACGCAACGCGAGCGAATGGAAGAGCAGATGACGCAGACGGAGAAGCTGACGTCGCTGGGACTGCTGGCGGCGGGCGTGGCGCACGAAGTGAATACTCCGCTGGCGGTGATTTCTAATTACATCCAGATGCTGGCGAAGCAGATGCCAGAAGAGGACCCGCGGCATTCGATCATCGAAAAGATCGTGAAGCAGACATTCCGAGCGAGCGAGATCGTAAACAATTTGCTGAACTTTTCGCGAACGGGCGCGGCGGAAGTGGCGAACGTGGACGTGAACAAGGTGGTGGAAGAGACGCTGTCGCTGGTGGCGCACCCGCTGAAGACTTCGCAGATTCAGGTCGTGAAAAATCTGGGAGACGCATTGCCGACGGTGCGCGGGTCGGCGAACAAGCTGCAGCAAGTGTTTTTGAATCTTTTCCTGAATGCGCGGGATGCGATGCCGAGCGGCGGCATGCTGGAAGTGAAAACGGCGGCGCACAACGGCAGCGTCGAAATCGAGATCGTGGACACGGGCGCTGGAATTCCACGCGAGCACATTCACAAGATTTTCGATCCATTTTTCACAACGAAAGCGAGCGGGCGCGGTACCGGCCTGGGACTTTCGGTGAGCTACGGAATCATTAAGGAACACGCAGGAAAAATCGACGTTCGGTCCACGCCTGGAAAAGGGACGTCGTTTCACGTTGAGTTCCCGGCGGTGAGGAAAGCGGTCCATGTCTAAGGGCTCCATTCTTGTAGTAGATGACGAATCAGAAATTCGCGAAGGGTTGGAACTGCTGCTGGTGGGGGAGGGATATGGTGTGTCCAGCGCAGACACAGGTGAATCCGGCCTGGGAAAACTGGAAGAGAAGCCGTTCGATTTGCTGCTTCTCGATGTGAGTTTGCCCGACCGGAACGGAATCGAATTGTTGCGCGAAATTCGCGCACGCGATCCGCATCTGCCGATCGTACTGATTACAGCGTATGGATCCATCGAAATGGCGCGCGCGGCGTTCAAGAGCGGCGCGATGGATTACATCACGAAGCCGTGGTCGAACGACGAATTACTGGCACAAGTGGCGCAAGCAGTGGAATCGCGGCGACTGCGGGACGAAAACGTCCAGCTGAAGCGCGCGCTGAAGCAGCGGTTCAACTTTCCGAACATCATCGGCAAAAGCGAAAAGATGCAGACGTTGCTGGACCTCGTGGCCCAAGTGGCGCCATCGCGTTCGACGATACTCATCAGCGGCGAAAGCGGGACCGGCAAGGAATTGATTGCGAAAGCAATTCATTCGGCGTCGACGCGCGCAGACAAGGCGTTTGTGCCGGTGAATACGGGATCGATTCCGGTGGATTTGCTGGAGTCGCAGCTGTTTGGGCATGTGAAAGGCGCGTTCACGAGCGCGGTCGCTTCGAAGAAGGGACTTTTTGAAGTTGCCGACCAAGGGACGATTTTCTTCGATGAGATTGCGACGATCAGTCCGGAGACGCAGGCGAAGCTGCTGCGCGTGATTCAAGAGCGGGAGTTCATGCGGCTGGGCGGGACGGAGCAGATCAAGGTCGATGTGCGAATCGTGGCGGCGTCGAATATTGAATTGCTGACGTTGGTGCGCGAAGGGCGATTCCGCGAGGATTTATTTCACCGACTGAACGTGATTCACCTGACGTTGCCGCCGCTGCGCGACCGGCGGGAAGACGTGCCGATGCTGCTGACGCATTTTCTGGAGCGCTACTGCCAGGAAAATACGAAGCCGATGCGGACGTTTACGCCCGGCGCGATGAAGCTGTTGATGGATTACGACTGGCCGGGCAACGTGCGCGAGCTGGAAAACGTGGTGGAGCGCGCGGTGGTGCTGTCGACTGCGGAGCGCGTGGACGTGGATTTGTTGCCGGAGAGCATTCGAAGCAAAGAGATTGTGCGCGGTGTGCGACTGCAGCTTTCCGAATTCATGCCGCCGCTGCCGGGTGAAGCGGGAGCGCGATCTTCCGCGGACAATTCGCAGCCATCGCTCTTTCAAATCATGGATGAAATCGAGCGGCGAATTATTGTGGACATGCTGGAACGGACGAATTGGAATCAGACGGAGGCGGCAGAACGGTTTCTGATACCGTTGTCGACGCTGAACCAGAAAATCAAACGGCTGGGAATTGACGTGCGGCGCCGGGGTAGAATGGGCGACGATACGTTTATCGCCTCGTCCGGGAAGTAGCGACGCGGGCGGCAGGTTTAGGGGGAGGGCGGAATGATTTCGTTGCGCAAGAGTGTTTCTTTGGCGATGGTGATTGGATACGCCGGCGCTGCAGTGCTGCTAATTCCCGGTGGAGCTGCATCGCGAGCGCCGCAAGGTAACGAGCCAACGCCTGCGTATCACTCGCAAGTGCCGGACGGACCGCTGCCGCAGACGATGGCGCCGTCGTCGTTCGCGAACCCCGTGATTCAAAATGCCTACGCAGTGGCGGCGAAAGTGAAACGCGCGCTGTACCAGCAGCCTTGCTATTGCCATTGCGACCGCAGCATCGGACACGAAAGCCTGCTGGACTGTTACGTGGGCAAACATGCTTCGGTGTGCGATGTTTGCATGCGCGAAGCGTTCTACACTTACGAACAGACACAGAAAAAGAAGAGCGCGGCGGAGATTCGAGCCGGAATCGAACGCGGCGAATGGCAGCAAGTGGACACTTCGAAGTACGAGACCTATCCAGCAAAATAATATCCGCGCAGACCACCGGGCCGAGATTTTCCGGACTTGTGCGGTTTGGCCTCTTTCCGTAAACTTTTAGAGCCCAGACAAAATTGGAGGAAATGATGAAGTTGCACACCCGTTTCTACGTGTGTTTGGTGGTGCTATTTGCATTGGCATTTTGCGCTTCCCTGCCGGCCGCTGCACAACAAAAGGATCATGGCGTCTCAACTCAGGACTTGCGGCAAGACGTTCAACGGGCCTCGGACAACCGGCATGCGGATGAAGCCGCGATTCGCGAGCTGCTCTCTACAGAACAGGGACAAAAAGCCGTAAAGTCGGCGAACGTGGATTTTCAAAAGGTGAACGGCGCGGTAAGCCAGTTGAACGATGAAGAAGCGGCGCGGCTCGCCGCACAATCGCGAATGGTGCAGAAGGACATCGCGGCGGGAAATTTCAGCGACCGCGACCTGCTGATTATCGTGGTTGTAATCGCGTTGCTGGTGCTTGTGATTGTCGCGGTCCGGTAACTCGCGGACGGAAAGAAGCATTATGGCGCTTGCTCGAATCCTAATTTGCCTGCTGCTGGTTCCTGTGATTGCGACGGGAGCCGGCAGCGGCATTTGGCTGGATGTGCCGTACGTGCGGCAGACGAAGGATGGGTGTGGTTCGGCGGCACTGGCAATGGTGCTGCGATATTGGAATGAAAGAGGCACGGCAATTGCCGCTGAGCGGATGGACGCGGAGAAAATTCAGAAAGAATTATATTCGAAGGAGGCTCGGGGGATTCGAGCGGAGGCGGTTGACCGGTATTTGCGAGACACAGGATTTTCGCCGATTCAATTTCGCGGTGAGTGGAACGATCTGGAAACTCATCTGGAGAAAGGGAGACCGCTGATCGCGGCAATCCAGCCGGGCGCAAGAACCTCTCAGCACTACGTGGTGGTTGTGGGCATGGATCGAACGGAAGAAGCGGTGCTGCTTAACGATTCGGAGCGGGGAAAATTGGTCCGTGTCGAGCGCGCCGAATTTGAAAAAGAATGGCAGCGAAGCGGCAACTGGACGTTGTTGGCCCTTCCAAAGCCTGCCGAGTGAAGCGTCAAACGATTGCGATTTTGATTTTTCTGGGTTTGCTTGCTGACCCGTTGCTCTCGTCTGCCCAAAAAGCCAACACACAAGCTGATGTTTCCGCCAAAGTGCGCAGATCCTACGAGGCAAAAGAGTGGGAGCAGGTCGCCGCGTTGAGGAATGACGCTGCGGCGAAGCCGTCGCCTGAGACGGAGTATCTGCGGGGCGTGGCGTTGATGCGACTCGGGCGTTACGCCGAAGCGCGAGACGCGTTCACGGCAGGTTTGCTGGCGGCTCCCGGAGATGCACGATTCCTGGTCGAGCGCGCCGGAGCGGAATACCGGCTGCAGGATTTTGCCTCGGCAAAACTTGATTTGCGCCAGGCGCTAGTGCTTCAACCCCGAGACGAATACACGCTGGATTTCTTAGGCACGATCTATTTGCTGGAGGGGAATCTGGATGCGGCGCTGAAGTATTGGAACCGGATAGAAAAACCCCGACTGGCTTCGGTACGGCTCGATCCGGAGCCGAAAGCCAAAGGGAATTTGAGTGAACCCACATTTCACGCGCCGCAAGTGCTGGAACGAGACGCGTGGCAAACAACGGATGCGCGTTTGGAGAACGTTGGGGTCTTTCCGCAAAGACGACTGGAGCTTGTTCCAGCCGGAGAGCAGGATTATGCGGCCGTCCTGCACCTCAGTGAGCGAGATGGGCGCGACAACCTGCGCTGGACGGGTCTCGTCTCGCTGCTGAGCGGCGTGCCGTATCAAACTGTCTATCCGGACTGGTACAACATTGGCGAGAGGGCGATCAATTTTTCTTCCATGGTTCGATGGGACGCGCAGAAACGACGCCTGTTCGCTTCGCTGAGCCTGCCTGTCGAAAGAAGAGCGGACCGGCTTGTTTCGATTTTCGTGGATGGGCGCAACGAAAACTGGAATTTATCGCAGACTTTTTCAGGAAGCACGTCCCCGATCGTGGGCCTGAATCTGCGGAGGCTTGAAGCGGGCTTAGAGCTCCGGTTCGTGATTAACGGCGCCTGGAGTTGGAACGCCGGGGCGGGAGTCGTTGGGCGAACGTTTCGAAATGCAGGAACGGCGACCACGGCCGACGCGCAAGCGTTTTTCACGAGTGGGACGTCCGAGAAGAGCTGGGTTGGAGTGACACACACCCTTTTGCGCATTCCGGAGCGGCGATTCACCGTGGTGGGAATAGCGCAATCGCAATTTGGCCGGGGCTTCAAAAGCAATCTGGGACCATTTGGATCTCTCGGAGGATCGCTGCGAGCCGATTGGCTGCCGCATGCGCGAGGTGATGATGACACCGTGCATTTCAGACTGCGCGGGTCGGAGCTCTTTGGGACAGTTCCGTTGGATCAGCTATTCGAACTGGGCCTCGACCGTGATTCACCTTTATGGTTGCGCGGGCACGCGGCGACAGTGAACGGAGAAAAGGGCCGGGCACCTCTGGGAAGACGGTTTGTTCTGATCAACTCCGAGTACGACAAAATGCTCTATGACGGCGGATTCTTCCGCGTACAAGCAGGACCATTGCTCGACATGGGAAAGATTACGGATCCAACCGGAGTGATTGGAGATTCGCGATGGCTGGTCGACGCGGGCGTGCAGGCAAAGATTCGCGTTCTCGGAAGCGTCAGCGTCGTACTGTCTTATGGGCGCGACCTGCGCAATGGCCGAGGGGTATTTTTCGGAACGACGGAGCGATAGAGTTTCAGCGGAAATAAGAAACGCCGGACTCGCCGGCGTCTTCTCAAAATCATGTTTTGAAAGGTCGACCTAGAAGTGAACGACGATTCCGGCGCCACCCTGGAAGTTGTTCTGCGATTGCGAATAGAGCTGGGAACGAACGTAGTCGCCACCGACCCGAATTGAGACGTTCGACGTCAAGCGGTAATCGGCTCCGGCTCCAGCCTGAAGAGCAAAACCGTTCTTCCCGCCCAAAGCGGTCTGGGGGATCATGTGCAGGCCACCGACCAGAGCATGCATCCAAGGTTCCCAACGGCGCTTTTCACCGCGCCAGGCGATGCGCCCGCCTCCGGTGTAAAGCAAGTACTTGGAGCGATCACCACCAAAAACCTTTGTGCCCAAAGCGCCTACGACATTGCCTTCGATCGCAAACCAGTCGTTCATGAAATAAGAGAGGGAGGTCTGCAGGCCATTGAGATTGGCGTTGAACGGAGTGGAGCGGAAACGGACGTATTGATAGCCAAGTCCGAGTTGAAAACGGAAGTCATCGCTATTGCCAAAATAGAAGCGAGGAGCCGGCTGCGGATCCGCAGGCTGGGGCGTGGGAGCCGCGGGTGCGGCAACCGTGTCGCCGGTAACCGTCTCAGTGAGACGGACACGCTCCGAAGGCGCGGCGAAATTCGAGAAAGTGTTATCGCCAAAGTTATTCAGACTGAGGCTGCCAGTTTGCGCGGTGGCAAGACCGGCGAATCCGAGGGTTGCGAGTAAAGCCAGAACGAACCGTTTCATGTTGATATTCCTTATCGTGTGGTTCCCAGGCCTGGCTCCGGCCACTTAAGTACGGTAAACAACCCGCGGCGGGTTTGTCCACGCTATTTCTTGCGTTGGGGGGCAAAAGAGCACGATGCCAGGCTGGTACCGACTAGGTATCGCGGACTGGTATTAAGCAAGGTGAGGCCGGCAGACTACTTGCCGTGACGGAGATACGCGTCGGACTTGTTTAGCCAGTCTTCGCGGGGCGGGTTGAAGACGTCCAGATCAACTGTGTCTTCCAGCGCCCAAGCCTCGTGAGGCATGTTGGAAGGGATGCAGAGGACCTCGCCGGCGCGGACGACGATTTCCTTGCCGTCGATGGCGAACTTGAGAGCACCCTCTAAAATGTAGGTGACTTGCTCGTTGTGATGATGATGGAGCGGGACGTGAGCGCCTTTCTTCATAATCACGCGGGCGAGCATGAGATTTTGGCCGGTCAACATTTCGCGATCGATGAGCGGATTGAGATGCTCGCGTTCGACTGTATTCCACGGAATGTATTTCGGTTGCGGTGAGGCGCTCATTTCATGTCTCCATAAAGCTTCGCGGCAGTATCGTGCAAATAGAGCCGCGCAAGTTCGAGTGCTTTGTCTTCGCTGATGGCGCCTTCGGCCACGAGTTCGGCGAGGGCCGCGGAAAGGGCGGAACGAGTTGTGCGGGCGGCGAGCCAGAAACTTTCTTCGGCGCCGAGTGCGTCGTTGAACGGGAATGCGTCAGAACCGAACATCATTTTGTCCGGGTAGATGGTGAGGAGCTGTTTCAGCACGGTTTTGAACTGCGAAGGATAGAGCAATTCGGACTGGAAGGAAGTGTCGAGGTAGACGTTTTTCACGGCAGTGAGCAGAGCGGCTTCGCGTTCATAGGGCCAGCCGCCGTGAACGAGAACGAAGATGGTGCTTTTGTAGCGCGGATCGCGCAAAACATTTTCGAGATTAAGGACATTGCCCTGGCGCAGGCTGAAATAGTCGCCGATGCCGACAGCCGTATGGAAATGCATGGGCAGCCTCAGTTTGCCGGCTTGTTCAACCATGACGCGGAAGATGTGGTCCTGGAACAAGCGATATTCGTCGGCAGAGGGAACACCGCCGTCTTTGAATTTCGCGTAAATTGCAGCGGCTTTTTCGCGAGGAGGGTCACTGAAGTAGAGCGAGCGGAAGTAAGCTGCTTCGAATTTTATAGCGACGCCGCCGCGCTTCTGGTTGTCTTCCATGGTGCGGCGGACGAAATCTTCGTAGTCGGTAAGAACGGCAGGCAGGCCGGACATGCCCATTTGTTTTTTGTAGCGAAGCAACATTTTTTCCTGAAGCGGGACGTAGACACCCATGTCTGGAGTGCTGGCTTTTTGATCGCGATTGTCGAAGGGATAGAAAAACGAATCGCCGAAGAAAACCCAGTGGAAGCGCTTCGGATCGAGATACGGAGCCATGAAGGCGCGGTTTGCGAGGCAGACGTCAAAGTTCAGCTTGTCGAGAATGCCGTCGAAGTAAGCGGAATCGCCTTTTAGCTCGGCGGCTTTCTTTTTGTCCGCAAGCCACTTGGCGTGTTCGGGTTTGAAGTCGTCGTAGGGATAGCCGAAGAGGGCTTTGGCGGCGGTTACGAACTCGGGATTGTCGTCGCGCAAACGGAGGACGCTGCTTTCGTCGGGCGGAGAAGCCATGGCGTCGACGTCGGAATCGTCGGCAAAACCGGGGTGCGAGTGGTTGTCGTAGATGGGGATGCGCTCGACTTTTTGCGAAATGCGATCGTAGATGGCGGGAAAATCGGCGGAGGGAAAGGGGCTGGTCTGTGCACGGAGTGGTGGCGAGAGGAAAAGAGCCGCCAACAAGAACATCACGATCGTTAAGAACTGTTTCATTCCACCCTCGCGGTCAACTAACAACTGACGATAATCCTGAATTCGATTTCAGCGCGCGACGGCGGCGCGCCACTTGACCGAAGCTCGCTGCATTCGTTCCAAGGCCTCTTCAAGCAGAGTCCGCGCGCTGACTAAAGAGAAGCGAAGGAAATTTTTCCCCTCGGCGCCGAAGGCAGCGCCAGCAATCGCGGCGACTCCGGCCTCTTCGAGGAGAATCTTTTGGATTTCCTCAGCGCCGGCGCCCGTTTCTTCGATGTTCACCCAGGCGTAGAAGGCGCCGTCCGGGGACAGGCAACGGAAGCCGGGAATTTTGTTCAGGCCCGCGACGAACAGGTCGCGACGTTTGCGATATTCAGCCGTCATGGCGTCCACGGCGTTCGTAGAGTCGCGCAGGGCTTCAACAGCTGCAACCTGGGTGAATTCGGCGACGCAAGTGAATGTGTTCAAGACCAGCATGTCCATGGCGTCGATGACGTGTTTCGGAGCGACGCCATAACCGAGGCGCCAGCCGGTCATGGCAAAACTTTTTGAGAAGCCGTCGATGATGACGGTTCGCTCCGCCATTCCCGGAAGCGCCCACGGCGACAGATATTCGGCGCCGAACACAATACGAGCGTAGATTTCATCGCTCAACAGCCAGAGATCGTGCCTTTTCGCGAGTTCGGCGAGTCCATGCAATGTTTTTTCGTCGAAGACCGTACCGGTGGGGTTGTTCGGCGAATTGAAAATCAGAACGGTGGTCTTCGGAGTAATTTTGGAAGCGATTTCGTTGAGATCGGGCTGGAATTTATTTTTCTCGGAAAGAGAGAACGGAACAGGTTTGGCGCCGAGACCACGAGTGAAGGACGGATAGATGGGAAAGCCCGGGTCCGGATAGAGGACTTCGTCGCCGGGCTCGATCAAGGCCATCATGGCGAGCGATAAAGCCATTTTGCAGCCGGGAGCGACAATGACTTCTTCGGGTTGTACGTTCAGACGGCGCGTGCGCTTGAGATAGGCCGCGATTTCCTCGCGCAAAAGTGGAATGCCGCGGGTGGCGCAATAACGATCGCGACCGCCGGCGACCGCGCTGCGAACCGCGTCGACCACAGGCGGAGCGGGATGAAAATCGGGTTCGCCGAGTTCCAGATGGATGATGGAGTGGCCCTGCTTTTCGAGTTCTTTGGCGCGCGTGAAGACGGCGAGCGCACCTTCTCCGCTCAGTTGTGAAACGCGCGATGCAATTCTGCGGTTCGCCATGAGGAGCAGTCTATCATTTCGAGGCGGGAGGCGGAGTGACGGGGATGCGCAGGCCGTCAATGAAACGAGGAAACATTTCGAACGCTGCGGCGGTCAGAAACAGTTCGACGAGTTCCGGATCCGTAAAATTGGCGCGTAATTCGGAGAAGAATGCGTCGTCGACGGCACGGCCCCCGAGATGGAGCTTGTCAGCAAGGCGAAATCCGAGTTTCTCTTTGGCGGAGTACGGGCCGCTTTCAAAATTGGCGACGGCGGCAATCTGTTCTTCGGTGGCACCTTTTTGCCGGGCGGAAATGCTGTGCGCGCGAATGGCGTATTCGCTGGCGTTGCACTGAGAGATGCGGACGGCGACGAGTTCCTTGTACCAGCCGCGAAGGGCGCCGTCAGAAAGCAAGGGCTTGAGAAAGCCTGCGACGGCGGGAGCGATTGGCGGAGTATGCGCGAGGGCTTTGAACATATTTGGGACGACGCCGCGCGCGGCGAGAAGCGCGTCATAGACTGCGCCTATTTCCGGTGTGACTTCTTCTCGTTGCAACAGGCGAACTCGGCTGTCTGCGCTCATTTCGTTTTGCCCCCGAAGAATTTTACATGCAAAAAGCAAAAGCGCCCCAACGTCGGAGCGCTTTTGGAAGGAGTTTGTGTTTGGACGACTTAGAACGCGTAGCGCAAGGAGAACTGGATCAAGCGCGGCGTGCCAACCGTCGAGACGATCTTGCCGAACGCGCCCGGGTTTTCGACGTCCGTGACGGCCGGGTTCGCGAAGTTGGCATGGTTCCAAATATTGAAGAAGTCAGTTGTGAACCGCAGTTGCTGACGTTCCGTGATCTGGAAGTTCTTGATGAGCGAGAAGTCCCAGTTCTGCTGGAAGGGGCCGCGATAAATGTTGCGACCCAGGTTGCCAAATGCCGTGGTGCAGAAATTCGGGTTGTTCACGGGGTCGCACTGCGTTGGATAAAGTAACGGGGCCGTAGTAAACGCGGCAGGATTCAGGTAGCCGTCGATCCGCTGATGGATATCGCCATTGCTTAGACCGCTAGCGATGGTTGAGCCAGAAGCGAGATTCGCGGTCAACGTGCTCGTGGTGCCAGGGCCGATGAAAGCGGAGCCGCCCGCCGAGTCAAATATGGAGAAAGGCGAACCCGATTGGAAAATGCTGATTCCGCTGATCGCCCAGCCGCTGAGCACGGCACCCTTCACTCCCTTTTCATTGCGGAAAATCGGAAGGTCGTAACGATAGCTAACGACGAAGCGGTGGGTGCGGTCGAAGTCAGACAGGCCGCGCGAATTGGCCAAGGATGACTCATCGTTGAATGCGGTGTTGAAGGCAGTATTGCCCGTGGAGGTGGCATCGGTGGACTTTGAGAAAGTGTAAGCCGCCTGGAAATAACCCGCGGACCAACGGCGCGACAGCGTGGTCTGGAGCGAGTGGTAGTGGGAATAGGCGTCGTCGGCGAAAAGCTGGAAGCCTCCGTATCCGTTGATGCCCTGCGCGCGGGACCTGGCGATGGCATTGCCGAAGGTATTTGTGGTGATAGAGCAAGGATTTGGGTTGCAGAACGTGCTTTGGATGGTGACCGGGTTGGCCGGCGATGCGTTCTGCGAATCGAGGCTATCGCGGGTTTCGCGCAGATGCACCGCGTGGGTTCCAACGTATCCGACTTCGAGCACCCATTGTCTGCCCAGAGCGCGCTGGATTGTCAGGTTCCATTGTTGGGTATTGGGCACAACGAAATGACGCGGAACCTGAAGCGCGAAGATGTTAGACGAGAGAAGCGGACCGGGGCAGTTGCTGCCAGAAGCCGGGCCGTAGTTTGCCGCTTGCGTTGTGTCGCCGCCGGGAAAGCCCTGGAAAACGGACAAACAAGGAACGAAAGTCGGATCGAGAGTTCCAGCCTGCGGAAGCGCATTGGCACCGGTCAGGAAAAAATTTCCGAGGCTGTTTGGTGGACCACCCGAAAACGCGACAGGCAGAAACGGCGTCTGGAACGAAAGCTGATCGACGTTTCCAACGTCTTCGCGAACGTAATAGATGCCGTAGCCCGCGCGAATCGTCGTTGTGTGATGGCCGAAGACGTCATAAGCCAAGCCGAGGCGGGGGCCGATTCCGGTGGAGTAGTTGTTGTTGAGAGTCGTGTTGTTGGAGTTTCCAGAGAGTCCAGCCAGTTTCAAATTATTGACGCAGGTCGGATACAAGAATGGAAATTGACCGGCGTTGGCGAGAGCGGGATCCACGTTTCCGATGTGGCAAAGGTTGTCAAAGAATGCGCCGAACATTTCCGTGCGAACGCCGAGGTTGAGCGTGAGGTCCTGACGAATCTTCCAGTCATCCTGCGCGAACACGCCGAAATTGTTCGTGCGGTATTCGTGATTGAAGACACCGCCGCCGCCAAAACTGGCTTGTGGTGCGCCGAGGAGAAAGTTTTGGAAGTCCGTCGTCGGAGATGCGATCGGTCCATTGGCTGCAGTATTCGTGAAAAAGAGTTCGCCGTTGAAAACCTGGGGGAAAAGTTTGTCCAGATTGACGCGAGTGTATTCGCCGCCGAAACGGAAAACGTGCTTGCCTTTGACCCAGCTGACGGTGTCGATGAAATTGTAGTTGTTCTGGTTCTGCGCCTGGTTTGCGAAGGGCGATGGGCCGAATTCAAAGCCGGAGCTGCCCAACACAAACTTGTAGATCGAGTCGGTAACGCTGTTAGTGGGACGGTTGATGCCGACAGCAGTCGCCGTGATTGGCGCCTGGTTGTTGAGTTGATCGTTGATGTGCACGAAGCCGAAACGAAACTCATTGACCAAAACCGGCGAAAACAAGTGGGTTTCCGTGATGTTCAGGAAACGTGCGTGAACTGGCGTGTCGAAAGGAAAGTTGAGCGACGAGGAACTGATACTGCTCGCGAGGGTGCTGCCGAGGGATTCCTGCAGATCGCCACCACCGAATGGCAACAACGATTCCGAATTGGAGAAGAAGAAGCGGCCAGAGAGTTTGTCCTGTCCGCCGCGGAACTCCTTATCCCAATTGCTGGTGAACTGATCGTCCGTATACTTGCCGGGCTTGCTGACGGCAAAGGAAACTGGATTTGCCGGGTCGCAAATTGCAGCTCCCAATGGAGCGCTCGTCGGGGCGGGAAATAAGAAGCCGCCCGCACCGCCGCCAAATTGATCGCTTTTCGCGCTGAGCAGGGCGAATGAAACCGGATCGACACTGGGTAGCCCGCAAGCGGCCGCCAATGCGGCGGCAGAAGTGCGGTCAGCTGCGGGAATGAACGGGATTTGCGTGCTGATGAACGTGCCCGGAGAAAGACCGCTGCGCTGGCGGCTACCCTGATAGTTAGCGAAGAAGAAACCAAATTTTTCGGTGCCGACCGGCCCACCGGCGCTGGCGCCGAAGATGTTCTGTTTGATCACCGGACGAGCTTGGCCATCGCGGTTGAGGAAAAATTCGTTGGCATTCAAAACATCGTTTCGGAAAAATTCATAAGCGTCGCCGTGAAATTCTTTCGAGCCGGATTTCAAAATGGCGTTGACGTTTCCGCCACCGTTGCGACCCTGGCTGGCGTCGTAAAGAGAAGTCTGAACTTTGAATTCCTGAATGACGTCCGGATTGGGGAGAGGGACGTAGGTTGCCTGGGCAACGTTGTAGTCCGTAGCGCTGATACCTTCAATCAAGAAATTGTTGTTGTCTTCGCGCTGGCCATTGACGAAGAGCTTCACGGAGCCGCGTCCGAGCTGCGCGGCGGCGTTCAATTCGCTCTGCGCACCCGTGGAAAGCGTCAGGAGCTGCTGGTAGTTTTGGGTCGCGAGAGGGAGTTCGCGGACCGTTTCTTTGCTGATGGACTGGCCGGTGGTCGCATTGGAGGTCTCAACCGTCGTAACCGAAGCGGAGATTTCGATCTTTTCGCTGACCGCGCCGGGCTTCATCGTGATCGCGATTTTCGTGGTTTCCGTGACGCGAATTTCGATGGCCGATACCTTCGCTTCGGAAAAGCCGGACTTATTGACGACAACGTAGTAATCGCCGGGAGGCAGAAGCGGGGCGACGAACGTGCCGTCCGGGGAGGTAGAAACCTTTCGTGCGACGGTGTCCGTGGCCGTGCTAATGATCTGGACGTCGGCGTCTGCTACCGTACCTCCACCGGAGTCGAGTACCGTGCCGCTCATCGCGCCGGTGGCGCCACCCTGGCCAAAAGCGGAGCCGGAAAAGAAAATCATGGCAACCAGATACACAATTGCCATGCTGAACTTCAGAAAACGCTGCATGATATCCCCCAGAAAGAAGCTTCGCCTTCCAACCCAGATGACTCCCACACCCCTTGTCGGAAGTCCAGCTAACTGGCGGGTTTGGAATTGAGCGCGGGAACGACTCTCATATTCCCCGATATTTAACGTAGCGATTCGACCTCAAAGTGTCAACCGAGGTATTGAGGAGCATTTCCATTCCGTATATCGGTTTCCGCAGGGTTTTGGGCAGGGCGGGGTGCTCATTCGACCCTTGACCCATGCGTTTGGACAGTCCACCATGAGATAACCAATCGGCTTGGTAACCCGGCCAGCCGCTTCAGCGTCCTATAGACAGAAGAAGTAAGCCCTACCAGGGGGTAGACTATGACCAGCCGAACCACTTCTCGCTCGACCCTTTCGCTTGCAGTTTTGGTGATGTTTTTCCTTGCCTCGGCGGCACACGCAGACACGTCCCACGCGCGCATCATCCGGCTCAGCTATCTTCAAGGCGACGTTCGTATCGCGCACAACGTGAATGGCGACCCGTTGCAGTCGTCAGACGTCGTATGGGAAGCCGCGTCGTTGAATCTTCCGGTGCACCAAGGAGACGTTGTTGCCACCGACAATGGGCGCGCGGAAGTTGAGTTTGAGAGCGGCAACGTTGCGTTCCTTTCGGAAAACACAGTTCTGGAATTTTATGACTTGTCGTTGGAGGACGGATCTTTCACGACACGCCTGATTGTTCGGCAAGGCTCCGCGTCGTTTTATGTGCGACCGAGCCGCGGGGACTACTTCAGTGTGACGGGCGGCGATTTCAGTGTTGAAGCCAACGAAAGGGCGCACTTCCGGCTGAACAATTACGATGATGGAAGCGACGTGCAAGTGTTGCAAGGCCGCGTCAGCGTTTTGAACAAAGGCAAATCGACCTTGGTCTCCAAGGGGCAGTCGTTGACGATGCGAGCGGGAGATGAATCGTCGGTCGCCGTTGGCAGCGTCGCAAACACGGACGATTTTGACCAATGGGCGGCGAGCCGCGTCGAGTCCAGCCAGGCGGCGCTTTCGGCGTCACAGCAATATTCGGGAGCTTACGATTACACGTCAGGCTTCGGCGACCTTTACACGTTTGGTGGCTGGTATGGCGTCGCCGGGTATGGCTACTGCTGGCGCCCCTACGGAGTTTCCTTCGGCTGGAATCCGTTCCAGTTTGGACAGTGGTACTTCGACCCATTTTTGGGCGGATGGGTTTTCGTGGGAACACAACCATGGGGCTGGCTGCCGTATCACTATGGCGGATGGATTTTCCAGCCCGGCCTCGGGTGGGTTTGGAGTCCTACGGGATCATTGCCGAATCCGCGCGGCGGTGTGTATCCCCATTCCCGCACGAATCCCTGGAAGCCGGTGACGGCGACTTTTGTTCACTCGGGATCGCAAGTTGGGCTGGTGCCAACGCATCCGCTGGATGAGCACGGAAAGACGCCTCTGAATTTACGCGAAGGTGTTTTCCCTGTTTCGCAACGAGGCGTGTCCGATCGAATTGCGGTTTCCGAGACTTCGCAGTGGAAGAATTTCAAGAATCCGTCGCGCGAGGTTCTACCGACTAGTTCCGCATCGCTGGCGGCTCCAGCTCGAGTAGTTCGCACCATGGCTGCGGGCGAATCGAATGCCGGCATCGCCGTTGCTGCAACACGCGGTTCGCAAATTCAATTTGATCCAGTGGAGCACCGTTTCGTGAACGTGGGCGGAGCGGCATCGAACGAACGCGCTGCCTCTGAAGCGAATGGAAGCGCAGCAGTCGGTCAGCGTGAAGCTGCAACAGGCGTTGCCGGAGCACGCACTTCCGATTTGCGACGCGGCACGGAGATTCCAGGTGGGCGTGGAACAGGCACAACGAGTTCGCGCAGCGCAATGCCACCAACCAGCAGGGCTTCGGTCATGCCGCCCGTCCCACACACGACTTCGTCGGGAGCCAGGTCCGCGAGCGGGTCGTCGGCTTCCAGCGGATCTCGCTGGGGAGGCGGGTCGACGAGCGGCTCCGGTTCATCTTCCCGGACGGGTTCCGGGGGATCTTCGAGCGCGTCGTCCTCTTCGTCCTCCTCAAGCTCGCGATCTTCGGGCGGGAGTTCATCGTCTGGCGGCCGTCCACACTAGAGTCGGCAAAATGATTGGCCCACGATTAGCGCAGCTGCGCGAAATCGCCTGCCAAAATTAGCTACGAAACTTTTATGTGAGGGAACCGCTCGATTGCGGGAACTTACGCTGAAACTGCTTTGAGAGTTAAATAGGCTTGGAAGCTTTGCCTTTTACTTTGATGGCTTGATTCGTCGTGGGGTCGTAGAAAACCGTAACTTTGTCGCCGTATTGATAGCCGCCCTTGTCGATAATTTTCTGGATTTTGTCACGGGCTTCCTGGGACAGCGTAAACGTGCGAACAGCCAATTCATTGTCTTTGCCACGGACGGTAATGAGCACGTTGTTCGAGTTCATCACCGTGCCTTCGAATTTCGGGTAGGGCGATTGCTTTTTCGGCTTAATTGTCTCAATAACGGCAGCGGCTGCCGTACCGACAACAACTGGATCCTGCGCGTATGCTGCGCCGCAGCCCAGACCAAACAGTACGCCAACGGCCATCAGGTGCTTCGCTCCGAGTTGGATCCGGAAATTCATTCGATGTCGTCCGTGGCGATGCGCAATGATTTCAGAAAGCGCACGTCCTGGGGGGTCATGGTCAAACGAGGAGCGGGTTTGCGTTCCACTTCCGCTTCCTGCATCGATTCCTGATCAACCTGAATTCGCAACGATTCAAGAAATCTGCGATCGAGCGTGGTGAGGCTTGTTTCCTTGCCATCCGCGTCGCGCTTCGCCAGGCCAATGGTCGCGTCGAGCTTCAGCACGATGTCGTATCCGTGCGCGCGCACTCCAGCTATCGCTCCGGTGATGCGGTCAGACTCGGACACCGTGTCGTTGATCGCGTGTCCCAATTCGCGAAGCAA
>Ga0070734_10003421_pt1 | contig 16654 bp, 22 predicted proteins | sample Coa_R1_8_FD_66444 | JGI IMG/M metagenome (GOLD analysis project Ga0070734, IMG submission 66444) | Surface soil microbial communities from Centralia Pennsylvania, which are recovering from an underground coalmine fire - Coalmine... | ecosystem: Environmental > Terrestrial > Soil > Unclassified ... | reverse complement strand
GCGCATCGCTTTTGCTTGTCGCCGTGGCCGCACCCTCGATCCACCTGGCCGATCTGGCGAGGGACCTGGCCGCCAACAACATCTGTTGTTGCCCCAGCGCGCCTGGCGAGACAAGCCAACGGCCCATACCATGCTCCCGTCACACTGGCGTTACACTTTGCTGCACACTGGCGTAACACTTTGGGGAGCAGCGCCCCGGCCTGGCCGACCGATCGAGGGATGCGCACGCGCTGTGCAGCGCGAGGCAATTGGGACAAGTCGCCGCGTAACACTTTGCGCCGGGCCCCATGGGGAGAGGGCCGCCGCGTCTCTCGCCAGGCCAAAACAGCCGCGAGATACGTAGTATTTGCCGATCTCCCTGTGCTTTTTGCGAGGGCATGCCCTGTGCGTTCTGTGCGCTCTCCCCTCGATCACAGCAGCAGCACACTTTGCCCGGCCAGCCCGATCACCCTCCCCGGCGCTGCGCGTCCGGGCGCGGTGAACACGCGCCGCAACTGGTGGCCGTTTGCTAGGCATGGCGCGCTCCGAGAACTGCAAGTCTCCTAGAACACACAGAGGTATGCAGCTGCTGGCGCCGATCTGGGGAGCTGCAGCAGCATCGGCCTGGTGGACGTCTGCCGGCCAGCACCTGGACGTCTGCGCAGCGGGCGTTGGACGTCTCCTACCAGGGGACGCGCCTGGCGCCCCACTACCTGGGAGCCGCGCCCAGTAGCCTCCGCGCGTCCCCTCGATCACTTCCCCGCCTGGCCGCGCTGCAACATTTGTTGCTGAGCCGTGGGCCTGGCCCCCAACAACATCTGTTGTTCTCTGTCCCCTGTGCGCACCCATTGCGCAGTTTCTGTCCCGTGCGCATCATTTTCTGTCCCCTGGGCGCAGCTCCTGTCCCCTCTGCAGCTCCGCTCCCTCCAGCTCCCCCGCATGCCTGCGCGCTGCTCATGGCCTCACTGTTGCTTGGCATTGCTTTGTACGCGGTTGTAGTAAACCCTTGCCACCACAGAAAGCAGGAACAGCACCATGTTTGCTAAGAAGGCTTGAATAACAGCTATCAGAAGCGGTTTAGGGAAGAAACACTTATGCCTGCATCCAAAGCTGCAAACATGAGTAGGAGCAGCGTAGGACGCATTAGACCCATGCCAATTGCAAACATTCCTAATTCACCTTCAAATGAACAAAGGTGCAACCTTTTCTGCGCTGCTGGCTGCGACCTCTCCTACTTTCTCGGTTGGCAAAACACGCATCACAATGCGTGCGACGATGATAAAGCCGATCACAATAAGCACCAGGCGAAGCATAATCGCAACGAAGTCTTGCACCAGCGTGTTGCCGACGGTGGTTAACCAATCCAGCGGATTGCTCGTCCAACTGAGAGCGGGCGCGCCGAAGGCCACAGCGATGGGGTTATTCACCTCCGGCCTGGCTGGCGTGGCGGCCCCAAAGGGATTCACCACGACAAATTGTTGATTGAGTGTGATAAGCGCCTCTCCCACAGCAGACCCAGGACTGAGCAACGCGCCCCCCACGTTGCCTAGCGTCGTTGCCGCGCCAGAGGCCGCCCCTTTTCCTCCTCCCCATTGCATCGCCAGCGAACCATTATCGAGGCCACCAAAGATGTTTTGTACATAACCGGAGATATTCGCGCTGCTGGCCGGCCCATGTACCCAGGTACGCAAGTCTGAAAGCACACCAGGGCTAGGTGTGCCATTGGGAAAGCCTAGCGCTGCCTCATCGTTATTTTTGAGTGCTGCGACCAGGCTAGGATAGCGGTTTGCATAGGTCAGCACATAGACCGTTGCGGCCATACCATCAAACAGGTTGGCATAATTGCGCACACCAAAAGCGCAGGAGCCGTCCGCATTCTTCTGCAGACAGAGAAAGAAGGTGCTGTTTGCCCACTCCTGTGTGGTGTTGAGCGGGTTAAAATCGGCTGTACCTGTTGTGGCCTTACCGCTTTCAGCATTCTTCCATCCAGCCAAGAAGCGGAGGGTATTCTTGCTGGGGTTTTTGTTGCCTAGACTTCCCAGCACGCCCGTAAAAAACTCGTCCAGGGTGATACCTGGCAATGTCAGCGCCATGGAGTTTTCCTTTCTAGCTTGTTGCTTGTACAAATATTCTAATCATACATCAATATATCAGCCACCATGCAGCCTGGCAAGCTGCAAATGGCGGCTAGCTTACTGCAACGGGTTCTCCATTGTAGGTAAGATTCTGATAGTTCTCTCCCACAAATACAGCGGCCCCGGCCAGCGCCAGCAGAAAATCGGCCATGCCCTCCTGTTCGTCAGCATCGGACGCATCCATCAGCAGCTCGGCCATATACTGCTTGAGCGCCTTTTCTCCCCTGTCCCCATCCTGTTGCCAATACCAGCGCAGCAAATCGGAGAGCGCTTTTTGAGTTAACGCATCAGTAACTGGCTTCGGTTCTGTCTTTTGTCGAACGGCTGAAGCTGGCATCTGGCCTGAAATCACCTGCTCTATGGCCTCATCAGACACCTTGGAGCTGGAAAGCATATAGAGCACTGTTGGTGCTAAATTGGCAACAGATGCCGGTTTCTCGCCAAAACGTCTTGCTGCAGCCATGCAGTTACGCGCTGTGCGCCCGGACATGGAAAACCGCGCTTCTATCCACTCCATAAAGAAACCATGGCCGACGCGCTCCTTGACTTCTAAGAGTGCCTGGCCAACGCGCAAAATGCCCTCTGCTGTCTGCTGTTGATAGGCACGAATCTCTTGCTCTTTCTCCTGCAGAAAGCCTTGCGTGGCCTCGTCTAAAACGTTCCCAACAGATGTTTGAATCATTTCCATCGAAATTGCTCCTCCAGGTAGGGGTAAAAGCGTGAATCACTACCCGCTGCAAACTTCCAATCTGCTCTACAATGTCCATCTCTTTTGAAAGTCCCTTAAAAGCGCCCCTAGCCTCAGCTTCCAAGTGGCCTTTGGGCGCAGGTTATCCACCCTCTCTAGCAGCTTTTCCGCGTCCCTGCCCTCGTGCTCATATCTCCCGGTAGAGGGCGCTGTTGTCTGGCATTGCACTTCCGCCACGCGCCGATCCAGATCGGCAGAGAAGAGCCCGAACCGACGACTGCGCGCCACCGTGACGACGCGGCCAATGGCGGCGTTGACCTCCTCAGCCAGTTGTTCATCAGACCATCTGGCGACGTCCTGGACATGCGCTAAGCGGCTGTAGGCATCCTGCGGTGCGGATAGCAATTCACCGAAGCAGACAATGGCCTGCTGCAGGAGCCGTGCAATGGCATCGCCTGCTTCGGCTGCAGTGAACGTTACTGGTGCAGAGAGAGGTATCGGTGCTCCCACCGCAACCACGAGCTGCTTGCGCCCGAGCAGGTCGCGCATGCGTTCGATCAGCGGACTGATGTCGATGTCATCTGCCACCCCTACCTCACGCGTCACGCTCAAGAGTCCTTGCTGCTCGAGATACCGAATACATCGGCAAGCATGTTGATAGCTCAGATCAGCTTCCTCCGCGAGTACATGGACTGACGGAATTCCACGCTCAGGTGAGTAGCGGTATTCCAGCATAATACGGATGAGCAGCCGCTCGCTGGAACTCAGATGACCTCGATGCTGAGGAAATTCATCACCAGGCCGCACATGGATGAGTCTCAGATTGCGCGTGATGAGCCTGGGAACTGGAGCGAAGGACTTCACACCTTCGCTCAGCAGGTCAACATCAGGACCATAGATGCCCTCAACGGTTACCTTCGTCACGAAGCACCACCTCTTTTCATCGCCCTTGGCCCGCCGCTCTCTCCGTACTCAAAGCGGGCTTGCCGCGCCACTGTATAAGCAGCTAGCAGACGTGGGCTGTCGAGGCCACGAATCATCTCTCTGTACTTATCGAGCCACCATTCTGTATGTGCTTTGAATTGCTCTTCTGATTCGTCTGCTAAGCGCGTTATGCTTTCTGTTTCAACATTTTTGTCAAATGCTAAGAAAAGTGTCTTTAAGCAATCACAGCTTGCCCACTCATCTAATATGCCCTCTGGCAATAGCTCTATTTTGCGACAGTGAGGACATTCCGCCCACAAATACAGTGGGCCAAATGTCCAGACAGATGCATCGCTCGGACGGTAAACAGTCGCAAAGGGTGTATAGGCTTCCTTACTCGGTACTGGTATCTCTCCTTCGAGGAGAGCCACCTTATGCCCCGATTGCTGAGCCAATTTCAAGGCTTTTTCATGCTCTTCTTGCGTGGGAACTGCTCCTTTGATCTCGATAAAATACCCCTGTTTGGGGAGCCAGAAGTCAGGAAGATAACCCACCCCGTCAAGCTCATATCCTTCTTTTTCGTATTCATAGGGAATGCCTAACGCGTCAAAAAACACGGCCCACCTGGCCTCAATTCTGCTCCTGAACCTGTAATGGTTGTATACCGTTTCGATAGCTCGCACCAATGCCAAGTTCCTCCCTGAAATTGTTGTTTCCCTGCTATCAACAACGGCTGAGAGCCTGCTTTTGTCTATGGAGGCAGCTCCAAAAGTTGTTTGCACGCTATACACCGCTCCTCTCACCACTGTCTCCAGAAGCACCAACCAGAGATACCAACAGACGCGGCATACTTCGTCTCAATTGTCGAAGTTTGATTCGTGCCCGATCTTGCTCAAAGCTGCTGCTGGTTTCCTTGAAGTGTTGCCAGCCATCAAATCCAGCAATCTTCAACCAGCCTTCCCCGTCGCTGCTGATCTCAATGACAGGAAAGTCCTGCTCTTCCGCCTCTTTCCACAGAGCCTCTTGCTCTTGCCGCCAGCGTGGCAGGAGCGAACGCCCTGGTCGTTGGAATCCCGGCAGGGCAGGTGCTGCGTCCGTTGGGCATTCCGGCTCAGTGGAAGATGCCTCTTCACGGATCGGTGCATCCTCAACAGGTGCCAGCGATTCAGTCTCCAGGGGTGCCATTAATTCTTTGTGGATCGCCGCTGAGGAATCGCTGCAAACTACTGCACATCCCTGCGCCTGCTCAGCAGAGGAGAGGGATAGATCGGGTGCCAGAAGCATCAGCAGTTCATCGAGGAGGGTCTCGTCCTGGTTGAGATGGAGCAGCCATTGCCAGTCCTCTTCTCCTGAGAAGAGACGCATATTAGGAATGACCAGGGGAGGCCAGTTTCGCTCCCTCAGCTGGGCCTCGGCGCGCTGAGCTTTTTCAGAGAGGGGTATCGCCAGGATAGCAGCCCATTGGTGCTCTTGCTCGTTGCGTGACGCTTCTTCTTCTGCGGCCTGGCGCTGGGCCTGGCTCATTTCCAGCGCAATCCGCTTAGACAATAAGCCTATGGGGTTTGTAGCGCGGCCCCGCGCTATCGCCTCTTGCGCATGGGAGATAGCGGCGTTCACGGCAGCAAGCAATGTATCCTCTGAAAGTCCTGCCCCCTGTTCCCTGGCATAGCGGATTGTGCCAGGGATATTGCCATCTTTCCATTGCTCGCAAAGCGGCGTCAGAAGGGCAGCTAAGGGGCTATTGTCGATGGGCGCGGGCATAGGGCGCTGCATATGCGGGCGCTCAGCTTTGGATGTTGGCGCTACATGGGCAGCCAGGTCAGACGAACGCACCAGGCGCGGAGCCTTGGGGCGCTTTACCTGCGCTGGTGGCACTGCTTGCTGTTCTAAGGAAACTGCATCAGGCAAGATCGGTTCATAGATCGTTCGCGCACCGCGACCTTTGCCTGTATGCGTGATGCGGATCACGCCAGCCTCTTCACACTCCAACAATGCCAGGGCCAACTTCCGGAAGCTGTGGATGCCGCATCCGTCTTCATGCTTCCCATTCTTGAGAACACGCCCATACAAGAACTCTCGTTGTGTGATTTGTGCCCAATACTCCTTATGCCCGTACGTGCGGTCCAAAATGTATTCGGCAGCTTTGATCGCCTCCGCCGTCTGTAAGCGCTTGGCGATCCGCGAGCGCACCGAACGGGGCATGCTGAAATGCCCACTGAGCTTTTCCGCGTCAGGTTGGTTGCCGATGGCCTGCAAGAAGGGCCGCCAGGCCCGGCGACGATCATAGAATGGTGCTGGCATCTTCTCATCCTCGCTCCCTGCGCCCTGCAGACGATGCATCAGCACACAGTCGCCTCTGGAACATTCTCCCCCAGAGGGCCTTGAATTTTCGGGTGTCCATATGTTAAACTCCCAATGAGAAATGAAGGTTTCTTTACCGATTTGTGAACAAGGTTGGCTCCCAGGGACACGAATCGGTAGAGCGGTTAAGAATTTTTGTAGCCCCGCGTCAGGCGGGGTTTTTCTTTTCTCTCACCTCCTCAGGGCAGCCCTGTAACTGAGGCGCTAGATCAAAGGACCTACCGCTCCATAAATGGCATCAGCTAATTCCAGCAACTTACGGGCAAGCAGCTTCTGATCTCGCTCAGGATAACGGGCAAGGCTGCCATACAGCATTTCCCCTCGGCTGGCAGTGACCGCATAGAAATAAGCCCATGCCGTCCGATCCTGGGCTGAAGCATTCCAAATCTCAGCCAGCGCATCAACAATCCGATCCGCCGCTTGGGTGCGGGGCTGAACAGCCACCTTGTCCACTGATACAAGCTTTCGCACAGCGTGCCTCCATTTGTAGGGGGGACTTCGCCCCTGATCTGCTTCTATGGTGTCAATTCTGTCAAAAAAGGCTCGTTAAGAGGGGTGTTTCGCGCCGGGAAAATCATGCCGCTTCGGGCCTGGGTTCAAGACATTCCGAAATTTGTTTGTTCGGTCCTTACATCAGCAGCGTGATAAAATAGGAAGCAAGAACGGGTGTACAAGCAGATTGAAATACAAATGAGGTTCTCTATGCTAATGGGCTGTTCTGATGACCAACGAGAGCGTTGGATCAAGAGGGGGTTACTACCCAAGGCACAGCGTCAGGGCAATCATGGCAAGCGCGGCAATGCGCAGGGAATCTATCCAGCAGAGATGATTCCACGAATAGCTATTATCCAGACTAAACTTGAAGAGGGAGGCGATTTAACCGAGGCTGCGCTTGAATTGTTCCTGCAAAACTACGATCTCTACAATGGGGAGGTAATTCGCGCCCTGCTTTTGCGGAACATCGACCGCTGGAGCCATCTGATTCACTACCGCCAGCGCAGCATTTCAGCCCGGCCAGACCAAGAGCAGAAGCGAATTGCTGATCTGTTGAGAGAGCACCCAGAAGCTTTCTCTAAGCATGAGAAGGCACTGGTGCCTTTGAGCTATCGGACGCTTACCAACTCTCGTAGAAAACGCAATTTTGACAAGCCCTATGAAGATCTGGAAAACGGCCTCCCTAATCTTTCACTCCCCCACCAGCGAGAATGTGTAGAGTGTGCCCAGCCTCAGATGCTTATCCAGGCCGCCGATCAGGCAAAGAGGATAGTTATTCAATTCCGCAAGGGACTTGCGCACTGGTTTTACATCGGCCTCTCTGCTGATCCTGAAGAGGCTAGCCAGAGGCTCATACCAGGCCATCAGTGCAAAACACACCATACCTTGCCACAGGTCATGAGGTTGTATTTTACCCTGCTGGGCTTGATGCCAGATGGCAACACATCAGAATTGAAGCATGTGCTGCTCTTTATAGAGCAACTTCTGCGTGATGCCGATTGTGCCGACGAAGCCAAAATCATTGATAACTTGTGGGATGAGCTTGACGCAGGAGCAACTTCTGCAGAAGGAGCCGAGCAATTTCTAAGAATTATGGGAGTAACGGCATTGGAGTAACTAGACCAGCTCCCCCGTCTGTTTATTAGTGCGGCCTTGCACGCCTATTTGTCAGCCTTGCTGCCGGCAAAAGCTCATCACCGAGCATTAATCACGCACTTTTCGTAATACGTCGTCGAGGCTTTCCGCCAATTGCGCCAGCGTAGCCTTTCTGCTTTGCGAATCATATCCGATCCTTCAAAAGAAGGGGGAGCGAAGCCGATCTGGCCCGCTCCCTCAGTGTCTATATCAATTGATGCACCTTCTCCAATGTCAGATATTAGTCTTACAACACTCCTGCTTGTGCTAGCTCCCTGGCGCGTTGCTCCCATTCCCATCGCTCCTGTCTGCTTTTAGGCTGGATACGTCCGGCCCTGTAGTCTCTCAGGAGCGTTATCATCTCAGCCTGCGAGCGTCGGCCATAGTTGCGCCGGGCTGCTGCAACTCTCTTACTTTTTGCCGCGAAAGGAAGACACCTTACTATGCCCGTTACTGCTGGCGCTGTCTGGCGCCCCTGCAGTTAGCTCTGGTTGATCCAACGGACTGGCTTCTTCTACTGCAGAGGCCTCGATACGCGCCGGGGCATTGCTCTGACTGTCTGCAGCTGCTTGCGCAATCTGTGAGAGGAGCGCCAGGCGCTGCGCATCGGTTCCATTGGGCAAGAGGATTGTCACCACGCGCCCGATGCTCTGCAGATCGGCGGCATTCTCGCTGCGCTTGCGCCGCGCGCTGAGTACAAAGATCACCACCACAATAAGCGCCGCGAGAATCATGGCCCATTGGGTACGTGATAGCCCGATCAAGTCATCTGTTGGTGCCCATCCCACATGCAGCGCCGCGTTTGTGAAGAGAAACCAACTCGCTGCGCCTCCGGCCAGCGTGTACAGCAGGTTCACTGCAATGCTGGTCTTGTTCCCCTCGCTGATAGCTTCTGTCAGGTCGCAGGAAAAAGTAAAGTAGCTCCATTCCAGCGCCAGGCCGAGCGCAGCGCCCACGATGATAACCACCAGGGTAGGGGGCTTGGGAATAGCGGGGCCGATAAAGAACATGGCCGACGATCCGGCCAGCGCCAGCACAAACAGCAGCTTGAGATATTTGTGCCCGGCCTTGTGGAGTGCCTCTTGCATGGTCGTTTCCCTTCTTTGGGCGCCTCGCCCGTTCTACAGACAGCAGGTAGCCCCCAATTGGACTACCTGCGAAAGCCGGGGCAAGGATGATTTTGCATCCTGCCCTGGCGCCGTTCTAGTGAATAATGGAGAGAGCTTGCAGCATTGCCAGGATCACCCAGGACACCAGCACAAGCCCCAAGATTGCCAGCACGTCCTTTGCTGTTTTCAATTCAGCTCCTTTCTTACTCCGAAAACACGGCCCGCGCTACCAGATCGGGCGGGCAACGAATCGACTGCCCATCATCGAGGCTCTTGCCGATCCTGGCGAGGTAGGCCCGCGCTGCTGGTTCTAACTCAGCGGCATTATCAGCAGGATAAAAATACAAATCACCCCTCTGCTCGTCTGCCCAGTGCCAGGCGAGGCAACACACATGCACATGGCCGCTGGCAGTAAACAGGAAGCGCCCCCTGGTCAGTGCGCGATATACCTTGTGGGTATGCGTCCCAGGAATATAGGTTAAAAGCAGCGACCACAAGCCCGTTGCCCATTCGCCGGGGCTGGTCAGTTTGTTTTCATCGAGGCCTAGATGTACGATCAGATAGCGAAGCAGTCTATTTGCTATTTTATTCATAGCCCCTTTTCCTCAACTTCAATCTGTTCCCGCCAGGGAATAATGCAGCCATTCTGAAAGCCTCGTGCGAAGCTCTCTTGATACAGGTGAGGGATGTTTGTTTGTACGCCAGTCGCCATCCGATCTGTTGCCATCTGTAGCCCGATCTGCTGTGCTTCCCCCAAGCGTGCTAAGAATGTACTCTGATTGACTGGGGGGAGTAGGGGATGCGCTCTTGCGTAGTCAATCCCTGCCTTTGTTGCTTCTTCGTGGACAGCAAGCCGTTCCGGCCAGGTGTCTAACTCACTTGGCGGCCAGATCGCCAGCGCTGCAATCTCTGGCAAGCAAGGAATTTCTTCAGTATCCTCAAGATCACCGCAGCGGGCCAGCACATAAGCTCGCGCGGCCTCTTCCAGCTCGTCCCAATTGAGCGCAATCTGGGCGCTCTCTTTGTCATCATGTTCCCATTGGCGATAGACAATGCAGCGCTTTCGGAACACGAGGATATACCTGTTGGTGGTGCTTTCCCATTCCTCCCTGGACATAAGCGGCCCTCTCTTCCCACAATATTGATCGAGGCCCCGGCTGACGCAAAAGTAGAGAAAAGGGCTGGCGCGCTCCAGGCGACCAGCCCTTTCCCTTGGGGCGGCTCCCATTGACACCAGGCATTCTTGAGGATGTACTTAAACCCTCGCAGCCTCCTATGCCGCTTGCGTTTCTCCGAATCGGTTGTTTGTCAACCGGGCCAGCCTGTGACCAGCAGAGCCATTAGGCACGGCGCGAAGCGGCACGTGTGCGGGCGCTGTAGTCACCCGATTTGTTAAGGTGCAACGCGCGCTAGCCCTGGCCCCAATAGAAACGCCACAGTCCCCTTGCAAGGCTGTGGCGTGATGTGCTGTAATGGCACACAGTTCCAGCCCTGCCTTCAGCAGGGTTTGGGCTAGTGGCGACCAGGTGTTAAGATCACCTAGTCGCCGCGCTATATTTAGATCATACCATCTAGCTTACAAGCTTGTCAATATGTTGAACATTGAATTATACTTCTTGTTGTGAGGCAATAATTCGGAAAGGAAGGTTATCATGGTGGCCGAAGAATTAACTGTCAGAGAGGCAAGCCAGTATGCCGACCTAAGCATTAGCTATATCATCCGATTGATGAAGGATGGAAAGATCAAAGGGCGTAAAATGGGCAAGGCTGCATGGCTGGTTGACAAAGATAGTTTGGATGATTGGTTAAAAAAGAGGGAGCAAGAGAGAAAGGGGAGTACTAGCAATGAGTGAACAAGAGCAACGTATTCCCTACAGCCTCTTGAAAGATACAGATGAGCAAATCCGCTGCATATACACAGGGTGGGGTAATGGGTATCATGCCGCACGCCAGAAGAATGCAATAGATGAGGTTGATAGTGATCTGATCAAGTTGGTCACGGATGACTGGGGAGGCGTCCCACAATCTGCAACCTTTCGAGCATATGACAGGGAAAATAAGCGCTTCTGGCTGACTGTCTATTTTTGGAACTATGAAATGGGGTACTGCTTTGGAGCTAATCCAGCCAGAACAAACGCGGTGCCTGGTGTTCCCTTTAAGCCTACTTTTTCTGTTTCACAATGGGGGACAAAGGTGCCTCATGCTGTGCTTGCTGGCTGGGTAACTGGCCGCAATCAGTTTTGGAGACAGTATTATGACACCAATTCTGCTGAGATAAAAAGGGTACAAGATGGCATCCTTGTAGCTCCTACCAGGGCTGATATGAAACTTATGTGAAACGATGAAGCCTTAAAGAGAGCCTACAGCGCTGGATATGAAGAGGTTTTCAAGGTTTATTCTGCCTTCTGGTTGCAGCCAGGAGGGCAGGACGCGCAAATAATCAGGTGGTCAACAGAGATGGGTGAAGGGGAAGAAGAGGAAGGATAAGCGTTGTTACCACCTTTTAGCTTGCTTCTGCCTGGCTAGATATATCGTATGCTTGTCACGCTTGATCATGTCGGTTAAGAAATCTCAGCCCAAGCATCATAACCCCGGAAAATGGCGGCCATGACACAGAGATCAACGTATCCTAGCTGATCAGGGAAAACGGAATTGCAGGAATTGTAAGACTGGCAGATATTGATGGAATGAACGAGACAGCAGGAAGTAGCATGCTGAACGTGGTGGAATCTCGCTGATAGTCGGTAGGAATTGATTGCATGCACGGCGACAATTAACTAATTAACTAATCGTCGCTGGGCATGCCGTATGCAGATCGGTGCTTTCAATCATCGAATACAAACAGGTCAGCTACCGGCATCGAAAAGCCAGGCACTACCTCTAGCCCATCTAGCTGGCCCCGCACAGTAAGAGCATGCATCGGCTCATCTGCCTGCCAGACTTCTACCGTCTGGCTTTCCGGCCAAATTGCCCACAGGAGGCGCGTCCCGGCGGCTAGCCAGCGCTGCGCCTTCTCAAGCACATCGGGGCGCGACTGAGAGGGTGAGACGACTTCAACAACCAGATCAGGCCACAGGCGGGGGTATTCTTTGCGGGCGCGAGCATCGCGCAAAAGCGGCAAGTGATCCCTAGAAACAACCGCCAAATCGGGTGCCCAGCCGGTTTGGCTGGGCGCATCCGGTGCGCTAATATCATAGCCTTCCTGGCTGTATGTAATGCGGCCGAGCCGGTGGTCAGAGACATAGGGAGAGAGGCGCCGAGTCAGGTTATCCACAATCCAGCCATGTGCCGGGTCTTTCACCGTCGGCATGCGAATCACTCTCCCATCGGTGAGTTCCGTGCGCCAGCCAGGCTCATCTGGCAGGTTGGCGTACTCTTCCAGGGTCAGCAGCCGCCCCGGCTCAATCGTGATGGTGTAAGGCTTTGCCTGGGTTGTTGCCATTGTGGAGCCTCTTTCGTGCGCTATCAGTCTCTCACAATGGCATTCTAGCACAGGCTAGACCAAACGGAAACCGGCCTAGTGATTCACACACCAGCCGGGGCGCTTTTATGCGGGGCTGATTAATCAGCCCTCATCAGGATTATAGCAACATTGCATAACTTTAGCAATACTTTTGAGTGTCTTTCTACACAAAATTGCTAGACAATGGAGAAACTTCTAAGGTATACTGTGGTAGGGTGTTGTATAGTGTGGTAGTAAGCCACGTTCTCAGAGAGGGACTTGTCAATCATGCGAGCAGATAAGAAGGGAACAGGAGTAACAGTGCCTGGCCTGTATGCTTACAGGGAACGGGCCTTGCTGACGCAACAGGGGCTGGCCGAAAAGGCGCGCATCAGCCGCAAAACGATAAGCGATGCCGAGCAGGGCGCGCGCATCAGCCGGAACAATGCTCGCAAACTGGCAGAAGCGCTGAGCATCGAGGCCGCGCTACTTTTGCAGCCAGCAGGAGAGGCAGAGAGAGTGCCAGCCCATTCCTGATCGCTTAGGTGAAACGCAGCAGCTGTTATAGTGAGCAGATACGTCGTTGAAGGAATTGAAAGTGTAGAAGCCAAAAGTGAAAAATGAGGCTGCTTCGCGCGTTAGAGCCCGGGCTCCGCTTAGGAGATTGAAAGATGGCTTTGCAATACTACATCTCGCTTATGATAGAGGACCGCTCCCAAGTATCTAAAGTGGACAAGCTGAAGGGAATGCAAGATTGGCGTGGATTGGATTATCCATGAAGACTTTTGATGTTGTTCACTGTCAGCCAACGGAAGCCAGGTTCTTTAGACCCTGTATCTCCAAGGAGAGGCGAAAAGCCTTTGAGTAGAAGAATAAAGCAAGGACGAGACGAAAGCATGAGCACAGGTCTTAGATACGAAACGGAAAATATAGCAGGCATCTGGAGTAGCTGCTAATGCCAAGGATTTACAGTAAACCGCCTGTTGTTGAAGCGGTATGCGAATTTCGCTTCATTGGCCCTGCAGAACCATGGGATTGGACCATTCCCGGACTTCTTTACGAAAGAGTCAAGGAGACTTTTCCAGTTAAAATGGAGGTTCGTAGCGTTGAGGTGACGGTTTCTCAAGGGGCAGGTCAAGCGGTTCAGCAAAATGTACAAACAAAAATGCAATTTCAGAGCAAGAGCAAGACAGAAATTCTACAAGTTGGCCGTGATCTCTTTTCGGTGAATCAACTACGGCCTTACCCCAAGTGGAGTACTTTTAAAACTTTGATCTCCGATCAACTGAAATTGTATCGAAGGGTCGCAAACCCACTTCGCCTAAGCCGGATTGGCCTACGATATGTCAATCGGATTGAAATACCTAGACAGACCATAGAGCTGGAAGATTTTTTTCGTATCCAAACGCAAGTGCCACAACCTATACCGCAAACATTTCAAGCGTTTGTGTCGCAGATTGAGATTCCTTATGAGAAGCAAAAAATCAGCCTCCGTTTGGCTTTCGGGAATGCTCCCCCGGAGGATCAAGATCACCTTGCTTTCCTTCTTGACCTCGATATGTTTAGCGTAGAAAACCAAACCCCTCACCTGGATCAAGTTCCAAGTTGGTTGGAGAAGGCTCACGATCAATTAGAGGCAGCATTTGAAGCTGCTTTCACCGAAAAAACACATAAAGAAATTTTTCAGGAGGTTAACTCGTGACAAAGGCCATTCGGGGCTCAATGGAACAACAAGCACGTTCAACCTCTCATCTGCATCTTTTGAATTCTCTTGGAACCTCGGTGACTGGCTCCATAGTTGGACCAAAGCCCTATTTTGATTGGTTAGAATCGGAGCAGCAGGAACAAGGCAGTAATTTGGAAGCTTCCCCACTCTTTGATGATTGGGCCAAAGCATCTCAGTCTCTTTTTTTTACAGTGCTCTACCGTGAGGATAAACTCGTTCGTGAGCTAGAAGCTTTCGGCATGAATAAACCGGAAAACCAGGAAGATGAAAAACTTGATGAAGGGATTCCTGTCGACCTGTCGGAGTTTCTCGCTACGATGCCACAAATGGATGATAGTGCTTTGTGGCAAGCAGCACGAAATACATTGGCACGTGAGGCTGATGAAAAACTTCGCCAGTTAAATACCAAGCGCCAGCGCAGGAAGCTAACCAATGCGGAAGAACACCTACGAAGCGAGCTTCTCCATCAATATGATCGAGGTGTCCTGATTCGCTCGCGAGCCGCTGTCCTTCTCAAGCAACGTGGCTATGACGTGAATGTGCTTCTTGTTCAGCCGTGAGTACAACTCGTATCCCTAAAGCACTCCAACGCCTCGTAGAGAAAAAAGCGCGTAATCGCTGTGGCTACTGTCTCTCTTCAGCGGTTATTACCGGGGTAAAATTAGCCATAGATCATGTCATCCCTGAGGCGATGGGCGGGCAGACTGTGGAAGGCAATCTGTGGCTTGCCTGCAGGGAATGTAATGAACATAAAGGAGCACGTGTGAAGGCACGTGATCCCAGCACTGGCTTGGATGCTCCATTATTCAATCCATGTCAACAACGATGGGGAGACCATTTTGTTTGGACACCCGAAGGGGATCGTATACGAGGATTGACTGCGACAGGTCGGGCTACAGTGGAGGCACTTAAGCTCAACCGCGAGATTCTAGTAGAGGCTCGGACGGGGTGGGTTTTAGTAGGATGGCATCCCCCCTCTGATTGAGTACAGCGCTTTCTACACTTGGGGCAGCCATAGCGTCTTGCTACTGGCGACTGCCTTACACCGCAGAGACGTGCAGCCTCTGGAGTATCCAATGGTGTCTCCAGGCGTTCTTCTAGCTGTGCTTCTCTTTGCCTCAGAAAAACGGATGAGTAAGATCAAAACAAATATGAGTGCTCCTATCTTAAATCTGTTTCTTTAATGGTCCCTTTTGCAATGCCTCGCATAATAACGTAGGGGTCTAGCAGTGGATTGATAAAACGGTATTTATATCTGCGCGGATAGCCTACTTGCTTCAGCACTGGCCCACGCTCGGGAGAACAAAATCGCTTGAGGTGCTGAGCAAAAGCGGAAACTTCGTAATTCTTCTTTGGGATGACGCGATCAAGCGCTGTTTTGATGCCAATTGCAGAGAAATAGCCCATTTCATCCCGTGACGCCATCGCACATGCCAGCAAGACCTCAGAGTAGATATTCCCTCTTGGGCTGTTGACAGCCTTGAAGTAGCTGTCCTCAATAGTCTGTTGACCCATCTCGACAGCACGATTTATTGCTTGCGTTACGTCTGCCTCAGAAACCATGTTCCTTCCGGCGTTCAAACAAAGGTAGGTAGCATGATAGCTTAAGAGATGCGTATAGTGCGGTAGTCCTTGCGAGAGCTTCACTATGTGTTTTTTTGCATTTGGCGCGATGGTCATGGCCAGTTTTGCCAAGCCTTTGTCAATAATCTCGCTGAGTTCCGACGTTGACATGCGTGGCACTTTAATTTGGACTAAAGCTCTTTCGATTGATTGGTGTTCGGCAATCAGATCGTCCACTGAGTCAGCGATCCCCACCAATATGAAGGTGGTATCCACTTTGTAATCAGAAAAATTTTTTATGGTGTCTGCCAGGAGACGCTTGGTATCCTCACTTGTGACACGATCAAACTCGTCAATAATGATGATGACCGTATTTGAAAGCTGCCTGAAGATGAATCGTAAATTGTTCGGAGTTATGTCGTCATTTGCAATAAAGTCGCTTAGGCTTTGAATATGGACTTTATCTTCAGCGCGAAAGCCAATCCCAGGAGCGTTGCTATACAGTTTGATTTCTTCAAGAATATTTTTAAACATACTCTTAAAGGTGGTGTCTGCGTCGCAGTTAATCTTCACATTGACCAGCCCATCCATCTTCGGCAAAAATTCATGGATGACGCTGGCCAGTGAGGTCTTGCCAACTCCGCGTTCGCCGTAGAGAGCAGCATGCTGGCCATCCATAATTATAGCGTTCAATACTCTCTCTACTTCTTTGGCTCTCCCCGCAAACAAGTCCTTTTTATCTATAGGCGTGCTGGGTGTGAATACTTTCCCTACCAGGTGCAAGCGCTGTGTGGTTGACCTTACTGTAGACATTTTCCCTCACTAAGTGAACTTTTCACTCACTAGAAGCACTTTTCACTCACTATAGTCATTTGGCGCTAATTATATGTGAAACCGCCGTACTTTTCAAGAGCCTGAGACTTACTCATTTCATCACTGTAAGTGGCAGAGATGCGGGCCGTGGGGTGGGGAGAGACTGTTGGCTTGTCTCGCCAGGCGCGCTGGGGCAACAACAGATGTTGTTGGCGGCCAGGTCCCTCGCCAGATCGGCCAGGTGGATCGAGGGTGCGGCCACGGCGACAAGCAAAAGCGATGCGC
>Ga0070734_10003420_pt1 | contig 16657 bp, 17 predicted proteins | sample Coa_R1_8_FD_66444 | JGI IMG/M metagenome (GOLD analysis project Ga0070734, IMG submission 66444) | Surface soil microbial communities from Centralia Pennsylvania, which are recovering from an underground coalmine fire - Coalmine... | ecosystem: Environmental > Terrestrial > Soil > Unclassified ... | reverse complement strand
CGCTGCGCGCCGCTCTGGAAAATCCGGTGACGACGTTGTCGATTTCGGCTGCCGGCATTTCGACGGGCGCGCCGAACCGCCCCGGGATCGCCAGTGGCACGGCCGACGGCGCGAACGGATGGGGGTTGACGAGCGCCGGCGTCTGCCGTCCGGCATGGCTGATCTGCATGAAAAGCTTCGCGCCGCCTTCCCTGGCGGCTTCGGCCCACCGCACGAACGCGTTCTTTGTCGTTGCATCCGGCTCGCGGTCGAGAACGACATTGCCGGGACGCTCGAGATGGCGGCGATCGATCTGGACATTGCCGGTCAGCAGCAGACCCGTGCCGCATCGGCTCCACGCGCGATAAAGGCGCTCGTGCTCGATGCCCGGGCTACCGTCTGGAGAGAGCCCCTCGGTCATTGCGGCCTTGCACAGCCGGTTGGGAATGACTGTGCCGCAGGGCAGGCGAAACGGATCTCTCAGTCTCTCGGCGCGCGGCATGGGTTTCTCCGATGAAAAGCTTGTACTCGCGCTTTGCCCGATTCAATTCGCGCGCGACGCGTCCGCGGCCATGGCAATCGCGATTTCCGACTCTCTTGCGAGCGCGCGCATCGCCAGCCGGCTTTCGGCAACGAGCGATACGGCTCCCCTGACGAAGCCCGCAAAGCCGGCGAGACCGCAGGCGACCGCTACCAGACCGATCAGATTGGGTGCAGCCGAGGCCAGTTCGGCGAGCACGGCGCCGGCAATGGAGGCCAGTGTGGCGAGTGCGAACATCGCGGCTGCGAAATAGAACCCCGTCATCGCGCGCGCAATCATTCCGAGGCGTTTCGAGACGGTGACGAGTTCGTCCTGATAATGCGCCGTCCATGTCCCGCCGCCGCCGGCGCCGAGCGTCTCGGACAGGAAGCGCGAGCGGTCGATCGCGCGGGCGAACCGGTTGCTCGTGGAAAGGACGAACAGCGAGCTCGCGTTGGTCAGGAGCGCCGGGCCGCCGACATAGGAAAGGACGGTGAAAGGGTTCGCGGGCATCGAACCTGATCTTTCCAAAGTGACCTTTGCCGCGCAACCGCCCTCGCGAAGTCATACCATCCCGCCAAGGCCCACGGCACATATGTACCTTATCCGACGGACAGTGCTTTACTCATGCAGAACGGAAGGATGGACCGTCCCATGACCTATGCGCCCGAAAACCGGCCCATGTACGACGCGGACAGCCACATCATGGAATTGCCCGACTTCCTCAAGAAGTTTGCGGATCCCGCGTGGCGTGATGCGCTTCCCAATGTGAACTATTCGGCCTCTGTCGTGACCGACGAGGAAGTCGCGGAAATCGTGGGCCGCGGCAGCCGGCACAGCGAGGCGCATGTCGCGCAGCTTCTCGCGCTTGGCGACAAGCTGATCGAGAGCTCGAAGGAGATCCAGGCCCTCGGCGCTTTCGACGGTCAGGAACGTTCGAAGGCGATGGACATGCTGGGCTTCAAACGTCAGCTCGTGTTCGCGACGCACAGTGTCGCCATGCCGTTTTCGCCGAGCTCGAAGATCGCTCCGGAGCTGCGCTATGCCGCGGCGCGCGCGCACAACCGGCACATGGCAGCGTTTTGCGGGACGGACTCCCGGCTGATGGGTGTCGCCATCGTTCCCCTCGATGAGCCGGAGCTCGCGATCGCCGAACTCGATTTCGTGATCGCAAACCGTCTGAAGGCGGTCTGGGTGCCCCATCGCGCGTGTGGCGACAAATCCCCGGGTCATGTCGCCTTCGATCCGTTCTGGGCGAAGCTGGCCGAGGCGAACATCCCCTTCGTGCTGCACGTCGGCGGTTCGCCGCTGCAGCTTGCCAAGGCGTGGTCGAACAACGGCCGCGCGCCGACCAAGGATTGGCTCGGCGGCGGCGAAAACGTGCGCAGCAAGGACATTGCCGTCCTGCACCAGGGCCCCGAAACCTTCCTCTCGATGATGGTCATCGACGGCGTGTTCGAGCGTCACCCGAAATTGCGCGGCGCCAGCGTCGAGCTCGGCGCGGGCTGGGTACCGGAGATGCTCGTGCGCCTCGACTGGGTCGCGAAGCACTGGGGCAAGGCCGACCGGAACCTCGCGGCCTTCACGCGCAAGCCCTCCGAACAGCTGACGCAGCAGATGGCGTTCACGCCTTTCGTGTTCGAAGAGGTCGGCCAGCTGATCGACAAATCGAACGACGACCTCTACCTGTTCTCGACCGACTATCCGCACATCGAAGGAGGCCGCGATCCGATCAGGCGGTTCGAAGGATCGCTCGGCGAGCGTGGTGCGCGGGTGCGCGACAAATTCTACGCCGAGAATTTCCTTCGCATCTTTCCGGAAGCGCGCGCGCCCTAGAGCGCGTTTGTCTTCGCTGAACGCTCCCTCCGCCTCGCGCGATGAACATCGCGCTCGGCACCCCGCAACAAGTGCGGGGCAAGCTCTCCCACCGTTGCTTCGCAACGGGGGAGGAAATTTAAAAGCATCAGCGCTATTCTTTCCTCCCCCGCGTCAGCGGTGGGAGGTGTCGGCGCGCGTACTTCACGCGCGCTGACGGAGGGGGCGCCAATTCCAACCGGGCGGATCACGCTCTAATTTCTTCACGAGACGGGGAGGCGTCATGGCCGAAGGATTGTTCAGCGATCTTCTGGTGCTGGATTGCGCGAGCTTCATCGCGGGTCCGGCCGCGGCGACGATCCTTGCCGATTTCGGCGCGCGCGTGATCAAGATCGAACCGCCGGTGATCGGCGATTCCTACCGCCAGTTTCGCCACATGCCGGGCGTACCGCCATGCGAGGTCGATTTCGGCTGGATCCTCGACAACCGCAACAAGGAAAGCCTTGCGCTCGATCTCAAGGAGCCGGACGGCCGGCGCATCTTCGAGACGTTGCTGAAGAAGGCCGATGTCTTCATCACGAATTTTCCAGGCCCGGTGCGGCGCAAGCTCAAGCTCACCGCCGCCGACCTCATGCCGCTGAACGAGCGGTTGATCTACGCCTCCATCACGCCCTATGGCGAAGTAGGACCCGACGCCGACCGCACCGGCTACGACACGACCGCATGGTGGGCGCGTTCCGGCCTCATGGATCATGTGCGCGCGACGCCGGACACGGCTCCGGGACTGTCCGTGCCCGGCATGGGCGATCACCCCACCGCGACTTCGCTCTATGCCGGGATCGTCACCGCTCTCTATCGCCGCGACAAGACTAACAAGGGCGGCGAGGTGCAGACCTCGCTTCTCGCCAATGGCCTCTGGTCGAACGGCGTCTGGACACAGGCGATGCTCTGCAACGCGGATTTCAACGCGCCGCGCGAGAGGAGTGCGCTCGCCAATCTTTATCGTGCGGGCTGCGGGCGCTGGTTCATCCTTGCGATCATCAACGATACGCGCGACTGGCCGCGACTGACGGCCTTGCTGGAGCGACCCGACCTCACCGACGACCCGCGCTTTGCGACAAAGGAAGCGCGCAAAGCGAACGTCGCCGCGTTGAGCGCGGTGCTTGCGGAGGAATTCACCGCGGCCGACTGGCCGACCTGGCTCGAGCGTTTCAAGGTGTCGGGCTTGCCCGTCGGCACGGTGACGCGCACGGCCGATCACACGGAGGATGAGCAGGTCGCGCGCAACCATTTCTTCAAGCCCGTCGCTGAGACCGGTTTCGTGACCGTCGATAGCCCCGTGCGCATCGCCGACGAAACCAAGAGGACGGCGCGCCTCGCACCGGACGTTGGCGCCAACAGCAGAGCGATCCTGAAAGAGTTCGGCTTCGCGGCCGATATCGAACGGTTGATCGAAAGCGGCGTGGTTGGGGTCTAGGGCGGCATTATCGATGCCCCCCTCCGTCAGCGCGCGTGAAGTACGCGCGCTGCCACCTCCCACCGCTATCGCGGGGGAGGAAACTGCGGGCGAGCTTCGTGCCTCATTTCCTCCCCCGCGCAGCGAAGCGGAGCGGTGGGAGGTGCCGAGCAAGCGCGCATTTTTGCGCGCGAAGCGAGGCGGAGGGGGCGCGCTTCCAGAAAAGAAAATCAGGCTCTCGTCAGCCGAACACTGAGCGCGCGTTCGCTCGCAGATGATCGCGAAAGGCGCGATCGTGTTTCAATGCCCATTCGCGCCGCATGGCGCCGGCACGGCTTTTCAAACGTTCGGCATAGATGAGAATCCACACGCGTCCCCGCGTCGCTTTCGCGCCGCGGGAGCTGTTGTGCCTGGCGAGCCGCGCGTCGAGATCGTTGGTCCAGCCGACATAGGTGCGCACCTGGCCGGCGCGGCTTGTCGCAAGGACATAGACAAAAAAGCGTCGTCTCACGCTTTGCGTCCCGTTACCGCGATCATCGGGTCGCTGGTCGAACCATCGACGAGACGATGCGTGGTGACGTCCGCAAATCCCGAATTTTGCAGATACATGCCAACCAGCCGCGCGTGACCCTTACCGCCCATCGCCTGCCAGATCGACACCGCCTTCGTCGGAAAACAGCGGTTGGAAAAGCTGACGATGATCTGCCCGCCGGCTTTCAGAACGCGCAAGCATTCGCGCAGGACTTCGATCGGGTGCTCGAGGTACTGGATGGAAACGCAGATGGTGATGGCGTCGAGCACTGCATCTTGAAGCGGCAGGTTCGAGTCCCGATTGAGGTTCTGCACGAAGAAGCTGCTGAGTCGCGGATTGGCAGCCAGCTCTTCGGCATTCATCCCGTGGCCAATGACTTCGTCGAACGCCATCTCGGGCGGCAGATGGCTCACCCAACTGCTCATCAGATCGAGAATGTGGCCGCCCGCCGGCAGGCGCTCGCGATAGAATTGCGTCAGGGCGGCAATGGCGATGTCATCGATGTGGGTAACGAAGCGCGGCGCCGCGTAAAACGGCGTCGTCTTCACCATCCATCTTGCGAAACGCGCCTGGCGGAAACACGGGATCGCCGGTCCTGTCACTGATGTTGTCAGCTGATGCCGGTCACTTGGTGCTCATTTCCTCACTGCACGACCACCGGGGGTGCCTGTCAAGCGCGGGCAAAGAAAGGCTCGTGCCTGGCAGAAGAGAACCAACACTTACAAGGTTCGGAAGACGCTTTGGAATCGAGAAAGGCCAAGTCAAATCAAACCCAACTTAGCTCCTGCGTTGTGGGAACGACGGCCGCACAATCGATGTCTTCCAAAAAAGCGGGTCCAGCTGATGTCGGGTTCAAGACCGGCACGCCGAGATATGCGACACTCCGCATCGATGCCCGTTCTGGAAGTGCGGTTTGGGGATATGACGATGCAAAGGACCGTAATAGGGAGAGTTGCAGTCTTGGGTCTGCTGGGCGCATTTGTCTCGTTCGGTACGGCCTACGCCCAAAGTGTTGCGGCAGGCCATTCGATCGCGGAGCACTGGTGCAGCAGTTGTCATCTGGTCGATTTGCGTCAGCGCAAAGCGCCCAATGATGCCATTCCGTCGTTCGTCGCCGTCGCGCAGATGAAGTCGACAACACGACTGTCGCTCGCCGCATTCCTTTCGACATCGCACGAGCCGATGCCAAATTTTGTGCTTAGCCGACAGGAGATCGCCGACGTTTCCGCCTATATCCTTAGTTTGCGCAAGCCGCGGTGAATCGCTTCGTCACGACTTGCGCTCCTCAACAGCCCCCTTTTTCAAGCCCATAGTCAATGACTGTGCCGGAAATAAAGCCGCAGCACTGATCAATAATTCTTCAATTTGGTCAAAGGAGAACACAATCAGTCATTATGTGGAGTCTGCAGATTGAACGACGAAATGTTCAAGTTCTGCTCAGTTAACAAGAAAAGAGAAAATAAGATGACAAACCTGATCCCGCAGATGACCTGGTTCCGACCGGTGTCGCCGTACCAAAGTAGCGGGCTCTACTCGGGCTTCACGCGCGAGTTCGACCGCCTCTTGGACGAGCTTGGCGGCCTGACGTCGGCCAAGTCGAACGTTACGCAACCACGGATGAGCGTTAGGGAAAGCGACAGCGCGATCGAAATCGAGGCCGAATTGCCAGGCGTCGACGAGAAGGACGTTGAGGTAGAGTTGAGCGACGACGTTCTCACGATCAAAGGCGAGAAACGAGTCGAGCGCGACGAAGCGCACAAAGATGCGTACTATCAGGAGCGCACTTTCGGGAAATTTGCGCGCTCGATCACACTGCCGTTCGAGCCTGACGCCAAGCTCGTGAAGACGCTCTTCGCCAAAGGCGTGCTGAAGGTCACGCTGCCGAAATCAGCGGGAGCGAGAGAACACACACACAGAATCCCGGTAAGGGCGGCAGCCTGACATTGGCGACGCGCGTCCTCGTCCCTTCGACGCGCGCCAGGAGTGGCGCAGGGCGGATCGGTCCGTCCTGCGCTGTCCTGTTTTGCGTCCATATCTCAGGCTGGTGGCCGTTCGTTGAAGAACTTTCAGCCGCCAAAGGAGAAATGCCGTGAATGAGAGACCTACGCTCGAGCCGAAAACGAATGCTCCGGCGCCGGAACGCCCGGAGGACGATCTGCACAGGCGAGAGAATGTTCGGGTGAGCGAGCAGGATCGCAACGTTCCCGACCCTGGAGCGCAGCCGGCCGAACCGATCGGCGTGCTGGAAATCTTGGCAGCGTCGACGTGGAGAAAACACCGGGCCAGATCCGCAGGATAACGAAGAGTCGGACACAGATTGTTCTCGCACCGGTATGAGGGGAGAAGCGCCGCCAGTAGGGCTGCTTCCACGGTCGGGCGTCAGGTGCGTGCTACGATTCTCCCGGCAGGCGTCGGCATCACTCCACCCATTGCGCAATAAATCAGGTCTAGGGACGACACTCTGGCGCACGATCGCGGCGAATGCGCGACCCCGGCGCACTCGCCGAGGCCGCGTGGAAAAAGGCGCGGTGATGTTATTGCCAGCGTCTGTCGGCGTTTGCCGCCTCGAACCCACCAACGGCGTTACAATATTGGAAATCGCATTGCCGGAACGCGCATGAAAAGGCTCGTGGTATTCGATCTCGATGGCACCCTCGCCAAAAGCAAATCGTCCCTGGACCCGGAGATGGCGAAGCTTTTGGAGAAGTTGATGGGATTGATGAGGGTCGCTGTCATATCCGGCGGCGCATGGTCTCAGTTCGAGAAACAGCTTCTGACCAACTTGCCCCAGAACGACCGGTTGAGACAGCTCTCGCTCTTGCCCACCAGCGGCACGAAGTTCCTGCAGTACGATGGGCAGTGGACTCAACTTTATGCCGAGAACTTCGCGCCGGACGACAAAACCAAAATCATCGGTGCCCTGAACAAGGCCCTCGACGAGTCCGGTCTTCGACCGGAGAAACACTGGGGCGACGTGATCGAGGATCGCGACAGCCAGATCACAATGTCTGCCCTTGGCCAGGATGCACCTCTTGATATCAAGCGCGCATGGGATCCCGATTTCGCGAAGCGCCGGAAGATTAAGGCCATCCTTGACCCTATGATCCCCGAGTTTTCCGTGGGCATGGGCGGTACTTCGTCCGTCGACGTCACGCGGCCCGGCGTGGACAAGGCCTATGGTATCCACAAACTGAAGGAGGTGCTTGGCATCGCCATCAACGAGATGATCTTCGTCGGCGACGCCCTCTTTCCAGGCGGAAATGACGAACCGGCTCGCAAGACTGGCGTATCCTGCATAAAGGTTCGCGATCCCGAAGAAACCGGACGGGTGATCGAAGCGGTGATTGCCTGCGCGGATGGTGACCCGATGGCGGAAGTCGCCACCGACCTGCCAACGCTCTTGCGGCCCGATGCCTCCCGGATGGTTCTGCGCCCTTTCATCATCGAGGATCCGGCGACCAGCGACGCTCCTCGCACGCGAAGGATCATCGACCGGATCATGAAGCTTGATGATGCGGGGCTTCGAGACGAGCTGAAGGTCAAGACCGCCGGTCTTGAGGAGCGGCATCGCAATGTCGATCAAATATTCCTGCGTCGCTACGAGGAGCTCCACGACCTGGTAACGGATAGCGCACGCGCCACCGCCAATCAGTGCAAGCTCATCGGGGCTTATTTCAGTGAAGAGTTCGCCTTCGAATCCGCCGCCTTGTTCAACCCCAGCGTCGTCGTGCATCCCGATCAATCCGGCGTCGAGGCGGGCGGTCTGCGCATCATTGTCTCGCTCCGCGGGGTCGGCGAGGGGCACATCTCGTCCGTGGCCTTTCGGACCGGAACTTGGGGTGCGGACGGATCCGTGACTATAGACGAACCGAGCAAATATGCCGTCGGCCCACGAATGGAACGGACACAAGGGCCCCACGGCGAGTTGATCGTCCACCTGGTGTGCGACGGTGCCCGGGATATCTCCGAAAATGTCATCTATCCCTTCATGCCGAGCCAGGGGCGGGGAATCGAAGACGTGCGCTTGGTGAAGTTTACCGATGATGACGGCGCCACCGACTATCGCGGCACCTACACCGCGTTCAACGGCGTCGAAGTGCGCCAGGGCCTGTTGCACACCAACGACTTCAAGAGCTTCGAATTGCGCGGCGTCCGCGGCGACCTCTACACAGGCAAGGGTATGGCCCTGTTCCCACGCAAGATCGACGGCCGCTACATGATGCTGGGACGCCAGGACCACGAAAACATCTGGCTGCTATCATCGCTTGAATTCGACGCCTGGAGCGGAGGCCAAAAGATCATCACGCCAGAATGGCCATGGGAGTTCATTCAGATCGGCAACTGCGGTTCACCGATCGAGATCGATGAAGGATGGCTCGTCGTCACGCACGGGGTAGGCGCCATCCGCAACTACTGCATCGGCGCGAGCCTTCTGGACAAGGCAGACCCATCTAAGGTTCTCGCCCGGACGCCGAAGCCCCTTCTCATACCCGACCACAACCCGCGAGGCGGATACGTGCCGAACGTGGTCTACAGCTGCGGCGCCTTGGTGCGGGATCGGACGCTGCTGCTTCCCTACGGAGTCGCCGACAACTTTGCAGCCTTCACCACCGTCAAGCTCGATGCAATTATGGCGGTCATGACCTAGCTCATGCCTCAATGGTGGCTTGGGGTAGCAAGGTTTGGCCCACGACAATGCTTGTCGATGTGCCTTCATAATCAGGCTGCCATGCCAAGCCGCAGCTCGACCTGCTCGAGGACAAGAATGGGGTGCATTGCGCCCAGCACCACGTAGACCGCATTGCGGCAAGCCGCGAGAATGATACGCATCGCATCGATCATGATCTCGATGCCCTTGTTCGGGGACGTCGCAAAAAAGTCGGCAGAAACATTGAATTTCATGGTGGGCGCGACAGGGATTGAACCTGTGACCCCCCGGAAGCGTAGTAGAATTTTTCCGGGACCCAAGGCTGAAGTGCGGAGGCTCAAGAGCCTGCGCAACGTCGCAGGAAAACATCGGCGATCTCGTCCCCGCGTGTGTCCTGGAGAAAGTGCCCGGCGCCGGCCAGGAAGTCGAACGTCGCCTGCGGATAGTGGTTCGCCCAGCTGCGGCCCCACTCCTCCGTGAACACATCGTCGGCGCCGCCCCAGATGAAATGGATCGGTTTGGTCCAGGTCTGAAGGGACGCGAACCATTCCGCTTGCGCCGCCGCCGCTCCGCCGACAGGGTTGTCGAACGGCAGGCTCAGCGGAAAACGGCGCGCGCCCGCCAGGGCTCGAGCGTCCAGTCCGGCAAACGGCGCGTCGTATCCGCGGCGGATGGCATCCGTGGCGGCGTCGATTTGCGGCTGAACACCGCCGGTCACGAGCGCCATGATCGACTCCCGCGGCAGCCGCTGCGTCGCCATCAGCATGAGCAGGCCGACGGAGAGCGGATCCGGCAGATTGCGGTCGAAGAAGCCTCCGGGCTTCCACTGGGCGTTCCAATTGCGCAGCGCCTCGGTGTAGCGATAGTCGTCGTGGTGCAGCCAGGTGTTCATGATCACCAGCCGCGCCACGCGCTCGGGCGCTTCGGCAGCTTGCGAAAGTCCGATCGGGCCTCCCCAGTCCTGACAGAACAGGCAGTAGTCCCGCAGATCGAGCGTCTGCACCAGGTGCCGGTGCACGTCGACGTGACGCGTGATCGAATACCAGTCCGGATCGACCACCTTGTCCGAGCGGCCGAAGCCAATGTGATCGGGGGCGATGCATCTCCACCCCGCATCGGTGAGACGCCGGATCAGCTTGCGGTTGAGGAAAGACCAGGTGGGCATGCCCTGCGTGAGCAGCGCAACGGGGCCGTTCCGCGGCCCCGCATCCACATAGTGGACGCGTAGTCCCTCATAAGTGAGGTAGCGGGGCTCGTACGCGAAATCCGGAAGATCTGCGAAGTTGGAGTCGGGCGTCCGCAGGTACGGAACACCGGCTGCGGTCTCGGTCGCTTGTTGCCGGAAACGGGCCTCCGTCATAGCGTCACGTCGAAGGAACATAGAAGCGGCATGAGGACAAACTCCTGATCGGCGGACTCCTGTTGGCGGCCAGCGCCGTGATGGTTGTGATCGTCTTATGGCAGCACAAGCGTTATCTGAGCGCTCGTCGGCGCGCCGTTCAAGACCGCCAGCCGATGATCTACGCGCCCGAAACTTTTCACGTGCTCACTTTCCTGAAGGCGCGCGAAGGTGCCGATCCTGTCGAAGCCGTCCGCGCGTTCAAGGCCGCCACTGCGCCGGGAAGCGCGGGCCGCTGGATTTATGCCGGAAAGGCGGTCTTCAACGTTCCATCCAGGCAGATCGAACAGGCGGAATGGAGCGCAGTCACGCTGGTACAGTATCCCTCCAGGGCCGATTTCGAGCGCGAGCGGACCTTGGCTGCGTACCAGGCCTCGCTTGACCGGTTCGAGGCCCATTACGAGCAAGGCGCGCGTCGCCCTGTCATCCGGAATCTCTTGATCCCGCAGCTCATGCTCGTTCGCCGCATCCACGCTGCGCTCGCAGGCGAGCCGTCCACTTATCCGTTCCAGCCGCACGCCGCGCTCCCCGAGCAGGTCCGGCGGACCCAGGAAAAACTCCGCGCCGAAAGCGAACTGGGCCGCAGGGCCGCGGTGGTCGTAAACCTGCAGCTGAAGGGCGACGAGCGCATGCAAGCGGCGGACCGCCGCTATACAAGGCCGATGACTGCCCTGATGGGTCGGCGCGGCTACGGCCCGATGCATGTTGCACGGGCCGAGACGATTCCCGGCGGCGCCAAGTTCGATCAGGTCGTTATCGTCTACTATCCGGGAACGAACTACTTCGCCGACATGATCGGCAGCACGTTTTACCAACGCATCCTTTCGGACAAGACGCTGGCAGACAACCAGTCGACGATGACGGCGCCTATCCTGAACCGTCTGTAGGACGCCGTTCGTCAGGCTTCGGCGAAAGGTTTTGAACCCATCTCTCGCATTTGCGAAACGGGCGTTTAAAAACAGGGAATTTTTCGTTTTTCAAAATTTTTCCAGGCGGCGCGCTACGCACCAGCACCTCACCGGAACGAGGTGACGCTATTGAATTATGACCGTAACACCATATTATGGTCATAATGTAATAGCAACGGGGACGGGAAGTGCGTTACGAAAAGGGACATAAAGAGCAGTCGCGGCACCGGATTCTCGAGGTTGCTGCCGAGCGCTTCCGGAACGACGGCATCGCCGCATCCGGGCTTGCCGGCATCATGGACGAGGCCGGCCTGACCAACGGCGCCTTCTACCCGCATTTTCACTCGAAGGCGGAACTGGTCGAGGAGTGCCTGGCAAAGGCTCTGCAGGAACAATCCAAAAAGCTGGAGCAGGCTTTAGCAGGCGGCGGCCTCGATGCCGCCATCGGGCTCTACCTTTCGAAGCAGCACCGGGACAATCCCGGCCTTGGCTGCGTATTCGCAGCCTTGTTGCCCGAGCTCGCGCGCCAGCCGGACGAGGCGCGCAATCGCTTCGCGAAGCTGCTTCAATCGAGCGTTCGCGAGTTCGCGTCGGCGCTTCCGGCCCCCGATTCCGAGGCGATTGCGCTGGGGCTGTATGCGACGCTCATCGGCGCGCTTCAGCTCGCTCGCGCCACGAAAGATACGGCGCTGTCGGATCGCATCCTTGCCGCGGGTGCGAGAGCCGCGCGAGTGCTGGGCCATCAACGGCCCAATAAGAAACGATCAGGCCGCACGGCGAAAACACGCTCGAAGCACAAAAAACCTGAGGCCGCTGATGGCGAACGCCAAATCGGGAAGCGCAACCGATCGCACTGAAGCGCCCCCTTACCGACGGAGTACCTGACTATGTCCCAGTCGCAAGCTCAAACACCCATCAGGGATGTCGCGTTGATCGTCGGCGGAGGCCCGGGCATCAGCTCGAGCTGTGCAAGGCTGTTCTCGAAAGCCGGCATGCGTGTGGCGGTCGCGGCGAGGGATCCCGCGAAACCGGTTCTACAAAAACTGGAGAAGGCGCACGGGGTGCGTCTCTACATGTGCGACGCCAGCGAACCGGCCGCCGTGGAAGGACTGTTTCAGAACGTCAATCGTGACCTCGGTTCGCCGACGCTGGTCGTTCACAATATCGACGGGCGCGTGCCCGGAATTTTTCGAAAAGGAATCGCGGAAGCTGAACCGGGGATGGTTCTTGAGACCGTGCGCAATTCCGCCTTCAGCGCATTCCTGGTCGGTCAGCAGGCCGCGCGGTTCATGGCCGACAACGAGCCTAACACCAACGGCGCGCGCGGAACGATCATCTTCACCAACGCGAGTGCGGCGCTGAAGGGATTTCCGGCAAGCGGCGCCTTTGCTATGGCGTGCCAGGCCAAGTCCGGGCTCGCGCAAAGCATGGCGCGGGAATTGATGCCCAAGGCGATCCACGTCGCGAATGTGCCGATCGATGCGGCCATTGGCTGGACGCAGGATGACGGCACCCGCGCGCACCGGCTGGCGGGAACCGCCGTCGACGACAACATGGCTGACCCTGACCGGATTGCGGAACTGTATCTGCAGCTGCATCGCCAGCACCGCTCGACCTGGGCGTTCGAAGTCGCGCTGCGGCCATGGACGGAGAAATGGTGATGGGCGCGCTCGCTCTTCGTTCGGGCTTCGAAACTTCCACCGAGGAAGAGCCATCTCTTTCGGAGCTTCTGCAACATCTGCAGCCATGCGATCTGGTTCTGGTCGAAGGCTTCAAGGCCGAAGCCTGTCCGAAGCTGGAAGTGCTCCGGGAAATCGGGCGCCAGGGCCGCCTCGCGGATATCGATCCTTCGGTGCGCGCGGTCGCGACGTTCGCGCCTGAAATCGCGGGCGCGCATCGGTTTCTTCATTTGAACGACGTCTTTTGTATCGCCGGCTTCATCGCGGCGGAGGTGGGCATCCAGCGCAGTTTCGATCGTCGTAAGCCCTGGCCCTCGGGCCGCTCCCAGCAGTCTGGATTTTTTTCCGACGTCTCAGAAAAGGAAACCAGCGATGTCCCAGAAACTTGAGTTCTTCTTCGATTTCCGCAGTCCCTACAGCTACCTCGCTCACAGCCAGCTTCCCTCCCTGGGTGCCGAGATCCTGCTTCGGCCGATGAACGTGCTTGCGGTGATGAATCTGGTGAACAACACGCCCACGACTATCACCTGCAAGGTCAAGGGCGTTTACGCCGGCTCCGACCTTGGACGCTGGGCAAAGCGATACGGCATGCCGATCAAGGCCGGCGACATGCGGTCCATGGACGCCGAAGCGCACCTGCGCGCCGTGCTTGCCGCGCCATCGCCGAAAGCCGCGGCGGCCACCACCACCGCCTTGTTCGACGCCTGCTGGGGAAGCGGCAAGACGCTGAAATCGTCGCGCGAAATCATCGATTATCTCTCGCGCGCGGGCGTCGACACCGGCAGTCTCGCCGAACGCATCGACAGCCAGGAAGCGATCGACGCGCTTGCCGCAAATTGCAAGGAGGCGGCCGAGCGGGGCGTTTTCGGCGCGCCCACGATGCTGATCGGCGATGCCATGTTCTTCGGCAATGACCGCTTTGATTTCGTTCGCGAGCATCTGGCGGCGGCGAGGGCGGCATGAGCAAGGCTGCAAAAAAACCGCTCGCTCTCGTCACCGGCGTGGGGCCTGGAACGGGCGCCTCGCTGGTCCGCCGTTTCGCGCAAGGCGGTTACCGCGTTGCGATGATCGCGCGCGACCGGGACCGGCTGAGGGCGCTCGAGGATGAAGTGCCCGATACTTTGGCGGTGCCGTGCGATGTCGCCGACGAGGTCGCGTTGAAGCAGGCCGTCGAAAAGATCGATGCGCCCAAAGTCGTGGTGCACAACGCCGTTGGTGGTGCATTCGGAAGCTTTCTGGATGTTGACCCGGCCGTCCTGCAACGGAATTTCGACATCAATGTCATGGCGCTCCTGCATTTGGCGCGGCTCACGGCGCCTGCCATGATCGAGGCCGGCGATGGCGCCATCATCGTCACGGGCAACACGTCCGCTCTGCGGGGAAGGGCAGCTTTCGCGGGATTTGCACCCACCAAGGCCGCACAGCGCATCCTCTCGGAGTCGATGGCCCGAGAGTTGGGGCCGAAGGGAGTTCACGTTGCTTATGTCGTTATCGACGCAGTGATCGACGTGCCCTGGCAACGCGCGCGCTTGCCGAATGCCCCGGACGATTTCTTCTGCACGCCGACAAGCATCGCTGCAGAGGTCTTTCACTTGGCCCACCAGCCGCGTGACGCCTGGACGTTCCTGGCCGAGGTGCGACCGTTTCACGAGACTTGGTAATTGGGCAGTGCGCATTGCGGACGCTCCTGAGTAGTCGGCACGGGAGTGTCGCCGCTGCAGTGCTCAATTGCGGGGGCAGACAAATAACCGACGTGCTGCCCGACTATTACGCGGCGATTAATGCGCGGAACCATCAGCTGTCGCACGAGCACGCGCAGCGGCGCCTAACGCGTGAGAGCGGGTCGAGTGCGCCTAGCAGCGTGATCTCCTGCTAAGGTGGCGGCGGGATTGACAGACCATCTGATGGAAATGTCCGATCTGGTTGCAATGTTCGGCAAGGCAAATCCGCCGAAGAAGCGTGGGGCGTATAAAAAGAAGGCGGCGTAGGACGTGACCTTCACTCAAATTGCCCGCGCCGTTCTCTTTTTGGCTATCGGGCTTTCTTTCTTTTGGTCACTTACGACCAGACTACGAGAAGGCAAGACATCGGTAAGCGGACGATTCGGACCGAGTTACACAATCACTCGGCGGAAGAACCCAATCCGCTATTGGTCTTCAATGGCGTTTATCGCCACCTTCGCAGGGGGTGCCTTCTGGTGGGGGATTCTGATTTTGATGGGGCGTGAATAAACTCAAAATGCGTCACTACCCAATTTCGGGTAGTGCGTTCATTTGAAATTTGACCGCGTTGCGGGCTTCTGGGGCTGGCCGTACGTTCCGCCTGTAGCTCGGAGTCTGCCTTATGCCTAAAGGCCCTAGGGGCGAGAAGCGACCCGCCGACTCGGGGATCTCGTTGCAATGATCGACGCCGCGAACCCGCCGAAGAAGCGTGGGCCGTACAAGAAGCAGGTGGCGTAGCGACCGTGCCAAAGGACTTCATACTTACTGCTCAAGAAATGAAACCACTGGCGACGGGACGCGGCTCCTGCCTTGCATCCGATAGAATAACCGTCGATGGGCGACCGGTCGGTTTTATGTATCGCGAGAAGGGCGATAGCGAGTTTGACAGTGGTTGGCGGTTTTTGGCCGGTGACGAGTCTGACGATTACACCTCCGACCCCGCGCACTTTGAGCTTTACGACGTGAACACCATCGCTAACTACGATCCGACCATTATCACCCATCTCGATGCACCAATCGGCTTTGCTTACGCTCGCGATGCCACTTCCGGGAAACTGGTCCCTGTGAACCAATAATTTCAAACGAACGCACTACCCAATTTCGACCTCACCTCGGAATTTGATGATGATGACGCAGACGACCAATCTCTGAGACTAGGAATAACAAAATAAACGCTCGTACAGACTCGATCTCGATCTAGTGAACTCCATACCTCTTTGAATTACTGTCGGGCTGTACGGCCTTCTAAGACGCTGGATCGATTTGTGTTGGGTAGAAAGGTCTCGGCGTGCTGTGGAGGGTTAGTCTGATCAATCGTCTGCCATCATCGGTTCGGTCGGCTGCGCAAGGCCGGGGTCTCGCAGTCTCAAACGGGCTTCCTTTTTCGTTACGCTTTCCCCAGTAGAGGGTTCATTAGGGAGGTCCACCAGAGGACCACAATCAACCACTGACCTACTTGCGCTTGCCACTTCTTGCCCCTCTTTCTGATTGTCGCCATTGCAGACCGCCCCGAGTGTCGGACGAGTGACACACCTGATCTGCATTGGTTTTCTTTGAAGCTCGGGTAGAACTAATTCCCTGAGGAGACTCACCAATCGGTGGTGGGCGCGACAGGGATTGAACCTGTGACCCCTCCCGTGTGAAGGGAGTGCTCTCCCGCTGAGCTACGCGCCCGTGCCGAACGGGCTCCGCTTATCGCCGCGCAAACACGGCGTCGTCAATACCGCTTGCACGCTGCACGCGAGCGCCGTCGGCTTGCGGACTATTCACATGTCCAGAGGTGGTGGCCCACATAAGGATAGTCGGTATCGGAGCCCTTCACGTCACCGCTCCACATACCGAAGCTGCCGCCGACAATGGCGGCATGCTGGCCGATGCGGCAGGCCGTATTGGTATCGTCGCTGACGCGGCAACCGGTGAAGCGGTCGCGAACCACGATGTGATAACGCCCGGCATCGCCGCGGTTCGGCCCGAGATCGCTCACCGAGATCACAGGCCCG
>Ga0070734_10003419_pt1 | contig 16658 bp, 13 predicted proteins | sample Coa_R1_8_FD_66444 | JGI IMG/M metagenome (GOLD analysis project Ga0070734, IMG submission 66444) | Surface soil microbial communities from Centralia Pennsylvania, which are recovering from an underground coalmine fire - Coalmine... | ecosystem: Environmental > Terrestrial > Soil > Unclassified ... | reverse complement strand
CGGGTCCGAGGGCGGTTTCGTCCGCACCATGTCCCGGCTGCAACTGGCAAGGACTGCTGTGCTCGTAACTTCGGGGGTCTCTCGCCTCTTGACACGGGGGCCCTCTACAGATAAGGGGGCTGACGATCGTGGTGGCGAAAGGCAAGCGCTGGCCGATTTCGATCCTGAGCGTGTTGCTCGTGTCGCTTGGTTTGTTGGCCTTTGTTGGGGGATCCCCGGCCCAGACGCGACAACGAATCTTGGTTCACGTAGATCCGGCAGCATTGCGTAGCGCCGATCCTGCGACTGCATATGACGCGCCGTCGATTCAGACCATACGCGGCGTGTACGAAGGCCTGGTTACCTACAAGGGAACGGGCCCTGACATTCAGCCGGTGCTCGCCACGTCCTGGGAATCGATGAATAGTGGAATGGTCTGGAGATTTCACCTGCGGCGTGGGGTGAAATTCCATGACGGCACGAGCGTGGATGCTAACGCCGTGAAGTTCAGCTTCGACCGGTTCTTGAAGCTGGGCAAAGGAGGCGCTGGAAATTTTGAACCGTTCTTGAGTAGCAGCGGTATTCGAGTAATTGATCCTTACACCGTAGAGTTTCGTTTGACGAAAGCGTACGGCCCGTTCTTGGAGACCATGGCGAGTGAGTTTGGGCCCTGGATTGTCAGTCCAACGGCCGTAAGAGCACACGAAAAGAATGGTGACATGGGCGCCGACTGGCTCAAAGACCATGACGCTGGCTCGGGACCGTACACGATTCAAAGCGTGACACCCAACCAGCAGGTTGTGATGGTTGCGTTCAAGGACTACTGGCAGGGGTGGGCGCCCAACAATTTCGCCGAAGTGATTATTCGCACCGTCCCGGAGACGACGACTCGACGCATGCTGCTGGAGCGCGGTGACGCTCAACTCGTGAATCGACCGTCGCCCGAGGATGCCGACGCACTCAAGCGTAACCCTCGCATTCACGTTTATGACGACCCGGAGATGCGGAACCTGTGGATCATCCTCAATACGCGACGCGAGCCCCTGAACAACAAGACCGTCCGCCACGCATTGTCCTACGCGTTCGACTACAAAGGGTTCGTAGAGAAAGCCGAAGCCGGGTACGCTACGCAAGCGCGAGGGCCCATACCCGCCAGAATGTGGGGATGGGACTCGAGCTTGTACCAGTATAGTTTTGATCTGCAAGAAGCCAAGACTCTTCTCGCCCAGGCGGGCTACCCCCGCGGCAACTTTTCGATGGTAATCTGGCATCTGACATATGACGATATGCGTCGGGCGGCAGCCGTCTTCCAGGGCGGGCTGCAGCAACTAGGGATTGATGCCAAGATTCAGCAAGTTACCGGCGGCGCGCTGTTTGATGCAATCAACTCGGCCGACCCCAAGAAGATGCCAGACGCGCTGACGCTCTATTGGATTCCTGATTTCGCGGACCCGCTGAACTTCCTCTACCCCGTGTTCGCGACCGCGTCCATCGGGAAGGGCGGATACAACGGGTCCCTCTACAGCAATCCGGCCTACGACTCCCTTATCGGCATGGCGTTTGGGGAACCGAATCGTGACAAGCGGATCGCAATCTACAAGAAGGCCCAGGAAATCCTTGTTGAGGACGCACCCCACTTGTGGATCGCGGATCTTCACAATATCGTTGCGACTTCCAACACTGTCACGGGGTATGTCTTCAACCCTTACCTGCCGCAAACGTTTAACTACCATGGGATGCGTTACAAGCCGTAACATCCTCGGGGGCAAGGCCCGCCGGCATGGGCCTGCCCCCGTGGTACTCGCATGTTGCTGCGCTACGTCGTCCGCCGCCTGCTGCTCGCGGTAATCGTTCTCCTCGGTGTCACGTTCTTGACCTTTGCAGTGTCTCAACTTATTCCCGGAGATCCGGCTCGATTGGCTGCGGGACCGCACGCATCCGAAGCCTCCGTGGAACGCCTCCGGCGGGAATATGGGCTCGATCGACCTTGGCCAGTGCAGTACGTTGACTTTCTTGGGCGTCTTAGCAGGGGGAATCTGGGGCGTTCAGTGCAAACCGACCGCCCCGTGCGAGATGAAATCGGAGACTACTTTCCCGCAACCGCCGAGTTAACATTAGCCGCTATCGCACTTGCCTGCGCAGTCGGGATCCCAGTCGGCGTCTTGTCGGCGGTCTGGCGGAACAGCTGGCTGGATCACAGCGCCCGCTTATTTTCATTGTTGGGTGTCGCCGTCCCCTCCTTTTGGCTCGGACTCCTCTTAGAGTTTGTCTTCTACTATCGTTTGGGGTGGTTGCCCGGCGAGGGCCGGCTCGGGTTAGTGACCACGGCGCCACCCTCTCGTACCGGGCTGCTGTTGATCGACAGCGTGATCGTGGGCGACATGAATGCGTTCGGCGATGCATTGCTGCATCTCGTGTTGCCGGCGGTGGCCCTCGGCTACAATAGCCTTGCGTTGGTGACACGAACAACTCGGGCGAACTTGCTCGAAGTGCTGCATGAGGACTTTGTTCGGACGGCCCACGCCAAAGGATTGCGGACGAGATCGGTCATCTTCGGGCACGCGCTGCGGAATGCGTTGCTGCCCACGCTCACAATCATCGGCTTGCAGTTTGGCTACCTGCTCGGTGGGGCGATTTTGGTGGAGACCATCTTCGCGTGGCCAGGGATCGGCACGTATGCCTTGAATGGGATCCTGAATCTGGACTTTCCCGTGATCCTCGGTGTCACCACCACCGTGACGCTGATATTCCTCGTCGTCAATCTAATTGTTGATGTGTTATATGCGACTCTGGACCCGAGGGTTCGGTATGCTTAGTTACGAACGGCTGGCACTGCCACGCCTCGCGTCTGGTCGCTCCCGCACCTTTCGCCGAGTGCTTCGCGACCCGCTGACAGTCGCAGGATGTGGCATTGTAGCGGTCCTCGCCGCGGTCGCTATCGCGGCCCCATGGCTTACACTGCACAATCCGATCCTGATCGACCTCCATGAGCGGTTGCTCCCGCCCGGTCCGGGCCACCCGCTGGGAACCGACGATCTCGGCCGCGACATCTACAGTCGGATCATCGCCGGGTCGCGGATTTCACTCCAAGCCGGATTTCTCGTACTGATCTTCGCAGTAGCCATCGGTACCCTGGTAGGAGGCGTGTCGGGATATTTAGGTGGCTGGGCGGAGGAAGCCATGATGCGAGTCACCGATATGTTCCTAGCTTTTCCACCGCTCGTGCTCGCGATGGCAGTGGCCGCCGCGCTTGGGCGCGGCCTCACGAACGCCATGATCGCGGTCGTCTTTGTCTGGTGGCCTTGGTATGCTCGACTCGTCCGCAGCCAGGTACTCACCTTGAAAGAGCGAGAGTACGTTCTCGCGGCACGGGCGCAAGGGGCCGGGCCGGCCAAGATCCTTGTCCGCCACGTGTTGCCTAACACGAGTTCGCAAATCGTAGTCCAAGCGAGTTTGGACGTCGGATACGCGATTCTCGTGACCGCCTCGCTCGGGTTCATCGGGCTCGGGGCTCAACCCCCGCTTCCGGAATGGGGTGCCATGATAGCGCAAGGGCGGACGTACTTGCTCGACGATTGGTGGTACCCGACATTCCCGGGGCTGGCCATCATGCTGACCGTGCTTGGGTTCAACCTGATCGGGGACGGTCTTCGCGATGCCCTGGATCCACGAAGCGGTGGTGGTCGGCGTGGTTGAGTCGCAGCGCGAAGAGAGCGACATGACCGGTACCATGTTGGCCGCGGTCGTGCGGCGTCGTGGTGGGCCCGAAGTGATCTCCGTGGAACGCGTCCCGATTCCCACCATTCGTGCGGGGCAAGCCTTGGTACGGGTGCGTGCAAGTGCGCTGAACCGGGTCGACATTTGGGACCGCACCGGCCCTCCCCAGCCCATTTTCCCTTGGACGGAACGGGAATACCCGCACATCTCGGGCAATGACGCGGTGGGCGAAGTGGCGTCCTTGGCCGATGATACGGGCACGGTCGCGGTCGGTGACCGTGTCGCCGTCTACATTGGGCTATCCTGCGGTCGCTGCGAATATTGCATTCGCGGCGAGCAAACGATGTGTCTTGAATATCGCATTTTCGGCGAGCACACGCAGGGCGCATTCGCGCAGTATGTCGCTGTGCCCGTGGCTAATCTCGAACGGATTCCCGATGGGCTGGACTTCCGTGCCGCCGCCACGGCCTCGGCGTTCACAACTGCGTGGCGTCTCGTCGTGACCGCGGGACGGGTAGAGCCTGGCATGACGGTGCTCGTGCTGGCCGCGGGCGGAGGCGTGGGATCGGCGGCCATGCAGGTCGCGCTTCGTGCGGGAGCGACGGTCTTCGCGAGCGCCAGCACAGAGGAAAAGCGCCGCAAAGCCATCGCGCATGGCGCCGTAGGTGCGACCGATCACACGAATCCGTTTTCCGGGTGGGTCCTTGAGCAGACCAACGGTCGAGGGGTCGATGTGGTTGTCGACTCGCTCGGGTCGACCTGGCCCGAGAGCATTCGCAGCCTGGCCCGCGGTGGTCGACTCGTCGTGTGCGGCGCGACGCTCGACAATAGACCGTCGTTTGACATCCGCGAACTCTACCAACGCCACCGTTCCATCTGCGGGGCGCCACTAGGCAATCGACGCGAGTTCAATCACGTTCTGCGGATGCTTGGCGATCGTTCCTTGACCCCGATCGTGGACTCGGAGTTTCCGCTAGCGCGCATCCGCGATGCGCATCGGCGAGCAGAAACCCGGGAGGCGTTTGGCAGGATCATCGTCACGATCTAGGCTATTACTCGTTCTCGTTCGCGAGGGCTATGCGGGAGGCGCCGACGACGGTGAGGGCAGTCATTCTGGCGGAGCGTATCATCGATGGAACGGGCCGGCCTCCACTTGAGCATGGAGCGATACTCGTTGACGGCGATCGCATTCGAGCGATCGCGCGCCGTGCCGACGTAAGTGTCCCCGAGGACGCACAAGTGATCGACTGTGGGAAGCAGACCGTGTTGCCCGGATTCGTGGATGCCCACTCGCATGCGTCGCTGATCCCGGGCTTGGGTGATCAAGGCGGCCAGCAGATGCAGAGCGTTGGCCGTCAGCTCACACGAGCCATTCCGTGCCTTCGCGCCGACCTGAGGTCCGGTGCGACGACCATGCGCGTACTCGGAGAAGAACACTTCCTCGACGTCGACCTCCGCACCGCGATCGCCGGTGGTCAAATTCCGGGGCCGCGGCTCCTTGTAGCGACACGCCCGATTACTGCGCGCAATGGGCATGGGGCGGCGCTGACGTTCTCCGACGGGGAGGACGAGATTCGGAAGCACATTCGCGAGAACGTGGCCAACGGGGCCGATCTGATCAAGATGTTTATGACGGGCGGGGTGTCGTCGACCAAGGGCACGGGGGTCCAGTGGTACTCTTACTCGCGGCATGAAGTTGAAGTCGCGGTCGAGGAGGCGCATCGCAACAACCGCCCCATCGCCGTCCACGCCCATGGGGGCCCCGGGGCGCGGATCTGTATCGAGGCGGGCGTGGACACGATCGAGCACGGCAAGCTGCTCGCCACCGACGACCTGTCTGAAATGAGGAGGCGCGGGATCTGGCTCGTCACCAACAACGCCGTGACCGGGCACCCGGACGGGATCGAGAAGGGCGACCGGCGTGTGGCTGGCGTGATGACGAGGTTAGCCGAGGCGCGCCAGAACGCGCCCACGAACTTTCGGATGGTGCTCGATAGCGGTGTCAAGTGGGCGTTGGGAACCGACGCCATGCACGGGCTCATGTGGTGGGAGATCGCGACCGTTGTGGAATGGGGCGCCACCCCCAACGACGCAATCCTGGCCGCTACTCGCCGAGCCGCCGAGGCGGTCGGCATGGCGCATGAGGTCGGGAGCTTGGAGCCCGGGAAGCTGGCCGACATCATCAGTGTCGATGGGGACCCGCTGACGGATGTCGCGTGCATACAGCGCATCGGTCTCGTCATGCAGGGAGGACGTCGACGAGACGATCTGTCGGCCGAGTAGGCGGTCTCCGCCCCAGGCGAAAAGTGACGCGGCCGCACCGCGCGGCACAGTTGTGCTGGTCCAAATCTCAAACCGGAGGGACGAGATGCAGATCAGCGAGCGGGCAATGGCACTCCATCGAGACGCAATTGTAATCGATGGGTGCTCATTTCACGCGACGAAGTGGCACGAACGGCTAGAGTGGGCGGGCGTCACCGCGTTGCAGATGACGGTGGCGTTGCCCTTGGACGATGTGGGTCAGGCCATAAAGCACTATGGAGAGTACTATCAACTTGTTGCGACGGAACCGCGATTCATGATCGTCGAGTCGGCCGAAGACGTGCACCGGTGCAAGCGCGATGGAAAGGTTGGGTTCATCCTGGGGACGCAGAACGCGACCGTGCTGGTGGATGATCCTTGCACGGTCGAGGTCTTCTACAAGCTCGGCACGCGGGTGATCCAGCTGAGTTACAATGAGCGGAACTTACTGGCCGACGGCTGCGCGGAGCCCGCGAACGCCGGGTTATCCAAGTTCGGAAAGGACGTGGTCCGCGAATTGAATCGGGCGGGCATTGTGATCGATCTCACGCACGTGGGCGAGCGCAGTAGCCTGGACGCGATCGAAACGTCGGCGAGGCCCTGCATCTTCTCGCACTCGAACCCCCGCGCGTGCGTGAATAGTCCGCGCAACATCTCCGATGCCCAGATCGATGCGTGTACGCAAGCCGGCGGCGTGATCGGTTTGTGTCCATGGGCTATTGCCTGCTGGACTGGTGGGCCGACGCCGCCGGACCTGGACGATTTTCTGGATCAGGTGGAGTATGTGGCAGACCGCGTCGGGCGCGATCACATCGCGCTCGGGACAGACAGCGAGGTCACGCCAGGGGCGTTTCCGCCGGGGCTTCGGGAGTGGTACAGGCGGAAGAATCCTGAGGTGTACGATGCGTTCCTCAACAAGTTCCCGCACAACCCGAAGACATCTGGCTTCGAGACGATGGAGGACCTCCCCAACGTCACGGCGGGACTTTTGAACCGCGGGTGGTCAGAGGCCGACATCAGAAAGGTCCTCGGCGAGAACCTGCTACGCGTCTACGACGCGTCATGGAGCAGCCGGTGACGCATGTAGAATTCACCCGAGAGCCTTCGCTCCGGCCCAGCCGCGGCGGAGTTCGCAACCCGGCCCCTCGTCAAGACGCAAGTGCAGCGTGAGTGCAGTGACCGGCGTTGGCCGAGCCGACGGAGAGGAACGCGTGGTGCCGGAACACGCGCAAATCTTTTCGTATCAAGCGGTGCCTAACAAGTCGTCATTGGCGGGGGTGGGTTGACAGGGTTGCGCGATGTTCTGGATCCGAAGACACGGATTTCTTGACTGCCGGTTCAACAGCACAAAGACAAGCCAACAGTTCGGCCGCGCGTCGCACGCTCGAGTGTACAAGTGCGCGGAAAAGGGCATTGTGGAACCCGAGGGGACGTTCCTGTGGGAGCAGTAGGCACAGGTGACGGCGGACGGCGAAGTGTTCACAACCGAACCATCGATCTTGTTCATCGTCGACCGCTGAGTCTCACATCGACGGCGAGAAGTCGGTCGCCTGCAACAGCCTTGTTTTGACGGACTCGACGATCATCCCGTGCGCGCGAGACTTCGATCGCGCTCCTTGCGTGGAGAATGCGACGGCGATCGCTGACTTGGAACGCGCATCGGTATCGCCGCCGCTATGCGGAGGGGCTCCCCGGCGTTTCGGTGAATCTAGTGCGCGGCATCGAAGATTCGCGGAGTTGGCAGTCCGTCATGACCTAAGGAGCCATACCCGGAGGTGGAGATGAAGAGCGAACCGACGCGCGCGCCAGAAGGGACCATCGCGGGGATGCGAATTCCTCGCTTGTACGGAAGCACGCCAACGCTGTACGGCGCGCCGCTCGCGGAGACGCCTGAAGATTTGCGCGGTGCGGATGTTGTGTTTCTCGGAATTCCATGGCAGTCACCGCCTCCCGCCACGTGGCTTGCCGGTACGGCCCCCAACTATGAAACACAACTCACGCCGTCACTTTTTCGCACCAATTCTATCCTGCACAAAGGCTATCTTCCCGAACTCGACCTCGACGTGTTCGAACGGCTCAAGCTTGTCGACTATGGGAACGTGGAGATTGCGAACGACATGAAGCAGACGTTGGCGAACGTCGAAGCCAAGGTCGTAGATATTTTGAATGCCGGTGCTCTGCCCATTACGATGGGGGGAAATGCGGGTCCGAGTACCTATCCGGTCTTGAAGGCGGTAGCCGCCCACGCCGGGGGGCCCACCGCGGTGTTGAATTTTGACGCCCACCATGATAACGAGCGGGGTGAGTGGCAAGAGGACGATCCTCGCGACCCCCGGTGGGCATCATCATGGTCACGGCGTATCCTCTCTCTCCCCGGAGTGGACCCGGCGCGCTATCATCACGTCGGCCTCCGTGGTCCCATTAACGATCGTGAAACATTCCAGCGTTTCATCGAACGTGGTGTCGCGCGCGAGCACATTTATACCTACCGTGAGATCAAAGCGGCACGCCGCAAGGGATTCGACCAGTGGGCGTCGGATCTGGCGCAGCAGCTTGTTACGGGGGCTGAGACAGTCTGGATAGGCGTGGACCCGGATGTCCTAACGATGGGTTCTAATCCCGATTTTGGTGTTGATCCTTTGGGCCCGAGTGCGGACGAACTCATCGAGCTAGTCTATCGCGTCGGACAAGCGACTGGTCGTCGTAAATTTGGTGGAATATCCTTCATGGCCCTACCGTACCGCGCGCACGCTGTTCACTTGATTTGTCTCTACATCCTCATCTACGCTCTCGCAGGCGTAGTGACGGCTTAGCGTGTGTGCCGGCCGAATGGCGAAAGAAATCGGCCGTGCCCAGTCTCGAGCACGGTGCCATTGTGGTATGTGAGAACGCCCCTGACCAGCGTCGCGACGACGCGCCCACGCATGTGTCTCCCATGGTATACGCGCATGGTCTCACGCGCTCGAGATACGCACTGCGTGGCGTCGAAGGTCCACGCGGCGCCTGGATCCACAATGGTCAAATCCGCATCGCAACCCACGGCGATTTTCCCTTTTCCGACGAGACCAAAAATCTCCGCTGCGCGCCCCGCCATGAGCCGACTAATTTGGGGCAGGCTGACACGTCCATCGTGTGCGGCCGTGAGCATCAACGGTAGCATGGACTCAAGGCCGGGGAATCCGGACGGGGCCATGAAAATATTGCGCACGCCCATGCACTTCTCGGACGACGTGCACGGTACGTGGTCAGATCCAACAACATCAATGGTTCCGTCCCAAACGCATTCCCACAGTGCCGCGACGTCATCGGCGTTTCGCAGCGGGGGATTGCACTTAGCAAACGGTCCGTGTTCCTCGAGCGCTTCCTGCGTCAGGAACAGGTATTGCGGGCAGGTTTCGGCTGTAACGTGGACACCGCGGGCGCGCGCCTCCTTGATCAGAATCCCCGAGGCATTCGTCGACGTGTGGACGATGTGAACGCGTGCATCTGCTTCAACTGCGAGGGCCAAAACCAACGCCACGGAAGCCGCCTCTGCGACGGGTGGTCGGGCCTCAGCATGGGCGAGCGGGTCGCTCCGGCCGCTGGCAGCGAACGGGTGCATCGCCCGACTGAGAATGGCGCTGTTCTCGCAATGGAAGCAATGTGGGAGGTTCGTCCGGCGAACCGCGGCCATGATGTCTCGAAGGACGCCATCGTCCGTGCACCATAGCCCTGTAAAGTATGCTTCCTGGGCTGGCATGGGCGGATGCAGGAAGGTTTTAAATGCGATTACTCCGGCGTCAGCCTGCGACCGGATCTCGTCGATATTGTCGCACCCCGCGCCGCCATACATGGCGAAATCCACCGATGCTTTGCCCTCAAACGCGTCCTTTCGCAGGGCGACGATGTCCCCTGAGTTGACTGGCTGCTGCGACGTAGGCATCAGGAGGATCGTTGTTATTCCTCCGGCGGCGGCAGCCTGGGTACCTGAGACGATGTCCTCAGATCCAGGCGGCCCCGGATCTCGGAGGTGCACGTGTGTGTCGATGACTCCTGGCATAATGTACAGACCACCGACAGGAAGTGAGGACTTGGCTGGCGGTCGTGCCGTGGGTTCCAGGATTGCCTCGATACGTCCATTTCGTACGGCCAGCGTGGCCGCGCAGACGCTGTCCTCCGTAACGATCTTGCCGTCGGTGATGATAAGATCGAATAGGTCAGTCACGGCGCACCTGTTTTCCCGCGGGGGTTGCCAGTCGTCAGCACACGGTCGTTTGCGAGCCAGCTGACTATCGCAGCATACGCAGTTGCGCGTCCGTATTCCTCCGGGTGTACACACAGGTCGCCACGAAAGGGTGGGTGGATTGAACGCAACGAGTTGGACCAATGAACGAGCAGAGGATCTCATTCGAGGGTTAAGCCTTCTGGCGACTGGCGGAGGCGGCCATCCAGCAAAGGGTAGGGCTCATCTTCGCCCTCACATCGAGGCGGGGGAGTCCATTGACTGGATCAGTGTTGATGATCTCCCGGGCGATGCGTGGGTCTGTTGTACGTTGGCCATGGGCTCGAGTGCGCCTGCATCCGCAATGACCGCCGACGAGCGCCGGCGTCTGGGCTATGGAGATATCACGGTACCACACCCGATGCCGGAGGCAGTCAGGATGTTGATGACCGCGACGAAGCGCCCGATCGCGGCCTTAGTGCCATTTGAACTGGGCGCCTTCAACACGATCGGTCCCATCGACGCAGCACTGCGCCTCGGCGTCAAAATCGTGGACGCAGATTTGTGCGGTCGGGCCGTACCCGAATTGAGCCAGACGACGGCGGCTATTGCGGGGCTTGCGCTCTGTCCAATGACAATTTGCGATTCGTGGGGGAATCGTCTCATATTCGAAGCAACCCACAGTGTGCAATTAGCAGAGCGCATAGGGAAAATGGTGAGCATTGTGACGAGATCCCCTGATCCTATGCTCACCTGCGCTCATGCAGGCTATCTCATGGCTGTTCGGGATCTGCGCAAGGTGGCCATACGCGGCACGGTCAGTTTGGCGCTTCGCGTGGGCGAGCGTATCCGGACAGCTCGGGAACGCGCTCACGATCCAATAGCGACGATAGCTCATGAGCTCGACGGATGGGTGGTATTCGAGGGTACGGTGGCGCGCCGCGAGTGGGAGAGCCGCGATGGTTATATGATTGGAACAACCGTTCTTACGGGTAGTCGTACCTGTGCCAACCATCAGATGCGTCTGTGGTTCAAAAACGAAAACCATATCGCTTGGTTGGATGAACGCCCCTGGGTGATGAGCCCAGACCTTATCATGATCGTCGATCGGCAGAGCGGTGAGCCGTTCACCAATACCGATCTCTCCGATGGGCACGACGTTGCCGTTCTCGTTGCGTCTGCCCCGGAATTGTTGCGAACCCCCGCTGCGCTTGCCGTTTTGTCGCCAAGCCATTACGGATTTGATGTTCCATACGTGTCCGCGGAGCGCATTTTAGGTCCCAAAGGATTTGTGCAGATTGGCGGAAGGTGACATGACTACAGAGTGGAGGGGCCGGGAATGGCTCGATATGTAAAAATAGCCGCGGCTCAGATGGGGCCCAACCCTGAGTGGATGCCGCGAGAGCAGATCCTTTCACGTATGCTGCGATTGATGGATGAAGCGATTGTCGAGAGGGCGGATATCGTCGCCTACCCTGAATTGGCGCTCACGACATATTTCCCAAAGCGTATTCGCTCAGACTACGACCAGTTCTTCGAGACTGAGATGCCGCCTCGCGCTCTTGCGGTCATTCTTGGGAGAGCACACGAAGCTGGCGTGATTTGCCATGTCGGTTTCGCCGAACGCACGAGCGGGCATCGATTCAACACGGCTATCCTTACGGACGAGCGCGGGCAGCTTCTTGGACGCTTCCGCAAGATCCACTTGCCAGGGCGTGATGCTCCAGACCCGAGCGGGCTCACTCGAGTCTACGAGCCGTATTACTTCGACTCGGGCGACGGCGGGTTTCAGGTGATCCCGACCACAAGAGCGCGAATTGGAATCGCTATCTGTCAGGATCGACGCTACTGCGAAACGTATCGAAGTTTAGGCCTTCGTGGCGCCGAGATTATCCTCATCGGGTACAATACGCCGTTGGCTCCCCTTGCGCTCACGCACAACGAGCTCGTAATGCGAACGGGGGCATACGAGAACCATTGCTTTGTCGTCGGGATCGCGAAGACTGGGGTGGAGGACGGTATGGAGTTGATCGGGGGGAGCTGCATTATTTCCCCGGAGGGTGAAATTCTCGCCAAGGCCAGTACCAACGACGATGAGCTGATCATTGCGCGAGTCGATCTTGATCAAATTGAACTCGTTCGGCGCCGGTTGGACTTCTTCGGCCGGCGCCGTCCAGAGCACTATGGTGCCATTGTCGAACACGGTGTGAGGCCGCGAGGCGCCACAGTACCGGACCGCGCGACCCATGGATGAACCCCGATTCCCGATAGACCGGCGACGTGTGGGACAGAAGTGCACGGGCCACGCGGCGTGGGTGTTAGATGCGGTCGAACCCCGGCACAAGTGGCGCTGCAACGCGGGCGCGCCGCCGCACGAACGCAGACGGGACGACGACCGCGATCAGCGCGACCACAAACAATAGGACCGATACGGCAGCAATTCTCGGACTGATCTGAAATCGTATGTCTGACCACATCTGGATCGGAAGAGGCGTTGCGTCGGGCCCGGTCAAGAATAGCGCAAAGACCAGCTCGCCCCAGGCGGTCAAGAATGCGAAGAGGAAGCCGCTAAGGATGGCGGGGCTGATTAGCGGGAGCGTCACGGTGAGCAAGACTCGCAGCGGCGGCGCGCCCATGCTTGCGGCTGCCCGTTCCAGCGACCTGTCGAAACGCCGCAACGCTGTGGTTACTACCACGACGACATACGGCAACCCGAGCACGGTGTACACGGCCACGAATGCGATAGGCGTTCCGATCAGGCCCGCGGGAGCTGCGGCAAAGAATATCGCGACGGCGGGGACCATCGCCGGGATAATCAGTGGCGAGAGATAGAGGAGGTAGATCAGGCTGGCGCCTTGCAGATTCGCGCGTACCATGGGAAAAGCTGCCAGAATTCCGAGCACGGTCGCTAACGCGGCGGAGACCGCTGCCACAGTGAGGCTGAACCAGGTGGAATGAATCCACGCGGAACTGCTCACGTAGCTCTCAAACCAACGCATCGAGACTCCCGGTGGTGGGAAAATGAGAAAGGGAGCGCTGCTGAATGCCAAAGGAATGATGATGGCCATCGGGAGCACGAGATAAAAGACCACGATGCCCGTATGCGCCGCTAACACAGGACGGCGAACTCGGGAAATAAGCGTGGCTGTATACGTCGCGAGAGAGCGCGCCAGCGGGCCGGAGCGGAGTCTAGCCCCTACGGAAGCAAGAACGCTCCCGCGATGGTCCACGCGACGATGCCAGTGAAGGGTGTCATCCTCGGACTTAAACGATGCCCCCATGGGTCCACGAAAGACGAGCATCAAACCACCGACCAGAAAGAGAAGAATGGTGGCCTCCGTGGAAGCGATTCCAAAGTTAGCCCGTACCTGGACATATGATTGAATCGACTGGGCCATCAGGTATTCGCCAGGACCGCCGAGGAGTGCGGGAGTGATGAAGAATCCCAGCGACGTAACGAACACGAGACAACACCCAGCCGCGATTCCGGGCATCGACAACGGGCGGAAAACATCCCAGAATGCTTCGAAGGGAGTGGCTCCAAGGCTTTGTGCGGCGAGCACGAGCGACCGATCGATGCGACGCATGACGGCGAACAGCGGCAAGACCATGAGTGGCAACTGAATTTGCACCATGCCAATGATGACCGCGGGAGCATTGTACACAAGTCGTAATGGGCTTCGGATCATGCCAAGTGCCAACAAGAGATGGTTGACGAGGCCGTTGGCTCCAAGGATGACCACCCACGCATAGGCCCAGATGAGGAGATTGGTGAAGAAAGGGATCGTTACACAGAGGAGCAGCCAACGAGCGCGTCGTGACGATGAGCGGTTTACTACATACGCGTACGGATACCCAACGACGAGACACAACAGCGTAACGATAACGCCGGTTTCTATCGTACGCCACAAGATATCCCAAAATTCGGCGAGCGCCAGAACTTGTTGATACAATGCTAACGAAAAGCGACCGTCGACCACAAAGCTTTGAGCGACAAGCCGCACCGTAGGGAGCACGTACACGACTGCAAGGACGAGACCGGCCGGCAGCAATCCAGCTGCCGGCCAGGGTCGCGGATGTGAGCGTAAGACGGCTGGAGACGCTTTTGCCGAACTCAGCACCCTGCGTCCCCAGGGATCTGCGGAAAGCTCACTTGGTTCCAGTTACCCACTTCTGCCAGAGTCCGACCACGTTCTCGCAGTAGGTCTTGCCATTCGGCGCTTTGCTGTTCCACCATGTGTAGTTTTGGACAACCTGCAATTCGCGGATGGCGGGAGCAGTCGGAAGGACCGCAATCCGCTCCTTCGACAAAGACTGGTACGCGCGACTATTCGGCGGCCCGTACGCGATCAATTCAGCAAACTTCGCCTGGGGCCCGGGTTGAGATGCGAACGCGATGAATTTCATGGCGTTTTCAACGTTTTTGGCTCCTTTGGGGACTGCCCAAGAGTCCCACTGCAGGAGCCCCTGATTCCACGTATCGGCAATGTTGCCGCCCTGCGCCCGTAGATCCGACACTCTGCCGTTCCACGCCGTGGTCATCGATACCTCGCCGTCGTTGAGGAGCTGTGGCCCTTCCGCGCCACTCTGCCAGAACTTGGCGATCGACGGCTTGAGTCTTGTCAAGGCGCGCAGGGCCCGGTCGAGATCTAGTGGATAGAGATGATTCGGTGGGACGCCGTCTGCCATGAGAGCGACTTCCCAAGTTCCTGAGCCGGAGGCCCAATCGCCTGGTCCGAGCGACCGCTGCCCGGGGAATTTCTTGGTATCCCAAAAATCCGCCCAAGTCTTGGGAGGGCTGCTCCCAAACTTTTTGGGATCGTAGGCTATCACGAGCGAAAAGAACAGCGCGCACACATGATACTTGTTCGTCGGCACGGGTTTGAAAGCGGCGACATCTGCAGGGTCCCAGTAGCTGTAGTCGATCGGGAGCAGCAGATTCCCATCGATGAACTGCTGCAAGTCACCGCCGGTGATGTCCGTGACGTCATAGCCCGGCACCCCCGCAAGGATGCCCGCCTTGATCTTCGCTGCAGGTGCTTGCTCGACATTTGGGACAACCTTAATGCCTGTGGCCTGCTGGAACGGTTTGAAATATGCCTCCTCGACCGCATGCCCCCATGCGCCTCCGCCGTCATAAACCACGACCTCGCCGGTCCCCTTAAGGCTGGGCGCGCCTTCTGCTCTTCGATTGAAGTTCGGCCAAACAGCGGCCCCGGCGGCGAGACTCGCCGCCAAGGTACCGGCCCGGGTGATGAATTGCCTCCGCGTCGACCTTCGCTGGACCCTGGCTCGTCCCATCATGTTCCTCCCTCCCGCATCCAGCATGTCTGGATACTCGGCCATGGTACCGAGGTAGTAACTGCTTACGAAATCCTCCCTTGCGCAGTTCCGGCAAGCCCCAAGTCCTTCCACGACTTTCGCTGAGCTAGCTTCGGCCCGTACTTTTGCTTGGGATGGAATTGTTCCGACACGCTGGCTTCGACGATGAGGCGCATCAGTTGAGATTCACGGGTGTGCAGCGTCAGGGCGCGGGCATCGCGCCACGCTCGTTCGAGCGGGTGAAACTTGAAGAGCGCCCGCGTCCCGCATACGTCGAAAGCCTTCGTGGTCACGAGGATCGCGGTGTCCCGTGCTGAATGAAGGGCGCGAATCGAAGCGAGCTGAGCCTCGGCATGCTGTTCTTGCTGCCAGAGCCAGTGAGCGTAGCGCACCGATGCTCGTGCCGCCTGAACGCTCGATTGCATTTCGCCGACGGTGTAGACAACGACGTCGTCTTTCAACAAGAAGGGACGCTCTTTCAAGAACCGGCTGACGAAGTTGAGAACGCCCTGGGCGACCCCCAGGGTGACGGCTGTATACGCCAGTTCGAAAGTATACGGGTCCTTTTGCACAAAATCGCCCGGGTTGCCCAAGACGTTGTCCCAAGGGATGAAGACGTCCTCGAGTCGAGCGCTCCAACTCACGGACGCCCGAAGCCCGATGCACTCTCGCCAGCCTGCTTCCTGAAACGAGAGCCCGGGGGTGTTCCGCGGCACGATGGACATGACCAATCCGTCCGCCATGCTCGTACTTCCCGGAAGCATCGCCCAGAACATAGCGTATTCAGCGACCGGCGCGACCGAGCAGAAGTGTTTGGTCCCGTTTGCTCGGAACCCCCCGTCCACTGGGGTGAGCTGGGACGCGACCGTGAAGCGCGCCGCGACATCTTTGGGCGCGCTCAACTGCTCAGGGTTCACTTCACTTCCCAACGACCCGATCAACGCACCCCGCTCCACGACATCGGCAAAAATTCGACGCCGCTGCGCATCATTGCCCATTCGGGCAACCAAACCACAATGTGCGCGCGTCGGTCCATCGTGAACGCTCATTTCGGAGCATCGTGAACGCCCGTTTCGGTCCATCGTGAACGGTCGTTTCGGAGCATTGTGAACGGCTCGAACGTGTGATCGAAGCGTCT
>Ga0070734_10003416_pt1 | contig 16670 bp, 13 predicted proteins | sample Coa_R1_8_FD_66444 | JGI IMG/M metagenome (GOLD analysis project Ga0070734, IMG submission 66444) | Surface soil microbial communities from Centralia Pennsylvania, which are recovering from an underground coalmine fire - Coalmine... | ecosystem: Environmental > Terrestrial > Soil > Unclassified ... | reverse complement strand
CACGCAGAGACCGTTCAGCATTTGACCATCGCGATATTTGTACCAGTGGTCACCCTCGTGGCCCTCTCCGCCATGCAGATGTCCCCCCGGATTTCCCTTCCGCATGAAGATACAGTAGTCGTGATCCAGGCGGAACTTGCTGTCAATGAGCGTGAGCAGGTAGGGCAGGATCTTGGGATGATCCATCAGGTTCTGGTAGGCTTTGCCCCACGTCGAGACCCGGCTGGAGCGAAGCTTATCCGCAGGCATCGAGGGCGGGATCTTCTCGTCGGCGATGGCGTTGAGTTCGTCCAATTCGGCCTGAGACAACACATTCTTGATGACCAGGTACCCCTGGAGATCGAAGAGAAACTTTTCTTCGGGTGTCATTGTATCCTTATCCTCGATTAAGGTAATCCGTTCGTGCGGCAGTGATCATTTCCTCACATTTCGCCTGATAAGTGAAAAACTCCTCCTCTGTAGAAGTGCTTCCAATCCTCTCATTCTTCCGTTTTGATCTCATTGCCGGGAGTATCTCAGTAGGAAAGAGAGAGAGGAATAGGGAATATGACAACCACAGCAGATCGTATTCGGGAGATGATCCAGGCTGGTTCGGATAGGGTTGAGAGATGCGGAGAGGATCTGTTTTCTCACGGCTCAGAACACGTGAATGCGGTATGGATGGAGATCGACGCACGCCTCAAAGCGGCCGATCTCTGCGAATTGCTTTGCGAGGAGCGCCGGATGTACTGGCACCTAGAAACGGTGAAGATGCTTCTGTCGAAAGTGGAGTTTGGAATGGCGGGGTAAGCCGGAAGTAGCGATCCGTTCCAATCCTTGCAGGATCGTCCAATGGAGGGGGATGCATGGAACTGCGAAAGAAACGGATTGACTTGCTCGGCGTGCTGATGCTGGGGTTATGCTTGGCAACGGTGACATCGGCGTTGACGCATGGGAGAGCGCCTGCCAAGCAGACGGTCATGGTTGTGATGAAGGACAAGACCAGGCTGGCGACCGATGTCTATGTGCCGGAAGGCCCCGGACGGTTTCCGGTCATTCTGATCCGCACTCCCTACGACAAGAATGCACTGGCAGGGTTGGGGGAGGGTTCGGCGAAGAATGGGTATGTTGTGGTGGCGCAGGATACACGCGGGCGATTTGCCTCTGAGGGAGAGAATCTGCCCTTTGTCGGGGATGCCTGGGGGCCACTGAACGATGGATACGATACGCTGGAGTGGATTGCGGCGCAGCCCTGGTGCAATGGCAAAATCGGGACCTGGGGCGGCTCTGCACTCGGTATCACCCAGTTCGGGATGGCGGGCTCGGGCACCAAGCGTCTCACCTGTCAGCACATTACGGTAGGATCGCCCTCGCTGTACCACTATACGGTCTTTCCGGGGGGCGTCTTTAAGAAGGCGATGATCGAGGATTGGCTGAAGGGCACCAACCATGCTCCGAACAGCCTCGCCTTCTGGACGAAACACCCCATCTATGACGACTTCTGGAAGCAGCGCGACCTGACCCGGCACTGGGAGCGGGCCAATGTCCCCGCCATCCATATCGGAGGGTGGTACGACATCTTCTCCCAGGCGACTCTAGATGCCTTTGAGGGCTATCAGACCAAGGGCGGGCCGAGCGCAAGGCTCGAACAGAAACTGGTGATGGGGCCGTGGACGCATGGGGTGGGGCAGGCGACAGCGGGAGATCTCACTTTCCCAAACGGGAGTGCGCCTCCCAACAACGCGCTCGACCCGTTCCGCTGGTTCGATGCCTGGCTCAAAGATAAGGACAACGGGATGAAAAAACTCCCGGCGGTCACTTATTATGTCATGGGGGATGTGACGGACAAGTCGGCGCCGGGCAATGTCTGGCGTACCGCGAACGCCTGGCCGCCGGTGAAGACCAGAGCGACGCCCTTCTATCTGCATGCCGACCATTCGCTCTCGACCAGTAGTCCGACGACAGGCGATCCCCTCACCTATACGTATGACCCGAAGGACCCGGTTACGACCGTCGGCGGACCGCAACTCACCATTCCTGCGGGGCCGATGGATCAGCGCAAGATCGAGACCCGACCCGATGTCCTGGTCTTCAGCTCCGACCCATTGACGCAACCGATGGAGGTGACCGGACATGTGCTGGCCGACCTCTTCATCGCAAGCGATGCCCCCGATACGGATTTCTTTGTAAAGCTCTGTGATGTCTACCCGGATGGCCGCTCCATCAACATCTGTGAGGGCCAGCTTCGCGCCCGGTTCCGTGACGGCTTCGACAAAGAGCATCTGTTGAAACCGGGTGAGATCACGCCGCTAAAGGTAGACCTCTGGTCCACCAGCATGATCTTCAATAAAGGGCATCGCCTGCGGGTGCAGGTGACCTCCAGCAGCTCTCCTGGATACGATCCTAACCCGAATACCGGCGATCCCTTCCGCGCCAATGACCGCGTGCAGGTAGCGCACAATACGGTCTTTCTGGCAGGGGAGAATGCTTCGTTTATCCTGCTTCCGGTCGCCAGGTAGATCGCACGAATGGTTCAGGGCGCAGCAAGCAGCGCCCCTACTTTAGCCATTCGTCGCGATGCTCGTTAATAAAGGCATCGTCGATCAGGTGGGGATAGGCATTCCGCACGCGCAGGATCTCTTCCTGTTGATATTGAGAGAGGCGCTGGCGTGGGTCCAGACACCAAGTACCCTCCATCATAAATTGGGATTTCAGCACGGTATGGATGCCGGGAAGACAGCCACGAAAGTTATGGGCGGCATCGAAATAGGCGGCATTGGCATCCGTGATCTCGACACCGCGCGCCAACAGGAACGGGTCTATCATGGAGGAGGCGATATTGTACTTGACCGCTTGGAGTAGTTCCACCGCGCAGCGTGTATCCATGGCCCAATGCCCCAGCAACCCGCCGACGATACGCTGTGAACGGGGTTTGCCATCCACCGGAAAGGTATATTCCGTCAGCAGATCTGCGACGATGTTGTCATCGTTGCCGGTATAGAGAGCGATATCTGTTCGACCCGATTCAAGGACGGCGCGGACGACATCCAGGGTTTGATAGCGATTGAACGGGGCGATTTTAATGGCGACCAGGTCCTCGACTTCCTCTGTCAGACGCCGCCAGAAGCGATAGGGCAGGTTGCAACCGCCAACGGCTGCCTGCAAATAGAAACCCATGATAGGAATCACTTTGGAGATCCGCTTACAGTGATTCACCAAATCGTCCGGCAAGGCTTCGCATTCCCACTCGCTTAAACTCACAAGACCGACATCGTAACCGAGGGCGCGGGCGGTGATCGCCTCCCGGATCGCCTGGTCTGTCTGGCCGCAGATCCCGGCGATCTTAACGAAGGGGCGGGGCGCTTGCGCAAGCGCTTCATCTGCCGTCAGGCTGGCCAGTTCGAGGACCGGCATATAGAGTTTGCGCTCCCGAATGGCGAATTGGGTGGTATGGACGCCGACCGCCATGCCGCCTGCGCCTGCCGCCACATAGTAGCGAGTCAGGGCGCGCTGATGCTGCGCATCCAGTTTGCGTTCTGCGGTAAGAGCCAGAGGGTGGGCCGGAATGACGTGCCCCTGCATTAAGTGATTGCGCAGCGCCTCACGCGAGGTATACAGTTCAGAATCGGCCATCTCTTGCCTCAAAGTGGGTTGGTTTGTTCAGCGTTCTGCCGCCCTGTCGCACCCAGGCGGCGACCCAGTGGATCATCTGCTCCAGGGTTACCGTGGGGTATCCGAACTGGCCGAAGGCACGCCCCGCATTGCTCAGGAGCGCCGTCTCCGCCTCTGTGCCGGTGAAGAGGGGCGTCTTGTCCAGTAGATCGCCGAACCGCAGGGCAAGATACCGAATGGAGAGGGTCTCCGGGCCGGTCACATTGAGCGCGATGGGCGGGACAACGTTCGCCAGCTCCAGGCTCTGCAGCGCCCAGGCGTTCGCATCCCCCTGCCAGATCACATTGACATGCCCCATAGTCAGGTCAATGGGGGTCTCCGTCGCCACCCTCTGCGCCACATCGAGCAGGACGCCGTAGCGCAGATCGATGGCATAGTTCAGACGGAGCAAGACGATGGGAATGCCGTAATGGACGGCGAAGTAGTGAAAGAGTCTCTCCCGCGCCACACAGGCGTTGGCGTACTCTCCCAGAGGCTCCAGCGCATCCTGTTCCAGCGATCCGCCCTGCGGTACGGGCGTGTTGGGATAGACGCATCCGGTAGAGAAGACCACCATGCGCGAGCGATAGTACCGCTCCGCCACGATGGCGGGAGCCAGCGTATTCATGGCCCAGGTCTGTTCCGGCACGCGCGAGGTTCCGAATTTCAATCCTGCCATATACACGACGTTCCGGGCGTCCGGCAGTTTCGCGACTTCCTTGCGATCCATGAGATCGCAGCGGTGAGCCTCCACCCCAACGGCGGTTAGAGCGGATTCGACCGACTTATCCGAGAAGCGCGCCACTCCGATGACCCGGCTCTTCTTGCCGACGGCATCCAGCCCACGCCGCGCCATGCGCGCCAGGGAAGGTCCCATCTTTCCGCCCACACCCAGCACCAGGATATCGCCGTCCAGGCGCGTCAATGTCTCCAAAAGCGCCGGCGTTGGGCGGGAAAGCCGCTCTTCCAGCTCCCCCTCTGTGGCAGGCATAGGTTCCAACTCCGAGATAGCCATGTTTCTCTCCTCTGGTGGAATTGTTTGACAAACCGAGGGGCATTCCCTGCAATTTCCCCTTGACGTTTGCAGCGGAAAGCGCTAGAATGGGGGCTGCCAGCAACTAACAGCAAAGGAGCCGAAATGGCCTTGTCATCTTCCGCACGGCGGAAACCGAACATCGTGCTGTTCGGGGTAGATTCACTGCGCGCCGACCACATGAGCTGCTATGGGTACTCCCGCCTCACCACACCGTTTATCGATCGCTTCGCCTCTCAGGGCACGCTCTTCGAGCGGAACTACAGCGCCCACATTCCCACCACGAGCGCCTACTCCTCCATGCTGACCGGGCGGGATGTCTTCGGCACGCAGGTGGTCGCCTTGCGGCACAAAGGGCCGCTCCGCCCGGAAGTGAAGACCCTCCCGGAGATGCTCAAGGAGGCCGGCTACAATACCACCTGCGTGGGCTTCACCGGCAATCCCGCCTCACGGGGTTTCGACAACTACCTCGATTACGCCGGCTGGGGAAGCTGGAATGAGGGGCGCAGCCCGAAGGCGCAGAACCTCAATAACGTCGCCATTCCGGAACTGGATCGGCTGGTGGGGGAGGACGCCCCGTTCTTCCTCTTCCTCCGCCACATGGACCCGCATGCACCCTATCTGCCCCCCGCACCCTACGAACGGGCGTTCTACCATGGGAACGAATCCGATCCCAATAATCGCTCGATGGACCCTGTGATGGCGTTCAAGCCCTTCCGCGACTTCTTCGCAAGTTGGATGCCGCCGGGGATCTCCGACAAGGACTATGTGATCGCTCAGTACGATGGCGCCATCGCCTACATGGATGCCTGTATCCAGACCATCTTTCAGGCCCTGGAGGCGCATGGGATCCTGGATGAGACCCTCGTGATCCTGAACGGCGACCATGGCGAGACGCTCTACGACCACGCGTGCTATTTCGACCACCATGGGCTCTATGACACTACGCTGCATGTCCCGTTGATTATACGCTATCCGGGGCGGGTTCCGGCTGGGAAGCGCGTGCCGGGCTACATCCAGCACAAAGATCTCGTCCCCACGATCCTGGATCTGGTGAACATCAAGCCGAAAGGGGTCGCATTCGATGGCCGGAGCCTGCTGCCGCTCGTGCGCGGAGAGGTCGCCTCGTATGAGAGCGAGATCTATATCACGGAGTGCACCTGGATGCGCAAGCATGGCTGGCGCACGCCAGAGTGGAAGCTGATCCTCGCTCTGGAGCCGGATTTCCACTTTAAGCCGCCCGTGGAGCTCTATAACCTGGTGGAGGATCCGGACGAGAACCACAACCTCGCCGAGAAGCATCGCGATGTGGTCGCCCTGCTGCAGAAGCGGATGGAGGCCCACATCGCCGCGCGGGAGAAGCAGACCAAGCTCTCCAACCCTATCCATCATCAGGGCGACTGGCACGGACACGCAGGGGTCGGGCCGTTCACCTCCTCGCAGCAAGCGTATGATACGCTGCACATCGGCGACCCGAACCAGGCGGCAAAACTGCAGGCGGAATCCCGAAAATAAGAAGGAGCGACAATGAAACTGGGCGCAAACTCCGTGCTCTTCGGCGGTTACGCTATGGAAACCGCGTTCAAATACCTGAAGCTGGCAGGATATGATGGCATCGAACTCTCTGCGATCGATGGCATGAGCGAACATCTCGTGCTGGATCGGTGGCAGGAGATCGCACCGGACATTAAGCGACTGGCGCAGGAACACTCTCTCGAATTGCTGGCGATGGAGCAGCCCTCGCAAGATCCCGACAGGATGGAGAAGGCGTTTCAGGCCGCAGTCGAGATAGGCATTCCAGTCGTCAACTGCGGGCCGGGAGGCAAATCCGAGGATGAGGCGAGCTTACAGCAGTCCATCGAATCGCTGGGGAAACTGGCGGATAGGGCGCAGCACTATGGGGTGACACTCTGTGTCAAGGCGCACGTCGGCAGTAGCATCTATAACACGGAGACGACCCTACGGGCGATGGAGGCCATATCGTCTCCTGCTTTCGGTATCGACATGGATCCCTCGCACATCTGGAGGGCCAACGAGAATCCGGTAGTGGCGATCCAGGCCGTGATCTCGCGGGTCAAGCATGTGCATATCCGGGATTGCAAGGGGCGGCAACAGGGGCCGGGCAAACCGGAGGATCAGGCCAACGGGCGGGGAGACATCGACCTTGTCGGTTATATCCGCGCATTGCATGCGGGAGGCTATGCCGGACCGGTGAATCTGGAAATCATCGGAGCGAAGGACTATAGCCTGGAACAGTGCTGCATCATTGCTGCGGAATCGCGCGGTCACATGCAGGCGTGCCTTCAGGCTTGTGGAAACCGATAGCTTTTCGTACTCTATTCCTTGCGTGCGCCAGGTTCGCATGGTGCGTTATTGCCAAAAAAACGCGGGGGCCGGCATCCGGCCCCCGCGTTTTGTTTCTAAGAGTAGGCTCAGTTTGCCGTGCTGATCCATTGATCCACGGGTTGGTCATTGACATCGTAGTGCGTCAGCGTCGCCGTGTTACCGTTCGTGAAGGTGAGAACGTAGGAGCTCCCGTCGCTCGTATCCAGATCCTGTTCTGTACCATCTGTATAGTAGAGCGCGGTAACACCTATATAGTAGCAGGTGACGTAAACCTGATCATTAATGACCTGGATGCCAACATAAGTCGGATTGTTCGGCTGTAGTACGAAGCCGTGTCCCGATGCAAAGTCGGCGCGGACGTGTCCCAAGGTACCGATCAAGAATAAACCGATAAGGGCAAGAATCCGTAGAGTCTGTCTCCTGTATGTACGCCAGGTACCAGTCATGCCATGTCCTATTCCCGTCCAGGATGCTGAGAAGGCATCTCGCAGGACGTGGGAGATTAGAGGCCGGAGAGGGCGAGATCCATATCGATCATGCCAGCCCCGTTTTTACCTAACATCCCTACATATTTCGGGTTGCGCGAATCGATCGAATGCGAGGATGCCAGCAGGCGCTGCCTCAGTGCAAGCGCGGTCATATCGGGCTTTGCCGAAAGAACCAGGGCAGCCTCCGCAGAGACCATGGGCGCCGCGAAAGAGGTACCGGACCAGATCGCGTAGCCTCCATTCCAATACGTGCTGACGATAGAGACTCCAGGGGCGTCCAGATCTACCGAGGCGCCGTAATTGGAGAAAGCCGCCTTGACGCCTTGATTGTTAACGGCTGCGACATTGATCGCCTGCGCAATATCCGCAGGATAGTTGGGCTGGGACGAATTGTCGTTACCCGCCGACGAGATAACCAACGCATTATTTGCGCTCGCTTCCGCGATGGCATCCGCGAGAAGCTGGGACCTTTGTGTCGAACCGAACGACAGGTTGAGCACACGTGCCCCCTTGGAAATAGCGTAATGAATACCTTCTACCGTGGCCCACAAGGTCCCCTCGCCATCGCTGTCGAGTACGCGAACGGGTAGGAGTTTCGCATGTGGCGCGAAATGGGCGACGATTCCGGCAACCATGGTGCCATGTCCTACGGCTTGATCCGGGATCATATTCTGATTGGAATCCGTCCCTTGAGGCACATCATCCGTATTCGCCGTATTGTTGACGAAATTCCAGCCCGTGGTCACCTGGTAGGCGAGGGCGGGATTGCGCCGGGAGATGCCGGTATCCAATATGGCGACGGTCACGCCTTCGCCACTATATCGAGAAGCAATCGGGCCATAATTGACCCCCTGCGTGAAAGGCTGCGTTAGTTGAGCCAGAATGGGAAGGGCGTTACCGTCCCCATTTGCCGAAGAGATCCACTGTAGCACAGGGACGGCGGGCATCTTCCCCTTATCTGCGTTGCGCAGGTTGGGGCTTACAGACAGGACACGATTGTCGGAAGACATGCGCGTCACAAAGGCCTGAACATTTGCGTTGGCGGGGATGGCCAACCGATAGCTGGTATTAAACGACGAACTCGCCAGCGTCCAGGTTCCATAATTTTGATTGAACTGATTGATGCTGGTTCCAGGGCGCAAATGCACCAGCAATTCGCCTGGAATATAGTTCTGAGCATAGGCATGCGATCCAAGGATCAGAACCAGCAGAATCACGACCGATTGGTAGATTTTGCGTACCACAGTTGTTCCTTCCCTTCATGACATCGCGGAGCGTGATTCTTATTCCCGCGATTTTACTACATTGCACCGAAGCTCATAAGACAAACCACCGAGCAATCCATGCCTGGATGGGCTACACAGGCGTGGTTGGAAGCTGTTTGTAAGGTCACCGGACGCCGACGAGGGCGAATGCTGCCCAGTAGTAGGGATGAGGGTAGCGGGCGCGCAGGGATTGTTGTGCCGTTCGAAGCGCTGCTGCACGCGAGACGCCTTTCGCGAGCAGGCTATAGACATGTTGCATAAGTTGCGCAGTCGCCGCGTCATGCGCCGCCCAGAGGCTGACCATGACCGCACGCGCACCTGCGCAGAGAAAGCCCCGCACCAGGCCGAGCAACTCATCTCCGGGAACGACGGAACTCAGGCCCGTTCGGCACGCAGAGAGAGTCGCCAGGTGGCACTCCAGCCGGCGACGATACAGGTCATGCGCAATCAGCCAGCCGTCCGAAAGGCGCAGGCCCGAGAAGAGCGGGTTATCCCGGCGGAAAATGGCATGGGTCGCGAAATGGAGATAGCGATATTGGCCGTCATTCGGGATACAGTCGAGCGTGGCGGCTTCATCCTCAAAGAGGCTCGCTTCCGGGAGCAGTTTGCGGAGTGCTGCCACTTCATCGCGAACGCAGGTGATCCCTTCATCCGAGACACCCACGACAAAGGACTGTTCCGATTCCGTCTCTCCCCGCAGGCGACATGCCTGCCATACCGCCGCGCTGGGGGCGTAGGCGAACTCCCAGCGATCCAGCGCATAGCGATTGCCATCGTAGAGCGCATGGAAGGGGACCGCATGCAGCAGCCCGTGTGGGATAATCGTCAATTTCTGTAAACTCAGGTAACCCTCCAACGGCTCCAACAGCAGTTCGTAGAGCGTTTGAAGCACACAATGGGTGGAAGAGGTCAACTGTGACTGGAAGCGGTCATCGTGTTCAATCGGGCCGAATTTGCTCCACTGAAACCGTAAGCGGTTGATATGGGCTTCGACTTCCGACTTAGATGCCAGACAGCGCACGGATTGGAAGTTCTCTCTACTGACGATAAAGGCCAGCACCTCATCTCCAACCGTGACAAACTCCACCAGGTGTTCGTCCAGGTCCAACAGCTTCTGGAGATCCTTAATATGGACGGTCGCATCAACATGGATTGTCGCATCGGTCGGCGTCTCCTCCAGAACGGGGCCTGCGATCTGGAGCTGCCGATGCGTGTGCAAATACTCTCTCTCGAGCCCTGGAAGGCTTTGTGAGAGGGTGGCATCCGCGGCGGGCAAGCGTTCGGAGGTTCCCGAAATCTGCTGGATGCGCGCGTAGTCCCAATTCAGTTGTGAGCGCAGCTCCTCCAGGCGGTTCAATAGCGCCCGATGCTCTCCCCCTTCGTGAGACTGGTTCTGTGTCGTGTGGTCCAGCAATTCCAGGAGGGTGCGCGACTTGGAGCGCTCTGTCAATTGGAAACCTTCGCGCAGTGCGGCAGGGGTTCCCCGATCCAGTAACAGCGCCAGGAACTCCTCATACAGGCGCATCTTGTCCTGCAGGAAGGAGACACGGAAATCGTCCCCATACAGCAGCAGGCGCATGCGCTCGACCGCCTCTACAGCGCGGCGATAGTGTAGAAGTGTCCCCCGTTGCTTCCCACTATTCTTAAAAGCCCTGGCGAGGGCGGCTTCAAGCCGCCAGACAAGAGCGATGTAAGAACCGGCTACCGCTTCCCTGAGAAGGCGCCGCAGGGTGCTGATGGGGCTCCCGCCCATGTCAACCTGCATCTCGGCGATCTGAAGGCGGGCCTGAATGACGCCTGCCTTCACGCCATGCTTGTCGAAGAGTTTGAGCGCTTCGTTAGAGGTGCGATGGATACGCTGTACCGGAGCAGCATGACGGTCCAGGGTGCTTCCATGTCCCAACGCCCGTCGTTCGACTTCCGCACGGCGGAGCTTGACTTTCGCCACCCCGATCTCGTTTCCCTCTTTGGCAAACTCCTGCTCGGCGCGCTTCAGGGCGGCATCCGATTCCACATCCCGTTGTTGCGCGGCCAGCGCCATCGCCAGTCCTAACTCGCTTTTGGCGGCCTCACCGCTCATATTCATCTCTCGAAACAGCGGGAGAATGCGCTCGAAAGTCTCCTGGGCTTCAGGGGCGAGATTGAGATCCAAATAGACGTCGGCTGTTTCGCGATCACACTGCGCGACATCTTGTGGCATCTGGAGTTCGACAAAGCGTTTTCGCGCCCTGCCATAGGATTGGAGCGCCTCGGTATAGCGTCCGCCCATAAATTGGTGGAAGCCGATATTCCCTTCAATCCCTGCGGCGAGGAAATCCATTCCTGCATTTTGAAGGGTATCCAGGGCGGATTCATACATTTGCAGTGCTTGCGGCAGCCGGTTGAGGTGCGTCAGAACATTGGCAATGTTCATTTTGAGGCCGGCAACCATGCGCTCTTGTCGATTGGCCTCGAAGTAGGCGAGAGCCTTTTCCCAGGATTCCTGGGCGCTGGTGTAGGCCTCTCGTAGAAAATGGATATTGCCGATATTATAGTACACCTTGGCAACGTCGGCATCTGCTCCCAATGCCTGCATGCTCTGGATGAGCCTGTGACCCAGTTCAAACGCCTCCTGGTAGCGGGACAATTGAGCCAGCGCGGTAACGGCGGCAATCGGGATCTGAGCGGCAAGCAGAGCATCTCCCGCCTCTTGCGCAGCCGCTGCACCGGCATCGAAGACGGAGAGAGATCTCTCCCATTCTCCGGAAGCCCTCAGTGCGACGGCATGGGCACGGAGGGCAAGGGCACGGGCGCGCGGTTGTTCGAGCGCTGCGGCTAATTCCAGACATATTTGAGCGAGGTGTAGGCTCTCAGCGGGGTTGGCATCGGAAGTGGCGCGAGCACGCTCGGCAATCGCATCCACTTCGGCTTCCCCCACTTCGGCGGGCCGGCTCGCGATCAAGGTTGAGCGATCTTCTGCAGTAGCTTCGATAAGTTGTTGCTCGAACGAACTGTTCGACATAGGCGTATTACCTGTGATATGAGGAACGGAGCCTTATTTGGCCAATAGGATGGTGAACCATAAGCGCTCACAGAACGGTAAAAAATAAGAAGAGTTCCAAATATCGATAGTTAGTATCTTCTTTGTGGTTGATTGGATGATTGGTAAGGCGATGAATATGGATGACGCAGGGCTAATTTAGAGGACCAGCGTGGGAAGTACGATTTCGCGGCTTCCATCTTGCAGGGTCAGATCATAACTGCCCGCTTTGAGGCCTAGGATCTGAAACTCACCGAATGCATCCGCGCTGATTTGCCGCTGGGTCTCTTCCCCGGTCAGACCGATCTTCCAGCCCAACTCGGACGCATGAGGGGCGAGGACTTGTCCTGCCAGCGCCCAGTGATCGCTTTCGCGCTCACATAGCAAATCGATGCGGGTGTCCTGCGCTTCGAAGAGTAACTTGAAGGAGGCCTGTTGCAAATCACGCGCCCCGGCAGTCAGCAACTGCTGCCGACTGTCAAAGACGAGGGACGCCATCACCTTCTCCAGGAAACTCGGCTTCCGTTCCATCGTGTCAAACAGGGCGAAAGCCCGATGCAGTACGGGTTGAGGGGTGGGATAAGTCTGCTCCGATTTTAAACGGGACATGATTCGTACCCAGTTGGCAAGCTCCTCGGCACAAAGTTTGCAACCGGATGCAATGTGATCGCGCACACGCGCAACCGCTTCGGTATCGAGCTGATTATCCACATAATCTATGAGGACTTCTATGGGAATATGGTCTCGCAAACGCATTCTGTGACTCCCCTTTTATGCGATCTATACGAACCGCTCCTGCCCCAAAGTCGAGTCGAGTAAGCTTCCTTCTATTGGGATATATACCGTGGTTGGCAGCCACAGTCTTTGATGATATGATGCTCAGACATAGGGCTACTATTATTTAAAAATAGGCTGAGCACGGAAAAATACATCAAAATCCCATGCCGATGAGAATCTTTTTTAATTTTTGTAAACAGCGTGCGCGCGTTGGGCCGATGGCTCCCTCCGATATATTCATTTGGTGTGCGATCTGTGCATAGGAGCAGGGGGGGTCGCTATGATAGAGGAGCCGCAGCAGCAACTGGCAATTATCGCCTAACTCATCGATGCCCATGCGGATCATGTGCTCATCTTCCAGATGGATCAGCGCTTCCAGAGGCAGCGGGTCCTGGGCAGGATGCGAAGCGATCCCTTCATACGAGTCCTCAGCTTCGGCGTCGGTGAAAACCTGCTGCCGGCGCTTCATGCGATGGACGCGCCAGGCTTCATGCTTGGTGGTGAGAATGATCCAGCCCTTCAAGTGGCCGTCGTCCCGCAGCTTCTCCAGGTTCTCCAGCAGACGGAGGCAGACAGTCTGAAAGACATCGGCAGCATCGTCCTCCGAAAGTCCCGAACGGAGGGCAATGCCGTAGATCAGGCGCTCATACCTCAGGATCAGCGTCTCCCATGCCTGCCTATCTCCAGCCTGACAGCCAAGCACAAGGGATCTATCCGAATGTTTCAACGAAATTCCTCTCCATACACATTCGTTGACGCGACAGCATACATCATGGGGTCCAACCAAGAATAAGTAACGTAGGGCCCTGTGAATGGATGAGTATTCCCCGAAATTCCTCCTCTGCTTGCTGAAAGAGATACGCGTTTCGATACCTTGTTATGAATCATACTTTCAATTGTCTCTGCCCCTATTTCACAACTCCGGTAGACCGGATGGGGATGGGTCTGATTTGTAGGGATAGAAGGGCCGGTCCGTCATAAAAGTCATACGAACAGGCGGGAGATTCAGTTGCGACGGGCTCTGTTCATGGGTGGCGATGTTGCAGGCAGTGAGCTTCCAGTGCGCCGTAATGTAGAGTGCAAGCCACTCCTCGAACTGCTTTGCCGGAAAGGTAAAGGCGTCGACAAAGCGCAAAGGCATTCTCCCATCAGCCGAGAATGTCGAGGATCGGCATTCCATGATCCATGGCGAGCCGTTTGCGGCCAGGAACTTCCAGCCGATGCGAATCCAGGCCCATCTGGTGCAGAACAGTCGCGTGGATGTCCGTAATATAGTGACGGTTCTCGATTGCGTGAAAGCCCAGTTCGTCGGTCGCGCCATGGGCGATACCGCCTTTGACCCCTCCTCCGGCCAACCAGGCGCAGAAGCCCTGGGGATGGTGATCCCTGCCGGAATCCTGTGCGCCCGGCGTGCGTCCGAACTCCGTGCCGAAGACGACCAGCGTCTCATCCAGCAACCCACGCCGCTTCAGGTCTTTGAGCAGGGCGGCAATCGGCTGATCCACCTGCGCGGCAAGCTGGGAGTGGTTGCCCTTGATATCGGAGTGGGCGTCCCACGCGCCCCCACCGCCGCCGCCATGAAACACCTGGACAAAGCGCACACCTCGCTCGACCAGTCGGCGCGCGACCAGGCACTGCTCGCCGAAGGCTTTGCACTCGGGCCGATCCAGGCCGTACAGCGTTCTCGTCTCCTCGGTCTCTTTCTCCAACTGGAGCGTCTCCGGAACGGCGGTCTGCATCTGGAACGCCAGTTCGTAGGACTTGATGCGCGCCTGGAGTTCCGGGTCGTCCGGGTAGTCGATGCCGGCCTGGCGGTTCAGACGCCCCAACAGGCTGAAGTTCGCCGCCTGCTCTTCGGGCGAGACGTTGCCGCCTGCGGGCGCCAGGAAGGGCAGGGGCTTCTTGGTATCCACATTGATGCGCACCCCGGCGTACTGCGGCCCCAGGTACGCCGCGCCGTGCGTCCACGCGCCCCCGCAGCAGTCTCCCGTCGGCTGTCCCAACACCACATATTCGGGCAGGTTCTGGTTGAGGGTTCCCAGGCCGTAGCAGACCCAGGAGCCGAGGGTTGGGAACGCACCCTCGCGGACATGCCTGCCGGTCTGGAAGGTGAGTTGCGCGCCATGATCGTTGTCCAGCGTCCAGAGAGAGCGCACGACCGCGATGTCATCCGCGCACTCGCCGATGTTCTTGAACCAATCGCCGACGACCAGCCCGGACTTGCCGTAGGCTTTTGAGCCCGTCTGCAGGGGCATCAGCACTTTTCGGTCCACATGCTCCGGATTGCCGCCCACGATGTTGGCATTTACCTTCTTAGGATCGAGCACATCTTTATACGGCGTCTCGGTAATGGATTTACCCGCATACTTGTTCAATTCCGGCTTAACGTCGAAACTCTCCAGGTGGCTGACGCCTCCGCAGAGAAAGATCCAGATGACGGACTTCGCCTTCGGCTGGAAGAGCGGTTTGCCGGTGGGAGGATGCCAGGCGACAGGCGTGACATCGGCGTGAGCTACGCCCTCTCGAAACAGCATCGCACCGAGGGCCAGGCCGGTGAAACCCATGCCCGTATCCGACAGGAACGAGCGACGGGTGATGCCCCGACACCTGCCGTGAAGGCTGTCATCGCGTTTATTTACCATTGCCCGCTCCTTTTGTCTCTTCGTGGGTGAGGGCAAATTGGAGGAAGCCGGAGACGTCCCTCTTCAGCTTCGCTAGAGAATCGGTATGGATGTACATCATATGCCCGGCCTCATACTCGCCGGTCTGTATATTGCCTCGGAGGCTGGGGTCGAGGCCCAGGTGGTTCAGCGTGTACTTTGTGGCGAAGTAGGGAGTAGCCAGGTCGTAGTATCCGGACGCCACAAAGAGCTTCATATAGGGATTTTTGGCGAATGCGCTGCGTAGCGCTTCGCCCGTATCCGCAAAGCCCTGCTGCTCCGTGCCCCACTCCCAGGGATTCTTAATGCCTCCGCCGAGGATATAGTACTCCTGATCGGATTCCCAGCCGAGTTGCCGCCGTACATAGTCATTGAAGGCCGCCGTGTAGGGCGGGCGAATGGCGCTCATGCTGGGATCGTGCTCCATAAATTCCGCCACAGGCAGGGCATCCATTCCTTTGATGCGACTGTCCAGACGACCGACCGTGCGCCTCTGTTCCCGCAGAAGCTCCTTACAGAACCGGTGGATCTCCACGCGGAGATTGGAGTGGTCCAGATAGCGCCTCTCCAGCCCCGTATAGCGGGCCAGATTGTCCAGGGTCTTCTTCCGTTCGGCATCACTCAGCCCATCGCCCATCGCAAGCGCGGCGGCATAGTCGGTGATCGCCCACTGCTCCGCCTCCGCCAGGGTCTTGTTCAGGTCGGCCTGCAGATCCGGCGCGAGACAACCGTGATACCATGCCGTTGCGGTATAGGTGGGCAGGAACAGGATATGCGGCAGGTCGTTGCCCTTGCGGAAGAGGGCCGTCTGAAAGTTAAGGATGGAGGAGACCAGTACGATCCCATTGAGGGCGATGCCCTTATCAATGAGGTGGCCCGCAAGCCCTGCAGCGCGTGTGGTGCCGTAACTCTCGCCGACCAGAAAGAGCGGCGACGCCCAGCGCTGGTAGCGGGTCAGATACAGCCGGATAAACTCTGAGATGGATTCGATGTCGCCTTTGACATTCCAGTACTTCTTACCATGTTCGGGCTTGGCAAGGCGGCTATAACCTGTCCCGACGGGGTCGATAAAGACCAGGTCCGTCTGATCCAGCCAGGCGTGTTCGTTCTCGACGAGCTTGTAAGGCGGTGCGGGCAGGCTGCCGTCGTCCAGCATCTTGACGCGCTTGGGGCCGAGCGCGCCCAGATGCAGCCAGACGGAGGCCGAACCGGGGCCGCCGTTGAACGAGAACATCAACGGGCGTTCCGATGGCCCGCCGGCATCGTCCCGCGTGTAGGCCATGAAGAAGATCTCGGCCTCCTTCTCGCCGGCCTCCGATTTCAGCGGCATCAGCCCGGTAGTCGCGGTATAGGAGATCGAGGCGCCGTTCACGCGCCCTTCATGGTGTGTCACCACGGGCGGCTTTTCCGCTTTCTCTTCCTGTGCCCCGTTGCCTTTTTCCCCTGCGGTCG
>Ga0070734_10003415_pt1 | contig 16672 bp, 14 predicted proteins | sample Coa_R1_8_FD_66444 | JGI IMG/M metagenome (GOLD analysis project Ga0070734, IMG submission 66444) | Surface soil microbial communities from Centralia Pennsylvania, which are recovering from an underground coalmine fire - Coalmine... | ecosystem: Environmental > Terrestrial > Soil > Unclassified ... | reverse complement strand
AGTTCAGCGAACGGCACGAAATCGCCATGCGCGTCGATGCGCTTTTCCTGCAGATTGGTGCTTCCCACTTCCGGCGATTGCGACACCAGATTCCAGAAGTCGTTCGACAGTCCACGCTGCTGCAACGCCGTCAGCATCATGCCGTGCGCCGCGGAGCCGAACGGCACCGAGACGTTCTTGCCCTTGAGGTCGCCGAGCTCGTAGTAGGGCGATTCCTTGTGGACAACGATGCCGTTGCCGCCGCCGAACTGGTTGTAGGCGATGATGGCGACGAGCTGGGTCTCGTTATGCGTAGCCTGGCCGGTGGCACCGTTCACCATCAGCGGATAGTCGCCCATCATCCCGATCTGGATGTTGTTGGCCATCATGCCGTTGGTGATCGGCGGCCCGGACGTCGCGTTCTGCCAGCTCAGCGAATAGGTGATGTCCTTGTACTTGCCGGTCTTCGGCAAGTGCTTTTCCAGCAGACCCAGCTCTTTCAGTACCGCGCCGCCGGTGACGGTGTTGGTCGTGGTGTTCTGGATCCCAATGCCGATTTCGAGGGTCTCGGCGCGCAACGCGCCAGGCGAGAATGCCAGCGCAGTCGCAACCGAGAGCAGTGCGATTGTCGGCCCCGAAGATAAAAACCTGCCAATGATCATCTGAGCAACTCCTCAAACTGCGGCTGGCCGAGCGACAGGCGCAAAGCGAGCGCCCCGTGGGCCACAATGAGGAGTGATGTGCAATTGGCGAGCCATTCCGATTGCGGTTGCCGTCATCGCGAACTCCCCGGAGCGGCGCCATTGCCGTCCTCGCCGGGAGTTCTGGACGCATGATGATCGGCGCGAAACTGCGGTCGCCGCAAAGGCGCAAATCCTTGCCGAAATAGTGCCGGGCGCTGAAAAAATGGTCAGTGGAGGTCAAGATTTGCCGGGATTCTGCCGATGACTTAGGCAGAGGAGCCGGCCTCGCCCCGATCCAGATCGGGGCATGCCAGGCCTGGTCGACTCACGTCTTCTTCGACTTGCCGTCCCTCAGGGTCGCCAGCGGTGCGGCGTCCTTGATCAAAATGTTGGTCCCCTGCGCTTCCAGCACGCCTTCTTCGGCCAGATGCTTGAACGTCGTCGTGACCCACTGCCGCGTGACGCCCATCATGTGGGCGAGGTCGGCATGGGTGAAGGGTGCGGCGATCAGCGTGCCGCCGCGCTCTTCCACGCCATAAATCTCGAGCAGATGCAAAAGCAGATGCGCGAAGCGCTCGGTCGGCGAGCGCGTGCCGAGCATCTGCGCGAGCGAGGAGTAGCAGCGCCCCTTGAAGCTCAAGCCTTCGATAATCCCGATCGCGAGCGCTGGAATCTTGACGATCATCTGCCGCAGCACGCTGCCCGGCAGATGCAGCACGCTCGAATTGATCGCGGCGACGCCCGACCATACATGCACGCCGTTGCTGAAAACGTCGGGCCCGCCGACGAAATTGCCTGGGTGCCAATAAGCCAGCGTGATCTCGCGCCCGGAGGGGCCGGCATAGAACACGCGGATGCGGCCCGTCTCGACGAGGTAAATGCCGTCCTGCGGGCTGCCCTGGCCAAAGACCTGTGCGCCGCGATAGAACACCTTGCGCTTGCCGGCACTCACAAGCTCTTCGATTTCGGCGTCCGAAAGTCCCTGGAATAGCGGGGCAGGCCCCGACGCCCTCGCCTTCTCGTCGGGCATCAGCATCGCGCCGAAACGCGCCTGGTCGGCCCAACCGAGATTAGTGGATGCACTCCAGTTGTTCACCTCACGCCTGCCCGCCAAACAAGGTCTCCGTGTCAATCCTTGTGGAGGGATGATACTCCATCGGAACCAGCAGTCCAACGCGGTGTGCTTGCGACAAATGCCGCATCTACTGTCTCGCTGTTCGCGCAGAAGAGACGTATGGCTCGCGTCTATTGCGGGAAAAATCGCATGAGCGCATGTTCACCACTCTCCGCGAACTTCACCCATAGCTTAGGCAGCGACCAGGACGACGATGATTAATGAAGCGCGACGAGAATTACATAATGAAAAGGCGATTTTCTCGCGCGCGACGCGTCTCCCAATGAAATCTATCTGCAACGGATAGAGCACCCAGTTCGTCTGTTTCCAAAGCGATTTTTTGAGCGAGCATGACATCACCGGGCGCTAGATAGCCCTCCGGTACAAAACACCATCCCATCTTTGGATTGCCGTCTTTGTCAATCTCTTCAATATTTGAAGCATACCCATAATGAATCCGGTATCGCTTCTTGCTGGTAGAGCCGACGACATCGAAAAAGCCGAGAGCGTCAAATTGCGCTCGCTGCTGCCGGGTTAACCAACGTCGGAGGAGACGCTCTGCCCGCGCCTTCGCAGTGTTTGTACCGTAGAAGATCCTGAATAACTTCCAAAGAAGGCGGGAATGCTGTGACTTCCCGGGCCAGGTCCTCGGGAGAGGGATCATCGGCGCCTTCAGCCGCCGACGAGGCGCGGAAAGAATAATGTCTCCTCGGCAGTTCGATCGAACGAATGTAGCTTGACGGACTGACCAGCGTTCGTTCGAACTGCGGCTGTGAAACCAGCGCTGGTCAACATTCTGAAGCGTTCTTCGGCTTCAGCTAACCCGGAAGCGTCGTTCGAGTCATATTGGAATCGGCTATCGCCGTTGTGATCCATCACAGTTTGGGTTGCCATAGAAAAGCTCCTGAAAGGGCAGGGTCGCTGTTTCTTAAGCAAACTTTGTGCCGCGCTGCTGCCAGCGTTCTCGATGCGCGCTGCGCTGGGGATGAGAGGCGGTGGGGACATGCGTTCGCGAGGTCAGACGCATAGCCGGTGGAAGACATTCCATGACCGCCCATCAGGCGGACCGCCGGATGCGATCTTCAAACTGATAAGCTTTCGTTAGAACCCCTTATCAGTCGACACTGCCTCCATTGTGCATATTTTGTTAGCAGCCGCCGTTCGCAAAAAGACGGTCAAATGCCAACTTCGGCCGATTAGACCGGCCTCGAGCGCTGCGCGCGCTCAACCTTCAATGCCTGAAACTGCTCCATGACAATGAGGGCCAAATCACGCAGTTGTCCTATGTCGAGCTCCCTCAAAGTGCGCGGTCGCGTGTCGAGTAGACACAACGTGCCGACACAACTTCCGTCATCAAGCGTGAGAGGATACCCCGCGTAAAATCTGATCCGTGGACCACCAAGCACCAAGGGATTATCAGCGAAGCGCTCATCGCTAAGCGTATCCACCACGATCATCGGTTCTCGGTTAGAAACCACGTGGGCACAGAACGATGCGTCGCGAGGATCCTCTCGACCGGCAGTACCCTGGCAAGATTTGAACCATTGTCGCCTTTCGTCGACGAGGGTGATGGTCGCCATTGGCACGTTGAATAGCGCGGTGGCAACGCGTGTGATCCGATCGAACCTTTCCTCGGGCTCAGTATCGAGAAGATCAAGTGCACGAAGCGAGGTGAGCCGAGCCGGTTCGTTTTCCGGAATTGGCGCTCGTATCCAGCGGCAGGACTCGCGCAAGACCCATGCGCGTATTTTGGTCCGAACGTAACTATCGGTAAATGGCGTGGTGAGCCAGTCTGTAACGCCCTTTTCCTCGTGCTGCCGCGCCGCCACCATGACGACAGGGAGTTCGCCGCCTTTTGTCGAACGGAGAAGCTCTAAAACGGCTGTTTCGCCATCGTGAGCGATTATGGCTAGGGAAGGCGGATCCTGTTCAATGAGCTTCCGCGCCGTATCCGCGTTTGAACAGAAGTTTGCTCGGAGCCCTTCCGCCAGGACGGCCCCGCCAAGAGCAGTCGCAAGCTCCACGTCGGCCACGTTTATCAGCACGGACCGATGAGACAGTACCGGCTTGACCGGCGTCATGGCGCTGAAATCTTCGCGAAACGATCGAGTAGGAAGAACGCCCGATGACGTCACTTGGATCGTTTCCCCTTCCGTGCCCGCGGAAACCAGGACCGTCGAATGGCTCGCCTTCAGTCCGTCCCTAGCTCTTTCGACAATGCCTTGTAGTGCTTCATCTGCCCTCAGCGGGTCGTGGTGTGTCAGAACAACATGCTTCACCTTGGCGTGTTGCGCCAATCTGAGTACGAATTCAGTGGAGCTGTGACCCCATCCAACTTTGGAAGGATATTCTGCGGCCGTGTATTGCGCATCGTGAATCAGAAGATCCGCGCCTTCGATGAAGTCGGCGTGTTGCTGGTCGAGTCCAAAAAATTCTCGGTGCCCGTCGGCAACGTCCCGAGAAAAAGGTTCGTGATCACAGCAATACACAAGCGTTGCGCCATCAGCCTCCAGCCGATATCCCAAAGTCAACGCGGGATGATTTAGGTACTGCGTCGTGACTTTGATGTCATCGATTTCGAACGTGCCTTCGAGCAAGTCGTGATAACGGATAGATGCGCCGAATTCATCCGGCGTGATGGGGAAGTAAGTGTGCTGCATCTGCCCGGCCAACGTGTCGCGCAATGATTGATTGAGGCCTTTAGGCCCGTAGATGTCCCATTTGTTTCCGGGTACAAAAAACGGTGCAAAAAAAGGCACGCCTTGGATGTGGTCCCAATGCGTATGACTAATCAGAATGTGCCCAGCCAAGCCGCGGCCGCCGGATAACAGCTTGAGTCCCAGGCCGTGCAGGCCGCTTCCACAATCAATGATGACAAGCGTTCCACGCGCTGTGCGAATCTCATGGCAGAGTGTGTTGCCGCCATAACGGATGGTCGTCGGTCCAGGCTTTGGTATCGAGCCCCGCGTTCCCCAAAACTGAACGTGCACTGTCACCTCTCCTACCAAATGGACGTGTCGGTCGCTGTATGTGACATCATGCCGGCAAGTTGAAACTCGCAGGCCGTCTTATCTCAAATAACGCGTAACCTGACCTCGATGTTGCCACGTGTTGCACGGGAGTATGGGCACACTTCTGCGTGCGCAACCCGCGCAAACTCGTCGATTTCCGTCTTGTCCCTGTCGGGCGCAGACACTTCGAGCTCGACCGCCAGTTCGAAAAAGTTGTTTTCGCTTCGACCGATCGTCACATGAGCGGTGACGCTCGATTCTCGAATGGGTTGCTTGCGCTCTCGCGCGACGCGCAACAGCGCATTTTCGAAGCAGGCCGCGTAGCCGGCCGCAAATAGTTGCTCCGGATTTGTCGCGGCGCCGCCGGGCCCACCCAACTCCTTGGGATAGGCAAGTTTTAGCTCCAGCACTCCATCGGACGATTTGATGCTTCCAGCACGACCGCCCAGCGCGGTGGCGGTCGCGGTATATAGGGCTCGCATGGGTGCCTCCTGTTGCGCCTGCGTTTGTTGGGTTGGACTGTTATCGCCGAACCGCCTCCGGCAAGCCGTAGGCCTCCAATTGGGCTCCGAACTGCGCGATATTGTGCCCGAGCACGACGATGTCGTGAGTTTTGCCGTCCACATCCCGGACATGGCCGCGCAGCAGCGCCTCGGCCTTGAAGCCAAGGCTCTCGAAAAGGGCAATCGCGGCCACCTGGTCGATCGTCATCTGGGCCACGAGCTTTTCCAGCCCCGGCGTGCCCAGCGCCAGCGCAAACGTCTCCTGCGACAGCGCCCGCCCTACGCCCTTCCCGCGCACGTCTTTCGACACCACCATCCGGATGCCGCCCACATGCGGCGACCAGGAATGGGGATCGCGCACCAGCGTGCCGCAACCGACGACCGTGCCGTCCTTGATCGCAAGCAGGCTCGTGATCGCGCCGCGCTCGATCTCGTTGATCCAGGCGATCAGCACCTTCGGCTGACTGATATTTCGCGGCAGAAACAGCAGATCATGCGTCGGCAGCTTTTGCGCAAACGCAAGCACGGCGCCTTCATCCGCGCGTGCCATCAAGCGAAACTCGACGTCGCCAGCCTCGGTTTTAACGTGACGCGGGTAGGATCTTTGCTCGTTCATATCGACCTTCCAGCCAACCAGGAATCCAGTTTCGGCCACAGCCGCTTGATCGCGTTGGCGCCGGCGATGAGAGAGACGTGACCGCCTTTCAGGATCACCTCTTCCTTGTCGGTAGAACCGACCCTTGCGATCAGATGCTTTGCCGAATCATAGGGTACGATGTGGTCGTGCTCCGCCACCGCATGCAGGACCGGCACCTTGATGTCGGCGATATCGGCTTTGCGGCCGCCCACCGTCATGGTGCCCTCGAAGAGCTTGTTGTCCCACATCAGGTCCTTGGTGATAGCGCGGAAATATTCGCCCGCGAGCGGCAGCGTATCCGTCGCCCATCGATCGAACATCCGGTAGGACTTCACGTATTCGTCGTTCCAGATGTTATCCCAGAGCTGCACCTGCGCCGTGACGCGGGAAGCGGGCCGCAGCATCTCGAACGAAGACAGGATCATCTCCGGCGGCATGTTGCCGGCGCTGTCGAGCAGGCGATCGACGTCGAAGTAACGGCGATCGGCGAAATTGGAGAACAGCTTCATCTCGTGGAAATCGATCGGCGTTGTGAAGCAGACCAGATTCTTCATCGGCCCTTCGTTGAAGATCGATCCATAGAGCAGCGACAGCACACCGCCGAAGCAATAGCCGATCACCGAGACTTCTTCTTCGCCGGAATCCTTCTGGATGCAGCTGACGCAATCGGGGATGAAGTCGAGGACATAGTCCTCCATGCGCAAGGACTTCTCCTCCGGCTTCGGCGGATTCCATTCGAGCATATAGACGTCGTAGCCACGCTTGAGCAGGAACTCGATCAGGCTCTGGCCCGGAATCAGATCGAGGATGTAGCCGCGATTAGTGGTCGCCATCACGATCAGGACCGGCACGCGATAAATCTCATCCGCCAGCGGCCGATAGTGATAGAGGTTCATGGTGCCGCGACTGCGCAACAGGTCCCTTGACGTTAGGCCGAGCGTCGGGCCCGAGGTCGAGAAATATTCGACCCCCTTGATGCTGCGTTGGATCGCGCGCTGGACCTCCGTCTGGATCCGTTCCGGCATCGATGCCAGATCGAGGCCATACTGCGGGCTCATGGCAAAGCTCCTTTTGTCAGCTCAACATCAGCGACATCCGCTCTGCTTGCGCGATCGCCGATCAGTTCAACCCCGATATTTCGCAGCAACTGGCGTAGTTGTACGATCGCAGGCAACACCGACCAGCCTCCGGAAAGATAATGCACGCGAACGTCGCTCGAGGGGTTCGGTTGGTGCAGCGGATCGAATACGACGACATCGGACACCCTTTCCCTTTGCCGCTCCGCTGCCCGCAATGACAGCTGCATGCCGGACGAGTGCGTGACCAGGACCGCTTTTCGACCAATGCGCTCGGTGACATCTTGGATCAGGCCCGCCAATGCGCGTTCGCTCGGAACATCCGAAAGGTTCAAAAAGAGCCCGGCGATCGCCGGCCGGTAGCCGAGCGCCCTGAGCCAAACCGAAAGCGGCAGCAGCGCAAGGTCACTCCCAAAATGTGGGGGGACGAGGACAACCGGCTTGCCATCACCGAAGCGGGACGCGCTTCCGACCATGATCGATTGGCGGGCGACGATCAAGGCACCGAACGCGGCGCTCGCAAACATCGACGGCCATCGGCTCAGTGCTTCGATGCCGGCGACCATCGGCAATGTATGTCCGTTGACCCGCGGACGAGCCGCCGCAACGAACTCCTCAGGGTTCGATTGCAAGAACTCCGTGATAAATGCGACACATTCACCGGTGGCTTCCCACATCACACGGTGTCCGCAGCCGGGAATGACGATCAACCTGGCACCCGAAATGATGCTGGCGATCTTCCTCGAGTTTTCCGGCGATATCAGCTCGTCGAGGTCGCCGGTCAAAACCAGCGTGGGGCAGCGAATATTGGCGAGGTCGTCCGAACCATCGAACTCGGCGAATGCCTGGAATTGCAGATCTGCCGCATGCAGCGGCGTTGGCAAGGCGATCTCCCGGCACATCTGCTCTTCGGCGAGCCTATGATGTCGTTCGAGATAACCGGGCGAATACGTCACGCTCCATATTCGCCGCGCGGCCTGCTCCGGCGACAAGCCGTCGAGATCCCGCATCACACTGACGACGGAGGCTCCGGCATAGGTCGCACCGTGCCCGCCGGCCATCGTCGCGCACAAGATCAGGCGCGAGATACGCTGTGGGAATTGCCGCACGAATTCCTGCGCGATGGCGCCCCCCATCGAGTAGCCGAGCATATGAACCTGCGCGATACCAAGGCAATCAAGCAGCCCGCGAATGTCGCACGCCATGTTCGCGATCGCATAGCCATTCACCGGCTTGTCGCTCAAGCCTGTACCGCGGTTGTCCAAAACGATGACCATGAAATGCCGCGCCAGCTGCTCGATGAAGGTCGCGGGCCACGCTGCCGAATTGAGCCGATAGCCCATCACGAGCACCAGCGGCGGCCCTTCGCCCCTTATCCGATAGGCAAGCTTGACGCCATTGGCTTTGGCAAATCGCACCGTCATGTCGGTTTCGTCCGTCACAGGCCTGAGACCAGATGTCCACCATCGACCGCGATCACGCTTCCGGTCATGAACGATCCCGCGTCTGACACCAGCAGCAACAGCGGTCCATCGAGTTCGCTGAGCTGCCCAAGCCGTCGCTGCGGTATACGCTTGATCAGTGCCTGCCCCTGCTCGCTTTCGAAGAAGTCGTCGTTCAGTTCGGTGGCAAAATATCCTGGCGCCAACGCATTGACGCGAATGTCATACCGGGCCCACTCGAGAGCGAGCGCCTTGGTCATCTGGATGACACCCGCCTTGGAGATGGCATAGGGCGCGACAGCTCCGGCAACCCGCAAGCCCAGGATCGACGCGATGTTGACGATCGATCCTTTGACCTTGTTAGCGATCATGCGTCTTGCCGCGGCCTGCGCGACAAGCCAGACACCCTTCAAATTGGTATCCACCACGCTATCCCACGCCGGCTCGTCCTGATCGAGCGCCGGTCTCGTCGCAGTGACGCCTGCGTTATTGATGACGGCATGTATGGGGCCGAATTTGGCTTCGGCCTGTTCCATCGCAAGATCGATCTTGCCGGCAGCGGTGACGTCAAGCACCACGCTTTGCCCGCGACCACCGGAGCCGTTGATTTCCGCAACCGCCGACGCCAGCGCCTCTGCGCGGCGCGCCGCAAGCGTGACCTTCGCGCCGTTGCTCGCAAGGAAGCGCGCAAAATGCCGGCCAAATCCGCTCGAACCACCGGTAATCAGGATATGCTTGTTTGTGATTTCGAACACAGGGATCTCCCAAAATTGGAGCGCGGGTGAGATGAGATAGTTCAAGAGCCTCTCCACTTGCGCTCGGCCTCATCCCAGGCCGCGAGCGGTTGCAGATCGGGCACCCACGCAAGGCCTGTCTTGCCGTCCGAAGAGATGGCTTCCGGCGTCACCACCATGTCGAGAAGCGCCGGTCGATTGGCGAGCGCCCGCTCGATCGCGGGCCCGAGTTGTTCCTCCGTCTCCACGCGCTCGGCATGCATGCCGAACGATCGCGCCATCCCCGCATAATCCGCGAATTGCAGTTTCGTGCCAACGATCTTGCCGTGCGTCACCGTTTGATCGTGTACCTCGATCTGCCAGGCGCCATTGTTGGCGACGACGATCAGGACCGGCGCCTTGTGACGCACGGCCGTATCGACTTCAATCGCATTGAAGCCGAACGCGCCGTCGCCGGTCGCAACCACCACCGGTTTGTCCGGAAACGCGAGGCTTGCGGCGATCCCGTAGCGCACGCCGACACCGATACAGCCGAACGGTCCGGGATCGAGCATCAACGGCGCGTTGAGCCCCACACGGCCGAAAGAAAGGAAATCGCCACCATCAGTAATCACAACCGAGTCGTTACCGATCGCCTGCTGCAGTGCCGACAACACCTTGTTCGGATGAAGCCTGCCATCGGCCCCATTGGGCGCCGACGCCATGGTCTGTTGAAGCTTCTTTGCACGTTGCTCGTGCCCTGCGCGCAGTTTCGCGGCCCATAGCCGGTCGACCTTTGAGACACGGTTGCCCGCGTGCTCGACCATCGCCCGCAGCGTTTCAGCAGAAGACGCCAGGATCTCCACGGCACCGCGGCGATTGTCCCGCATCTCAGCCGGCGTGTCGCTGATACGAACAAATTTGGCTGATTGAAATACCGCTGGTGAGCCATAGGCGAGCTGGAAGTCGAGCCGGCGGCCGATGGTCAGAACCACATCGGCGTCACCCATCACCGCACCACGCATCGCGCCGACCACCGATGGATGATTGTCTGGTACAAGGCCGCGGCTTTCCCCGGTGTCGAGATAAACGGCGCCCAGTCGATCAAGCAGGGCGATCAACTCCGGGCCGGCGCCACGAGCGCCCCGCCCGGAGATCACGAGCACGCGCCGCGCCGACCACAACAGATCGACGGCCTTTGCGACCTGTACCGGATCAGGACGAGTCACCGTACGCGGCTTGGCATTGAGGTGCTCGTCGAGCTGCAGCGCCTTCGGCACGATGCCGCGGAGGGTATCCGTCGGGAAATCGATGAAGACGGGGCCGGGTTCTCCGCCCTCGCCGAAGGCGCGCGAGATCGCCTCATCAAGCTCCTGAAGAACCAGCGACGGCTCTCGTACCGTGCGCGCATAGCGCGTGATCGATCGCACGAGTTGAGTGTGGTCCATATCCTGCAAGCCGCCCCGGTTTTCCTGCGGGCGCGGATTGCCGCCGGAGATGATCAGCACAGGGGCCCGCGACACATGAGCGTTGGCGATGCCGGTGATCGAGTTTGTCATTCCCGGGCCTGCGGTCACGAGCGCTACACCGAGTTCCCCGGTGAGCTCCGCGTGCGCCTGTGCCATGTGGACGGCCGCGCGTTCGTCCCGAACATCAATGATCCGGATCCCTTCCGCGTCGAGCCGCATCCAGATCGGCATGATGTGGCCGCCGCAGAGCGCGAACACGCGGGAGACGCCGCGTCGCTTCAAGAGGCGGGCAATCAGATCGGCGGCACTATCCGGCAAGACTTTCATTTGACACCTCCATCAGGCTGGAACTCTTCTTCCTCAGACTTGGGCGAGCCATCCGACCAACAGCGAAACGGTCAGGACAGCGAATATGTGCGAAGCGAGAATTGATCCCGAGGTCACTCCCGCCTCGAGCCCGTACAGCTTTGCGATGGTGAAAGGCCCCGATCCAATCGGCAGCGCACTCAGGATGACCGCGGAGTGCGACCAGAGCGGCGGCATAGCGAACACGTAGAACGCGAGGACGGCGGTCACGAGCGGCTGCAGCACCAGCTTGAGCGAAACCAGTATGCCGATCGACGCCGCATCGTGGGTGACCACCCGCTCCTGCGCGAGAAACAGACCGATGCAGATCAGCGCTGCCGGCGACGCTGCGCCCCCAAGCAGCGTGGTAAAGCTTATGAATGGGGCCGGCAGCGTCATGCCGCTCAAGCCGACAGCGAGGCCGGCGATCGGCGCGATGAAGAGTGGACTCGTGAACAACGTACGCGCAATCGCGGCGCCCGTCTTCCAGAAGCTCTCTCCCTTTTGCAAGTCGATCTCGACCACGACGATCGCAAACAAGAACAACACGCAGGCCGTAAACAAGGTGGCAATGATCGAGGCCGGTGCACTTTCCGGACCGAACACCAAAAGGCACATCGGAATCCCCATGAAACCGACATTGCTGTAGCCCGCATCCAATCCCTCGATGCTTGCATTCGCCACGCGCCGTCCGCGCAGGCGGCTGATCAGGAACGCAACGGCGAAACAGACCGCAAAGCCACCACAAAATGCGGCGACGAAGCCGAACTGGCTCACCTGCGCCGGCGAAATCCTGGACATCGCCACGAACATCAGCGCTGGCAGCGCCAGGTAAACGGCGAAACGATTGATATTGTCGGTTGCCGTTCGGTCGAACACGCCAAAGAAGCCGCAAATGAACCCGGTCAGGATCAATGCGAAGATCGGCAGCGCGGAGTTTAGTACGGCGTGCATGTCCGGAGCTCAAAGGGTTTCAGCCGACTGACTTTCGTGCTCAGTTCGTGAACTTCTTCTTGAGTTCGCGATGCAGCACCTTGCCGGTGGCGTTGCGCGGCATCTCGCTCTCCGAAATGAATGAATAGGACCGCGGGCGCTTGTAGCCGGCCAGCCGCTCCTTCGACCACTCCACCAATTCAGTCTCTTTCAGAGTTGCGCCGTCGCGCAAAACGATGACGGCGTGAACGCGCTCGCCCCATTTTTCATCAGGAAGACCGATCACAGCTACGTCCTTGACCATCGGGTGGGCACCGACCGATGCCTCCACCTCTGACGGGTAGATGTTCTCTCCCCCCGAGATGATCATGTTGCTCTTGCGGTCGGAGAGATGGATGTAGCCATCGGCGTCGCGGCGAGCCATGTCTCCGACAGAGCAATAGTCACCACGGAAGGCTTCCTTGGTCTTTTCCGGCAACCGCCAATAGCAATCGAAGGTGTGCGCGTTGCAGGAGAAAAGCTCGCCGGACTGGCCGTCCGCTACCTCGTTGCCCGCCTCGTCCATGATCTTGATTGGCGCCGCACCAACACATTCGCGGCCGACCGAGCCAAGCTTGGTGAACTGTTCATGCGGATGAAGCATTGTCACCCATCCGGTCTCGGTCGCACCATAGAGTTCGAAGAGGCCCGAGTTCGGAAACATTTCCATTACCTCGCGCTTGGTCTCGGGGCGCGCGGGCGCAGATGAGATCATGAGCTTGGTCACCGCGCGGAAGTTGTATTTGGCGCGGACGGCGGACGGCAGGCCGAGCATCATGATGTAATGCGTCGGAACCAGTGAGGTGAAGGTCGAGCCGCCCTCGGCGAGCGTCTTGACGGCATGCTCGGGATCAAAGCTTTTGCGGGAATAGATCGCGTTGACCCCTCCGCAATAGCCGAACGCACCGAAGAAATTCAGCGAATTGGCATGACACATCGGCATGACGAGCAGCGCGCCGTCGTTGCGATGCAGGCCGAGTTCGATCTCGGTGACCATCGACAGCAGCACGGCGCTGCGATGGCTTCGCACCACGCCCTTGGGATTGCCGGTAGTGCCCGAGGTGTACATCAGCGTCCAGGGGTCGGACAGCGCGACGATCTGGTTCGGTTCGCTGGCGCTGCCGGCCGCGAGAAACTCTTCGTAGGGACGATAGCCCGCTGGACAAGGACGCGCGCCGAAGTGAATGAAGCGATCGGACCTGATCGGAATATCCTTGCGGATTTCTTCTACCAGGCTGACGAGTTCGTCCTGAACGATGAAGGCCGAGGCCTCCGCATTGTCGACGATGAATTGAACCTCTTTGCCCACTAGGCGGAAGTTGATCGGTAGCGCAACAAGGCCCGCTTTGGCAGTCGCGGCAAAGAGCTCGCACCATTCGACGCAATTGTAGGCGAGGATCGCAACTCGATCGCCCTTCTTCAACCCGAGGCCCAGCAAGGCGTTGGCAAGCCGGCACGACCGCTCGTTCCATTGCGCAAACGTCATCGTGCGCTCGAGGTCGCGTGCCCCCACGCGGTTGGGTGAGAGACGCGCGTGTACGGAAAGCACTTCACCGAAATTCAAGAGGTCCTTCACGGTCCGCTCCTAAAGTTTTCTGCACGGGCGATTGACGGGTTCAGCGCAACAATCCGATGGAAATCCAAGGCACCGCGGCGATGACGAAGGTGCCGAGCAGGAGTGCCAGCACGTAACCAAGCATCGGCTTGATACCCTCGTCGGGATGAATGCGGCTGATGGCGCAGGCGGCGTAATAACCGACCCCGAATGGGGGAGCGAACAAGCCGATTCCCATGGCGAGGATCACGACCATCGCGTAGTGCACCTCGTGCACACCCACTTGCTTGGCGATCGGAAACAGGAGCGGGCCAAACAGCACGATTGCGGGAATGCCCTCGAGCACGCTGCCGAGCACGATAAAGGCAACGATCGTTACCGCGAGGAACATCGGTGCGCCGCCGGGCAAGCCGGTCATGAAGGCGGCGAGCGACGTCGAGAAGCCAGACTGTGTCAGCGCCCACGCCATGCCGGTCGCAGCTCCAATGATGAGCAGGATCGCGCCGGACAATGCCGCAGTTTCGGTCAGCATCGGATAGAGCTGGCGCCAATCGAACTTGCGGTAGATCAGGAGACCGACGAGTGCGGAATAGACGATTCCGATCGTCGATACTTCGGTCGCAGTTGCCACGCCGCCAACCACCGCGAAGCGGATCACAAAGGGCAGGGCGATCGCGGGCAATGCCACCAGGAACGTCGAGCCCACCTCACCCCAACGGGCGGGTTTGACGTGAGAAAGATCGTCCTTGCGATATCGTCGCCAGACCACGGCGCACAACATGATGGCGAGGACCAAACTCGGCAGCAGGCCGCCGGTGAACAGGGCCGCGATGGAGACCCCCGTCACCGAGCCGATCGTGATCAACACAAGGCTCGGCGGAATGGTTTCCGTCTGCGCGCCGGTCGCCGATAGCAACGCCACGAGATCGCCCGGCTTGGCGCCGCGCTCGATCATTTCAGGAAACAGAACGGGAGCGACGGCCGCCATGTCGGCCGCTTTCGCGCCGGAAATACCGGAGACCAGATACATGGCTGCGACGAGCACATATTGCAGGCCGCCGCGAACATGGCCGAGCAAACTTGCGAGAAATCCCACCATCGCACGTGCCATGCCGGTCATCTCGATCAGAAGACCGAGGAACACGAACAACGGCACAGACAACAGGATGAGATGGCTCATACCCTCGTCCATGCGGCCGATCACCACTGTCGAAGGCGTGCTGGTCGTGAGCGTGATGTAGGCAAAGGTCGCAAGCCCGAAAGCGAAGGCGATTGGAACTGCGGAAAAAACCAGGATCGCTACCAGCACGACAAAGAAGATCAGGAGGTTGAGGTTACCGAGTGGGACCAGCAGCGGGCTCAGCGCGTAGAGAGCTGCGCCGACCACGGCTGTGACGCCAACCGCGCTTGCCGCCAAGCGCCAATTGCCAATAGACAACAGGCGCAATAGGCCTATGACGAGCATGAGACCCAAACCGACCGGCAGAGCCGCAGCGCGCCAAAGACTCGAAATATCGAGTGCCGGCGTCGAGACCAAAGATTCGTCCGTCGCAAAGTCGCAGGCCGGTTGTATCACGAGGACCAGGAACGCAAGCGGCGCGACGATTGCGAGCACGTCGAAGAAGGCTCGGCTGCGCGGACTGACCTGTCCCACGATCGCCGTCATCCGCATATGTTCGCCACGCTGGAAGGCAATCACCGCGCCCAGCATTGCCAACCACAGAAACAATATGCCGGCGAGTTCGTCCGACCAGATGATCGGTTTCTGGAAGAGATATCGTGCCGACACGCCGGTAAACAGCACGATGATTTCCGCGACCACCAGCAGCGCGGCGAGTGCCGCGACCGCCGAGCCAAGCCATTGTTCGGCTTTTTGCAGGGCGCCCGCCAACCCGGTCATCCGGGGGAGCGCGACGCCGGTTTCCTCCGTGAGATGCATGGCGATCAACCGATGTTGCCGGCGTATTTTTGAAGCAATGCCCAGGCCTGGTCGCCGAACTTGGCCTTCGCGTCCTTGTAGAAGGAGGTCTTGGCAAGCGCTGCCTGGAATGCTTCGGCCTGCGTCGTGTTGAAGGTGAGGCCGTTCGATTCGAGGGCTTTTCGATATTGCGCGTTGGCCTGGACGATGTCGTCGCGCTGCTTCTTGGCGGCAGCGTTGAAGTGCTTCTGTATGACCTGCTGCACGTCCTGCGGAATCGTCTTCCAGATGCGCGCGCTCGACAGCAGCCAGAAACCATCCCAGGCATGATTTGTGAGAGAGCAGTATTTTCTGCACCTCGTAGAATTTCGCCGAGTCGATCAGCGCGAGCGGGTTCTCCTGCCCATCGGCGATCTTCGTCTGCAAGGCGGAATAAGCTTCGTTCAGAGGGATGCTGACGGGAGCCGCTCCGAGGGCCGAGAACATCGCGACCCACAGCGGACGACGGGCACGCGGATTTTGAAATTCGCGAGATCCTCGGGCTTGTTGATTGGATGAGTGCTGCTGGTGATTTGGCGGAAGCCATTGTCCCAAACAGCCTCGAAGGGAACGAGCCCGACCTTTTCGATGTTGCCGCGGATGAACTTGCCGACTTCACCGTCCATCGCTGCCCATACCTTGTCGTAGCCCGTGAAGGCGAAGCCAACACCGGTCAACGACGCAGTGGGAATCAGTGTCGAGAGCACTGTGCCCGGCATGGTCGCGAGCTCGAGCGCGCCTGAACGCAGCTGGGTCATCATGTCGGTGTCGCTGCCGAGCTGATTGTTCGGGAAGAGGTTGATCGCGACCTGCCCTTTGGTCTCTTCGGTAATGGCGGCGATGGCTTCCTTGAGCCTGACGTTCACGGAGTGAGTGTCGGGAAGATCGTTTCCGAATTTGAGCTTGAGGGGCGCGGCCTGAGCGAGCACCGCCGGAGCTTTCAGAAGCGTCCCTGATGCCAGCACGCCCACTGCAGATTTCAAAAGCGAACGACGGCTAACCGCGAGCATTTGCGTCCTCCCTGGATCGCCGCATTTTCGCGGCTTGAATTCGAATACGGAATACATATTCTGAATTCGAATACAGAGCAATAGATTTTTTCGCATCGCGGTGATAAAGATTCGCGGAACAGCTCCCTGGAAGTTCCCATGACCCAAGTCCAAACTCCGCCGACCCTGGTCGAACAGGTTGTAAATGCTATTGTTTCTGAGATCGT
>Ga0070734_10003414_pt1 | contig 16674 bp, 18 predicted proteins | sample Coa_R1_8_FD_66444 | JGI IMG/M metagenome (GOLD analysis project Ga0070734, IMG submission 66444) | Surface soil microbial communities from Centralia Pennsylvania, which are recovering from an underground coalmine fire - Coalmine... | ecosystem: Environmental > Terrestrial > Soil > Unclassified ... | reverse complement strand
GATCAGTTCACGATAGAGCACCACGTCGTTGTGCCGTCCGATCACGACAACGCGGGTGTTGGCGTCGCAGACCTCGGCGAGTTCGTCGAGTTTCGTCAGGATGGCGTCGCCGCGGCTCTCAGATTCCAGGACCACCACGTTCGGTGTCGGCGAGGTCCGATAGGCTTCGAGCGCAGCCGTAATCCCTCCCATCTGCAGGCGCAAATGCACCTTGGCGAGGCGGCGGTCCTCGCCCGCGGCCTGCACGGTCGATGCGGTCTCCGCGGTCTCGCAGAACGCCTGCACCGAAATCCGGGGCGCCGGCGCGATGAACTCATCGGCACCCCCGGCAGCATACTCCGGACCGGCGGTTTTTTCGTGATATCTAATCATTTTCCGACATCGGATATCTTGGCTTTTTCGTTATCTCGATACTGCGTCGTGCTGTCTTCGCCTTTGCGATACTTGTCGAGCATCACCGAGCGTCGCGCCATGTAGGCAGGCGCCTCGCCGCGCGGCTGAACGAGATCGGCCGGCTCCTCGACCATGGCGGCGAGGTTGCGCTGCATTGCGCAGCCGAGATTCCAATAGGGCTCGTTGGTGTCGTACTCGATGCCGGCCCCCGGGCCGAGGTCATTCGGCCAACGGCCGCACGGGCCCGCGGCGGCCATAATGCGCGAATAGGCCAGTACGATCGGCATCAGTTGCGAAGGATCGGCCGGCCGCGATGGCCGCACTATGATGCGGCTTGGCGGCACGCCGGCCTCGACCAGAATGGCCCGAATCTCCGCCACGGTTTCCCCGAAGCCGCGGTCATTGCCGGGGCTGGAGGGGACACGGATGTCGATGCCGCTTCCCGCGTCGCGATGCCAATTGTACGCAAACGCGCCGACAGTGGAGCGTTGAGCGGGCGTCAAGCCTGCCAGCCGCTTGCTGACGAACAGCTCGACCATGCGTTTGCCTTCCTGCAACGTGATTGGATGACGCTGCTTGTAGTCATACGGATACGGCACGGTTTCGGCGGTTTCCGTCGTCTTGCAAGCCGCAAGCCACCCGCTTGCAAGCACAACGGCGGCAGCCCGTAGCGCTAGTCTCACGCGAACGCCCTGTGGAATCATGATCATCTCCGCCCGGCGCTCATCAGTCGAGAATGAAGCCGTAGTTGCCGCGATAGGAGTGCAGCGGATCGATCGGGCCGGCCGACCCCGCGGTCCCATACAGGCGGTTGAAGCGACCGAGCAGGACGGTCGATGGATCGGGCGCATCCGCGAAGCCATCGTCGGGCCGAGACAGATCCTTCTGGGCGACAGCTTGGACCACGTATGGCGTCACCAGGATCATCAATTCGGTCTGACGATTGACGTAGTCACGGCTGCGGAAAAGCGTCCCCAAGACCGGCACCTGCATCAGCGCCGGGAAACCGTTGATCTGCTGCTTCGTCTGCTCCTCGATCATGCCGGCCATGGCGAGGGCGCCGCCCGATGGAATCTCGACGGTGGTATCGGCGCGCCGCACCCGGATCGACGGGATGGTCACGGCCGTCGTCGAATTTGGCACCGAGAGGGTCAAGGCGTTGTCGCTCGAGAGGTCCGAGACCTCGGTCATAACCTTCAGGCTGATGCGTCCCTCCGAGAGCACCACCGGCGTGAAAGTCAGGCTGACGCCGAATTTCTTGAAATCGACCGAAGTTTGACAGACCGGCGGAACCTTGGTGTTGTCGCAGGACAGCCCGGCCGGGATGGGAAATTCGCCGCCCGCCAGGAACGTCGCGCTTTCTCCGGAGATGGCGCTCAGAGTCGGCTCGGCGAGTGTGCGGATGACGCCGGCCCGATCCATTGCCCGCAATGTGGAGGTAACCGAGTTGAAACGTCCAACGACGTTGGTGTTGCTGATGCCCTGCAAGGCGGCCGAGAACGGATTGTTGGTAGTAAAGTTGACGACCGCGCTACCGGTGCCGAGCGATCCGGAGAGATCAATACCCAATTGCTTGATGACGTCGCGCTGCACCTCGGCGACCGTGACCTTGAGCATCACCTGGTCGCGGCCGCGGACCACGATGCCGTTGACGACCTTGTTGTTGTCACCGACCAGGCGTCCGGCAAGGTCGAAGGCTTGCTGCGCCTCGATCGGGCTCGAAACGCTGCCGGTCAGCATGACGCCGTCCGAAATCGCCTCGACGCGTACATTGCCTCGCGGAAACATCTGCTTGAGGGCGCCGCGCATGCCGTTGAGGTCGCGCGTGACCGCAATGTCGAAACCGGCGAGTTGCCTGCCATCCGCGTCGAAGAAGTAGATGTTGGTCTGTCCGATGCTCACGCCGATCAGATAGGCGCGCCGGGCAGTGCGGATTACGGCATTGGCGATTTTAGGATCGGCAACCAGGACATCTTTCACGTCGCGCGGGAGATCGACCACGACCGATTTGCCGACGCCGAGGGGGACGAAATTCGATCCCACCTCCGAGGCCACTACCTTCACGCCGGAAGCCGGCGCGAGTTCTGGCGCGCGCTGGGCCGCGACCGCGCACCCGATCGTCGCGACGATCGCGAGGCCGTGGCAGGCCAAAAACGCGGCAGCGCGGTAAGGCGTGCAATTCGCCATCGCGGATGTCCTCTGGGTCGCTGTCATTTCGGAATCGTTATTGTCGTGACACCAAACCGGACCATGTTCATGCGGTTTGGCGCACCCGAATCCTCCGACGGCGTTTCGGGCGACGGCCTGCTTCGATCGGAATCCACGATGCTTCGCAGCGCGAGCGACAACGTGCCTTGAAGACGACCCATTCCCAACGTCTCGGCCTGGCGCGGCGACAGCTCCAGGGTCGCGGTCTTGCCGACGACGACGCGCTGTCCGTTCTTTTCCTCAACAGTTTGGTCGATGGCCAGCACCCGGACGTTGGTCAGCAGCGTCTCTGCGACGACGGATTCGACTCCGGTGAGACGCTCGGCTTCCTTGTCCCGCCGGGTCAGCAGTACATCGACGCGATCGTTCGGCAGGATGAAGCCGCCGGCTCCAGTCTCCGGGGAGATTTCGGTGGAAACCGCGCGCATTCCGGCCGGCAGAATGGCCGCCATATAGCCGGAGCCGTTGGCCTTGATCAGCTTGCTTTCGCGCAGCGGCTCGCCGCTGGCGATCGGTACGCGCGCGATGGCGCCGACGAGTTGTTCGATCGCGCCAGGGCGGTCGGACTTTTGCACGAACAGCGGGTTCGCGGAGTCGGCCGGCCACGTAGCCCAGCCCATATCGCCAGCCTGAAGCGCCTGGCCGATATTGATGTCCTTCTTGGCGACGAGAATGTCCACCGTGTTGATCGTCGGAGCGGGGGGCGGTAGCGGCGGCGGCGCTTCCGGTCGGCCGGCCAGCAACGCGGCGCCGCCGCCCGCCACGACCGCAATGCCAAGAACTGCCAGACGCGCAATTTTCATATGTTCTTCTTCCGCAGCGTGACGACGGTGTGCCGTCTTCCAGATGGGACGGCCGGAGCCGCCTTAGGTGACGTGACGCACCGGACGCCGCGTGGCGACGGATTTTTGGGGCGTCGCGTCAGCACAATTCCATCAGCCAAACGTCAATTCATGGTTAACGCGAAGTATCTAAAGTCAGTTAATTAAATGTTTATCTGTATTTGCGCCCTCACTGATCAATGCCCGCCGGATGTCATCCAAATGGTAGAGGGATAAACCAGAAGGGCCGCCGCAGCGAGCGCAATGCCATACGGCACGCCGGTATCACGCTGGTGCAAGCGCGCCAGCCACGCCTGATTTTCCAGCATCGGTGGCAATAGGCGCTTGCGAAATTCCAGCAGGAGAAGCGTCAATGCGCCGCCGAGCACCGAAGCCAGCAACAGATATTGGTAAAGCTCCGTCCAGCTCAGCCATAGTGCGGTCGCCGCCGCGAGCTTGGCATCTCCGCCGCCGATCCAGCCGCGGGAAAAGAAGGCAAAGCACACGACAAGGACCACTAATCCGGCGGCCAAGTGGTTGCCAACGTCAGCCAGCGGCAGCCCCTCGAGAGCTGCGAGCAGGCAAAATCCGCAGATCAGGATGACCGGAACGCGGTTGGAGATCTTCATCGTGAACAGGTCCGTCGAGGCCGCAAACGCCATCATGGCGGGGAACAGCAGCAGGCGGACCGCATCTGCGAACATGGCTTCGGTGTCCCTCGCGCTTTGATTCGGGCTCAGCACACGCCAAAGAAAAAGGCCTCGGAGCGACGCGCTCCGAGACCTCATGCGTGTGGGCTCCGAGCGACTACTTGCTCGCGGAAGCGAGCTGCGACGTGATAGTGCCGAACGTCGAGTTCAACTGAGTGCCGAGGCCTTTCACGGCCGCAATAATGGCAACCGAGATGCCGGCCGCGATGAGGCCGTATTCGATGGCGGTCGCACCCGACTCGTCTTTCGCGAAGCGCTTTACGAGGTTGATCATTAGATACTCCTGTGTCCACTGTGGCTGTCTGCGCTCGGTCCCAACGACGTCGGTTGTTGCCCCGAACGATCCGGACCTGATAGCAACGTACCGCCGCCCTGTTGCGGCGAAGTTAATTGGATCGGACAAAGTCGATATGTATCGCAGATAATTCCAGGTAGTTAATACGCGTTAAACTCGATCGCAGAAATATCGCATAATATTTCGAATTGATTCATGACTTCGGCATTAGCTAGGTAGATGTCAGCATCGTCCAGCTTGAGACTCAAGGTGGTTGGTTGCGTGAGGACTTGTCAATGTGCGTTGATATCTGGTTCACGGCTGCAACGCACCGCAGTGCGTGGATTACCGCGACCCTCCTCGCCCTTGGCGTCGCATCCTCTGACGCCTTCGGCCAAGAAGTGCTCAGCGTTATTCTCGATCAAGCGATTGTCGGCAGAGTTCCGGAGCGAACCACCACGATGGTGGTCGGAAACCCGTTGATTGCCGATGTCTCGATCCAGGCCGGCGGCACCATGGTGGTCACTGGCAAAGGATACGGCATCACCAATCTGATCGCACTTGACCGGAGCGGCAAGGTGCTTTCGGAGCAACTGGTGCAGGTCAGGAGTCCAGTCGATCACGTTGTGGTTTATCGCGGGACCGCCCGCGAGTCATATAGCTGCGCGCCGGATTGCGAACGGCGGATCACGCTCGGCGATTCTCCTGACTATTTCGACAGCACGCTCACCGAGACCGGAAATCGTAACACCAGAGCGCAGCAGACACAGACGATGGCAACCACCGCGCGATAGGTGCCTAGATATTTAAGGTTTTGGTTGATTGGCGATTAAGGTCGGTCCGGAAAACGCATTATTGCCAGGAACCGTTCGCTTACACGATATATGTGAGGGTTGGAGCGACACACAATCCAGCTAGACGGATTCACGCTCCATGTCTGATCCGAGCGCAACGATTTTCGGTCTGCCGATCCGGCTTCCCCGGCGCTTGGCTCACCCCCCGTTATGGCGAGATGAGTCTGGAGGAGCCGCGGTCGATTTCGCCCTGATCGCGGCGCCCTTCGTGGCCGTTCTCATGGCGATTATCGAATCGGCGATTGTGCTTCTCTCGGGCCAGGTTCTACAGACTGCCACCACGAACGCAGCGCGACAGATCATGACCGGGCAGGCGCAAAATGCCGCTTGGAGCGCCACCGATTTCAAGACCTATGTGTGCAACGGCCTTACGGTCATGTTCGATTGCGGGAAGCTCAATATCGACGTCCGGTCTTTTTCGTCATTCACCGCCGTCAGCCTGCCGGCGGTCACGAATCCGGATGGCACTTTGACCAATTCCTACCTGTATCAGCCGGGCAACCCCGGCGATGTCGTTGTGGTTCGACTGATCTATCAATGGCCGATCATCGCCTACGGCCTGGGGATTGGGCTCGTGAATTCCGCCAATCACACCAACACGCTGATTGCGTCAGCGGCGTTTCGCAATGAACCCTATTGAGGTTGCGTCATGACTATTCGCAAGCTCGTGGCCCCGCTGCACCGGTGCGGGTGCGCTCTTTCGATCGACCGGCGCGGCAGCTCCGTGGTGGAGTTCGCATTGGTGCTGCCGCTGATGCTCACGATGTATTTCGGCAGCATCGAGGTCACCGATGCCATCAGCGCCGACCGTCAGGTCACGCTGGTTGCCGGAACCGTGGCGGACATTGCGGCGCAGTACCAGTCCGTGACGAGCGGCGACGTAGACAACATTCTGGCGGCTGCGTCCGCGGTGCTGGCTCCCTTTTCGGATTCCAACGTGCAGGTCACGCTGTCCAGCGTCCAGATCGATGCCAATGGCAATGCCACCGTCGATTGGAGCGTGTCGCACCACGGCAGCCAGCGCACCGGCACCGTCACCAATGCGATCCCGGCCGCCCTGAGGGTGGCCAATACGTCGGTGATCTGGGGAGAGGCGACCTACGCCTACAAACCCGTCATGGGCTGGGTGGTCACCGGAACCGTCAACTTATACAACCAAATCTTTATGAGACCGCGTCTGTCGCAATGCGTCAAATATGTTGGGGTCAGTACGTTGTGTTGACGGCTCCGTGCGGCGGCCCTTGTGGTCGCCCCGTCGGCGCGCTGCCGCGGTGGAGGGCGATCACAAAGTCCCCCCTAAATCATCCTCGGGATGAGGTCTGAATCCTCGGGATGAAGGCTGAATTTGTTTCACGCGCTCAAGGAAAGCGGCAGAGCCGTCGTCGACTTGATCTTTTCCATGGCGAAGCGGGACGTCACGTTCTTGAGCGGAACGGTCGCGATCAGTTGCTTGTAGAAACGATCGTAGCCGTGAATATCCGGCACCACGACCCGCAGCATGTAGTCGACATCGCCGGCCATGCGGTAGAATTCCATCACCTCCGGCATCGCGCCGACCTGTTCGGCGAAGGCCTTCAGCCATGCTTCGGAATGGTCTGCAGTTTCGATGGAGACGAATACCGTTACGCCAAGCCCGACTTTGTCCTGGTCAACGAGCGCGACACGTTTTTCGATCACGCCATCAGCCTCGAGCTTCTGGATTCGCTTCCAGCAAGGGGTCGAAGAGAGGCCGACCCGATGTCCAAGCTCGGCAACCGAAAGCGAGGCATCTTGCTGCAATTCCTGAAGTATTTTGCGATCTATAGCGTCCATTGAAATGCTCAGGAGGCGGATCGGGATCGGATGGTTGTGGCCAATAGAGGTAACTTTCCCTCGATCACGCAAAAATACAGGCTGCCTCAGGGTTACGCCAGCAGCGCATCCACCTCGGTGCGTCGCGGCGCTGTGCTGCTGCCGCCGAAGCGGGAACATTTCAGCCCAGCCGCCGCGGCGGCAAACCGGAGCGCGTCCTCGACCGTGCGGCCTTCGACCAAAGCAAGCGCGAACGCCCCGTGAAATACATCGCCCGCGCCGAGCGTGTCCACGGTTTCGATCGCGAATACCGGCACTTGGCATATCGCTGCACGATCGCGATCATACCACAGCACGGGATGGGAGCCGTTGGTAACGGCGAGAAGAGCGTCGGTCAGTTTGCCCATGTGGGCGAGACCGGCCGCAAGATCGTCCGTTCGTGCGGTGGCCCGCAGGGAGTCTGCAGAAAAAATCACGTGAGTGGCGGCACGCAACAAGGGCTGGCGGTCATCCGCCGCCTTATCGGCGTCGATCACGACCGGAATCCGGCGAGCCACTGCGGCACGGCAGATCGGTGCGACGAAATGGGGAAAACGATTGTCTGCCAGAACAGCGTCCATGCCGGTAATCAGCCGGTCAGGATCATCCGGCGTCGCGTGGTCAAGGCGATGATCCCGGTAGGTCGCAATGGTGCGATCGCCGCGAGAATCCACGAAAATCGCGGAAACCGGTGTGCGCGCCCCGGGTACGCGCACACAGCCGAGGCATTCAACGCCTTCGCGCTGAAGGCTTGCAATGACACGGTCCCCGGTCCCATCAGCCCCGACCGGTCCGCCAAGCGGCGCTGCAAGATACGCGCTGCCGCCGAGGCGAGCTATCGCGACGGCCGCGTTGGCGGCGCAGCCGCCCCCGACGGTGATAAACTCGCTTGCCTGCACTTTCGCATCCGGCATCGGAAAATCGCGGACGCGAAAGACTTCGTCGAGAACCGCGATACCGGCGCATAGAATATTCGCCATGTCAGAATAGGCTCCGGTCGGCTTCGAGCCAGGCCCGGATGATGTGATGGGCAATCGCAAACGGATGGGTCGCCGTCAGACCATCGGGGTGTCGGCGCAAAAGCATGGAGGCAACTTCTTCGCGGGGAAACCAGCGGGCGTCCTCCAACTCGGAACGGTCGACCTTGAGTTCAGTCGTCAATGCCTGGGCATGACAACCGATCATCAGGGACATCGGAAACGGCCAGGGCTGCGAAGCGAAATAGGCCACGCGTCCACATACGATGCCGGCCTCCTCGAGGGTCTCCCGGCGCACCGCATCTTCGATGGTTTCGCCCGGCTCGACAAATCCCGCAAGGCACGACCACATGCCCTTCGCAAACCGGGATTGCCGGCCGAGGAGGCACCGTTCGCCATCGATTGCCAGCATGATGACGACCGGGTCGGTGCGAGGAAAGTGCTCAGCCCCGCACGCCGCGCAATCACGGCGCCAGCCGGCCTGCACGAGGTGGGTCGGCGCGCCGCAGTTCGAACAGAAGCGGTGCCGGCCGTGCCAGCCAAGCAGGGATTTCGCCTGTGCGAGCGGGGGCAAATGGTCGGGCGCCACGAGCGTCCCGGTCGCGAGGCTGCGAAGGTCCGTGACGAGAAGGTCGCTCCTGCTTTTCAATAGATGGGCGGCATCCGGGTCGATCGCGACTGCAAAGAGGGCCGCGTCGCCGTTGCGGCCGAGAAATACCTGTTCGCGGATTCGGTCCAGCCCGTATCCGAGGGCTGCGACCTGCTCAAACGTGAACGTCGGATCGTTTAGCGATTCGCTCCTGCGCAGGCAGACGAGTTCGCCAGCGATGACCAAGGTGCGGGTGCGTGGATCGGCTGCCAGGCTCGCGATTGCGGCCGGATCGTGACGCAGCTCGGCCGCGCGATCGAGCACGCTATCGGTATAACCCAGGCGCGGCCTTGTCCCAAGATCAAAGCGGGCGGACATGAAATCGCTCCGGCAGAAAAGCCGAAGCTCGCACGGAGGTCGCGCGCGCGCAATGTCGGGGCGCGCCGGTAGGGTGGGGAAAATCGTCCGTTGAAGGCGGTCTGATTATGCACTTGCCGCCGGCGATTTTGCCCAGGCCGTCGCACCGAGGTGAGACCGCGTGGGCAACGCTCCGGACAGTCGTTGACAACAAGCCGGCGTTACAGCGCCGGCGCGCCGCCCACCCTACGTGTCGGCCTTCCGTGCACCCGACCAATAACACTCAGCCCTGAACCAGCGGGCCGGGCTGCTTGATGTACCGGGTGGTAATCGCCTCGGCCGCATAATACGCAAGAGCGCCGACAAGTCCGGTGGGATTATACGACGCATTCTGCGGGAATACGGACGCGCCCATGACGAACAGATTGTCGGCCTCCCAGGCCTGCAGGTAACGATTGACCACGCTGGTCTTCGGATTGGCGCCCGTGATGGTGCCGCCAGTGTTGTGGGTCGATTGATACGGGACGACATTGTAGTTGCCCCGCCGCACTGCCGGCGAGCTCATGGCGCTGGGACTCATGGCGCGTGCGATTTTGCCCAGAACGCCGCCGATATATTCCGCGAGCTTGTAGTCGTTCTCATGGAAATTGTAGGTCATGCGGACAAGCGGGCGGCCGAGCGCATCCCGGTAGGTCGGGTCGAGGTCGAGATAGTTCTCGCGGTGGGCATAGTTGCAGCCGGACGCGCCGATGTTGAAGGCGTGGTTGTACCACTTGGCGGTCGCCTTCTTCCATTCGCGCCCCCAACGCGGCGTGCCGGGCGGCACGGGCCTGGTTTGGATCGGACGGCCATTCGACGTTCCGGCCGAAATCCAGGCTCCACCGAAGAATCCCAGACCGCCATGATCGAAATTGTCGCCGTTGAAGTCGTCGATGTTCATGCCGAAGGATGCACCCGCCGCCATGAACGGATTGATGACCTTGTCTTCGAAGAACACCGTGACGTTGTTGCCGCTCACCTGGTAGCAGTAGTTGCGGCCGAGCGCGCCTTTGCCGGTCACCGGATCGTATTGCTCGCCGATCCCGGCCTGCATCATCAAAAGATTGTTATTAAACACGTACGCGCCGAGCACGACGAGACCAGCCGGCTGCTCGTATTCTTCCCCGCTGCGCGTATCAACATAGCGAACCGCCTTCACCTTCTTGCCTTGCCGGTCGTAGACGAGTTCCTTCACGTAGGCGTGGGTGCGCAGCTCGAAGCGATCGTCGGCGAGCAGGACCGGCAGGATGCATGATTGGGGCGAGGACTTGGCGTTTGCCTCGCAGCCAAACCGTTCACAGTGACCGCAGTATTCGCATGCGCCCAGCGTCACGCCTTCCGGATTGGTGTAGGCCGCGCTCATATTGGCGGCCGGCGCTCGGAACGGATGGTAGCCAAGTTCCCGAGCGGCTTTTTCCATGATGGCGCCGGCCATGCTCATGGCCAGCGGCTTGTTGGGATACTCATTCTGGCGCGGGCCTTCGAACACATTGCCGCCGTCGATCTTCTGCCCGCGGAGATTGCCGGCTTTGCCGGACACTCCGAGCAGCTTCTCGAAGCGATCGTAATAGGGTTCAAGCTCGTCATAGGAGACCGGGAAGTCCTCGATCGTCATTTCGGCCGGAATCGCATTCCTGCCGTAGCGATTCTCCAGGTGCGTTCGCAGGTTATGATCGGTCGGCAACAGGCGCCAGGTAACGCCATTCCAGTGCGCGCCGGCGCCGCCGACGCCGATGCCGGGCAGGAACGAGCCGAGCCTCCGGATCGGCAGCGCGGTCTCACCCGGCGTATGGCGCAGCGACACGGTCTCCAGCTGCGTGTCCTGGAACAGTTCCTGGCGCACCGCATATTTGAGGTCGTCACGCACATTCGGCAGCGCGAAGTCTTCGCGCGTGGTGCGGCTGGCGCCACGTTCGAGGCCTACCACTTTTAGCCCCGCCTTGGTGAGCTCGCGAGCCAGAATGCTGCCCGTGAAACCGACTCCGATGCAGATCGCATCGACTTCCTTGAGAATGACTGTCATGGCGCGCCCCTGTCAGGAAAAATCCGCGATCGAGCGCGGCGGCTTGTCGTACTTCTTGCCGAAATAGGTTGTGATCTCCTCCCGATAGGTGGCCGGCAGGCCCGGATAGCCGACCATCTTCCATCCCGCCATGTCGCGATTCCCGCCATAGATCGGATCGGCGAAGAAGCCCTCCATAGTGATCTGCAGGAGGGCATCGAAGAACATCCGGCTGGAGAAGCCCGGGAACGGCGCCTGGTTGTCCTCCATAGCCTTCAGGGCCGTCTCGCGATCCCGCTCGGACAAGCGATCGAAATCCTTGCCGTAGGTCTTGCGGGTCCACGCGTTGGCGGCCTCGATGCCGGCGCGGAAGAACTCGCGCGGATTGAGGGAGAGCTGATAGCCAAGCTCCGGTTTGGCTTTCGGGAACGGTCCCTGACGATAGAGCCGCGCACCCATGCCGTAGGCACCCGCAAGCTGGCGGTCGATGAAGGTGGCGACGCCGCACTCACTGCCTGCGGGCGATAGTTCGTCGGCCGGGATAATGGTGTCTACGGCCGCCACGATGAAGGCGTGCTCGGTCGCGGTCAGCGTCAGCAACGGCTCAGAATCCGCGCCGGCCGATGCTGCGGCAGGGGCTTGCGCGGCCGCAGGAGCCGGAGTGCCGGCTGCAAGCGCCGCTGTGCCCACCATGGCGCCCTTGAGAAAATCACGGCGCGGAATGGTTTCGTCGACCATGGCGTTCCTCCCTCATACGAGCCGGTCATCGATCCTGGTGTGGGCCGGATGAGCCTCAAGGCTTTTCCAGAATTTCAAGCAGTCTGGCGCCGGACTTCAGGATTGATCATTACCTTTAAATTACGTCATAAGATCATATCGGATCAACGCCGCTACAGAGAAATTCGCGCGTCCTGTGGCCATTCCAACCGCGTTGTTCCTCCGCGCGAAATCATGCAGTTCGATGCATATAGTCACCTGGGGAAGGGGAAGGCCAATGCACCGTCTTTGTTTCGCCGCCGCCATGCTTACTGCCACCGCTCTTGCTTTGACGCAGGCGGGCGCGGCCGATAGACAGATCGAGCGGGGAAAATATCTCGTGAGACTCGCCGCCTGTACCGATTGCCACACGCCCGGCAGCTTTCTCGGCAAGCCCGACATGACGCAGTTTCTCGGCGGCTCCGATGTCGGATTCGCCATCCCCAACCTCGGTGTATTTGTCGGCCGGAACCTGACGCCCGACAAGGAGACCGGTCTCGGCTCGTGGAAGCGGGAGGAGATTCTCACCGCCCTCACCACCGGAAAACGGCCTGATGGACGTGAACTCGCGCCTATCATGCCGTGGCGGGCCTATTCCAAACTGACTCAATCGGATGCAACCGCGACCGTCGCCTACCTGCAAAGCCTGTCGGCGGTGAAGCATGCGGTTCCCGGGCCTTTTGGCCCCTCGGAGAAGGTCCCCGTCTTCGTCATGAACGTGTTGCCGGGCGAGGTCTACAGCAGTCTGCCGGCGCCGGCGGCTGCCACAAAGTAGTTGCGCCCGCGCCGCCGTTCTGGACGCGACGTCGCGACCATCGAGCTCGCGGCGTAAGCCCGCGGTCAGGTGCAATTGGGCCGATTGCGAGTGACCGGGCGGGGTTGTCGTCGCGGCATCATTTGATTCCGAGTTTGCGTCGCACTGCCGCGACGAAACGCTCTCGTTCGCCGGGATCGTAGGCGCGGGCCGGCGCAGCGCCCCACACCGGCTTCGGCCAGGCTGCATCGTCGCGCCAGCGCGCCACCACATGGACGTGGAGCTGCGACACCACGTTGCCGATCGCCGCAACATTGAGTTTGTCGCATGCGGTCACCGCCTTGAGGGCGCGCGACACCAGAGCGATTTCGGTCATGAGACGCGCCTGCTCGGCGCTGCTGAGGTCAATGATCTCGCTTGCGCCGACTCGCCGCGGCACCAACAGCAACCACGGATAGTTAGCATCGTTGCTCAGAAGAAGTCGTGACAGCGGCAGATCGCCAATGCACATCGTGTCTTGTGCGAGACGAGGGTGCAGCGACCAGGTTGAAACTGCTTTATCCATGCCGTTATCCGCGAGCGACCAGGGTTGTGACAACGATTGTGGCAGTGCTTGCAATCCTGTCCGGTTGCGCCGATATAGGGCCGGGAGGTTGGCGGTGGACGAGCCACTCGCCAACCGGGTCAGGTCCGGAAGGAAGCAGCCCTAACGAGCTCCGGTTCGGGTCGCTCGTCAACCTCCTACTCAGTGCACGCATTTGATGCATGCGATCAGGAACACTTTTCGCCTAGATTCGCCCGCTGCGTTCTCATCGCCCGGTCGAGGCCGGGCGATGGCGCTCAAGTGGGCTCGCCCGACGAGAACCACCTTGCGACGGCCGGAGGCACGATGAGCGAAGCCGATACGGCCGGGCGCCTTGCGGAGCCGAGCCTCGATCTTGGAGCGGCGCCGGCACCGCCGGGCGCGGGATACCGCGTTCTGGCCCGCAAATACCGGCCGGCCACGTTCGACGATTTGATCGGCCAGGAAGCAATGGTGCGGACGGTCTCCAACGCATTCGAGACCGGACGCATCCCGCAGGCCTGGATTCTTACCGGTGTGCGTGGCGTCGGCAAAACCACGACTGCACGTATTCTGGCGCGCGGATTGAACTACGAGTTGCCCGACGGTTCCATCAAGGCGCCGACCATCCGGATGCCGGTGTTGGGCGTACATTGCGCCGCCATCATGGAAAGCCGGCATGTGGATGTGCTGGAGATGGACGCGGCCTCCCACAACGGGGTGGATGACATCCGCCAGATCAACGACGCAATACGCTACGCACCGGTGAACGCGCGCTACAAGGTGTACATCCTGGACGAGGTGCACATGCTCTCGAACCAGGCCTTCAACGCGCTGCTGAAGACATTGGAGGAGCCGCCTCCGCACGCCAAATTCGTTTTTGCCACCACGGAAATCCGCGAAGTGCCGATCACGGTGCTGTCGCGCTGCCAGCGCTTCGATCTACGTCGCGTCGAGGCCGACCGGCTGGTGACGCATCTTGAAGGAGTTCTCGCTAAGGAGAACGTGGCGGCAGAGCCGGAGGCGCTGGCCCTGATCGCCCGCGCTGCGGAAGGCTCGGTGCGGGATTCGCTTTCGCTGCTCGATCAGGCGATTTCCCATGCGGCGGGAGCAGTGCGCGCCGACGACGTGCGCCAGATGCTTGGTCTCGCCGACCACAGCCGCATCATCGAGCTGTTCGATGCGCTGATGCGCGGCGATATCGCCCGCGCGCTTCGGGAGCTGCGAGACCAGTACGATTCCGGTGCCGATCCGTTGATCGTGCTGACCGAGCTTGCGTCATTTACACATTTCGTCACCCGCGTGAAAATCGTGCCCGCTGTCGCGGATGATCGCGCCCTGGCGGAGATCGAACGCAAGCGCGGGCGCGATTTCGCAGCTGGTCTCTCGATGCGGGTGCTGTCGCGGACCTGGCAGATGCTGCTCAAAGGAATCGCCGAGGTGAAAGACGCGGCGCGGCCGATTGCGGCGGCCGAAATGGTGCTGGTGCGGATTGCCTACGCGGCCGATTTGCCGTCGCCCGAAGACGTCGTGCGCTCGCTCGCGGACATGCCGCAGCGGTCAATAACACAGGGACAAAGCAATGCTACGCCTGCGCCGTCGGCACCGGCCTCCTATCGCGAGCCGGCGCGCTCATCCGGGCGACAGGCGCTCGCACCTTCCGTGATGCTTCCGTCCGGCGACCCGGCGAGCCGTGGCGATGTAAGGTCGGCCACGCCGCCGTCCCCGGTGTTCGCGCGGTTCGCTGATCTGATCGCGTTCCTGGGCGAGCGGCGCGACTTGCAGCTCAAGACTGCATTGGAACGCGATGTGCGCCTTGTGCGATTCGAGGATGGCAAGCTGGAAATCGCGCTGGAGCCCAGCGCGGCCAAGACGCTGATCGGGGACCTCGGCACACGACTCACGGCCCTTACGGGGCGACGCTGGATGGTTGTGGTGTCGACGGAACTCGGCGAACCGACGGTGCGGTCACAGGCTGAGGCCCGGCGCGACGCCTTCAGGCGCGGCGTTCAGGCCGATCCGCTGGTGCAGAGCGTGCTGTCACGCTTTCCAGGGGCCGAGATTGTGGCGGTGCGACAACCCGAACCGGATCCCGTGCCGCCGCCGCGGGCGTTCGATGATGACGAGCCTCCGGACATGCCAGTTGAGGGCGACGAATCCTGGTTCGGAGAGTAAAATCGTTTTTCGCTCAGGCGACAGCGGTTGGATACGATGGAAGGCGAGCCATGGCGGATTTCCTCGGACTGATGAAACAGGCTTCTGAACTCAAGACCAAGATGGAGGCCATGCAGGCCGAGCTTGAGCAGATCGAGGTCGAGGGCACGGCCGGCGGCGGCATGGTGCGGCTGACGATGACCGCGAAGGGCGAACTTAGGAGCGTCAAGTTCGACCCCTCATTAATGAAACCCGAGGAGAAGGAGATCGCCGAGGATCTCGTCGTTGCGGCCCACGGGGACGCCCGGCGTCGGGCCGAGATGTTGCTGCAGGAGAAAATGAAAAGCCTCACCGGTGGTCTGCCGTTGCCACCCGGATTGAAGCTGTTTTGAACCTCATTCCGTCATGCGCGGGCCTGACCCGCGCATTCATCGAAGCGGAGTGATGGATTGCCGGGTCAAGCCAGGTCAAGCCCGGCAATGACGAAAAAACCACGAATCACATGCCCACTGCCGCCGCCGGTCCTGAAATCGAGCGCCTCATCCAACTGCTCGCCCGCCTGCCGGGTCTCGGCCCGCGCTCGGCTCGCCGCGCTGCGCTTTCCCTCATCAAGAAGCGCGAGCAACTGATGGCACCGCTGTCATCCGCATTGCAGACCGCGATGGAGCGTATCTCGATCTGCCGGGTGTGCGGAAATATCGATACGTCAAATCCATGCACGGTTTGCACCGATGAACGCCGCGATGCTTCCGTGATCGTGGTGGTCGAGGATGTGGCCGATCTGTGGGCGCTGGAGCGCGCCCAGGTTCTCAACGCCCGTTATCACGTGCTGGGCGGCACGCTGTCGCCGCTCGACGGCATCGGCCCGCAGGACCTTTCGATCGACGCGTTGGTGACGCGCGCTCACGCACCCGAGGTCAAGGAGATCATCCTGGCCCTCAACGCGACGGTCGATGGCCAGACCACCGCGCACTATGTCACCGACCTGCTCGGCGGCGCCAAGGTGAAGGTGACGCGGCTCGCGCATGGCGTTCCGGTCGGCGGCGAACTCGACTACCTTGATGAAGGCACGCTCGCGGCCGCGCTGCGCAGCCGGACGCCCCTGTGAGCGTGCTTTGGCCGTGGACCCCGTAGGGTGGGAAACGCGCTGCACGGATCGCGCTTTGTGTCCGGGAGTCTGCGTCGCGTTGCCCACGCGGTCAGGCATCACGTGTGACAGCGTGGGCAAAATCGCCGGCGGCGACCGCGTGTTTGCAGCGGCCGTGGCCGGCGATTTTGCCCACCCTACCTGGCGCTGGCGGCTTTCACTCGGGCTCAGTCGCAAGTGCTGCAAAATGGCCGCGCCGCTGCAACCAAACCAGCACTACAAAGCTCGGCAGCGCCGCGAGCGCGCA
>Ga0070734_10003413_pt1 | contig 16679 bp, 8 predicted proteins | sample Coa_R1_8_FD_66444 | JGI IMG/M metagenome (GOLD analysis project Ga0070734, IMG submission 66444) | Surface soil microbial communities from Centralia Pennsylvania, which are recovering from an underground coalmine fire - Coalmine... | ecosystem: Environmental > Terrestrial > Soil > Unclassified ... | reverse complement strand
ACCCGTGAGCCCGTCCCGCCAGCGCGCAGCCATCGCCTTCTCCCTCGCTCTCTGTGCCGGATGGATGATCGTCTGGGGACAGGCCGGTCCGGCTCCGATCCATTTCCGCTACCAGTCCATCGATTTTCACCTGGATAGCTGCGAAACGCCCCGCCGTCACGCGCCGGAGACAATGGCCGGCGGTGTCGCGGTTTTCGACTACAACAACGACGGATACCTCGACATTTTCTTCGTCAATGGAGCGGATATCGAATCGCTGAAAAAGACGTCGGGGAAATACTCAAACCGCCTTTTCGAGAATGACGGCAAGGGCCACTTCACGGATGTAACGGCGAAGGCCGGCCTGGCGGGCACCGGTTTCGACAATTCGGTGGCGATCGGCGATTACGATAACGACGGGCGCGAGGACATCTTTGTCGGCGGAGTGCATGGCAATCACCTCTACCACAACGATGGCGGCGTTTTCCGCGATGTCACCGCGAAAGCGGGCCTCGCCGCCCCCGACCCTGAGTACGGGCCTTTGTGGTCCGTCGCAGCGGCCTGGGTGGATATCAATAACGACGGCCTGCTGGACCTGTTCGTGGTGAATTACCTGGCCTGGGACGCAAAATCGGAGCCGTCCTGCGAAGCGGCGCCGGGCAAACTGGATTACTGTCATCCGAAGTTCTATAAGCCGACCCCGAACCAGTTGTTTCTGAACAACGGCGACGGCACCTTCCGCGACATCTCCGCCGAATCGGGAATCCGCGCGCATCCCGGAAAAGGAATGGGAATCGGGCTCGCCGATTATGACCAGGACGGCAGGATGGATGTCTTCGTTCCGAACGACAAGATGTACAACTTCCTGTTCCACAACAAGGGCGGGCTTCGTTTTGAAGAGACAGCCTTCGACCGCGGTGTGGCATTGACCGAAGACGGCAAATTCATTTCCGGGATGGGAGCCGATTTCCGCGACATCGACAACGATGGCCTGCCGGACATCGCATTCGCCGCGCTCGATGGCGAGACATTTCCTCTATTTCGGAATCTGGGCAAGGGCGGGTTCGCGGATGCGACCCGCGGCAGCGGACTGGCGCGCCTCACTCTGCCGATGGCGGGTTATTCGCCGAACATCGCCGATTTCGATAACGATGGCTGGAAGGATATCTTCGTGACGCGCGGGCACGTGCAGGCGATCGGCTCCGGTTCGAATATTCAGATTGATCAGCCCAACACGATTTTTCGAAACCTGGGAGGCGCAAAGTTCGAGGCCTGGACCGCAGAGGCCGGATTCACAGCTCAACCACCGGCCCGCCACCGAGGATCGGCCGTCGGGGACCTGGACGGCGACGGCCGCCTGGACGTGGTGGTCACCGCTCTCAGCGCGCCTGCCGAGGTCTGGCTGAACGACAGTCGGGGCAATACGCATTGGCTCGAGTTGAAGCTCGAAGGCACATCCAGCAACCGCGACGGAATCGGCGCAAGAATCAAGGTGACGACACCATCGGGCGCCGAATACGGCGAGGTTTCGTTCGCGTCCGGCTACGCGTCGTCGAGCGCCGGTCCCATGCATTTTGGTCTTGGCGCGGCGAAGACAGCCGGTCTGGTCGAGATCCGCTGGCCTTCCGGCATCGTGCAGGAGCTCAAGGATGTGGCGGCAGATCGGGTGGTGAACGTGAAGGAGCCGCCTAGATAGTCGCGCCGGCGAACGGGTCGGCAAGATAAGGCCGCTCGCGGTAGATGAAATAATCGAAGTCTGCGGGCCGCAGTGTTCCTGCCAGGTCCTGACAGCAAACACCGACAAACGCGCCGGTGAAATTGGGAGTTCCGGGAGCTGCGGCTTCGTCGGACAGAGCGCTCGCATCGAGCGGCCCGGGCAGCCGGGACCACTCACGGCCTTCGAGACGGTACGCGAAATAGAGGCGCTCGAAATCCACTTCCACGCGCAGTTGCACCGGCCCGGCCGGAATCGGCACGGGCGCGCTGAAAACGTCGGACTGAACCTGATCCGGGAGGCACGACATGATCCGGATATGCCTGCCCACTGCCGCGTCATGCGAGACATAGAGGTAGTGAAATTTGCCGGCGTTGTAATAACAGACCAGGCCGGCCATCTGCTGAAACCGGTCCGGATCAAAGTCCATCACCGTCTCGGCGCTAAAGCAATGCGACTGCTGCCGCCTTGCGACCAGGGATTGGCGGAAAAGGCTGCCGAGCGTCTCGCGGCCGTAGAGGCGAAGGTATCCCGGACGATCGCTGAGGCTGAATAGCTCTTCCGGCCACGGTGAACGGAGCCACTGAAAATCGGTGGGCAGGGTCGCACTCTCGAAGTCGTCTCGAGTGGGCGCTTCCGGAAACGCGTGAGGGGGCAGCCCGGGAGCGGCGACTTCGCAGTAGGGAACTCCGGCGCCATCGACCGTGCGCAGCCAGCCGTCGTCGGACCAAACCATCGGCTGGATCGCGGTCTCCCGGCCGAGCGTACAGCGTCCGCGGTTGCGAAGAGGCCGGCCGCACAGATGGACCAGGTAGGTTTGTCCAGTCTGCGTTTCCACCAGGTCGGCATGGCCGGCCCGTTGCAGTTCGATATCGGGGCGGTCGCGTGCGGTCAGAATGTAGGTGTTCGGGTGCAACTCATAGGGCCCCGTCAGATCGCGCGATCGCGCCAGCGTGACGGCGTGCCCCCAGCCGGTTCCGCCTTCGGCGGTCAACAGATAATAAAAACCGCGGCGCTTGTAGAGGTGTGGGCCTTCTGTAAATCCGATGGACGTGCCGCCGAAGATCAGGGATGTCGGCCCCACCAGCTTTCGCTCGCCGTGCGAATATTCCTGCAGCACGATTCCCGAAAATCGATTGGCGCCGGGGCGATGGTCCCATTGCATGTTGACCAGGTATTTCCGGCCGTCTTCGTCGTGAAAGAGCGACGGATCGAAGCCGCTGCTGTTGAGGTAAATCGGGTCCGACCATTCCCCGTCGATACGCGGGCTGGTCACCAGGTAGTTGTGCGTATCGCGCAGCGAAGCGCCGGAAGCGCCGGCCTGGCTGGTGCGGCCGTATCGCTTGACGTCGGTGTAAATCAGCCAGAACAGACCGTCGGCGTAGGTCAGGCACGGCGCCCAGATGCCGCACGAGTCCGGGTCGCCCAGCATGTTTAGCTGGCTGGGGCGATTCAGCGGACGCGTCAATAAGCGCCAGTGGACCAGGTCTCGCGAGTGGTGGATCTGCACGCCCGGATACCACTCGAACGTGGACGTAGCGATGTAATAGTCATCTCCGACGCGGATGATCGAGGGGTCGGGATTGAAGCCGGGCAGAATGGGATTGTGAATTCGAACCGCGTCGGGCATCTTCAAATTGTTCCTGATACAGGCTGGACGCCGGCGGTTACCGCGACCCGCTCGCGGACCAGTGTCCACAAAACGACGGCTCCCACGAGATCGAGGAGGCCGAGGCAGATGAAGAAAGGCGTGTAGCCGACCTGAGAAACGAGCCCTCCGATCAGGAGCGAAAAGATCAGAAGTCCCGCGTTGCCGAGCGTGCCAGCCATTCCGGCCGCGGTTGCGACTTCATTTTTTCGAAATAGGTCGGATGACATCGTGATCACGGTCACCGAGAGCGTCTGGTGTGCGAAACCGCCGAGGCTCAGGAGTGCGATGGCCGCGTAGGGGCTTTGCGCGGAGCCCACGAAGACGACGCCGAGCATCAGGAAGGCGCCCAGCGTGAACGTACAGCGCCGCGCGTTGACCACGCTCAGGCCGAATTGTTTCTGCAGCCTCATCGCCACCAGACCGCCGAAAATACAGCCGAAATCGGCGGCCAGAAACGGCATCCAGGCAAACAAGGCGATCTGCTTCAGGTCCATGTGCCGGACAGTGCTCAGGTATAGCGGCAGCCAATAGCTCAGGGTGCCCCAGGTGGGGTCCGCCAGAAAGCGAGGCAGCGCGATGCCCCAAAAATTGCGCTGCACGAGAATCTTCAGCAGAGACGGCCGCGTGCCGTCGCTCTGCAGATGCTTTTCCTGGCCGGATGAGATGTAAGCCTTCTCCTGTCCCGAGAGAGCGGAGTGCCGATCCGGAGATTGATAGAACGCGAGCCACAGCACCGCCCAGATCAATCCCAGGCTGCCCGTGATCACGAACGCCACGCGCCAGTTGTAGGCCAGGATGGCCCAGGCCACCAGCGGAGGCGCCAGCATGGAACCCACCGACGCGCCGATATTGTAAACGCCGCCCGCCAGCCCTCGCTCCTTGGCCGGAAACCACTCCGACGTCGCCTTCATGCCTGCGGGATTCGCCGACCCTTCGGCGAATCCGAGAAGTCCGCGAAGCCAGGCGAAAGTGGGCCAGCCTCCGGCCAGAGAGTGGGCCATGTTCACGACGGACCACGTGATCGCGAAAATTGCGAAGCCTATTTTCAAGCCGAGGACGTCCAGCACATATCCGCAAATCGGCTGCGTCATGATGGCGCCCTGGAATGCGCCGACAATCCACGAATACTCCTTCTCGGTGATGTGCAGTTCCTTCAGGATCGTGGGAGCGGCGACTGCCAGGGTACTACGGGTCAGGTAGTTGATGACCGAGCCGAGCATAATCAGGCTGATCATCCACCAGCGGAGTCCTTTGATTTTGAGCATGGTTATTTTGACGCCGATCGGGTTTCACCGCACCTGCCGATTACCGCCCTGTTGCCGCAGCCGGTTGGCCAATAGGGGAACGCGACTGGACCCGTGGTGCTGTTACATCAACCTTGAGCAACCCGGTCTGCGGCGAGCCGCGTGCCGCACGCTACCACTCGGCTACCGAACCGTCGTCGTGAAATACTCGCGCCATCGGGTGTGTACCGCCGAATGGATATTTCGCGAGGCTGGCCTCGGACAGCTCGAATCCCAAGCCGGGCTTCTCGGCAAGAGGGAACCTTCCGTCCACCATGCGCATCGCCGGGAAGCCGAACCACTCTTCCCAGATCTTGTCGGTCGCCGACGGCTTCACTTGCCCGCAGATCTCCTGCACGACAAAGTTGGGCATGGCCGCGTCCACGTGAATGGTCGCGAGACCACCGATCGGGCCTTCGCAAGCATGCGGCGCCATGGAAATCGACGATACGTTGGCTGTCGCCGCGACCTTCCACAATCCCGTCAGGCCTCCGACGTGGTTGATGTCGGTCTGCAGGATGTCGACGACGCCCATTTCGATCAGTTCGCGGCAGCCGTACGAGGTAATCAGCCGCTCGCCGGTGGCGATCGGGGTAGTGGAGCGCCGCGCGATTTTGGCCATGGCCTGAACGTTCTCCGGAGGACACGGCTCCTCGATGAACAATAGGTTGAGCGGTTCGCACTCCTTTACGATGATGGAAGCCACACTCGGGCTGGTCTTGGCGTGGAAATCCACCGCGATGTCGATATCGGGTCCGAGAGCTTCGCGATATAACTGGATCGCCTTGATGGCCCGATCGATCTTCGGTCTGCGCTCGATCCACTCGTAATAGCCAGGTATGCCGCCCTTGACGCACGTAACGCCCTGCTCGCGGGCGGTCTGGCGAATCGCCATCAATTGGTCCCGATTGGCTCCGTCGACGTGGTAATAGCCGCGCACGCCGCGCGAATCGAAGGGCCCGCCCAGAAGCTTATAGACCGGCATTCCCAGCGCCTTGCCACGAATGTCCCACAAGGCCTGGTCAATGCCGGAAATCGCCGAGCCCATGACGGGACCCGATCGATAGAACGAGTGGACATACATCGATTGCCAGATATGTTCCACCTGCATGGGATCCGCGCCGATGAGGAAGTCCTTGAAGTCGTTGATGCAGGCGATCACGGCGCCGGCCTTGCCTTCGAGCGTCCCTTCGCCCCAGCCGATGATTCCCTGGTTGGTTTCGAGTTTCACAAAGACGTAAGGGCGATCCGAGTTCGGCTGGAACGAAACACCGAACACCTTCATGCCCGTAATGGTCAGGCCGGAGTGCACGTCCGCGAATGCCTGAAGGCCAACCGGCCCTGTCTGTGCGCGTGCCTGCGGTGCGCAGCCGCACCAGTCCGTGTCCAGGAGGGGCCGTTTCTTGGTTCCGGCCATGGCGAGGCCGGCCGATCCGAGTGCCAGGAAGTTTCTACGACGCATGATATTTCTCCAATGCCGCCTCATTTACGGTAATGCCGAGACCCGGCGTTTTCGTGAGTTGCAGAAAGCCGGCGTTGCCGGTCTCGATTGCGGGCGACACGATCTCGCGCCGCATTGCGCGATCCTGGTCCGCTGTCGGGAGCGGAACATGTTGGATAAAGAAGTTCGGTATGCTGGCGGCCAGATGAATTGCCGCGGCGGTGCCGAGGGGGCCTCCATTGTGCCGTGGCGCTACGGCTACATAATAGGGCTCGGCGAGGGCGGCCACGCGGCGTGCGCCGCTGATCCCGAAGATGGCGATGTCCGGCCGGACGATGTCGATCAAACCGTCGCGAAGCAGCCCTTGAAACACCCCGGGGTCGTCGATGCCGTCCCCGAACCCGAGCGGGGTCACGGTTTCATTCGAGACCTTCCGCACGGCCTCGAGGTTCGAGTGCGAACACGGCTCATCGAACCACAGCGGATGCTTGGTTTCGAGCGTTCTCGCGACCGAGGCCGCGTCTCCCGGTGTCAGCAGCCCGTTGCCTGTGAGCACGAAATCGCTCTCGGCGGGTACCGCGTTCACCAGTTCCAGAATCGCGTTTTGGTAAGCCTTTCCTTGATTCCGCGATACCGGAGCCGGTACGTTGATTACCGCGACCGGGAACTCCCGGGTATAGGGCGAACTGTAGGCCCGAACCTTGCTACGGGTCGGCCCCCCGAGAACCCGGTAGACCGGCGCGTTGGCCGCCTTGCCGAGGATGTCCAGCATGGCGATATCGAGCGCCGCGCGGAACGGGGTCGATGGCGGGACTGTGGCATAGCCTTGCGCCGATCGCCCGACCCAGGCCGATTCCAACTTCTTGAAATCGGCATTTGGGTCAAAGCCGCATTCGCCCCACCCCGTCAAGCCCGATTTTGTCTTGACGCGCAGCAGCGAATAGCGATTGCCCGACGCCGGCTCCCGCAGCGGGAAGTGGCGAATTTCCGTAATGTCGAGATCGGCGGGCTTCGGCATCGCCGCCGCTGCCTGTGGCGCAAATTTCGCCATCAGGCGTGTTCTCCTGCGCATGATGATTGAATTCATGGTTCCGATCTTCCTTAAAGTACAGCGGCTTAAGCATCCCGCGGAGCCGCGTCCCGTCCCATCAAAAACACTCGCGGAGGAGCAATCCTCCACCAACTCACTTCAGAACAAGTCTGCCTCGGCGGGGCATGCGGTTGTTGAGCGCGCAATCCTCGCTGCGTTGCATACTGCGCATGTGACATTGTACAGGAACCCACGCCGGGAGGCGTGAAAAGTTGTGAATTTTCCTAGGGCTGCGCCTAACCTTGTATGACAGGCAGAAGGAATTGGTCCCTCGTTTGGTCAAGACACCGGGAACCCAAATAGCTGGTCAGAACGACCGGACAGAAAACCTCGAACCTGTAACCTGATGTAACTGGCCAAGTCCTTGAAAGGCATTACTTTGTATCCAAAAGTCCCGGTACTAACCCAGATTGACAGAGAGTAAGAAAGCTCATATACTCCGTTCATGTTTAAAGTCGGGCTCGGGTCCAGGATTCCGCTCTCCCGTTTCGCTGTGTTCGCGGCGCTGCTGTTCACGCCGGCGTTGGCACATGCCGGAAGTATCGTGTTTGGTGGCGGCGACAGTTGTTCGGATCCGCCGATCACGTCGCAGGTCTTTACGTTCAGTGCCGATCCCAGCGGTGGCGCGTGCCTGGCGTTCGGCAACCATTCCGGGTCGCCTTTCGATTCCGTGTCCATTACGACAACCATCCCCGACCCGAGCACCGATCCGAACGTTTGTTCCGGCGGCAATGTTTTCATGAATTGTAATTTCGTCATCGATACGGTCCATGACACCCTCACGGTGAACTTCTTCGGGACCAATGGCGACCATCCTGGCATACCTATCGTTCCCACTTGTGACCTTGCGCTGGTCTGTTCCGGAGCGGGAACGTTCTTTATCGACCTGAACAATCCCATCTGTGACGCCAATGCTCGCTGCACGCCGAACTTTTCCGACACCGGGGCCGGCGACTGGCTTACCGGAGGCGTCGGCGAATCCTTCACAGCCACTGCGAACAACGCCGCGCCTGAGCCCGGCAGTATGGCGCTGCTACTCACCGGCCTGGGCGCGCTTGTTGCGCGAAAGCGGTTTGCGAAAAAGGGCCAAGGTTAGCCGGCTTTTCCGCTGAACTCTTTCATCAATTTGTCGAATTCCGGGTTGGAGTGCAGGGGCTTCAGATCGGGATCGGCTCCCGCCTCACCGGTGGTGTAGCCTTTCTGGAGCGCTTCCCGCAAACTACGCAAGGCGTCGGCTTGTTCTCCGGCAATGGCGTGGATCACGGCTTCTTTGTAAATCAAATCCTCGTCATTCGCATCAATGGCGCGGGCCCGTCGAATGTACTCCAGAGCCCGGCTTGAAGCGCCCTTCTTCGCCTGGTACACGGCCAGATTTCCCAGGTTGTGGGTATCCTTGGGATTTACTTCGAATGCTTTGAAGCACAGCGCGATGGTGCGGTCATAGAGAGCCATCGCTTTCTCCGATTGGCCTGCGTAGCGGTACCCATCAGCGAGATTGCCGACAAAGGCCGGATCGTTCGGGCTGAGGTCAACGGCCTTTTGAAACACGTCGATCGCATTGGCATAGTCGCCTTTGTAGATATAGGACATCCCCAGGTTGCTGTAAACGACCGCCGACGGCTTCAGTTGGAGAGCCTTTTGAAAGGCCTGCGCGCTCTCGCTCCACTTTCCGAGAAGTAAATACGCTCCTCCGATGTTGCCGTACGCGTCGGGATTCTGGGGATCGAGCTGGAGCACCTGCCGGAAAGCGCTCACCGACTTCTCATACTCGCCGAACTTGGCAAACGCGATGCCCAATTGATTTTGGTTTGCCCAGTAGTACGGATTCACCTGAACGGCTTTCTGGTATGCCGCAATGGATTCGGTCTTTCGGCCGACCTCGGCATACGCCGCACCCAGCCGCCGATAGACCTGGTCGGAATTCGGTGAAAATTCCAGCGCGCGCTTCAGCTCCGCGATGGCTTCGGCCGTTTTTCCGGTTCTCACATAAATGCCGCCGAGCGCGAGGTGTGCCTCCGGAAGGTTGTCATTGAGTCTCTGCGCCTGTTGCGCAGCGCCGAGAGACTTCTCGGTCCAGGCACCATCCTTGGTTACGTAGTACATGTCGATGTAAGCCGCCGACATGCCCGCGTAGGCCAACGCGAACGATGGATCTTTCTTGATCGCTTGATCGTACAAATCGACGGCGGCCCGAATGGTCTTTTCGTCCTTTTTGGTTTGAACCAGGCTGCGGGCCCGCAAGTACAGGTCATAAGCGCCGATATCTTCGGTGGGCCGCGCGGCTGTCCGGGCCAGCTCGTCGTTATCGAGCTTTAAATCGAGGGCGGCCGAAAGCTTGGTGTAGATCTGGTCCTGAATCGTGAGAAGATCCTGCGTCAGGCCGGAAAACTCCTGGCGCCAGACCGTCTTCTTGGCCGCTACGTCATCGAGCGTTACGTCAATGCTGATTTTGTCGCCGGCTCGCTGCATGGTTCCTTGAAGAATGAGCGCCACGCCGAGCTCATGTGCGATCTTGTCGATCGAATCCTGTTTGCTCGCGTTTTGGACCGCCGCCGCGGAAGACAAATGCACGCTCTTGAGCTGGAAAAGCTTCGCAGAAAGGGATTCCACCACGCCGTCGGCCTGATACTTGACCTGGGCGTCATCGCCGGTGCGAAACGGCAGGATGGCCATGTACTTTTCCTGCACGGGCGCCGGCGAAGCGGCTGACGGAGCGCGTTTCAAGACCATGTTACGGACGGACGGAATCGCTGCGGCGATCGCGATTGCCACGACGACCGACGCGGCGCCGATCAGCCATCCCCGCCGGCCGGGCCTCGCTCCAGAGGCAATTGCCACCGGCGGCGCAACCACACGAGCAGGCGTGCCTTCCGGTGTCGGCGAGGCCGAGCCCGCTTCGAGATCGGCAAGAATCTCGCGCGCACTTTGATATCTTCGCGCCAGGTCCTTCTCCAGGCAGCGCATGATGATCGCAGTGATGTAGTCGGGCAGATCCGGAACCAGCAGTTGGGGACTCTTGGGCGCTTCGAGCAGGCGCTGGTTCATCACCTGCAGCATGGAGCCGTGGAACGGAACGTCGCCCGTGACCATCTCGTAGAAGATCAGGCCGAGCGAGTACAGGTCGCTTTGATGATCGGCGGGCTGAGCCGCGGCCTGCTCGGGCGACATGTAGCGCGGTGTTCCCAGGATCTCTCCGGTGCGCGTCATCGCGCTGGCCGTCTCTTCGAGCGACTTGGCAAGGCCGAAATCGGAGATGTAAACGTTGTCGGCGCGATCAATCAAAATGTTGCGGGGCTTCAGGTCGCGATGCACCACTCCTTCGGCGTGCGCGGCCTCGAGCGCGCTGCAGAGGCGCTTCATGATCGCGATGGCCCGGTCGAGCGGCAGCTTCTTCTCGCGCTTGATGACGTCCCAGAGGTCCTCTCCCTCCACGTACGTCATCGATATGAACTTGTTGCCTTCCACGTCGCCCAGGTCGTGGATCCTCAGAATGTTCTTGTGCGAGATTTTGCTGGCAAGCAGCAGCTCCTGCTTAAAGCGCCGCATGGAGTCCGGGTCGCTCGCCAGTTCGGGCTTCACCAGCTTGAGCGCGACGGTACGCTCAAGTTCTTTGTCGTAGGCCTTGTAAACCTTGCCCATTCCCCCTTCGCCGATTAGAGACTCGATCCGGTAGCGCGGTCCGAAATCGTCGCCCGCGGCGAGAAGGAGCACTCCGCCTCCGCCTAGGGACGGGCGGGCGAAGCGGGACACCTGCGTGGAGGCCAGGTCCGGCGGCGGCGTGATGATGCTGCTTGGCTGGGAAGGCTGCGAGGGCTGAGAAGGCTGCGAGGGCGAACTGGCGGATTCGGGTGGCGGGAGTACAATGGCCGGCTCAGGCCGTGGTGTGGCGGTTGCCGGATCGGGCGGCCGCGCCGGCGTAACAATACCAACCATGGTCTCCGAGTCGTCGTGAGCCGTGCGCAAGGCCGCGCCGCAGTGTGGACAGCTTGCAGCAGTCCCGGGCGCCTCAGCATGGCATTTGGGGCAGATCATTCTTGATTGCAGCTGAATGCTGGCGGCTAAGCTTCTTGGCCCGCGGTCTCCAGGGACTCGAGAAAACCCTTCAGGACTCCAAAGGTGACCGGACACGTCGCCACGGGAACATCATAACCCTTCAACTCGACTTCGTGTTCCTGGAGATAGGTCGCCGCGCGGGCCCACTGCCGGAGATAATCGCTGGTGCTCTTGCCCAGGCACAGGTCCGTCTGCAAGGTTTTCGTGGCGCTCTCCAAACGGAACGCCATGTTTACGCACTCGCCGGTTGCTGTGTAATCGGCGGCGCCTTTGGTGCCGGTATTGCCCACGGCCGCGATTCCGGTGTTCAAGCCGGCTCCGATCTTCAAGCCCTCGGGCAAGCCGAATTTCGAGCTCAGATCCTCGGTGACCGTGGCGAATTCGGACAGGGCGCGGAGGATCTCGACGATCTCGGCAGCTTCCTGACCCTTGGTCCGATGCTGCCATACGGCCATCACCGCGTCCCCGATGTACTTTTGCGCCGAGCTGCCGTGCCGATCCATGATGCGGTAGGCCTCAGCGAACCAGCTGCCGGTCAACTGGCAGAGCGAGCTTTCCTCGATCTGCTGGGACATCACAGTAAAACCGCGAATATCGATCACCAGAACCGACACCAGACACTGCTTAATATGGCAGACCGTGGCGCCTTCGTCGCCCAGGTCGGGCGTCGATTGATTCATGGATTGCTGCGGATTGTGAAACACCATCTGGGCATTTCCCAAGGTCACCTGATCGCCGTCGCGAAGTTTGGAAGGGGTGCTCAGGCGCCGCCCGTTGACAAACGAGCCGTTGCGGCTGCCCATGTCGATCAGCATATATTCAGACGATTCGGTCCTTTGAATCATGGCGTGATTCCGGGAAACCAAGTCATCTTCCAGCACAATGGTGCATTGGCTGCCACGTCCCAGCTTCCACGAGCTGGCGTCCTCTAGTGGCACGTCGACAACCGTATCCGATCGAGTAATCGACAGGTAGGCGCTGCCGTCGGATCCCATTCTCTAGTTAATTATCGCGCAAATTAGAGTAAGGTTGATGACCTTTTCTCTCAAGGGCGGGAGTGCCGTTCGAACCCTTGGATCCGGTCTAAGGTTCAGCGAGTCGAGAGTCTGACGGTATGCTGCTTGGCATCGGTGGCAAGCCTGATTACCGTGACCGCGCCAAACCGGTCGGTGGTGGAGAACCAGCCCGGCTCGGCAGAGGCCTGAAACGCGCTCTCGGACCCGAATCTTGCCAGCTTGTCGGTATCGCTCGCGACGCCGCTGCTGGCCTGATGGACGCGCAGAAGGTAGCTCGGGAAATGGGGTTTGAAGGATCCGGTTGCCGACGCGAGTTCAATATCGGTTGCGCGGGCCGACCGCACGGCGCTGATTTCCTGTCTGAAGTACGTGCCCTTCTCATAGTCGTAGGAGTGGCCGTCATCGTCGTAAATCATAAAGTTGGCCGTTCGCGCCGGGGAAGGGAAGACATCCAGCACCAGAGGCGTTGCCGGGCTCAAGTCGTTGCCATGTTCGGCGGGCTGCGTCGCCAGGATGGAACCGGCGCGAACATAAAGGGGAATGTCCTGCCAAGTGGTGGCGTCGGGGGTGACTGCAATCTCGCGCCCGCCTTCCACCGGTTTGCCGCTGAAATAATCGAACCAGGAGCCGCCCGGCAGGTAGAACTTGTGTGTGGGCAGGTTATGCTCCACGATCGGCGAGACGAGCAGCGCGTCGCCGAACATCCAGGCGCGTGATTCCTCCGACGTTTTCTCGTCGCCGGGAAACTCCCAGAAGAGAGGCCGCACCACGCCGATTCCCGTCTCCGATGCCGAGCGCGCGTAGGAATAGATGTAGGGCAGCAGGTCGTAGCGCAATCGCACGGCTTTTTTCGCCGCGGCTTCGGCCACGGGCCCATAGACCCAGGGCTGCCGTTTTTCGTTGTTCGTACCGTGCACGCGGAAGATGGGAACGAACGCGCCGAACTCCATCCAGCGCGCGTAATTCTCCGGGACCGGGTGGCCGCCGAAGCCGCCGGTATCCATGCTCCATTCCGACTCGCCCAGATTCATGCTGGCGATCATGCGCCGGCGCTGGTAGGCCATGTTTTGAAATCCGGTGGTGATGTCTCCGGACCACTCGGCGTATGCATATCGCGCCGCGCCGAGGTAGTAGTTGCGGTTAATGGACCAGACCCGTTCGTTCGAAACGGAGCGCTGGCCCTCATACAGCATCCGGCCCATATTCATGAACTGAAAATTATTGAAAAGTGGATTCCCATTTCCGTTCTGGTCGGCTTCGTCATTCCACCATGCGGAGATTCCGGAATGAAACGCAGGCTCCAGATGCTCCCAGAACCACTTCCTTGCGTCCGCATTATTGAAATCGATATTGCCCGCGAGGCGATGGCTGAAATAGTCGTTGCTGCGGACTTCGTTGGGATACCAGAAATTGTGCTCGGTGGCATACAGGGCCGCCTTGGTCTGCTGTCCGTCCGGGCGATTGATAATCACTCGCGGCTTCAGGATGCCGACCAAGTGGATTCCGTGTGCGAGCATATCGGCGGCGAACTTTCCCGAAGCTCCGTTGGGAAATTTGTTCGGACTCACATTGCCCTCGCCCGACGTGCTGTTCCAGCGCCATTCACCGTAATCGTCTTCGCCCCAGGCCTTCCAATCGAAATCGAGGATGTAGCCGCTGACCGGAATCCCGTCTTCCTCGTACTTGTCGGTGATCTGCCGCCATTCCTGCTCTGTCGATGACCACTGCGAATTCATAAATCCCAATGTCCACTTGGGAGGCATGGGAGGTTTGCCGGTCAGCGCTGCCAGCCCCGCCATCGTCTTCATGGGGGGGCCGGCGATCACAAAATACTCTGCGTCGGCGCGGGAACTGCGCTGGAAACGAATCGTCTCGTCACGCGGCTGGAAAACGCCCCCGTCCGAATCCGCCAGCAGGCCGTACCGTTTGGTGAAGAAGAACGGCGCGCCTCCATCGCCCTGATAGCTTGCGGCGACCGTGCCGCCCGGGTTTCGGAGGATATCTACGCCGGCATCGTGCCAGTCCAGGCCGTGGATCCCGTAGAGATCTTCGTTCTCATCGTGGACGATCACGAAGCCACTGGGCTGCTGGCCTCGACCGGGTTGGGGATCGCTTTTCAAGGTGACGAGCATCTTGCCTTGGCCGTCCTGCACTTCGATGGAGAACTGCGGGCTCTCGCTCGCGATCACTTTCATGTCAGCTGACGTGAGGGTCTGGACCACTCCGCTCCGGTCCATGCGCATCGTGTCGGGCTTAGGCTGCAGCGACGGATCCATCACCAGCGTTCGTGCTGAGGTTTTCCCGCCGGGTTCGACGTGGATGCCGATGATGTTCGGCGCGTAGGCCTGAATCTCCACTACATCGGCGCCGTGAAGCAGGCGGATTTGCGGCTGCTGGGCGAACGCCGGCAGCACCGCCGCGCCTAGAAGGATCGCGGAACTCGCCGAGGCGTACCTAAGAGTCCGTTGGAACCGCATCGTCATATCGATTGTCATCACAGCGCGTACTCCTAGGGCTTGGTCATTCCGGCCATTCAGTATTTGAACATATCCTACGTGTCGGACGCGTCCAAAATAAAAGAGGCGAGCTGGGATCACCAGCTCGCCTTGCCTTTCGAATTGACGCTGCGACTAGAAGTAGAACTTCAGCGCGATCTGACCGATGCGGTGTCCGATCTTGCTGTTCACGTAGCCAAACAGCTGGTTGGTCTGCTGGCCGGCGGCGTTAAACACCAAATTCAGGTTCGGATCGCCCGAAGTGAACGTGGCATTGGGATGGTTCAGGACGTTGAATCCCTCGATACGGAACTGCAGGCTCTTGTGCTCGCTGAACTTGAACGTCTTGAACAGCGACAGGTCGGTGTTAAAGAAGGCGGGTCCGAATGCCTCCGGTTCCATGATGGCTCCGTTGTGGCCCGGCGTGGGCATGGCGAAGCAGGACGCGTTCAAGTACTGATTCGCGCCGAGGTTTGCGGTGGGATTGCACGTCAGCACAGGCATCGCAATCAGGTCCGGGGTGCCCGTGTAAGTGATATTAGTGACACCCTTCTGGAACGTGTTCGCGAGATTGTAGTTGTTGTTGGTGCTGTTGAACTGCAGCATGGCGCCGGTCTGGAATTGAACAACGCCCGAAACGTTCCAGTCATTGGCGAAGATGCCGGTAAGGGCGCTGCGCGCGTACTTACCGAACGAGTAGGAGTAAGCCGCGTTGAAGATATGGCGGCGGTCGAAGTTCAGAGGTCCGTAGTCGTTGGCAGGACTAAAGGGATCAATCACTGTGGACGCCAGGCCCAGAACCTTCGACCAGGTATAGTTCCAAGTCCAGAAATAATGGGTTCCCCGCTTGCTCGCATTCAGCTGCAGAGCGTTATAGTTCGACCACCCATCGTATTCGGTGATGGTAACGTCCGCATAGTTGGGGTAAGGTCGCGGCGTGTACTGGCTGCCGCCCGGATTGGCCAGCATGGCTAAGTAGGGAACGGCGTTGACGTTGTGCAGCCCGCTCTCGGCGAGGTGGCGGCCCATGGTACCGACGTAAGCCGCTTCGAACAGGATCTTTCCAGGCATCTGCTGAGAGATGGTGAAGTTGTACGTCCAGGTCTGCGACAACTGATCCGAATTCTGGTTGGCCAGGCCGGTATAAGCAAGCTGGTAGCTGCTGTAGGACGGAACGGCGTATGCGCCGGCGTCGATCTGCTTCAGGGTGCTTCCCGAATTGGTATAGGTGGTGAGCGACGCGGTATAGGAACCAGTCGGCGGGGCGCCACCAATGTTTCCCGTCGACCCACGGTAGCGGTACATGCCGATGCCGCCGCGGATCACCGTCTTGCCGTTGCCGAACACGTCGAACGCTTCGCCGAAGCGCGGTATGAAGAAAATCGGCCTCGTCGGAAAACCGGAGTTGGCAATGTTGGGATTGATCTTGTGCCACTGAATGCCTGGTAGGACCGCCGTGGTGCTGGGCGTCCAGGCCGACGGCACCCACACTGCATGACCTAAGCCGTAGCGATCATCAGATTCCGGATCGTGCTGGAAGCGCATGCCGAGCTCGAGTTGCAGCCGTCGCGTGACCTTCCAGCTGTCCTGCACGAAGAACTCGTTTTCGTAGCTCGCGTTGCGGCCCACGTTGTTGAAGTTGACTTCGCTGAAATTGGAGACGCGACCGGTAAGCAAGTCGCCGTAGACGTTGCCGGTGCCCGTCGGATTACTGGGAGATTCCGTGATGGTGCCGTTCGCCGCGCCGCCCGCAGGCTGGAGATTCGCGTAGTACTCGGCGTAGTAACCGAATTTGAAGGTGTGGGTGCGGTATACCTTCACGACGTTGTCCGACAAGCCAATCAGCGGCTTATTCGCGAACAGGGTGCCTCCGCCAGCCTGGAACCCGCCATTATTGCTGATCAGCGAGATGCCGGTGTTGATGTTCGGAATCTGCGTGTTGCCGTTGTTATAGAAG
>Ga0070734_10003412_pt1 | contig 16680 bp, 14 predicted proteins | sample Coa_R1_8_FD_66444 | JGI IMG/M metagenome (GOLD analysis project Ga0070734, IMG submission 66444) | Surface soil microbial communities from Centralia Pennsylvania, which are recovering from an underground coalmine fire - Coalmine... | ecosystem: Environmental > Terrestrial > Soil > Unclassified ... | reverse complement strand
TTCGCCTTGAGCAGCTCGTTCAGGGCGACGGGTGAGCTCGCGGCAGCGCCGGCGGGGGGGCGCGCGCCGGCGGCGGCCGGGGCGGCGGACCCCGGCGCGGGATCCGTCGACGCGGCATCTGTCGAGGAGGCATCCCTCGAGGCGGGATCCGCCGGCGAGGTATTCGTTGCCGCGGGATCCGCCGGCGAACCTGCGTCCGTGCGCTTCGAGAGGGCGGCCGTGGCCGCACCGAGTCGCTCGCCGCCGCCCGCTGAAGAGGCCCGGCTCGCGCCCGCGGGGCGCGCGTTCGCCGGGCGCGCGTTCGCCGGGCGCGCATTCGCTGCTTGAGCCGTCTGCGCCGCGCGCAGCGGGTGGGTGAGCGCGCGCCAGCCGACCCATGCGGTCGCGCTCACCCCGAGGAGCACGATCGCGGTGGCGGCCCAGGCGATCCACGGCGGCGCGAAGTGCCGGCCGTAAACTTCGCCGGCGGCGCTGCGCACCAGCGCCGGGGTGACCTTGCGAGTCTCTTGCGTATAGGCGCCGAGCAGCGCCCGGTCGCATACCACATTGATGACGCGAGGGATGCCCGTCGCCACCCGGTGCACCTCGCGCAGCGCGCGGGGCGAGAAGATTTCGGAGCGCGCCCCCGCCACGCGCAGGCGATGGCGCACGTACTCGACCGTCTCCTCCGCAGAGAGCGGCTTCAGGTGATAGCGGCCGGTGATGCGCTGGGCGAGCTGGCGCAACTCGGTGCGATCGAGGAGCTCGCGCAACTCCGGTTGCCCGATCAGGATGATCTGCAGGAGCTTCTGGCTCGCCGTCTCGAGATTGGTGAGCAGGCGCACCTGCTCGAGCACGTCGGCCGCCAGGTTCTGCGCCTCATCGACGATGACGATCACACGGCGCCCCTCGGCATGCGCGCTGAGCAGTCGCCGGTTGAGTGCGTCGACCATCTGCTTGACGCTGTCGCGATCGGCCGGATCGAGCGGCACACCGAGCTCCTCGCAGATCGTCAGCAGGAACTCGATCGGCGTGATGCGCGGGTTGATGATCAGCGCGACGTCGGCATGCGCGGGCAGGCGCGACAGAAGCGTGCGGGTGACGGTGGTCTTGCCGGTGCCGACCTCCCCGGTCAGCTGGATGAAGCCGCCCGACTCGTTGATGCCGTACATCAGATGCGCGAGCGCCTCGGCGTGACGCTCGCTCAGGAAGAGATAACGGGGATCCGGGGTGATGGCGAAGGGCTTTTCGCTGAGGCCGAAGAAGCTCGTGTACATGGCGGCTCTCGATGATACCTCAGCCGTGCCGCCGCCCGGGCAGCAGGCTCGCCCGCGTCAGCGTGCCTGCGCCGAAGCGGTCGCGAATCTCATCGACGGCGGCATCGAGGCGCGTCTCGCGCGGCGGCTCGATGGCAAAAAGATCCCCCTGGGTATGCGGGACGAGCTCTGACACGGCGACGCCGAGCAGGCGTACCGCGCAACCGGGATGGCGCCGCAGCCACTCGGCGAGCAGGCCTTGCGCGAGCGCCGCGAGAGCCCGGGTGTCGGCACTCGGCGGTGCGAGCACGCGCTGGCGGGTGTAGGTCTTGAAATCCGCACGGCGGATCTTGACCTGCACGCAACAGGCCGCGAGCTCATGGGCTCGCAGGCGGGCCGCAGTGCGATCGGCGAGCTTCAAGAGCGCGCGCTCGAGGATTGGGGCGTCGGTCAGGTCGGTGTCGAAGGTCTCCTCCGCGCTGATCGACTGCTCGGCGCGCTCCGCGCACACCGGGCGCTCATCGATCCCGAGGGCGAGCGTCTGCATGGCGCGGCCGTGGCGACCGAACGCGCGCCACAGCTGCTCCTCGCTCGCGCCTTGCAGGTCGCCAAAGGTGTGGATCCCGGCCGCTTTCACGCGCGGCAGCGTCTGGCGGCCCACACCGCGCAGCTTCTCGATCGGCAATGGCCCGAGCACGGCGTCGAGGTTCTCCGCTCCAATACGAAACAGTCCATCCGGCTTGTTGAGGTCCGAGGCGATCTTGGCCAGCAGCTTGTTCGGTGCGATTCCGACCGAGGCGGTAAGTTCAGTCTCGGCGCGAATCCGCCGCCGGATCGACTCGGCGATCGCCGGGGCGCCGCCAAACAGGCTCTCGCTGGCCGTCACGTCGAGGTAGGCCTCGTCGAGCGAGAGGCCCTCGACGATCGGCGTGTAGCGATGAAACAGGGCGAAGACCTGCGCGGACACCTCGGCGTAGCGGTCCATCCGGGGCGGGACGCAGACCGCCTCGGGGCAGCGCCGCAGCGCTTCGCGCATCGGCATGGCCGAGTGCACCCCGAAGCGGCGCACCGCGTAGCTGGCCGCGGCGACCACGCCCCGCCCGCCGGTGCCGCCGACGATCAGCGGCAGACCCCTGAGCTCCGGCCGGTCCCGCGCCTCGACGGAAGCATAGAACGCGTCCATGTCGACATGCAGGATCGAGCGCATCGCTTTCGCAAGGCCTCGCAAAGGTTCGGCGCGCAGCGCCCCTACTGCACGGTGATGCTGATCTTCGTGGAGTGCAGCGGCGGGTCGAAGGACAGGTGCTTCGAGTCGGCGAACAGCAGCTCGAGGGTGTGCTTGCCCGGCGCGAGCGTGAGCGTCGTCTCGGTCTGGCCTTTGCCGAAATGCATCACCTTGTCGTTCGCGGGCAGCGGCTGGTCGAGGCTCAGATCCTTGAGATCGGTGTCGATCAGAAGGTGATGATGCCCGGTGTTCTCGACGGCGCAGCTGGCGGGCGCCACGCCCATGCCCTTGAGCCCGAACTGCACCGTCACGGGGCCGTGCACCACGGCGCCGTTCTTCGGCGAGATGATGTACACCTTCGCATCGCTCGCGGGCGCTGCGCGCATCGGTCCGGCCGCCATCATCATGCTCGGTGACCGGACGGCGCCCGCCGGAGGCTGTGCCGCGGGCGTCTGCGGCGCAGGCGCCTGGGCAACGCACAGCGGCGCGAGCAGCCATGCACCGAGCACGGCGCTCGCCCGCTTGATCGATCGATTCATGAATGCCCCTCCCTGTTGATCGAGCTCACAGCAGATCTTTCACTCCGTCGCGCTCCTCGAGGAGCTCACGGTGCGTGGCGGTCATTCTCTCACGGCTGAACGGGTCGACGGAGAGGCCTTGGACGATCCGATATTGCCCGCCGCTGCAGGTGACCGGATAGGAATAGATGACCCCTGCAGGGATGTCGTAGCTGCCGTCGGAGGGCACGGCCATGCTCACCCAGTCGCCGGCGGGCGTGCCCAGGGCCCAATCGTGCATGTGATCGATCGCTGCGGAGGCGGCCGAGGCGGCCGAGGAGCTGCCGCGGGCCTTGATCACGGCGGCGCCGCGCTGCTGCACGGTCGGGATGAAGGTGTCGCGAAAGTAAGTCTGGCCGACCGTCGCGAGCGCGGGCTTGCCGGCGACGGTGGCGTGGTTGAGGTCGGGGTATTGCGTCGAGGAGTGATTGCCCCAGATGATCACGCGCCGCACCTCCTCGATACCGACCTGCGCCTTCTCGCGCAGCTGCGCGCGGGCGCGGTTGTGATCGAGCCGCGTCATGGCCGTGAACTGCCCCGGGGGGATCGACGGCGCATTGCGCTGGGCGATGAGCGCATTGGTGTTGGCGGGATTGCCGACCACCAGCACGCGCACGGCGCGGCTCGCCTGGGCCTCGAGCGCTTTGCCCTGGGCCGAGAAGATCTTGGCGTTCTCGAGCAGGAGATCCTTGCGTTCCATGCCGGGCCCGCGGGGTCGCGCGCCGACCAGCAGGGCGAACTCGCAGTCCTTGAAGGCGGCCTGCGCATCGTGGGTTGCGCTCACTCGATTGAGGGTCGAGAAGGCACAATCGGCGAGCTCCATCACCACGCCCTCCACGGCATTGACCGCCGCCGGGATCTCGAGCAGGTTCAGATTCACGGGCTGGTCGGGTCCGAGCATCTGCCCCGAGGCGATGCGAAAGGCGAGGGCGTAGCCGATGTTGCCGGCCGCGCCGGTGATCGTGACGGTGACGGGCTTTTTCATGTCCACTCGCTGATGCACAAAGGGGGGCGATGGTAGCCCAAGCGCGTCGGCGGCGCACCGGGCGCCCTGTTGCGAAGCAGCACGGGCGGGCCGCCGGCGGTTGCGCGTAGGCGCGCGCCCAGGGGCTCAGGCAGAATAGCGCGCCCCCGGGCCCACCCAAGGAACGTGCATGTACAAGACCAAGATCGACCTGTCGGAGAAGACGCGCCGTAACGTCAACGTCATGCTCAACGAGCGGCTTGCCGACGCGATCGACCTGCAAAGCCAGGTCAAGCAGGCCCACTGGAACGTCAAGGGCCCCAATTTCATCGCTCTGCACGAACTCTTCGACAAGATCTCGGATGTGCTGCTCGAGCAGATCGACACCCTCGCCGAGCGCATCACGAGCCTGGGCGGCACCGCCGAGGGCACGGTCGCGGTGGCGGCGAGGCGCAGCAAGCTCAAGAACTATCCGCTGAGCATTACCGCCGGCAAGGATCATCTGTATTATCTTTCGACCCAGATGGCTCAGTTCGGCAAGGCGATGCGGGCCGCAATCGACGAGGCGGACAAGCTGGGCGACAAGGACAGCGCGGATCTGTTCACCCAGCTTTCGCGCGAGCTCGACAAGTATCTCTGGTTCATCGAAGCGCATTTACAAGACAAAGCCTGATGAACGCCGCTGCCCCTGCTCCCGAGGACCGTGCCCACAAGGCGCTCGACACCTTGCGCAGCCTCCTGACCGAGGGCGAGACGCTCGAGGCCTGGGCGCTGCAGCACCGGCTCTATGCGCTCACGCATCGGCGCGCCTGCATCGCCGCGACCACCGGCCGCTTCATCGCGCTCAATCGCCATCTGCTCGGCGGCTACGATTCCTCGGACATTCGCTGGCAGGATCTCAAGGAGACCCACATCCGCGCCGGCATCATCGCCGCGGACATCACGCTGGTCGCGCAGGCGAGCGCGGATCTGAACATCGCTTCCGGAGCGACGCGGGTGTTGAGCTTCGAGGGCCTCGTCAAGGATCAGGCGCAGGCGATCTATCGCATCTGCCAGCAGCACGATCAGGTCTGGCGCGAGAAGCGCCGCGTGCGCGAGCTCGAGGAGCTGCGGGCGCGCTCCGGCGGAGTGCAGCTGGGGGGTGGCTATGGAGGAGGAACTGCTCCGGCGGCCGGCGCGGACGAATCTGAGGCAACCCGGCGGCTGCGCCAGGCGCGCGAGATGCTGGAGGCGAAGCTGATCAGCGACTCGGAGTACGAGAGCATCAAGGCGAAGATCATCTCCGGGCTCTAGAAGCGCGCGGAGCAGCGTGCTGCTGCTGCTGCGGCGGCGGCGGTTTCGACGCGCGCCGGCGTGCGCCCCCGTGTCGCCCGGCCTCTACTGCTCGAGCAGGTGCGCGAAGTAGCTGTTGCAGAGCCGGTTGATCGGGTCGGTGCGCTCGCGCAGCGCGCGAAACAGGCGCGCGCGGTCGCCGAAGGCGCGGCTCGCATGCTCGGGCTTCAGGGCGCGCGACTGGTTGAAGGTCGGCACGCCGCCGAGACCCGATGCGAAATCGTTGAAGTCGATCAGGAACTCCGCCCAGCCTTTCTCGCCGGTCGAGGAGGGCTCGAGCGTGAACGTCGGGCCCGAGAAGCTCACCGAGAACAGCGAGCTCTTGTCCTGGTGCAGCCGGCTCGCGCCGTTCACGACGTTGCAGCGGAAATTGTGCTGCTTGAAGTAAGCGCGGCAGAAGGCGAAGTACTCCGAGAGGATCTTCGGGAAATTGGCCTGCGGGAAGCCCCACAGAGTATAGGTGTAGCGCGCGCGCCAGGCTTCCTGCGGAAAGTCGCGCATCCACTCGTGCGCATACATCACCACCGGGCCCGCGGCCTTGTCGAGGGTTGCGCGCACCACGCGCTGCATGCCCGAGACCACCGCCCCCGCCACGCCCGGCGGCGCCAGCACGCTGCCCACGGTCGAGCCGAAGGCGGGCAGCACATTGCGCATGACCGATTTGCGGATCTGCCATATTCCCGAGCGACTGATGTTGGCGGACTCATCGACGGTGCGGCGCTCGACGGTGATCTCGTCCTTGAACGGCGAGATGTGCAGGCGCAGCGCGCCGGGTGATGCGACGATGCTGGCGAAGCGAGCGGTGAACTCCCTGAGCGTGTAGACCTGGTAGTCGATGCGCACCGGCGTCAGGGGCTGCACCTTGAGCACCGCCTCGGTGGCAACGCCGAGCAGTCCGAAGCTCGAGGTGAGCACCCGCAACAGATCGGCGTTGCGCTCGGTGATGGTCATCGGTTTGCCTTGCGGCGTGATCAGCTTGATCTCCTTCACGAGCGAGGAGAGCTGCGCCATGCCGGGCTCGTAGGAGGCTTGCGGCAGCGTCGTCATCGCGACCGCGCCGACCGTCATGTGTCCCATCTCGGGCGTGAGCGGGAGCTCCTGGCCGCGCTCGGCCAGCGAGCGCACGAGCGTGCCGATGCGCACGCCTGCCTGTGCGCGCACCCACTCTTCCTCGTACTCGACGACCTTGTTGAGCGCGCCGAGACCGAGCGTCGTGCCGCCGTCGCCGCCCACGCAGCGCGTCTGCGAGTAGTCACCACCGACGACGCGCACCGGCGTCGGGTACTTCTTAGGGTCGGCGAGAATCGCGGGGATCTCCTCGACGCGCTTCGCCTTCAAGACGAGTCGCGGCCGGCGATAGAGTCCCGATGCGTTGGTGTCGCGTGAGGGATCGAGTTTCGATGCCACAAAAAACCCCCGAACAAAAGCATCCCGAGAGCAGCAAGGGCAGCTCGTCACCGAGGGGTTGGACAGCGTAGCGCTCGAACCGGCGCAAGATTTGCTGGCGACCCCGCTATCTCGTGACTTCATGCGAAGTCCCTAAGACCGGTGGCTTTGCGTCCCCGCCTCTCGGCGGGTTTGCCCTTCATACAGCGGCTCTACTATGCGAGCAGAAGGGGCTCAATGTAAAGGAATTTTTACCCCATCAGCAGCAGCGTCTCGGCGTGCTCGACGGCCTCGGGTGTCCCACACACGACCACCACGTCGCCTTCCTTGAGCACGGTGTCGGCGGCGGGCTCGCGACCGACGATTCCGTCACGTCTTACGGCGCTTACTGTCACCTGCGAGCCGCGATCGGCGAGCTCGGCGATGCTGCGGCCCACCGCCCAAGCATGCGGAGGCAGGATCACGCTGTGAAGCTCCTCACGAAATGCGCGACTGTCATCCGGCGCGCTCTCCGAGGCCCGGAAATACTGCCGCAACATACCGTAGCGGTCGCTGCGGATGTCGTTGATGGTGCGGATCATGCGCGCGACCGGCATCTTGAGCAGCAACAGCAGGTGCGAGAGCAGCATGAGGCTCGCCTCGAAGGTTTCCGGGACCACCTCGGTGGCGCCGGCGCGCTGCAGCTCCTCGAGCCGCCCGTCATCGGCGGTGCGCACCAGGATGGGCACATCGGCACGCAGCTCGCGCACGGCGCGCAGGATCCGTTGCGCGACCTCCGGATCGGCGAAGCTGATGACGACGCAGCTCGCATTGGCGAGCCCCATGTTCTCGAGCACCTTCACCTGGCCGGCATCGCCGTAGATGACCGGCTCGCCCGCCTGCCGCCCCATGCGGATCCGGTACGGGTCGAGATCGAGCGCGATGTACTCGAAGCCGCACTGCTCGAGCACGCGCGCAATGTTCTGGCCGACGCGGCCGAAGCCGCAGATCACGACGTGCTCGCGCTGCGCGACCGCGAGCGTCGCCTGCGTCTCGCGCATCGCCGCGGTGCCGGGCGGTCCCGACTCGTGCAGGATCGCGCGCGTGATGGCGCGATTGTGCCGGATCAGGACCGGTGAGAGGACCATGCCGAGCACGGTCGCCGCGAGCAGCGGCTGCCCCACCGCGGGGCGCAGCAGGTCGCGCTGCAGGAGCAGGATCAGCAGCGCGAAGCCGAACTCGCCGCTCTGGGAGACCACCACCCCGGTGCGCAAGGCCTTGAACCAGCTGTGCGTGGCCGGCCGCGCGACCAGCGTGACCACCAGCGTCTTCACGAGCAGCATCGCGCCGAGCAACGCGGTCACCAGCGGCAACGTCGCGAGCAGGAGGCGCACATCGAGCAGCATGCCGACCGTGATGAAGAAGAGCCCGAGGAGCACTTCGCGGTAGGAGCGGATGGTCGCCTCGATCTGGTGCCGGAACTCGGTCTCCGCGAGCATCATGCCGGCGAGGAAGGCTCCGAGCGCGAGCGACAGACCGGCCGCACGCGTGGCCCACGCCGAGGCGAGCACTGCCAGCAGCACGGCGAGCGAGAACAGCTCCGCCGAGCGCACATGCGCGATCATCAGAAAGAGCGGGCGCAGGAGCCAGCGCCCCGCCGCGAGCACCAGCGCGAGCGCGAGCGCCGCCGCGGCGATCGCCTCGAAGAGCTTTTCCGGGGCTGCGCCCGCGCCCGCGCCCGCGAGCGCGGAGATCAGGGCGAGAAACAGCGGGAAGGACAGGTCCTGAAAGAGGCAGATCGCGACGGCAAGGCGGCCATGCGTGCGATTGTTCTCCGACTGCTCGGTGAGCTGCGCGATGATGATCGCGGTCGAGGACATCGCGACCGCGCCGCCGATGACGATCGCAACCGCTGTGCCGATCCCTTGCCAGAGCATTGCGGCGAGGGCGACGAGCGCCGTGGTGAGAAGCACCTGGCCGCCGCCCACCCCCAGCACCTCCCAGCGCATGGCGACGAGCCTCGGCAAGGAGAAGCCGAGGCCGAGCGTGAAGACCAGGAAGACGACGCCGACATCGGCGAGCAGCCGGGTGGTCTCATTGTCGGCGGCGATGCCGAGCGCATGCGGACCCAGGAGCATGCCGACCACGAGATAGCCGAGGATTGCGGGCAGCGCGAGCTTGCGCACGCCCGCGACCACGCACACCGAGGCTGCGAGCAGCATCAAGACCTGTCCGAGCGGATCGCCGTGCATCTCTTCGGTTAGCATATATCGATGGATGCGTGGGCGTTGCAACGGGAGGGCGACGACTGGCGGCTTTCGCTCAGGGGCGACTGGTCGCTTGCCTCGCTGGGGCGCATCGAGCTGGACCTCGCCGCGCTCCCGCCATCGAGCGGCGGTGCGCTCATCTGTGACTGGTCGCAGGCGCACGCACCGGGGCTCGGAGCAGTGTGGGCTCTGCTCGAGCGCCTGCGGGCACTCGGCTTCACGCCGGCCCGCATCCGCCACGAGGGCTCTGCGCCGCTCTCGCTCGAGCTCCTTGCGAGGCTCAAGCTGCGAGCGGACACGGCGCCGGCGCCGGCAGCGACGCCGGGGGCCGGCGCAGCAGCGGCCCACGTCCGGTCTCCCGCCGCGCAGCGGCGCGGGCTGCTCGATCAGGTGGGGCGCTGGGCCGTTCTGCAGGGCCGCGAGGCCCGCGGTGTGCTCGAGTTCCTCGGCCGCAATACCCTCGTGTTCCGCCAGGCCTTGGTGCGCCCGCGCGCCTTCCGGCCGACCTCGATCGTGCGCCATGTGTATGAGACCGGGGTGACGGCGATACCGATCGTCTCGCTGATCGCCTTTTTGATCTCGGTCGTGGTGGCCTACCTGGGCGCGCAGCAGCTCGCCAACTTCGGCGCGACCATCTATGTCGTCGACCTGGTGACCATTGCCGTGCTGCGTGAGCTGGGCGTGCTGTTGACGGCGATCATCGTCGCGGGCCGCTCGGGCAGCGCCTTCGCCGCGGAGATCGGCGTGATGCAGATCAACGAGGAGACCGACGCGCTGCGCGCCATGGGCATGAACCCGATCGAGCTGCTGGTGCAGCCACGCATCCTCGCCCTCATGATCGCGCTGCCCGCACTCACCGTCATCGCCGACGCCATGGGGCTCGCGGGCGGCGGGCTGCTGTCGCTGGTGCAGCTGCATATTCCCCTGCCGCAGTTCACGGAGCGGCTGAGGGAGGCGCTCGCGCCGACGACCTTCTGGGCCGGCCTCATCAAGGCACCGGTGTTTGCAGCGATCATCGGCACGGTCGGCACCTATCGCGGCATGCAGGTGCGCGGCTCGGCCCGCGAGCTTGGACGCCTGACCACCGTCGCGGTCGTGCAGTCGATCTTTCTCGTGATCCTCGCCGATGCGCTCTTTGCAATCTTCTTCGAGCAGATTGATTTCTGATGGCGCGGGCGATGACTTCCGAGCCGGTGGTGCGCGTGCGAGGCCTGGTCAACCGCTTCGGGCGCCAGGTCGTGCACGACGGCCTCGACCTCGAGGTCGAGGCGGAGGAGATCTTCGGCATCGTCGGCGGGTCCGGATCGGGCAAGTCGGTGCTGCTGCACTCGATTCTCGGCCTGCACAAGCCCCAGGGAGGACGCGTTGAGCTCTACGGACACGACATGCAGCACCTCTCGTCCTCCGAGCGCCAGGCCGTCGTCCAGACCTATGGCGTCACGTTCCAGAATGGCGCATTGATCAGCTCGCTCACGGTGGCGCAGAACATCGAGCTGCCGCTGCGCGAGTACCATGCGGATCTGACCGATGCCGCGCTGAGCACCCTGGTCGATCTCGACCTGCAGCTCGTCGGACTGCCTCCCGATGCGGCCGCCAAATGGCCGGCGCAGCTCTCCGGGGGCATGGTCAAGCGTGCTGCGCTCGCCCGTGCGCTCGCCCTCGAGCCGAAGCTGCTGTTTCTCGACGAGCCGACCTCCGGGCTCGACCCGATTTCCGCCGCAGCCTTCGATGAGCTACTGTTGTCCCTGCACTCCGAGTTGAGATTCACGGTGGTCATGATCACGCACGATCTCGACAGCCTGTTCCGCACCTGCAGCCGGGTGGGCGTGCTGGTGGGCGGCAGGCTGGTCGTCGACCGCATCGAGCGCATCGCGGATCACCCGGATCCCTGGATTCACGACTATTTCCACGGGCCCCGGGGCCGCGCCGCGCAGGCACGAGCCCATGGATAGAGACCCGAATTACGTCGTGGTCGGCGCCTTCGTGGTGCTGGTGATCTTCATCGCCTCCTCGTTCGTGTTCTGGTACACCGAGCAGCACGAGCATCGCACCTACGAGCGCTACGAGATTTACTTCCGCGGCACGGTGAGCGGTCTCACGCAGGGAAGCCCGGTGCGCTACCTCGGCGTCGACGTGGGCAAGGTGGTGCGCGTCATGCTCGATCCCAAGGATCGCAGTCGCGTCAAGGTGATCGCCGACGTCGACTCGACCGCGCCCGTCGATGGACGCACCCTCGCCTCGCTCAACCTGCAGGGGGTCACGGGCCTTTTGTACGTCGACCTCGAGCGCGAGGAGAAGCCCGGCGCCCCGCCCGCGCTTGCCCAGGGGAGCGACTATCCGATCATCCGCTCGAAGCCCTCGGACTTCGATCTTCTGCTCGCGAGCCTGCCCACGCTCGTGAACCATCTGCTCGAGGTGACCGACCGGCTCAACAACAAGGTTCTGAACGAGGAGAACGTGCGCGCTTTCAGCGAGACGCTCGACGGCGTGCGCCGCGCGAGCGCTCTGCTGCCGGCCTCGCTCCACGAGGTGCAGCTCCTGGTGACCGACCTGCGCCGCACCTCTCAGGAAATCGGCACCGCCGCCGCCGAAGTGCACGACATCGCGCATCGCGCCTCGCCGCAGATCGAGGCGACGCTCGCCAACGTGCGCCACCTCTCCGAGAGGCTCGCGGATACCTCCGACCACCTCGACCGATTCGTCGGTGAGAACGAGCCCTACCTCACCCGCTTCACGCGCCAGAGTCTTCCCGAGATCGAGCAGCTGCTGCGCGAGAGCCGCTCGGCGGCGCGCGATTTTCGCGACCTCACGCGCTCGCTCAAGGAGAATCCGAATCAGCTGATCTACGAATCGGCCGAGCGCGGCGTGGAGCTGCCGCGATGAGGAGCCGGCCGATGAGCGGCGGCGGGTCGAACGGTGGGCGCGCGCTGCAGGATGTGCGAGCCCCCCTCATCGGGCTGCTTTCGCTGGCCGCGCTCGCCGCCTGCACCGGCTCGATCTTCAGGAGCTCGATCGTGCCGCCGGCGGTGTACGAGCTGTCCGCGCCCGCCCCCTCGCCGGCGGCGGGTCCCGCGGTGGCCGCCGCCCCGGCGGCCGCGGCGAACGGACCGAGTGTCGACCTGGCCGTGCTCAAGCCGCGCGTGCATTCCGGGCTCGACGATGACCTGGTTCACGTGCTCTATCCGGACCATCGACTCGACCATCTGGCGGCAGCGCGCTGGAGCGGCCCGCTCGATGAGATGCTCCAGGACCTGATCCTCGAGGCCTTTCGCTCCCGCTCGTCCGCTCTCGGTGTGCATGCCGATGGCTCGGTGTTCGGCGCAGGCTATTGGCTGGAGGTCGATGTCGACGACTTTCAGGCCGTTTACGCGGCGCGCGATGCGCTGCCGGTGATCCACGTGCATGCCGTCGTGCGCCTCGGCGCCTCGAGCGACCGGCGCATCCTCGGTCGATTCGAGCTCGACTCGAGGGAGAATGCCGCGGCGAACCGCGTCGATGCCATCGTCGAAGCCTACAACCGCGCGCTTGACGATGTGCTCACGGAGCTCGTCAACCGCACGCTCGCCGCGATTGCGGCGAAGCCGGAAGCATGAGCCTTCGGCAGGGCACGGCTCCGCTCGGCCGGACGTCCCTGCTGCTCAGGTACTAGTGGCGGAGTCTCCCATGCGCACAGCTCTCGACATCAGCCTCTATCCCCTCGCGCCGCACTACCGGCCGCTCATCCAGGCCTTCATCGATCGGCTGAATGCCCACCCTGAGCTGCTCGTCGAGACCAACGCGCTCTCGACGCAGATCTGGGGCGAGCTCGATCAGGTCATGCGCATCCTCGCCGAGGAGATCGAGTCCGCGGCGCAGAGCGCGCCGCAGCTCGTGTTCGTGGTGAAGATCCTGCCGACCCTCGCGCCCCCGGAGCGTCTGATCCCGGACCGCGTCTGAGCGATGGGCGCGACCGATCGCAACCCGGACTCCGAGGCGCTGCGACCTCCCCCGCACGGGATCCTCGTCTTCTACGGCTCGTACCGCTCGGACCGGGCCGGCATCCGGCTGGCGGAATTCCTGGTCGCGCGCCTCAAGGGCCGCGGGCATGCAGTCGAGCTCATCGATGCGCGCGCGGTCGGCCTGCCGATGCTCGACCGGATGTACAAGGAGTATCCAGCCGGCACGGCGCCGCCGGCGATGGCGGCGCTCGCCGCGAAGATCCGCGCGGCGGACGCTTTCGTTTTCGTCGTGGGCGAGTACAACTGGGGCGTGCAGCCGGGCCTCAAGAATCTCACCGATCATTTCCTCGAGGAGTGGTTCTGGCGCCCGGCGGCGATTGCCAGCTACTCCGCGGGACGCCTCGGGGGCGCGCGCAGCGGGCTCTCGTGGCATGGGACGCTGGCAGAGATGGGGATGGTGGTGATCTCGAGCCAGCTGGTGGTGGGATCGATCACGAGCACGCTGAGTCCGAGCGGGGATCCGATCGGCTCCCGCGGCGAGGCGCTGAGCACGGCATTTACGAGCTTTGCCGATGACCTGGCCTGGTGGACCGAGGCGGGACGCCGGCAACGCGAGCGACAAATCCCCCCGTACTGAGGCGAGGCGCGCCGAGGCTAGGACGAGCCGGGAAGCGGGCCCGCGCTCGCGGCCACGAGCAGCTCCACGCGCTGGTCGAAGTCCGCGCCCTCGCGCATCAGTACGGTCGCCTCCGGGAAGCGCCGCGGCTCGACGCCGGAGGCGGCCGAGCCGCCGATCCAGATCTCGACGTGCCCGGGAAGCGCGCCTCGCAGCTCCGCGAGCTGCGTGAGAAAGCTTTCGAGCGCGGCCGGCATCACCAGACTCACGGCCACCGCGGCCGCGCCCACGCGCCGTGCGTAATTCGCGATCTCCTCGGGCGGCACGTCAGGCCCGAGGTAATACGCGCGCAGCAGGTGGCTCGCCGCGAGCGCGGCGTGCATGAGGATGCCGAGCTCGTGCTGCTCGCCGCTCAACGTGGCAAAGACGATCGAAGGACCCCGCGCGATGCTGTTGAAGGTGTTGAGCAGCGTGGTCAGCTGGCGGCGCGCGGCGCTCGAGGCGATGCGCTCCTGACCGATGCTGAACTCACCGCTGTGCCAGCGCTCCCCCACCTCGCGCAGCGCGGGCGCGAGCACCTTGCGCACCACCTCGTCGGCCGGCAGCAGCGCAAAAGCCATCGCGATCACCTGGTCGCATTCGGCCGGCCGGAAACGGTCGGCGGTGCGCAGCATCCGCCCAATGAGCGACTGTTCCACGGCGCTGTCTGCCTCCTCCGCCGGGGCCTCGGCCAGCAGACGGCTGAGATCCTCGTTCGAGAGGTGCGCGATCTTGCCGATGGGATGGCCGCGATCGGTGATCTCGCGCAGCCGACGCAGGCGAAACACGTCGCAGGCCGTATAGAGACGATGACCGCTCCCGTCGCGCTTCGGCTCGATCGCGCCATAGCGTCGTTCCCACGCACGCAGTGTCTCGGTCGACAGGCCGGTCGCCCGGGACACGGCCCTGATCGAGTACTCGGCTCGGTCTTCGAGACCCGCCATGTCAGGAGTGTGCCACGCCTGCGATGCGGGCGATTGCTTCGCGCATGGCGTGTTCGCTCCGCGGAAACGTTCGCAGGGTGGTGCCGAGCAGGCCCGCCGGGGACCCTAGGCGCGCAGCGCCGTCGGCGCGCACAGCGCGCGATAGTGGGCGGCCCCGACCTGCTGGCTGGTGAGCAGCGCAAGGAGCTGGCGCGCCTCGAGCGCATCGGCGAACAGCCGCCCTTGCGCGAAGAAGCAGCCGTGGCGTCGCAGGAACTCGAGCTGCTCGGCGGTCTCGACGCCCTCGGCGATCACCTCGAGCCCGAGACTCTTGCCCATGTCGATGATGGTGCGCACGAGCGTCGCATCGTTCGCATCCGTGGCCAGGTCACGCACGAACGACTGATCGATCTTCAGCGTGCCGATCGGGAATTGCTGGAGCGCGGAGAGCGAGGAGTAACCGGTGCCGAAGTCGTCGATCGCGAGGTGCAAGCCCATCGCGTGCAGCTCGTGCAACAGAGCGATGGTGCGCTTCGGATCGGTCATCAACGTGGTCTCGGTCACCTCGAGCTCGAAGCAGGTCGGCGATACGCCATATTTGCGGAACACGCCTCGACAGCGCGCGATGAAGCTCGATTGCTTGAGCTGGCGGAGCGACAGATTGACGGCGATGCGGCCGGGATGCGGCACGGTGCGCTGCCAGTCGTGGAAGTCCGAGCAGACGCGATTCAGCACCCACTCGCCGATCTCGAGGATGAGACTGGTCTCCTCGGCGAGCGGAATGAATTGCGAGGGCGGGATATCGCCGTGCCCCGGCAACCGCCAGCGCAGCAGCGCCTCTGCGCCGACGACCCGGCCGTCGCGCAGATCGACCTTCGGCTGGTAAAGGATCACCAGCTCATCGCGCTCGAGCGCCCGGCGCAGCTTGCTCTTGAGCATGAGCCGCTCGACGGCGGCGGCGTTCATCTGCGGGGCGTAGAAGGCGTAGGTATTGCCGCCGTTCTGCTTCGAGTGATACATGGCGGCATCGGCATTGCGGATCAGGTCGATCACGTTCTCCGCATCATACGGGCAGATCGCAATCCCGACGCTCGCCGTCAGGTACACCTCCTGCTGGTTCACGTGGAAGGTGCGGCTGATCTCATCGAGCAGTGTGCGTGCGAGCGCGCCCAGGGCGGCGCGGTTGTCGAGATCGATCGGCAGATCGTCGACGAACAGGGCGAACTCATCGCCCGCCAGACGCCCGATCACGGTGTCCTTCGGCAGATTGCGCGTCAGGCGCTCGGAGAGCACCTCGAGTGTGCGATCGCCTGCGGCGTGTCCGAAGGTATCGTTGACCTCCTTGAAGCGGTCAAGGTCGAGATAGAGCAGCGCGAGCGAGCGCTGCGCGCGGCGCGAGCGCGCGATCGCCTGCTGCAGCAGATGCTGAAACTGCATGCGGTTCGGCATCTTGGTGAGGGTGTCGTAGCGGGCGAGGTAGCGGATGCGGCGCTCGGCCCGCTTGCGCTCGGTGATGTTGCGGGCGACGTAGATGGTCCCCTGGAACTGCGGGTCGGGTGTCGCGATGGGCGAGCAGGCCACCGACACCGGAATGGTCTGGCCACTGGCGGTGCGCAGCACCGTCTCGCGTGACTCGACATTGCCGGCGAGCTCGAAGGCCTGGCGGTGCGGCTCGTCGATGAGCTGCAAGAGCGGCTGACCGGCGAGCTCGGCTTCGGTGAAGCCGAGCAAGCGGCCGGTTGCCTCGTTGCAGCTCTTGATCGAACCGTCGGCGCCGGTCACGAGCACCGCATCGCTCAAGCTGTTGAGCACCGTGTCGAGGTAGTTCTTAGTGATCGTCGTCTCGCAGAGCTTCTGGCGCATGCGCTCGAGGGCGGTTTGCAGCTCACCGAGCTCGTCGCGGCGCGGCACGCTCACGGCGGGTCCGGTGTAGTCGCCCTCGCCGATGCGGTCGGCGGAGCGAATGAGCGTCGCGATCGAGCGTCCGAAGCGGCGTGCAATGAACCACGCGAGCGCGAGCCCGAGGGCCACCAGAGGCAGCGTGATGAAGGCGAGCCGGCTGCTCATGCGGGCCACCTGCGTGCCCTGCTGGTGCTGCAGCTGGGCGCTGATGCCGGCGAGCGCATCCTGGATGCGTGCGCGGCTCAGCCAGATCTGCAGGTGTCCGGCGTTGGCGCCGACCGTGCTTGCGACGATCAACGGTCCCTGGGGGGTGGTGG
>Ga0070734_10003411_pt1 | contig 16686 bp, 18 predicted proteins | sample Coa_R1_8_FD_66444 | JGI IMG/M metagenome (GOLD analysis project Ga0070734, IMG submission 66444) | Surface soil microbial communities from Centralia Pennsylvania, which are recovering from an underground coalmine fire - Coalmine... | ecosystem: Environmental > Terrestrial > Soil > Unclassified ... | reverse complement strand
CCGGCGTGGTCACCCGCCGCCGCCGATCCATAGAGCACCACCGATACCAACTGCCCCCCGAGGAGGGTCTTGAGTTCTTCCAGCATTTTTTCCGTCGTCCATTTGGCCATAGCCTCACCTCGACCTTTTTAGTGTCCACCGCCATCCGCGCCGCCCCCACCCGATTCCCCGCCGCCGAAACCGTCGAATCCCCCGCCGTGGCCCCCGTCGTAGGAATGGCTGCTCCCGCCATCGTCAGCTGAACCGCCCCCGGAACGGTTGTCCGGCTTGATCCTTGCCCTCAAAAAATTCATGGCCAGGATCCAGACGATGAAAAAGGCGGTCAGCAACCCGAAGAAGAGAAGTTCGTGCATTTCACCAACCCCCGCTGGCGCCGCCGCCACCCGAACCGCCACCGCCGAAACCGCCGAATCCCCCGCCGCTACTGCCGCCGCCGAAGCCGCCACCGCCCCAGCCGCCGTAGAACCCGCCGCCCCACCAGCCCCCAAAACGGATGCGGAGATACAGGTAAACCAGGAGGACGATGATAATGAGGATGACCTTGAGGATTTCCCCAACACCCGGTCCTTTGTCGCCCCCGCTTCCCTGGGCCTGCCCCTTCTGGCCCTCTTGGATGATCTGGGCCAGGGCCTGGGCCCCAGTGGCCAGGCCCTGGCCGTATTGTTGTTGTTGGAAGGAAGGATAAACCTTTTGGCGGAGGACATCCCCCGCATCGGCGTCCGTGACCACCCCTTCCAGGCCGTAACCCACTTCAATGCGTACCCGGCGGTCGTTGATGGAGGCCAGGATGAGGATGCCGTTGTCTTTCCCTTTTTGGCCGATCCCCCAGGCCTGGAAGAGATCGACCGCGGCCCGGTCCACGTCCCCGCCTTCCACCGAGGGGAAGGTGGCCACCACAATGGCATTGCCGGTCTTTTGCTGGTAGTCGTCGAGGTAGTTTTCGAGCTGGACCGCCTCGCCGGCGGGGATCACATGGGCGAAGTCATTGACCGCGCCGGTGGGCGCGGGCCATGGGGCCCCAAAGGCGGGGACAGCCAGGGCGATTAGGAAGAAAAGGGCCAGGATTTTTTTCATCGGATGACAGGCTTTCGGGGATTTATTTGCGCTTGGTCTTCCCCATTCACCGCGCTCGGCCCAGGAATTTTGGAGAATTTAGGACAATTTTTCGACGACCGTCTCGATGGCTTCGACATATTTCTCGAAGGTGGCGGTGATATCCAGGTCCCCGATCCTTTCCCCTTGCTTCAACCGGTGGAGCGTTTCGAAGGGTTTCGGGTCGAATTTGATGCGCTTGGCCAGCCGCCGGAGGGCCTCCATCTTTTTCAAGGGCGGCTTTTCCCCGTAAACGGACAGGACCCCCTTGAACAGGACCAGGAAGGAGGACAGGGAATCCACCATGAGCCTTTCGACCAGGCTGGGCCGGGCCTCGGTGAGGGCATAGCGCGTTCTGAGCCGGAGGAGTTTTCCGCAAATTTCGTGCTCCAGTTCGATCCGCAGGCGGGCCTTCTGCACCTTCAGGCGGGCAATGGGGTCCTTCCCGTAAAGGACCTTGTGGTTGTGCTGCATGTCCTGGATCTCAACCGGGAAAACGTCCGTCAGCTCCGTCAAATGGCCCTGGGCCATCAGGATGGGTGCCGCGTTGCCCTGCTTGACCCAGGGCACCATGGCCTTAGAGAGCAACTGCAGGTCTTCGGCCTTGAGGGCCTTCGTTTCCACCAGCAAATTGACGTCGGAGTTTTTCCCCGAGTGGTCCCCGCCGGCCGCCGACCCGAAGAGGACCACCGACACCAGCCGTCCTCCCAGGTGTTTTTTAAGCTCTTCCAGCATTTCTTCAGTTGTCCAATTTCCCATGGCCTTTTCCTTTGTTGAAAACTTGGGGCTCCCGGCCCCGATCCGGTGTTTTACCAGCTTCCGGTGGCGCCACCGCCGCCCGACGAACCGCCGCCGCCGCTGAAACCGCCGCTACTGCCCGAACTGCTGGAGCTCCCGCCGGAGCTTCCGCCTCCCCAACTGCTTCCGCCCGAACCGCCGCCGCTCCCTCCACCCCAACTGCTTCCGCCCCAGTAGTGGTAGTTGTTGACGTAATAACCACGGCGGTATCCGCTTCCCGTCCCGGAATTGGACGCAATGGCGACGAAAACGACGACGAGCAGCACGACGATTCCGACAAGGAAGATCATGGTCTGGAAGTCGTTACCGGTGTAGTTTGAGGAACCTGAGTAACTGTGGGTGGAGGCCGGGAGGCTGCCGTATTGGGTGATACTGTCGCCGATGGCGTGGGCCGCCTTGGAAAGCCCCGTGCCGTAGTTCCCTTCCTTGAAGGAGGGGGCCATCTTATAGCGGATGATGTCGCCCGCGTCGCCGTCGGTGATGGTGCCTTCCATCCCATAGCCCACTTCGATGCGGACCTTCCGGTCCTTGATGGCGGCCAGGATCAGGACGCCGTTGTCTTTTCCCTTTTGGCCGATGCCCCATGTCTTGAAGAGGTCGGCCGCCGCCTCGTTGATGTCCCCGCCCTTGATGCGGGGAACGGTGACGACGACCACCTGGGCCGTGGTGCTTTTCTCAAGGTCCCGCAGGTAGCGGTTGATTTTTGCCGCCTGGGCTTGGGGAATGACCTCGGCGAAATCGTTGACGTAACCAACCGGTTTGGGCCAGTGGTGCTCGGCCGCCAGGGAGGCGAAGGAAAGCAGGAATAAGGCTGGAAGGAAAAAGAGGATTTTTTTCATTCGGGAACCGCCTGAAAGAATGTCCGGCAGATACGAACCACGGCTATTGCGCGCGCTGGTACTTTCCCATCAATTCGGCCTGCCCAATAATACGCCTTAGGAGCGATCTTTCCAATTGCGCCTTTTTGACATCCCCCTCCAGGTCCAACACGGCGGTTAAGGCGAATAGCTTGAAATAATAGCGGTGGGTGCCGCCGGGCGGGGCCGGGCCCTGGTAGCCCGTACTGCCGAAATCATTGAGGCCCTGCCGGGTGCCGTTGGGGAGGGATTTCAAGGATGGGAAAGCCTCGGGGAATTGGGTCATGTTGGCGGGGACGTTGAAAATCACCCAATGGGCGAAGCTTCCGCCGGGCGCGTCCGGGTCGTCACAAATGAGGGCGAAGGTCTTGGTGCCTTTGGGGGCGTCCTTCCATTCCAGGGGCGGGGAAACATCCTCCCCGTCGGCGGTGTAATGGGGCGGGATCATTCCCCCATCCTTGAAAGCCCGGCTGGTCAGTTGGAAGGCCACGGTTCCCTCCTTCAAGAGGTGTGGCCCATTTTAAGACAAAGGCGGTGGAGGGGTTAGCACCCACCGGTAAAGTTATGGCCTAGGCCTCACCCGGGAGGCGATGACGCCCAGGCAGGCGTCCGAAACCACCTTAAATCCGGCCTTTTCCAACTTGGCCTCGGCCTCGGGATGGGTAATGCCGCTCTGGAGCCAGACCACCCCGGGGCGCTTCTCGGGCGGCAAGGCGATCAATTCCTCGGCCAGGGCGGGAATGGCGTTGGGCCGGCGGAAGACGTCCAAAATATCCACCTTCACCGGCAGGTCTTGAATGGCCGCATAGGCCTTTTCGCCCAGGGAGGATTGGATGTTCGGGTTCACGGGATAAATCTTGATGCCCCGCTCCTGGAGCATGGCGGGAATCTGGTAGGCGGGCCGGTCCCTTTTATTTTCATCCTGCATTCCGACGACGGCGACGGTTTGCGCCTGTCGAGCGATTTCAAGTAGTTGGGAATCGGTCACGTTCATGGGAACCCCCGGCCTGATGAGGCCAATCTAGGCTTTTCGCCCGGCTTTTGGAAGACCCCGGGGAAAGGGGATTTTAACGGCTGCCCGAAACCAGGATGGGAGGGGCGCTTCGCAGGGTTTGAAGCACCACGCAATAGCGCTCGGTGACCTTGATGACTTTTTCAAGTGTTTCGGCGGGTGCGTCCGTATCGACTTCAAAGCGCACCCTTATCTCCCGGAACCCTACCGGACTATCCTTGGTGACGCCCAAGGTCCCCCGAAAATCCAGGTCCCCTTCCACCAGAACTTTCCCATCCTTTACTTTTATTCCGAAAGCCGTCGCGACGGCTTGGAAGGTCACGCCGGCGCAACCCGCCAGGGCCTGAAGCAGCATGTCGCCCGAACAGGCTTGGGAGCCGTTGCCCCCCGTTGCGGGATGCAATCCGGCCTCCACGAGGGCCTTCCCCGTATCGACGCTGCAAGCGATGCCCTCGGAAAGGTGTCCTTCCGCCTTCAGGGTGACCAAGGCCGTTTCCGGCTGGCTTCGGTATTTTTCTTTGATGGGTTCTTGGATCTGCTTCAATTGGTCGGAATTCATAAGCCCCCTTTCAGTCCCAGGCCTTTTATGACAAAAAACCCCGGTAAAGCATGAAATAAACCAGGACCCCGGTCACCGAAACGTAAAGCCAGATGGGGAAGGTAACCCGGGCGATCTTCCGGTGTTTTTCGAAGTCACCCTTGAGGGCCCGCCGGAGGGTGATCACCGCCAAAACCGGCACGGTAGCCGCCAGGATCGTATGCGTCGTCAAAACAAAGAAATAAAAACCCCTCACCCAGCCCTGGCCATGGTAAAGGACGATCCCCGCCAAGGCGTGGTGTACCAGGTAGGAGATAAGGAAGACCACCGAAACAGTAAAGGCCGAGACCATGCAGGCGCGGTGGGCCTGCCGGTTGCCCTGCCGGATGAAGCTGTAGCCCGTCAGGAGCAGGACGGCGCTCAAACCGTTCAGGCCCGCGTTGATCATCGGCAGGATGTTGATGTTCATGTGTGGGACCAGGAACCCAGGAGGTGTTTGATGTCCTGTTTGAGCTTCAAAACTTCCTCGTCGTTTTCCCCGTCATAGAGCCCGCGGATCTTCCCATCCCCGTCCACCAGGACCATGCGGGTGCTGTGAATGAACTCGAACCCCGGCCCGGCTTCGTAATCCCGGTCCGCGATTTCCTTGAAGCCGCCACGGATGGTCTGGTAGAGATCGGCCTTGGTTCCGGTCAGGAAAAACCACTGGCTGGGGTCGGCGTGGTAATCGTCGGCGTATTGTTTCAGCGCCTCCACCGTGTCCCGCTCGGGGTCCACCGTAAAGGTGACCAGCTTGAAATCCTTGTTTCCCTTCCAGCTGTCCTGCAGACCCATCATCTTCTGGCTCAACATCGGGCAGGACCCGGCGCAATGGGAGAAGATGAAGTCCACCACCCAGACCTTCCCTTTCAACTCCGAGCTGGAAAAAAGGCGGCCGCTGCGGTCCATGAAGGAAAAACGGGGGACCGAATCCTCCGGGTTCAGGAACTTGTCCGTGGGGTGCAGGTCCCAGGACCGCCAGCCCAAAAAGGCCAGGGCGCCGATGGCGGCAAGGGCCAGGGCGGCCTTGGGAAGAGAAAAGGAGGGCGCTTTTTTACCTTTTTTCATGGGTCTTCTCCACGGCCCAGGAAGAGAGGGCGTAAAAGAACAGCGAGACACCGGCTAAAACGGCCAGGCAGGTGGGTAAGTCGGGGATGGGGCCCAAATCCGTCCCTGCGAAAAGACCGCGCCGGACCCCTGCCACTCCGTAGGTAAAAGGGTTGAGTTTCATGACCGCCGCCATCCAGGGCGACCCGCTTCCGGCGAAGACCGCGCCCGAAGCCATCCAAAGGGGGAGGAGCACCATGTTCATGATGGTATGGAATCCCGCGCGGGATTCGATCTTCCAGGCCAGCCAGAACCCCATGGCGTTGATGACGAAGGCGAGGAGGAAAAGTGAAAGGATCAGCCCCAGCAGGGGGAGGAATTGGAAGCCCGCACCCACCGACAGCGCCGCCGGGAGGAGGATCAGGCCCTGAAAGGTGGAAAGGGTGGCCCCGCCCAGGATCTTGCCCATGACGATGGCCGTCCGGGGCACGGGCGCCACCATGACGGACTGGAGGAACCCTTCCTGCCGGTCCTCGATAACCGAGGCGTTGGAAAAGATGCAGGCGAAAAGGACGCTCATGACCATGGTGCCGGGCAGGAAATAGGCCCGGTAATTGGCCACGGGAATGCCCGTCCCCAGCACCCCCCAAAAGAGCAGGGCGGTCCCGATGGACCCCATCACCCAGCTGGGCTGGCGGTAGAACCGCACCAGTTCCCTCTGCCAGAGGGTGTAAACGGCCATCCAAAAGTTCATTCCTTCTCCTCCGTCAAACGGCGGCCCGTTTTATGGATGAAAACGTCTTCGAGGGTCGGCAAGCCGATGGTCAGGGAAAGGATTTCATTCGGAAAGGCTTCCAAGAGCGGCGCCACCAGGTTGTGGGCCTTGGGTTCCTCAATTTGGATCAGGCCGCTCAACAAAAGGGTCTTCACTTTCAAACGGGTTGCGATGGCTTGAGCCATGGCCTCCGGATCCCGGGTCTTCACCCGCAGCACTTCCCCTCCGATTTCGGCTTTCAATTCTTCTGGCTTCCCCAGGGCCACCTTTTGGCCCCTGTCCAGGATGAGCAGCCGGTCACAGCGGTCCGCTTCTTCCAGGTAGTGGGTCGTCACCAGGACCGTCATCCCCTGACCTTTGCGGAGGATTTCCAGGTGGTCCCAGAATTCCCTGCGGGCCGCCGGGTCCAGCCCCGTGGAGGGCTCGTCCAGGATCATGAGTTCGGGATTGTTGATGAGCGCCTTGGCCAGCTCCACCCGCCGTTGGAGGCCGCCCGACAAGGTTTTCACCTTGTCCTTGGACCGCTCCGTCAGGCTGACCCGGTCCAGGTCCCGTTCGATGCGTTTTTGCAGTTCGGCCCCGCCGATTCCGTAGAGATGGCCCTGATGTTCCATGTTCTCTCGGACGGTCAGTTGCTTGTCCAGGGCCGGCTTCTGGAACACGATGCCCATCTTGCGGCGGATGGCCATCTTGTCCTTGGAAAGGTCCAGGCCGAACATCTTCACCTGTCCCGGTCGGGAGGAAAAAAGGGTGGAGAGGACCTTGAAGGTGGTGGTCTTGCCCCCGCCGTTGGGGCCCAGGAAGCCGAAGATTTCGCCGCGGCCCACGGAAAAACTCAAACCCGCCAGGGCCGTCTTGGCGCCGTACTGGTAGGTGAGGTTGTCGACTTCGATCACGTTTTCCAACACAACCCCTTGGTTGAATTGAGCCTCAGGCCTTGTCCAGCACCATCACCAGGAAGAGGATCGGCAGGTAGGTGATGGAAAACCAAAATAGCCCCCGGGCGTTGTAAAGGCTCCGGTTCAGGGCCATGCGGCAGCTGTAAAACAAGAAGGCAGAACTTAACACAAGGGCCGCCCAAAAATATACGTGCCCCGTCATATGGAAATAGGCGGGCAGCAGGGAGGTGGGCAGGAGGGCCACCGCGTAGGCCACGGCCATGAGGCCCGTGGAGCCGCCCTTGGGGTCGACCACCGCCAGCATGGGGAACCCCGCCCGGGCGTAATCGTCCCGGTACATCCAGCCGATGGCGAGGAAATGGGGCATTTGCCAGAAGAAGAGGATGGCGAAGAGGGTCCAGCCCGCGGGCCCGATGGCGTCTTTGGCCGCCGCCCAGCCCATGAGGGGTGGGATGGCGCCCGGGATGGCGCCTACCACCGTGCACAGGGAGCTGATTCTTTTCAGGGGGGTGTACATCACGATGTAGCTTACCAGGGCCGCCACCCCCAGGAAGGCCGCCAGGTCGTTGACGAAAAAGAAAAGGATGGCGGTCCCCAAGACCGAAAGGCCGGCGCCGAACCAAAGGGCCCGGTCCTTTTTCAGCCTTCCGGAGGGCAGGGGCCGCTTGCGGGTGCGGGCCATGCGGCCGTCCGCCTCCGCCTCCAGCCACTGGTTGAGGGTGCCGCAGCCCGCCGCCACGGCCGTGATCCCCAAAAGCACCCAAGCCATCAGCCCCCAGTTGAAGGGGCGGCCGCTGCCCATGCAAAAACCGATGACGGCCGTGAAAATGGCCTCGGAGTTGAGGCGCGGCTTGGTGAGGGAGATGTAATCCCTTAGGTTCTTCAAGAAACCGGCCCCTTTTTGAACAAGTGGTGGCTGTTGAGGGTGAGGACCATCAGGGAGGCCAGGGTGGCCGCGCCCACGATGACGTGCAGGGAGGTCGGCACCACGTCCTTGGAAGTGGCGATGACGATGAGCCCCAGGAAGCACTGGAGCCAGACCAAGAGCCCCGCCGCCGCCGCGGGCAGGCGCAGGGCGTCGACTTCCGGGTAATGGAGGCAGACCCGGTAGGCCGTGTGGGTGATGAGGTAAAGCACGATGAAGGCGCCGATGCGGGTATGGCTGAATTGCAGGGCGATGGAGGCGGACCATTCGGGAGGAAGCAACTGCCCGAAGGAAAGGGGCCAGTCCGGAATGGCGAGGCCCGAGCCGCTGTGGCGCGTTACCGCGCCCACGAGGATCTGGAGGTAGGTGACGGCCGTCGTCAGGGTCGCCCAAAACCGGAGGGACGAGGGCCTATCGGCCAGCGAGTTAGGCCCGGCTTCGATCCAGCCTTGGGACGTCACCAGGGTGAGGCTGACAATAAGGCAAAAGAAAATCTGGGCCAGGCCCGCATGCGCCACTGAAATTTGTGTGGGCAGGTGCAAAAGCACCGTGGCCCCGCCCAAAACCGCCTGGAGGACGATGGCCCCCATCGCCACCCAGGCCAGCTTCTTCACCCAGGCGCGTTGCTCCATAACTTGGGTGGTAATGGCCAGGCCCAGCATGAGGATGGCCACCGTGCCCGCCACCATGCGGTGGCCGTGCTCGAAGAGGACGCCACCCTTCATTTCAGGGAAGAACTTGCCGAAGGAAAGGGGCCAATCCGGGACCGCCAGGCTGGAACCCGTGCTGGTCACCAAGGCGCCGGCCAGGAGCAGCAGGAAGGTGCATCCCGCCGTCACCAGGGCGTAGCGGTGGAGCGCGGGGTGGTAGGGGGCGGTTTCTCGGGGGCTCATGGAAATCCTTTAAAAAAACAAAGCCCCGGGAATGATCCCGGGGCCGGTCATCGTCGGATAAAAAGGTGCGGCTTACTGGGCGGCGAAGGTGAAGTTCACCGCCTGGCTGGCACCGTCCGCCAGGGTCACGGTCTGGGGCTGGGATTCACCGTACTTCTCATGCACGGCCACCAGCGTATAGGTGCCCTTCGGCAGCTGGGAGATCTTGTAGGCGCCGTCCGCCCCCGTCACCGAGAAGAAGGGGTTGGTGACCACGCCGGCGCAGCAATGCATCCAGCTGTGGACGTCGCACTTGAATTTCACCAACACCTCGGGCTTGGAGAACTTTTTCTCCGTGGCCATGTTCTGGCTGGGCTGGCCCACGTTGAAGGCGTCGTTGGTGACGGCCATGCAATGGATGTTGTGCAAGGTGGGGTCGCCGTTGACGATCTCCAGGGGCTGGCCCACCTGGATGCCGAAGACGTGCGGGCTGTACATGCAGCCTTTTTGCAGCAGGGTCACCGGAGTGGCGGGAGCGGCGGTACTGCCGGCCCCGTCCTTCACGTAGACGAACACGTTGGCCAGGTTGCCCTTGGCGTCGGCCGTCACCAGCTCATCCTTCGGCGAAGTGGCGTGCTGGGACTTGCAGACCGGGTCCGCGTCCATGGCGATGACGGGGGCCGCCGGGGCCTTGCCGCTCAGGGTCACCGTCCCGGTGATGGAGGCCGTACCCAAGGCCGTCGTGGCGGCCACGGTGTTGTTCCCGCCGCCCCCGCCCTGGCCGAAGCCCTCGTCCTCGTCCTTGCTGCCGCAGCCGGTGAAGGCCATCAGGCTGGCCGCCAGCAGGAATGCCGTTAATTTTCTCGAGTCCATCGTGTCTCCTCCGTGGTTCAAATTTGGTCTTGGTGAAGAAAACCAATTTATCCGGATACCGGGGCCGAAAGCAAGTTAGGGGGTTGTATCGACGCTTTCGGTATTGCTGCCCCCGCCGCCAAGCATGAACAGGTAGTCCCGCAGGGCTTCCCGTTGTTTCGCCCCGTCCCCGCCGAAGGCCTTGGAAGGCGCGGGGGCGTCCGGGGGCCAGAAGCCGGGCATGCGGGTGTACTGGTCGCTCATGCCCTGGGGGTTCTTAAGCCATTGGATCACCCAATCGGGCTTCAGGCGCTGGTGGACCTTCAAGAGGTCCGGCGCGGCGCTGTTGAGGTCCTTGGGCATCTCGCTGCCCAGCACGTGGCAATGCTGGCACTGCAGTTGGGCGAAAAGCTGCTTGGCCTCGGAATAATCCTTGCCCGTCAGCCTGTCGGCCTTGTAGGTGGCGAAGGGGAAAAGCTGGTCGTCCTTCAGGTTGAAGTAAGTGATGACCTTGCTCACCTTCTCGTCGGTCCAGTGGAAGCTGGGCATGCGGATGTGCAGCCAGGGCCGGATGGGATGGACGTTGAAGAAGAAGTCGTGCATCCACCCGATCTGTACCTTGGAGCCTTCGGCGTGCAGGTTCGGCGGGGCCAGCGAAAGGTCGATGCCGTCCTTGTTGTACATCTCGCGGATCCAGCCGCCCTGGTCCTCGATCAAGTGGCAGCCGCGGCAGTTGAAATCGTTGATGACCCGGCGCCCTTTTTCGAGGAGCGGGCCGTTGCCGTGGATGCCGGCGGTCATCTCATCCGGGATGTAAGCCTGGCTCAACCCCAGGACCGCGGTCATGATGGATTCCCGGTCCGCGTCCGAAAGGTAGAAGTTCGGCATCTTGAGCTTGTCCGCGAAAGCCACCACCTTGTCCTTGTCGAACTGGCGGGGGTTGGAGAGCTTGGCGGCCAGGAAGCCGTCGTGGGTCCGGGGGATCAGCTCGGGGTTGGAAAAGCCGAAGTCAATCTGGCCGAGGGGCTTTACCGCCCACTTGGAAAGTTCGGTACCGATGCCCTGGGCCGTCTCGAAGCCCTTGATCATATGGCAGCCGAAGCATCCGTACTTGTTCAGGGTGCGTTCGCCCAGGTACATCTGGCGGTCGGTCTCGCTCATTTGCATCAGCTTGGCGTTGGCTCCGCCCTCGCCAAGTTGGATCTTGAGGTAATCCGTGATCAGCTGGTCCCGTACCGCCGGGTCAAACTGGGGCGCTTCGGCGGCCTCGAAATCCTTGTTGCGCTTGGACATCAGGTAGGCGGTGATGTCGGCCGCTTCCTTGTCCGAAAGGCGCAGGGAAGGCATTCGGGTGTCGGGGTTGAAATGCTGGGGGTTCTTCACCCAGCTGTAGATGAAGTTGGCGGTCAGTTTGCTTCCGACCGAGGAAAGGTCCGGCGCGAAATCCGCGTGGTGGCTGGTCACGTCGTCGATGCCGTGGCAGGCCATGCAGCCGACTTCCTTGAACAGCTTCTTGCCGGCGGAAACGCTTCCCGCGGGCGCGGCCATGTTCGGGTGGTAATCCTCCGACTTGTCGTAGAGATAGTCGACCAGGGCGTTGAGCTCGGCCTTGTTGCGCGCGTTGGCGTCGGGGAAATCCTGGGCGTTGTTGTTGTCCTGGTTGAAGAAACTGGGCATCTTGGCCGCGGGGTTGTAGGACTTGGGCGACCAGACCCATTTGAGGACGAATTCCTTGCTGAGCTTCCCCTTCACGCGGTAAAGCTCAGGCCCCGCCTTGGTGAGGCCTTCCAGGCCCTTGACCTTATGGCAGCCGATGCATCCCCGGGTCACCATCAGTTCCCGGCCGCGGTTGAGCTTGGGCGCGAAGTTGACGTATTGCTGGTTGCCGTGGCATTTCAGGCAGGAGCCCTCGGTGTACTTGAGGGGCACCATGACGCTTTGGACGCTTTCCGGATAGGACCAGCCGTATTTGGCCTTCCACTTCTTGGCCTCTTCCCCGTCGTTGGGCACGTGGGCGCAGCCGTTGAAATCCACCGCCGGTCCCATGCCGCCGTGGCAAACCGTACAGCCGATCTTATCAATCGGGTGGGGGCTGTTGGAGCCGAGGTAAAGGTCCAGGTTGGGGTGGGTGCGGAAAGGTTCGGGGGCTTCCTCGAAACCCTTCTTGTCGATGGCCTGATGGCAGGTGATGCAGGAATCAACCCGCATGGTATTGGCGAAGTAAAGCTGTTCGGGAAGATTCTTCAGGACTATCTTTTGAATCTGGATGGTCGGCGCCATGAAGTCCAGCAGCATGGCATTGCGGAAATAAAAGAGCGGGCCGAAGGAAAGATTCTGGATCCGCGTCTTGACCGTCACGTAATCGGAGGTGAGCTTCGCGAGCTTTTCCTTGACCGCGTCCCGCTTGGCAGTAATGTCGGCCAGTTGGACGGCGGCCGCATCCCGGTCCTGCTGGATCTGGAACATCTTCTCGTTCAGGGCGCCCGCCTGGCCCAGCTCGTCGTCGATCTTTTTCTTGAGCTTGACGTCGTCATGGCCATTCTTCAGGCCCTCGCCATAGTTATACTTATCCTCGTCGATCTGGGCCTTGACCACCTGGTAGGTCATGTTCTTCGTCTTGTACATCTGGGCGTCCAGGCTGGCCTCCAGGTCGGTCAACTTCTTCATTTCGGCCTCGTGGCCGTCGAGGTCCTGGTTGGCCTCCTTCAGGTCGGCCTTGAGTTGCTTGAACTGGGCCACGTCGGCGGCCGCGTTGATTTCCCCGAGCTTTTTGCGGGCCATGCCGCGCTGAAGGCTCATAAAGCGCCGCTGATAGTTCTTCCAGGGGCGGCTATAATCGTGCCAGGCCATCCAGCCTACGCAAACCAAAAGGCCAAGGCTGGACCCGAGGAACCATTTGGTAAGGGTGAGGCTGTCGTAGGCTCTTTCGTCTTTAAAATCCGCCAAGGTTCTTTCCTTAACTCTAAATGTTGAAGAAGACTTCGGGTATGGCCACGATGTACTTCAAGTGGATCGACCAGCGCAAAAGCATCTTGATCGGCAAGGCGGCCATGGAGAAGGCCAGGAAGATCAATACCGCGTAACGGGCAACGCCCATGCGCTCCAGCAAGCCCATCAAGAAGGCGCTCTTCTTGGTCAGCCAGGGCGGGAGGGCGATGAGGTAAGCACCGATCAGGAGGAAGCCGGGCAGTTCCCGGATGATCGGATTGTGGGGCAGGCCTATCCCCAGGAATCCCAGCAACTTAACCCAGAAGTATTCGGAAAGATTGACGTTGTTCAAGACGACGACCTTGTGGAGGTCCCATTCCTCGAAGGGCCCGAAGAAGTTCCAGCCCGGGCCGCGCAGGAAGGTCCCCAGGAAGATCAGGGAGACCCAGAGGACCAGGAAACCGAACATGAAGGGCAGGATGGCGAACTTGCGTTCGTTGAAAGTGTAATAACCCGCGCCTTTGGGGTTCTTGTCGATATAAGGAATGGCCATAAGCCCCACGACGATCAGGCTGGGGAAGACCACGCCGGCCAGCCAGGGGTCGTAATAAACCAGCATCTCTTGCAGGCCCAGGAAGTACCAGGGGGCCTTGGAGGGGTTGGGCGTCCAGGCCTGGGTGGCCGACTCTTCCAGGGGGGCGTGCAGGCAGAGGGACCAGACCAAGAGGGCGATGCCCGCCACGATGGTGGCGATGAACTCGACGTAGACCAGGTCGGGCCAGACATAGACCTTCTTATCCGAGGTTTCCTTTTCAACAGGCGGCTGGCCTTGGGCGAGCCTGCGGTCGTTGACCACCGCCTGGCGGAAGGAAAGCCAGGTGAAGAATCCCACGCCGAAAACCATGATGAAGATGGGTACGTTGTCGGACTTGGTGGAAATGTCCCGGAAATGGTCGTTGAACATGGCCAGGATCAGGGCCACCACGACCCCGCCGAGGATCTTCAAGGCCAATTGGGGCTCGGTCCATTTTTCGCGGTAATGGATCATGGCAACGAACCCGATGAGGGAGCCGAAAAAGTAAGTAACCGGGTTGAAGAGCGAATTGATGACGTCGACGATGAAGTGCATGTTTCCTCTTTAAAAAATTACAGCGGCCCTGAAATCCCGCCGTCTTTACGCACCCGCCAGAAGTGGATGGCCATCAAGGTGGCGGCCACGATGGGGATGAAAACACAGTGCAGCACGTAGAAACGCAACAGGGTGGCTTCGGACACGAAATGCCCGCCCAAAAGGGCGAAATGGATGTCGGAACCGCCGGTCACCAATTTGACGCCCCCCACTTGCAGCATGGAAGCGCCGGGGCCTTCGTAGCCCAGGAAGGGTGTGGCGCGGGCCATGTTCGTTCCAACCGTGATGGCCCACATGGCCAGTTGGTCCCAGGGCAGCAGGTAGCCGGTGAAGGAGAGGAGCAGGGTCAGGAGCAGCAGCACCACGCCGATGACCCAGTTGAACTCGCGGGGCGGCTTGTAGGAGCCGGTCATGAAGACCCGGAACATGTGCAACCAGACCGCGATGACCATGGCATGGGCGCCCCAGCGGTGAAGTTCGCGCATGATACCCAGGGGCACGTGCTCGCGCAGGGCCACGATGTCGTAATAGGCGTATTCGGCCGTGGGACGATAGTAGAACATCAGGAGGACGCCCGTGACCGTGAGGTTCAGGAACAGGAAGAAGGAAAGCCCGCCCATGCACCAGGTGTAGCTCATCTTGACGCCCGAATGGCGCACCTTGACGGGGTGCAGGTGCAGGAAGACGTTGGAGAGGACGGCCATGATGCGGTTACGGGGCGTGTCCGGATAGCCGTGCCGAAAAATGGATTTCCAGATTTGACCTTCGGCAATGGCGTTCTTGACCGCCTCGGGGGAAGGCTTATTGGCCATCATCTCGTCGATTTTCTTTTTCAGACCTTCCAACATGCTCCCGCTCCTTCAAACCTTTGCTGTCAGTCCGCTCTTAAGCCTTGTAATCCAAAAACGACCCCGGCAGGCCCCACTGTCCCAGTTCCTGCTGGTACTGGACGCTTTCGTCCACCAAAAGCTGGCCGTCGTCGGCCAGGGTGATGTTGAAACGCGGCAGGGGGCGCGGCGCCGGGCCCTCGAAGTTGACACCCGTGATGTAGTAACCGCTGCCGTGGCAGGGGCATTTAAACTTTTGTTCGGCTTGCAGCCAGTTGGGCGTACAGCCCAGGTGGGTGCAGATGGTGGAAAGGGCGTAGAAGCCCTGGTTGTTGCGGACGATCCAGCAGCGGTAGGCGTCCTTGAACCGCTCATCCACGCCGATGGCGTAGGTTTCCGGAAGCCCGCCCTTAAACTTAGTGGGCGGCTCGAAGGTTACGTTAGGGAAGAAGAACCGGAGGACGGTGGTCAGCGCCCCCATCGAGGCGGCCGTGAAAGCCACCCAGGCCCAGCCCAACAACGAAAGGAAGGAACGGCGGGTGACGGCGGGGCCTCCGGGAAGCCCTTCCATCGGTTCCCCTTCGGCATGGACGGCCGGTTTAAAGGCCACCTTCCAAAGGACCGAAAGGGCCAAGTAAACCATATATAAGGAAAGAAGCGCGAACCCGGACACGGCGGCGGAAATAACGAACTTCACTAAACCGATGTTGAAGGAAAAATCCATCCCTGATGTGAGGATGAGAAAGGCGGCGAAAAGGATGAGGAGGGCCAACAGGGAGAAAAGGGCGCTCAGGCCGAAAGCCGCCGAGAGAACCGTCTTCCCCGCCTCTTTCTCAACGTGGACGGCGTGGGCCTGGGCTTCTTTGCGGGCTTGCATGGATTCCTTGAAAACCGCCAGCAGGAATCGGCCGGTCAGGAAAAGCACATAGAGGGCCAGCACTCCGAAGGCGGCCAAGCCGAGGGTGATGATGGTACTGACGATGGAGGAAGCTTCGGACAGGTCGGTGTCCGCCAAAGCGGCTGCGGGAAATAACAGGGCGGAAAGTGGGAAGAGGAAAAAGCGATGCGCCCCATTGCGACGAGATGCCATTCAAGGCTCCAAAGGATCGTTGGATTAACGGAATGACAACAAAAAAACTTCACCTGGCCGGTGAAGTTTGTAAGCGGTGAGACACAAAAACAGGCCGTATTCTAGTTCAGCCGTTTTTGGAGGTCAAGGAGAACCAAAAAAACAACCGGCCTAAGTTTTCATGTTCAATTCAATAAAAGGCAGGCGGCAAAAAAGAAATTAGCGGAGGATCAGCAATTTCGCGGTGGAGCGCTTGTCCTCGACGGTGACGACCACGTAATAGAGGCCGTCGGCCAGGGGCCTTCCCCAGTTGTCGTTGAGCGGGATGGACAAGGCCTTTCCGGAGAGGACGCCGTGGAAGGTCTGGTCCACCACCTTGCGCAAAGAGACCGTAAAGATTTCAACCCGCACATCCTGGCTGCCTGTATAAGCCGGGGGCAGCACATTGACGCTGCCGCCGGTCACCGGGTTGGGATAGACCACCACCATATTGCCTGCGGGTGTGGAAGTAGCGGTAGCGGTTGGCGCAGCCGGCGTGGAGGTGGGGGTAGCCGTGAAGACCGCCGTCCAGGTGGAGGTCGCCGAGGCCGTGAAGGTGAAGGTCGGGGTGGCGCTGGGCGTCAGCGTGGCCGTCAGGGTGGGGGTGGCGGTGGGCTGGGCCACCGTGACCGTGGCTCCCGCAACCGGCAGCGGGCTGAACTGCGCCGCCTGGCCGTTGCCGCCCGAAACCCCTGTCACGCTGAAACTGTAGTTCCCCACCGCGTTGGTCCCGAAATTCGCCGTGATGGTATAGGTCACGCTGGAGGAGCCAGGCAGGGTCCCGCTGAAGTTGTAAACCGCGTTGATGCCCGTGAAGGTGGTCGTCGTAATGGCCGTCGCATTGCCCCACAAGGTCACCCCGGTGATGTTGTTGGGGTTTCCCGTCCCCGTCACCTGCAGGGTGATCGAGGTCAGGTTGATGGTGGAATTGCTGGGGTTGGTCAGGACCACCTGTTGGACCAGGACGTTGGAGGCGCCCGAAAGCTGG
>Ga0070734_10003410_pt1 | contig 16689 bp, 10 predicted proteins | sample Coa_R1_8_FD_66444 | JGI IMG/M metagenome (GOLD analysis project Ga0070734, IMG submission 66444) | Surface soil microbial communities from Centralia Pennsylvania, which are recovering from an underground coalmine fire - Coalmine... | ecosystem: Environmental > Terrestrial > Soil > Unclassified ... | reverse complement strand
CGCTACCGGAATTGCGCCGTCTGGAAAAGCAGTGGCCTTCCCCGCTGTGGCTTCAATCGCGGCTTGCACTGGACTACGAACAGATGGGCCTTCTGGACGACGCCGCGAGGCTCGCCGCTGCCGTGGTGGCAGAAACGTCTGACAACCGCGAACAACTCGAGTTGCTGGCCCGATTCCATGAACGCCGGCACATGAAGTATGACTTGCAGGCGGATTACATCGCCCTTTCGCGCCTAGAGCCCAACCAGCCAGACATATGGTCCCGGCTGGCGCAGGTGCAGATCGATTGCGGCGATGCTGAAGGCGGCAGGAAATCTCTGTTGCGGCTAGTTGCACTGGATGATGAAAACGCTGACGCCCACCGCCGACTGGCGCTGGTGGATGAAAACCTGCATCTTGATCGCGAAGCGCAACAGGAGTTGGCAAAAGCTTCCTCCGCCGCGCGTCCGGACACGCTGGCGAAGGACGCACAATATCTGGTCAACCCGGCAATGGTGGTCAAGGACGCATTTGCCAGGCCGCCGGCGCCAGCCGATACAGCCCTGGCTGATATTCGCGTGCAGGAGCTTCTCGCCAGCGGCTTGGACCGCGTGCACGTTCAACAACTATACTTTGTGGGATCAGAGTCCGCACTCGATTCTCATCGCGTCAGCACCATTCGCTATTCGCCTTCCACTGAAGAATTGCTCGTGATTCACGCTCGCGCATGGAAACCCAATGGCTTGGTGCTGGACGCGCAGGAACTAGGTGATCGTGAATACGCCGATACGCCGGTTTCAATGTATTACGACATGCGCCTGCATCAGCTTCGTTTTGCCGGACTGGAGAAAGGCGATGTGGTTGAATTGGAATATTCGCTCGTGCCTAAACGCCGCTCCGCACCATATGGCGGATATTTTGGCGAGCTGGTCTTGTTTGCCGGCCGCGGTCCGGAGCAGCTGAAGAGATACGTGCTGATTGCACCGGCGGCGGAAAAAATTTTTGTTCACGCGGAAAAGATCGCTCCCGCGAGTGTTTCTGCCCGGGATGGCTCCCAGGTTTTTCTTTGGGAATCCCGCTCAATTCCAGCATTGCCTCGCGAGCCGCGTAGCCCAGGAGCGACGGAAATTTCTCCTTACGTGCACGTCTCCACCATGGGCGACTGGAAACAACTTGGCTCCTGGTATGCGGAGCTTGTACGTCCGCAATTTGCGCTTGACCAGTCACTCCAGGATGAACTGGCGCGTGTGACGAGTGGGCTTCACACGGACAAGGAAAAGATTTCTGCCATTCAGGAATTTGTCTTGCGCAGCACGCACTACGTGGCGCTGGAGTTCGGCATTTACAGCTACAAGCCTTATCCGGTCACGCAGATCTATGCGCGTCGCTTTGGCGACTGCAAAGACAAAGCCAGTTTGATGATCGCGCTGCTGAGGGCCGCCGGAATCGAAGCCGAGATCGCGCTGGTGCGCACTCGCTCCCTGGGTGACGTCGCGGCGGAACCTGCGTCAATCGCCGTTTTCAATCACGCTATTGTCTACGTGCCGAAATATGAATTATGGCTCGATGGAACAGCGGAATACGCCGGCCGCGAGCTTCCTCTGGAAGACCAGGGAGCCTTGTCGCTAACAGTGAGCTTGAGCGGCGCAGCGGAGATTCGGCACATTCCCATGAGTCGCGCCGTCGATAATTACACGCGGCACATTATCCGGGGCGAGCTTTCCGCGCAGGGCGTGATCCAGTTCAGCGGCTCAACCACAACCAGGGGTGAGGACGCGCCCGGATTACGCCATGACCTGGCCGTCCGCGAACAACAGCTGGATATGTTTCGCCGCGAACTTGCCGAAGTCTTCCCCAGCGTGCAGGTAGATAGCGTTGCGGTCCACGGCGCTGAAGTGCTTTCCAGCAGCGTGAGCGTGGAGTTCCAGGGAGCGTTGAACTCGCCGCAATACAAGCGTGTGGTTTCGCTCCGTTCGTCATGGATGCCGCGCTCGTACGTAGCTGCCCTGGCCGGAGCCAGTACACGCACACAGGATCTGGTGCTGCCCTCTCCATGGACCACGGACGAGGAAATTCACATCGCATTGCCGGAAGGTGCGGAAGTCACTTCCCTGCCGCGCGACCAGAACATTACCGGGGCTTTTGGCTCACTTCGGCTGCATTACAAAAAATCTGCGGGTGAAGTGATGGTGCAGAGCCATGTACAGTTTGAAAAAGCGCGTGTAAGCGCGCAGGATTATCCGGCCTTCCGCCAGTTCTGCTCGCAGGCGGAACGCAGCTTCCGCAATGAAATCACATTGAGCCTGCCGCAATGAGATTGGCCACCCGCACTCTTCCCATCCTGCTGTTCTGCTTAAGCGCCAGTGTGGGATTCTCACAGAGGGCCCAGTCCACACATTCCGACAAAACGGACGGCTCGCTGCTCCAGAGTTTTTTTTCTGATTTCAATTTGTCCACGGCAGCTGAGGCAGCCGACGCGCGTTTGCGTCAAGCTCCAAAAGACAGTGTAGCGCTCTTCATTCGCATGGAAACCGCCGAACTGCAGGAGCGTCCTGAAATTGCATTGGACTCGGCCCTGCGGCTTTGCGCCCTGCCTGCCACGCCACAACTCCACGAACTGGCATCGAACCGGGTCCTGCAGCACGCGGCCAATAGCTGGGCCTTCAACTTGCTCCTTCGCCGGATAAAATCAACGGCAACAATCCACAATGGCTGCGCTTTCAATCTGCGGCTGGCGCTGGTGGCAGCCGCTTCCGACGGTGCAAACATTGATCTGGACACGGCAGCTCATTCAAGCGGCCTGCTCACGCGCTGGCATATTGCTGGTCCTTTCGGACGATTTAACAATGTCGATTTTGAGCGCCGGTGGCCGCCCGAAAGCGAACGGTCTTTCCGCAACCGATACTCATCCCAACGAGACTTCGGGATCTTAAAAAGTGAACGTCGAGAATCTGCCGCTGCCAAAATAGACTCTTCGCGCACGATTGTGCCGGAGCGATTCTGGTTCCGCGACGGCATGATTGCTCTCCCAGAATACTTCCCCTCTTCCGGCATTTTTTATGCAGCCAGTGAGGTTGATCTGCCAGCCGCGACTACTTCGCGGCTCGACGCATTGAGTTCAGGCACTTATGAAGTTTTCATCGACGGAAACTCGGTATTGCTTCACGACGCACGTTATGCAGCCGCCCCAAGCCGGGATTCAACTTCATTGTCAATGGGGGCAGGCCACCACCGTATCCTGCTCAAGTTTTCACCCGATGCGGCGCCGTGGAGCGTAGCTCTGCATTCGCAATTTGAAGTGTCGCCACAGAAAAAGATCGTCCTGCCGAGCCCTTTGGAACAATACACGCAAGCGCTGGCAGCATATTTCCGGGGTGACTTTGCCGAGATGGCAACCCTGCTCCGCGCGGAAACACTTCGTGACACCGGCTATGGCAAGTATCTCCATGCGCTGCTCTATTCCGCGGCCGAAGAGCACTCGCCCCGCGCCGACGCTGCCTGGAAGGCCGTTGCCACGACCCAGCCTGGGGCCTTACTGGCGCGGCTGAAATCCGACCAAAACGCCGCTGAGCGCGGCCAGCCTGAATCCGTCCGCGCAGATGTAATGAGCATTTTGGCGGAGCGTCCTCAGTCAGAAATGGCGCTTCAATTGGCTTTTAATCTTTCACGGCACAATCAGGTGGATGGGCCGGCGCTGCTCGCGCGTTTGCTGGAGTCACATCCTTCCTGTGCCCGGCTGGCTGAATCCGTAAAGTTCTATAACGCCGCTGCACAGCAGGACAAATCCCTTGGGGTTGAACAACAAATGGCCTTGTGCGCGCCGGAGTCGTTGCAATACGCGCGGATGCTGGCTGAGTCAGGCCGCCACAGCGCGGCGGCGGCCTATCTTCAGCAGTTGGTTACCAGAAACCCGCTTCATCGCGCAGCCCGGCGAATGCTGACAGAGCAACTGCTTTTGGATAAGCAAATCAGCGCAGCCAAACTTCAAGCCAAACAACTGCGTGAGATGGCTGCAAACGCCCGGGACTATGTGCCAGCGGTCAGAGACACGGGAGTAGCCCCGGATAGCAGGAGTGAACGGGCTGAGGCGTTCGCCAGCGGTGCAGAATTCTACGTTCCCTACCGTCGTGACGGCATAGAGATGGTGCGCAAATCGGCGCAAAGAAGTTTTTTCGGTGGCGAGGCGGTGATCCTGCTCTCTGACAAAGTGGTCCGCATTCGCCGCAATGGCCCTGTTTCCGTCTATGTGCATCGCATCACCCGACCGTTGAATAAAGAAGGCATCAGCCGCTACGGAGAGGTTACGCTGCCGCGCGGGGCTGATCTGCTGGAGTTGCGCACCATCAAAGCGAATGGAGAGATCACCGAACCTGAACTTGCACAGCAGAAACCCACTCTTTCCATGCCCGCGCTGGAGGCGGGTGACGCAATCGAGGAAGAGTACGTGCTGCATTATGCTGAGCTGGACCAGATGCCGGAAGGCGCCGGCGCTCATACTTTCGGGTCCTTCGCCGCGCCATTGCTTCATGCCCGCATGGTGCTGCTGAGCCCTGCAGAAAGCACGGTCAGTATTAGAGAACAAGCCGGTCCCCCGCTGCCCCTGGTGGGAGAAAACAATGGAACGGTGATCCGGATATGGGAACGCGATAACATTGCGCAGACGATCGCAGAATCGTTTCTACCTGCGGTCAACCTGCTACCCACCGTAACGGTTACCTCAGCGGAAAAATCCCGCGATGGGCTGCGAGATCAGTTGATCGACGTATCACGAGCCGGCCTTCACGTGACTGAAGCGGCTGCGGAATTTAATCTTTCGCAGGCCGGTGGAGATTTTGAGAAAGCGAAGCGTCTGTACCGATTTGTGACCAGCAAGATCGATTCAACCGGTCCAGACTGGGTCGCAAGCCCCGCCGAAGACACGCTGGATAACGGCCAAGGCAGCCGGACCATGGCTCTGCTGGCCCTGTCGCGGGCCGTTGGCTTGAACGCAGAACTGCTGGTGGCGCGGAAAATCGAGCATGAATGCGGCAAAGAGCTATCCTGCTACACCGAACCGCTGGTTCGGTTCTGGTTACAGAACCGAGAACCTGTGGATGTTGATGCCGAATCCGATGATTTGCCTTTCGGCGTAATTCCGCCATCGCTGGATGCGCGAGAAGCTCACCTGATTCCTTTGCTGGCAGGAGAAGAGCAAAAGCCGGAGATCGTGGCTTTGAATCCACGGCTCGCAGATGAGAAGAGTGTGGCAGAAGCCGACCTTTCATTTTCTGATGGTGACCTGGTAGCCAGTATCCGTGTGCGATTGGGCTCAATGCGCGCGCAGGAGGTGCGCAACCTGCTCCGTAGCGCCGGAGAACGAGAGAAGCAGGCATTCTTCGAGCAACTGGCAATGCGTATCTTTCCGGGCGCTGCGTCGATCACTGGAGCCGCGGTGCATGAAAATGATCCCGAGCAGCCCCTGAAACTTTCGGTCCGCTGTACGGTTCCACAGTTTATTAACCGGCAGAGCGGCACAGCGGAAATCAATCAGCTAGCCCCGGCGCTCGGCCTGGCAACTCTGTACGCCAAGACTCCGGCACGCAAATTCCCGCTCCTGATTGACTCATTATTCTTTGAAAGCACCATATTTCATCTGCATCTGCCGGACGGCATGGAAGTGCATTCGCTGCCCGCGGACTTCACGGAGAAAAGCGAAATTGGCGAGTACGCGTTGAGCTTTGTGCGGATGCCGCACCAGGTGGATATCCATCGCGACTTCCGCATCCCGGTGCAGGTCATCGCGCCCGAAAAGTATGGCGCTTTCGAAAACTTCGCAATGCGCATCGATGAAGCGGAACGTCAACGTATTTCACTGGAAAGCCGGAAAGATACTTCCACCCCGACTGTCTCTAAAAAGTAAAAGGCCGGGCATCGACCCGGCCAATCTTTCGCAAACACATTACCGTTTAGTAGCGATTGCCTCCCGCGACCGGCATGTTGCGATAGCCACCTTTTTCCTGGCCCATGCGTTCCAGGAACGTGGATGCCATATCTACAAACTTGCTGCCTTTTTCAATGTACTCAGGCATGCGATGCCACAATTCTTCAAACTTTTCCGGGTGCTCGGCGGCAAAAGTTGCTACGCCGATTCCGGCAACGGCCAGGCCCGCTGGCCTCCGTCCGGTCAGGAACAGAATTGCCCCCGCCGCAAAAGACCCGATCATCAGCGTTTTCTTCCAATCCATTGCTCCGCCCTCCGTAATTATGTGCTCTGGCTGAAACTCTAATCTATTTTTGTCGCTCATGGAAGCCACCACGCTTCGTCTACCCGGTTCATTAGAACCGCAATTCCGTCATTCCGTTGCCCTTTATGGAACGGCACACCAGGATTTCCAGGTGTTGCGGCTTCATTCACGTACTGATCGATGAAGAAGCGTCCCGCAATGAAGCAGGCCAGAGATTCCAATAATGAACTTTAAACCTCAGGACGTTCAAGAAAAAACCAAGAATGAAAGCTGGCAAGCAAAAAGAAAGTGGGCGCCGGTATAGGGGCGACGCCCACGTGGGGGTACTGCGTATGTTGTTATTAAGATAGACGTAGGATCGGGAAAAAAGTTTCAGCTTTAATTGAAATTAACATAACTAAATATCCCAAAGTTAATAGAACTCTGAGACTCGTAATTGCGAAAAAAACCCTTCGCTTTTGGCGAAGGGTTGGAGAGTAAGGAGAGAGAGGAGATACAATCGACGGCTTCTACGACATGCGCGAAATCTGTTCCCGCATCTGCAAACGGGCCTGGTGCAGTCCAAACTGCGACTCTTTTACGTCCAGGCCAAGCAGGTGCGCAATTTTTTCATGGGTGTAACCTTCAACATCGTGAAGGAGGAAAATCATTTTTTCGGTTGCCGGCAGTTCTACAACCGCGCGCTCCAGATGCACCCGCTTTACGTTGCCGCAAACGCTCTTGGTTTCAGCGGAGATGCTGCTGTTCAATGTGAGGGTGCCGATCGTGGTGAGTTCGCGGATCTCAGCCAGGAATGCCTGGTCAATCTGTTCCGTCTTTGGCTCTGCCGATGATGCAAAAGCGCGAAGGAATGTGTTGGCGGAGAGCTGTTCAGCGGTCAGCTCATTGTCGGTCATCCAAAAAGCCAGGGAGTAAATTCTATGGCAGTGCTCGCCGTAAATCGCATCATAGTTAGCTGTGCGGGTTTCTCTTGCGGCAAGGATTCCAAGATTGATAACGCTCACGCTGCTAGACATTTAACCTACCTCTTTTTTCGGCCCGCTGGAGGGTCCCTTTTTGATTACCGTCATCTAACGACTATTACTAGAGCAATCGAGATGCCCAAAGAACGCAGACACCAGTCAAGTTTTGCAATGTAATTTAAGTTGTTGATTCTTAATGCGGAACAGCTCGATTCTCAGGTGAGTAGAAGAAATCCACAGGTTAGAGGATTAAGGCCCAATCCAAGCTGGATATAGTTTATGGGTATTCTGATACCACTTTTGGATATCGCGGGTTCAAATGCGATCAAGGATGGCAGGTAAATTTTACCGAAAAACAGCCCAGAATGAACCGGTCACCGAACCATCAGGACTTCGCGTATGTTATCCCGTCCGAGGAAAAACTTGCGGGAGGCAAAGTCCTTAAAGAGATTCTCAATGTGGCGGTTATTGAAGATCCGTTGCAGCTTAAAGCCCTGAACCGGCTCCAGTTCAAGCGTATCTTTCTGGACGATATGATGGCGGGAATAGAGAGATTCCACGCCAGCATCCTTGGTGTGAAAAAAGGCGAGCAGATGTCCCTTGGGCTTCAGCATGGCCTGTAGGCGCTCAACCAAGGGCTTTACGAGGCTTTCAGGCAGGTAGTCGGCCACATCCCAGAACAGAATCGCGTCAAACTGGTCAGCGCCATAATCAAGGTTTTCCGCAAAGAATTTTGCCGGATCAAACTGAAGCGTGCCGTCTTCCTGCTTCAAGTAGTAACTTTCATCCTGCGATTCGCGCAAAATGTCCTCATTAAAGAGACGCACACCCATCTCAGTGAGCAAGGCAATGTTTGTAGGTGAAGTTGGTCCCAGGTCAAGGACGCAGGGTTTCTGTTCGCCTGTGCTGCTCAGGCTGCGCATGAATTCGCCCAGTCCAATGCAGGTGCGCCTGGTCCGTGGTGCAGATTTGCCACCCTCTTGCGGCTTAGACTGAGAGCTGCCTGCTCCACGGAACCATCGCATTAAATTGTTACCGGAGGAGCTCACGCTCCTTTAACTCTACCTTATTTGCTATCTAAAAAGGAACCCTGCGAATCCGGGCTGGCGCTGTAGCTGGAAGCGCTCGAACCCGACGACGATACGCTGCCGGCGTTCATACCTGCGCTGGCTGCGACCGCCAGCGGCTTACGTGCTTCCACCGGCTGGCTCTTCTCCTTGATGTCGATGGCGCCCTTAAAGAATGCCCCATCTTCAATCACGATCCGCTGCGTGCTCACATCGCCGATCAGCGTGCAGGACTTCCGCAGCTCCACGCGTCCCGTGGCAGTGATGTTTCCTTCAATCCGGCCATGGACGACGAGATCGCGCGCGGTAATGCTCGCCTTGATTTTTCCGTTCGGGCCGATGATCAGGCTATGGTCGCGCAGATCAATCGTGCCTTCGATTGAACCATCCAGGTAAAGGTCCTCACTCCCGGTGAGTTCGCCTTTGATCTGAACGGACTTGCCGATGTGCCCAACATCCGCGCGTTGCGGATCGTTGGCCTTCGGCGTTTCTTTATGTGGTGTGGGAATACTGGGTGCAGCGACAGCAGCTGGCGGGGGTACAGGCTGCGCAGGCTGGGTCGGATTCATGTTCATGGGCTTGTTGTCTTCAGGACGCGGTTTCCACATTTCAGCACCTTTTCTTTCGTTATGGCTCTCTTCAGAGAGACCTATTCTCTTGTCTTGCAACGCCTGTCGCAGATTTCAATCAGGAGTTTGACGGCTAGTTTACTGCTGTATTTCAAAACCAAATAGTTACCGTAGGTGTGCGCCGGAAGGCAATCTGGTGCTCATTCACGGCATTCTGCTGCCCAACTTTACGTATTTACAATAAAGTAAACAGTAACTATTTCACTACCTCCCGGCGAATGTCGCTCAAGTTTATATTTTTCAATAGTTTAGATATTTCCAAGAAACCGGTGAAACTCTGGCCAGTTTGGCTGTCTGTTTGCTTTTAAGTAATGTGTCGACCGGACGGAATGTCGCGGCACACGGGCGGAACCGAAACCAGGGGAACAGCGGTTCTGAACGCAAGTCGCGGCTATTGAGCCAATGGGACTGCCTTTCCGAGAGGGTCGATCAATAAAGGGGCGGCTGCAAAGCTGCCTCTTTTTTACTTTACTCCCAAAATCGCCAGCAGTCGCCGTAAAAGGTAAAATGCAACTAGCTGCTGCTTTTTCGGCTCTAAATAGTATCCGCTTTTGAACACTATGAGTTATTTTATTCCCCTGCGGCGCGTTGCGATGCTCCTCTTTTGTGCATCTCTGGGCATGGCATTTCACGGACAGACCACAGCGGACACTTTGCCTCCTCTCCCTAAGGACGCAAACCAGCTTGTGAAAGACGCGATCAAGCACCAGATGGAGGCGGATGCCGCTGATCATACCCACTGGCGCTATCACATCCATAAAGAAGACGAAAAAGGCTCGCAGGACCGCGACGTAATCGATACCAAAGATGGACAACTCGCGCGCACGCTGTTGATCAACGGACAGCCATTAACAGCTGAGCAGAGGGCCGCCGATGAAGCCCGCATGAAAAAACTGGTGGATGATCCTACCGAGCGGGCAAAGCGCGACAAACGCGCCAAGGACGATGAAGACAAGGGAGTGCAGATGTTTAAGGCAATCCCCGACGCGTTTATTTTCAAGTATGAAGGCGCTGAAAATGGCCAGGTGAGGCTCTCATTTTTTCCCAACCCTCATTACAACGCTCCAACACGGGAACTGCAGGTCTTCCGTTCACTCAGCGGGATGATGTGGATTGACCGGGCGGCACTTCGCATGTCCAGGCTCGATGGCTCTCTGTTTGAAGATGTGACCTTTGGCTGGGGCCTGCTGGGTCGCCTGAATAAGGGAGGGACATTTTCCGTCACGCAAAGCCGCGTGGGAGACGATCACTGGGAAATCGTGGGTCTCGATGTAAAGATGACCGGCCACGCGGTGATTTTCAAGAACATCAACGTAAAGCAGGTCCAGCGCATTACAGGATTTCACCGCGTCAGCGACAGCATGACGATCTCTGAGGCTTACCAGCTACTGGAAAAAGGCGACTCTGCCGTCTCTGCCGAGAACGGCCACGGCATGGCAAATTCTCCGGGCAAGAAATAGCTACTTTCCAGCCCCCGGAGACAATCCCAAATCAACCAGGGCTTTAGGATTTTTCTCGTCGGACGCAACCACGTTGTGGCAAGCGCTGCAGTCCTGCGTAATTGTCTTCCCATCCGAGCTGGCATGTTGCTCATCATGGCAGCGGAAGCATCCATTGAAGTCCGTGTGTCCCAGATTATTGGGATACGTGCCCCATGTAATCTTCATTTCAGGAAAGACGTTGTGCTGATAGACACTGAGCAACGCCTTTGCGCTGCTGGCCACTTCATCCCGCCGTTGCGCATAAATCTCAGGGTATGTCTTCCGGTAATAGTCCTCAAAAGCCGCAGGAATCTTGGCCGCCGCATCTTGTCCAGTGGCATAGGTTTGTTTCACGATCTCCAAACCTTGTTTCTTGGCAAAAGGCAGGGTCGGTGAAATATCTCCAAAGGACATGGCGCGATCAATCGCGCGCTCAGGAAGCTGGAAGGTATGCGCCGGTCGGTTGTGGCAGTCAATGCACTGCATGGCTCGCAGTTTCGTCGGATCGGGCTTGGCGCCGGGCGCGGCAAAGACCGTCATCTTGCCGCTGGAAGTGTATTCAACGTAAGGAATGTTTTGGCGCACGTCATCCGCGGCGTAGTACCGCAACGTGACGCCTTCACCCAGGTGCGCACCGTGAACACCGGAACTGTGCGGCCCGCCGGTGCCGAGATGCATCATCAGCACAGTATGCGTGATCGTGTTCTGCTCGTCCGTGCCGTAGCTGGCCAGATCGCGCATGCGGTCGCCAAAAAAGCGGCGGCGAGCGTGGCAGGATTCACAAGTTTCCGTGGCCGGACGAAGCCGTTCCAGCGGCTCCGGAATCGGCCGCGGGTAAGTGTTTAAGGCTATGTGGACCACCTGCCTTACACCATTCACTTTCGCGCGCATGAATCCGCTAGCACCCGGACCAACATGACAGCCAACACACTCAACTTTGGAATGCGCTGACACTTCATAGGCGGCGAATTCCGGTTTCATCACGTGGCAGGTTGCGCCACAAAAATTGGGCGTCTCCATATAGCGAACGCTGCTGTAAGAAAGCTGGCTGGCGATAACGATATTAAGAAAGGTAGTTACGGCGATGAAGCCAAACAACTTGCGAAGCTCAGGGTTGCGCGGATCGATAGGTTCAAAATGCGCCGGCAGCTCGCCTCTTTTACGCATCCCGCGCCGGCGAAGATAGATGCCAAGAGGAATGAGAAGAAGACCGCCGACAAAAATTCCCGGCAACAGAAGGTAAACAACAATGCCCACGTAAGGATGCACGCTGCCGCTGCGCAGCGTAATGGGCAAAAAAACCAGCCAGGTAACCGCCGATGCGGTGACCACAACAACACCTGCCAGACTGATCAGGTTGTTCGAGAAGAAAACAACGGGTGAAAGCCATTCACGAAATGTTCTCATTCCGCTTGGAACCCTTCTGCGCCAAAATGCCTGCGCTGATACCGCGTTTCATTGGATGATTGCGCAAACAGTATATATAGCCCTCAAGATCAGCAGTGTGATAGATGTCACAACACCTATGAATTATCGCGGGCAAATCGGACCTGTGACCACCATCACATCCACTGTTGCCCAACACCTTAGGATGGCGTTAATAAATTGCGTCAAGCCCTTTTTAAGGATGGGTGGCAATGGATACAAGTTTTGATCTGAACCGGTGCCCTTTAATTGTGATCTGGGAAACAACGCAAGCCTGCGATCTTTCCTGCTGTCACTGCCGCGCCTGTGCGCAATCAAAACGTCATCCGCTGGAATTGACAACCATGGAGGCGGAGAAGCTGATTCGCGATGTCGCAGACCTGAAGCCTCCAATCTTCATTCTTACGGGCGGCGACCCTTTGAAACGCTCTGACATCTTTTATCTGGTCCGCCGCGCAGTGGCCCATGGGCTGCATCCAGCCATGACGCCCAGCGCCACGCCTCTGCTGACGCGCGAAGCCATTGCCGACTTAAAGCGCGCCCATCTCTCCAGAATGGCAGTGAGCCTGGACGGCGCAAGTCCGGAATTGCACGATGCCTTTCGCGGCGTGCCCGGCTCATTTGCGCGAACGCTGGAAGCAATCCACTGGGCCAACGAATTCGGGCTTCCCATCCAAGTAAACACCAGTATTTCCAAACGGAACATGCATGACCTGGAAAACATGGCGAACCTGTTGAAACAGTTCAAGCTGGTGCTCTGGAGCGCCTTCTTCCTGGTGCCGACAGGACGCGCGCAGATGGCTGATCTTCTCTCTGCCGATGAGGTCGAACAGACATTTGCTACCCTGTATCGTTTCTCTAAAGAATTGCCTTTTAAGGTAAAGACCACTGAAGCGCAGCATTATCGCCGTTACATTATCCAGCAACGGCTCAAAAGCAAGGGCCAAAATCCGTTCACAGCGGGAGAGGATGGATGGGAGAAGACCATTCCGGGGCTTCTTCCCATCAATGACGGCAAGGGATTTGTATTCGTTTCACATACGGGTGAAGTTTGTCCCAGCGGCTTCTTGCCTGTCTCCGCCGGTAACGTGCGTGTGGATAGTCTGACGGAAATCTATCGCAATTCACCAATGCTAAAAGCACTGCGCGACACTTCCAATTTGCAGGGTAAGTGCGGCGCTTGCGAATTCAAGGAAATCTGCGGTGGCTCGCGCGCCCGTGCTTACGCGGTTTCCGGGAATATGTTTGCTGAAGATCCCTGCTGCAACTACGTTCCTCAAGCATTGCACCACTAAGAATCGGGCAATTGGCTGCGCCACTTAGTCCTTCTGGATTAGGTCATCTCTTTCATCAGAGACACGGAACAAATCCTCTCAATATTCCGCAGCTCTCGTTTCTACTACTGCTTAATACTAACGAGGCAAACCCGCGGCAACGCAGGTGATCTAAATCTTTAGCGCTGCTTTAACTCTTCTTAAAGGCCCGGAGCTAAGGCCGAAAAACCAGGAGGAACGTACATGAGAAAGACATCTTTGATTACAGCAATTCTGTTGTTGTCAGCGGTTTGGGCTGTAGCGCAAACCTCGCCAAGCAGCTCGCCGCAATCAACAACACCGGACGCAAGTTCGCAATCGTCTCCATCGTCCACCTCACCCAGCCAACAACCGGCGACTCCAGATGCCAGCTCAACCACGACCCAGACCACAACGACCCAAACTACCCAGACCTCAAGCAATAGCGGCAATTCCATTGAGGGCTGTCTGAATGGCTCGGCTGGCAACTGGACGTTGACGGATCAGACCGGTAAAACATGGCAACTTGCCGGCGACACTTCAAAACTGAGCGACCACGTTGGTCATCAGGTTCGCATTATGGGAACGGACAATAGCAGTTCAGCTTCCAGCAGCGGCAGCAGTTCGCCCAGCAGCGGCAGCATGGGCAGCTCAACCAATTCCAGCGGCTCCAGTGCTACCGGAGCAGGCTCCTCTTCCGGATCTCAACCAACGTTTACGGTACAGAAGGTAAAAATGATTTCGAGCACGTGCTCGACTACCAGCAAGTAACTAATGAATCGCACTAAGCGAGCGGCCCCTGCGCCAAGGCGCGGGGGTTTCTTTTTGCTGCTGATACTAACTAGGGATTCACGTGCAGACGGCCATCGCGCAAGACAGTGCATTTTCTGTTGCGCCAGACGATCTTGTCACCCACAAAGCCGCTGATCCATACAAAGAAACCGATGACATCCTGCACCGGCAGCAACCACCATTGTTTTTGCGTCACCGGATCATGAACAATGCTGCGGGCGGTGGCAAGTGCTGCGCCGCCGCGTAAAAGCAAAGTCAGGAGCAGCACAGGCCACGCTGCGGGGTAGGCCAAGCAGAGCAGGAGCGCAAGAGGCAGCGGATAAGTGAATATCTGTCCCCAATAGCCCAAAGGACGCGAGCGGCGCGTGCTGCGCGCCCAGCGCATACGGTGTCCCAGGTTCGACATCATGTTTTGGCTTCCAATGCGGTGTTCAATTACGTATGACGAGAACAAAACACCATGCCCAAGTTCGGCAGCCCGCTGGCCAATCACAAAATCTTCCGCCAGAAACTCCTGCAGATAGCCAAAACCACCCATGTCGTCAAGTACGCTGCGGCGGACAGCGACGGTGCAGCCCAGCGCGAAACGCATGCCCTCAATCATGCGCGCGACCAATACTCCACCCAGAAGTTCCGTATTCATTCCAATCGCTTCCAACCGCGACCACAAACTCTTGCCCGGGACCGCCCGATAGGGGCAGCTGATCAGTCCGATGTGATTGTCCTGGAGCTCCTGGGCCAGATGAGAGAGCAGGCTGGGTGTCACGCGGACATCACTGTCACTCATTACCAACACGTCGTAATGCGCTTCACGCACCATACGGTTCAAGCTGAAGGCCTTGGCATTGGGAATGGGAGACTCTCCCGTGATGACAAGTCGCGCGCTGATTCGTCCGCTAAATTCAGCGATAATGCTTTCCGCCACGGCCACCGCCGGATCGTCTGAGCGATGGACGCCGAACAGAACTTCGTATTCGGGATACTCCTGCACCATGAAGCTGCGCAGATTTTCCTCCAGACCATCGTCATGACCGCAGAGGGGCTTAAGAACACTGATAGGCGGATTGTTTCCGGGGGAAGGCAGAGCAGTCGACAAAAAGCGCCGCGCGGCAACAACAACAAGAATGCAGTAAACGAGTGAGCCGGTGAGCAGGACCGCCAATGCCGTTGCAAGGATTACCATAACGCGGGTTTGTTCTCCATGTGGGAGCCGTCCGCAGTTTCGCCGGAAAGGCCGTTGGTGAAAAGAAATTTGCCGCCACTTTCAGCAATCTGGTGAAGTCGCGCGGGGCCGGCCAGGGCGCTCAGACGAGCGAGCCCGCTGCTGTCTGTCACTAGATAATAGCGAATTGTACCTGACCAGAGCCTCTTAAAGGCAGCGTCGTCGATAAAAACAGGGGGGGAACCCGGCGCGTAAGAGCCATATTCAAGGTTATTGACACGCCCATTCAGCAGCAAAGCGCTCTTATTCGAGTAAAACATAACTGAAGAAAAAGGATAATATGCGCCATCCACAATCAACTGTCCTGAGGGGGCATGGAGCAGCGCCTCTGCTACGGGGCGGGAAGAGAGATAAGGATCGAAGACTACGAGCGCCATCCGGCTCGCATGCAGGAACAAAACCATCATGGCGGCTAGCGCTATGAATGCGCGGCGTCCGCGCAGCCAGCCGCCGGCAGCGCCCACCAGAAAGGCAATGCCGGCGAGTATGAGCGGAGCCCGCAGATAAGCGAATGACTGGAGCGTCAGGTCGCCCATGTGACCCAGCGAAAGCGTGTAAGACTCAGGATTCTGCTGCAAAGCGCTGGAGATGTCGCCGGTTGTGGGGACATGGCGAACTGAAAATAAGATCGCTCCAATCACGGCGGCGGCCGCGGTCGAAATCAACGCTATTGTCCTGCTGCCTGCCGTGATGAGTTTTCCTTCGCTATCCATCGCACAACCCAACAGGAGCGCCAGCGCCGGATAAATCGGCATGGAATAGTATTCCTGCGTAGTGGAGAAGGTGAAAAACAGCATCAGAAATCCGGCCCAGCAAAGCGCCAGCAGACGCGTGTGGCCGGCGCGATCTACCGGCTTGTAGTTCAGTCTGAAGGCCGCGGGCAGATAGGCGCTCCAGGGAAAGAGCCAAAGCAGGTTCAGAAGCCAGAATGCGAGTCGCGGAACGGTGTTGTAATCCCGCGGATAGCGCAGGTTTAAGAATCGCAATAGATGTTCATTGAAAAAATAGAACCAGAAAAAGCCGTGATATTCACCGGGACCGCTGTGCATGCTGAAATTGAAATAAGGCGGCATGCGCAATGTGGCCAAGACATGCCACGGCGCGGCGATGAGCAGGAAAATCAAGATTGTGCTGAGCGGGTGCAAGCGGCGCCATGTCTCGCGCCGAAAAAGCTGGCGCGTGATCGCCAGATAAACCAACACTCCCCCTACAGGAACAACCAACGCAAGCAACCCTTTCAACAACACGCCCACGCCCAATGCAATGCCGATCAGAGCAGTCCATCGGTGGGAGTGGGGTTCGTCTCCGTCTTCATTCATGGCACGCTGGAATGCGATAAAACAAACGGTAATCGCGAGCGTGAGCATTACATCCGGAATAAGAATGCGGGTAAAGAGAAAGAGACCGATCGAAGTCGCGAGGGCCAGTCCGGCATAGAATCCTGCGCGGCGACTAAAGGCCCATGCTCCATAGCGTACCGTTACAAAGCACAACAACACAGCAGCCAGAGCAGTGGGAATACGCGCAACCCAATCATGAACGCCCATTACGAGATAACAGATGGCAATGAGCCAATAGGGGAGCGGCGCTTTTTCCATGTAAGGTACGCCGTCCAG
>Ga0070734_10003409_pt1 | contig 16691 bp, 9 predicted proteins | sample Coa_R1_8_FD_66444 | JGI IMG/M metagenome (GOLD analysis project Ga0070734, IMG submission 66444) | Surface soil microbial communities from Centralia Pennsylvania, which are recovering from an underground coalmine fire - Coalmine... | ecosystem: Environmental > Terrestrial > Soil > Unclassified ... | reverse complement strand
GCGCGATCTCCTCCTGCATCTTCTTCTGCATCTGCTCGGCCTGCTTCATCATGGCCTGCATGTTTCCGGGAAGTTTCATAGATTATTCCTTTAGATTACGCACCACGCGGACTTGCGCGTCGGGGAACATCTCCTGGAAGCGCCGCACTTCCGGATGCGCCAGCGCGCGCTCGGAAACATCGTCCAGCGCAGCTTTTGGTTTAAGACTCTGCGTGACCGTTCCAGCCCCGAAAGTGGTTTTCACTCGCATCGGGCGGCCGGCGACTTTCTGCACGATCTTCAGGATATCCTTTTCGTTCAACGCGAGCCGAAACTCTTCCGGCGTCGCGAAGTGCAATTCGTTGTTCACTTCGGTGATTTCGGAATGCTCGACGGCGTCAGCGGTGAATTGCATGCCCGCTTCGAGCAGCGCCGCGTGGAGCCTCTCGCCCCATGCTGCGCTGCTCGGGGCTAGGGTCTGGGGACTTGGGACTGGGGACTCGGGCCGCGCCTGCTTCGCTCCTGGTTCCTTTGGTCCGCTTTCCTGACCGCTGACTCCCGAGTCCCGAGCCCCAAGCCCCGATCCCCGCGCGTTCAGCCCCGAGCCCCCTGTCCCGAGCCCCGCTTTCGAACCACCCCCCGTACTTCCCAGACTGGCGATGGCTTCTTCGATCGGCATGAGCTTTCCTGCTTGGATCAAACGAAGCAGGCCGACTTCAAGCAGCAATCGCGGTTGCAACGAGAATTGCAGATCTTTGAAAAGGTCGAGCGTGAGTTGCAGGTAGCGCGTTAAATCTTCTTCCGTGTATCCATTCGCAATCTCAGCCAGGCGTTCCTGTTCAGGACCCGACGCAGCGATCAGGCGTGTATTCGCTCCGGCCACTTTTGCAACCAGAAGATTTCGAAAATAGCGGGCGAGTTCCCTACAGAAGTGTTGCAGGTTGCGGCCGTTGCGCTCCAGTTCCAGCACAAGGTCGAGCATCCGGCGCGAATCTTGCGCGGCGAGCGATTGTGTGACTTCGCTCAACGAATCGAGCGAGAACATGCCGAGCAATCCGCGAACCTCCTGCGCATTCAACTTCACGCCGCAGCAGGCGATGGCTTGGTCCAGCGCCGATAGCGAATCGCGCACGCTGCCTTCGCCCATCTGCGCCAACACACTGAGCACTTCCGGATCGGCTTCGATGCCTTCCTGCCTGCAAATATATTCCATGCGCTCGACCACTTCCGCGAAATCCACTGAGCGAAAACTGAACTGCTGGCAGCGCGACGCGATGGTGGTCGGAATCTTATGTACTTCCGTAGTGCACAGGATGAAAACCACCCACTCGGGCGGCTCTTCCAGCGTCTTAAGAAGTGCGTTGAAAGCTTCGTTGGTGATCTGATGCGCTTCGTCGATGATGAAGATCTTGTAGCGGTCGCGCGCCGGGCGATAGCGCACGTTCTCACGCAGCTCGCGCATTTCGTTGATGCCCCGATTAGAGGCTGCGTCGATTTCAATTACATCGGGAGCGTTGCCGCCAGTAACTTCAAGACAACTCGCGCACTTGCCGCACGGGGTGGGCGTTGGACCTTCGATACAGTTCAGGCAGCGGGCTAAAATGCGCGCGACCGTAGTTTTTCCCGTGCCGCGCTGGCCGGAGAAGATGTAGCCGTGGGCGATCCGCTTTTGGGATATCGCATTTTCGAGCGTGGTGCGGACGTGTTCCTGGCCGATCAGTTCGGCAAACGACTGGGGCCTGTATTTCCTGGCGATTACCTGGTACATGAAAGCGTGGGTGGAGAGCTTTATGCCAGACCCCGGGTGATCCGCGGCACACGGACTAAACCGTTACCGTTGCTTCCTTCCGGACCTGGCGGGGTTCACAGCCGCCCGTTGCACGAAGCCCGGAGCCTGACAACCATCCATGCTAGCACCTCAGCGCGGGATTGGAGATCCGGGGTTGCATTGATCAATCACTATACTTTCAGATCCCGATCTTCCATTGCATCCTCGACTTGCTTAAGATACGCCGTAAATCCCCTTCCGAATCCCAAACCCCCAGCCCCAATTCCGCTCAACCCGCCCACGGCCTCAAGCGCGGAATCCACCTCGGGACATTCGCGCTGAACTCGCGATATTCATCACCAAAAGTCGCCCGCATGGTTGGTTCTTCGTAGGCGATTACAAAAAGGTGCATGATCAGCCAAGCTGCGGCACCGTATTCCAACACAGGGACATTCGCAAAGAGCAGCGCCTGCCCCAGGATGATAGACACCACCGCCACATACATGGGATTGCGGACATACCGATACCATCCGGTCACAACCAAGTGCTTGGTGGGGAAAACGGGCGCGGGAGTGCCGAGTCCTTGGATGGCGAACCGGGCGAATGAATCCAGAAGAATCGGAAGGCCGGCGAGGATTAGAACGGCTCCGAGAATTCGGACCGGCATCCAGCCGGGCTCTAGGCGCCAGTGCGACAGCCACCAGGGGATCAAGCCTGCCACCGTGCAGGGTGCGAGTACGAAGAAGATCGCCGATCCGAAGATCGCGGAAATTCGCCGCATCTCAACTGATTCTAGCGTTCACGCCACAATTCAAGCTAAATCCCCCATCAAATCCACTGCTTATGCCCAGCCCCTCGCGCTGAGCCACACCTCAATGCCATGCTCGGACAGATGTTGCAGAATCGGTTTGCTCATTTTACTTTCACCCATCGCCACACCATGACGCATCGCGAATTTTTATGCGTCGAGCGCCCTGAGGCGAACCTTCAACTGCCTATTCATGAATTACTTACGTGCACCCGCCCTCCCGACACAAAAAACCAAAGATGCGCCGGAATCCGGAATCCCCAATCCCCAGTGCGTTGACTGCGCGAATCGGCATGAGGCATGATGGCTGAGGACTGCGCCACTCGCTTCGACGATCAATTCAGTTCGCCGCTGCCTCACATCGGCGGAATCCAATGTTCGCGCTCTTTACGGAGTACAGGTGAGAATCGCGTTTCTGAACCCATGGAACGAAGCGGCGGAAACCCAAGCGTTTTGGAGCCTCCGCGTCAGCGCTGCGCGCATCGGCCACGAACTGATTCTCTGCGCCAACAGTAGCGACATCGATGCTTGCTCCCCCGATTTTGTTCTCGTAACGGCCCCAATACAAGCGAAACTGAACGACTTCCCTCACTACGGAATCATTCACGCGCCTTTGGATAACTATTTCACCAACCGTTCGTACTTTAATAACTTGCTTTCTTACGACGGGTATCTGGCCTTGGCGGATACCTTGCACAGAATGCTCCGGGATGTCACCTTCGGTACCGGCCGCCCCCGTCCCGTGGGTTTTTACTTCAACACCTTCCACCGTTCCGGCATTGCAACCGATCTCAAGAGCCTGATTGAGCGGCGGGCTCTCACCATCACTTACTTCGGGACCAATTGGGATAAACGGCACTCCTTCATTTTTACCCGGTTGAGCGAAGCGGACGGCGTCCAGTTTTGCGGCCCGGCCAAGGCATGGGAGCAGATTAACCAACGAGCCTACGGAGGCATGCTCCCCTGGGATGGCGCCAGCGTTCAAGAGCGATATGCCGCCAATGGGATCGGGCTCTGCATGCTGTCGGAAAATCATCTTCACAGCGATGTCATTTCCAGCAGGATTTTCGAAGTTACCGCTGTAGGAGCTATTGCATTTTGTTGTGATACTCCGTGGATCAGGAAGCATTTTGGAGATAGTGTTTATTATTTCAACCAAAACCTCGCCGGTGAGGCTCTCGTGGCCGCCATCTTGAAACTGCGTGAGGCGGTTTACAGCGATCCACCAACGGCCATCCAGAAGGCCGCCCACGCGCGCTCGATTTTCGAATCGAAATTCGCCTCCGAGATCCTGCTCGGAAATGTCGTCCGCTATCACGAGGAGCTATCCGCCAGCCGTTCCGCCATGCTGAAGGCCGCCGAACGGTATGTCCCCCGGATCTCGGTCATTCTACGCTGTGGCTCCCGTTCGATCGGCTATGTTCAGCGCGCTGTCGCCTCCATCGCCAAGCAAGTCTACGGCCGCTTCGAAGTGATCCTCGTGCGCCATCACGATCTGGATCTCGGGCCTGTGCTGGATTCTTGCAACCCGCGCATCGATTCGTTCCATGTTGTGGATTGTCCCGGTGGAAATCGCAGCGCCACCCTCTGGGCGGGCCTGAACGCGGTCACGGGCGAGTATTTCTCCATCCTGGACGACGACGATTGGTGGTTTTCCGACCATTTCGAAAAGCTTTTTCATCCGCTGCCGCAACAACCGCTCCGGAAATTTCTGTCGTATTCCGGAAGCATCGTGGTAAGGCCGGAGCCCGTTCCGGTCGGGCACGGGGGAAACGACCATCGTGAATTGCTGAAATTCGGCATCCAGTCGCTCGAGAGTTGGGCTACTGCCGTCTCGGCTTTTTCCTCCAATAGCTTCGTCGCCTCCTGCGATTTGCTGACGCCTCGCCTGAAGATATCGCCCGATATGGAGACCGCAGAAGATTCTTATCTGATCCTGTCATTGATGGCTCAGGCGGAGCCCCGATTTTCCTATGCCGCCACCAGCGTGTTTGACCGGTCGCTTCCCGGCCAGTCGAATTTCGCCGGGCATCCCAAGCGGTTTCAGGATGAGCTGACCCTGCAGCTTAGATTGTTTGGGGTCGACCGGCCGCGCTTTCTGCCGCTGAATACCTGGGCGTCGATTGCGCGGCATTGGAAACTCGGGTCGTTCGTGGATGCCTTCCAGGCAAACACCGGTTCGGAAACGTTGTTACAGGATTGGGAGCAAGTGGGCGCCGGCTACGATCCGGGTACAAGCCACGTGGCGGCCGGTTCTTCCTTGATCGATCCACAAATTGGATCCGCCGCGATCCACACCCCACCGGAACCGTGGCAGTACGCGGTGATGTTGACCCTGCCCAAACCCTCGCGGGAAGCTGCCAGTTATGCCTTTGCCGTCGAGTTGCACGTTCGCGAGGGCAAGGTGGGTGTCGGAATTCTGCGCCCCGGGGAAAGTGAGTTTCTATTCCGCGAAGCTCAGCGGAGTCATCCCGAGCCAAAGACCGTTCTCATTCCGGTGCGCAACCTTTCCGAAGTAGGACAATTGGTGATTCAAAATTGGGACACCTTCGGAGCTTCCGTTGCCGATCTGATCTCGATTCGCCTGATGGCCGCACCTGCTCTATAGCTGCGGCAGCACCGGCTGGCAGACCCGGTTTGAAAACGCCAGAGCACAGCCCCAATTCCGGGGGCAACAGTGTATGATCGAACCAATTGGGAACGAAACACTTTTTTCACTTGGCGTTTTGGCTGGCCAGTTTCGGAACCGGCCTTGCGCAGCCTGTCATCACCACATTCGCCGGCACCGACGCACCATTTACTGGCGACGGGCTGCCCGCCACCAATGTAGGCCTCGGGCTTGTAACCGGAATCGCCGTCGATCACAGCGGTAACGTCTATTTCAACGATCCCGACAATCATGTGGTGTTTCGCGTAGGCACGGACGGCATCATCCACATCATTGCGGGCAACGGGATCGGCGGATATTCGGGCGATGGCGGGCCTGCAACCGAAGCGTCCATTGGCGGCGACGAAACCAATTTCGATCTACAGCTTGGGCCGCCGGTTTTGAATGGAATCGCGGTGGACGGTGCGGGCAATGTGTTTATCACATCGGGCTCCGTGGTTCGGCGGATCGATCCCAGCGGGATCATTTCCACCTACTATGCGGGAAGCGGTGTGCTGCTGGGCATCGCGGTGGATTCCACCGGCATTGTCTATTTCGTGGACCGGTCGCATTCCGTGATCCGTAAAGCCGCGCCGGATGGGACGATCAGCACCATCGCGGGAACCGGCGCGAACGGATTTTCGGGCGATGGCGGGCCAGCGACAGCAGCGCAGTTGAACAATCCGGTGGGGATCGCCTGCGATACCACCGGGAATGTTTATGTCGCCGAGACAGTGCCGGGACGGATCCGGAAAATCACGGCCGCGAGTGGCGTTATTAATACGGTGGCGGGAGGCGGGAATCTTCCGCCGGGCGTGGGCGTGCCGCCGCTGGAAGTGAATATCAACCAGCCGAGAGCGGTAGCGGTGAGTCCCGCGGGCGATATCTATACGTTCTCGCCCGATCCGGGCGCGCTCATCAAGTTTGCGACGAACGGCGATTCGAGTTATATCGGGTCGCAGCAGGCCAACACCGGATTTCTCGCGAACAATGTTCCGGTCTCGCAGGTGTACCTCAATGGCGCCAATTTTTCGAACAGCAGTTTAGCGGTGGACAGCTCGGGCAACCTGTATACTTCGCAGGATCTACGCGGGCTGGTTCGCAAGATCGCCACAAACGGGATTATCTCGATCGTAGCGGGCAACGATAAGTATCGTTTCTCGCCGGACGGAACGCCGGCGGTTAGCGCGGAGGTGAGAAGTCCGGCGTATATCACGATCGGCCCGGATGGAAGCACGCTGCATTTTCTTTCCTCGAACGGGTTGCGCAAAATCGGGAGCGACGGAATTCTCCGGACCGCTACATTGCAGCCGCCCTTCAGCGGACCGTTTCTGATCGGAATCACATCGGATGGCGCGGGCAACTTCTACACGCTTTCTTTCAACACCGTGGTGCGGTTGAGCGCAGCGGGTGTAGTGGGGACGTTCGTGAACAATACAGGCGGACCGGGATGGGGCGGAGATCAGGGACCGGCTTTGAATGCGCCGCTCAACAATCCGCGAGGGCTCTCCGCCGACAAAGCCGGCAATTTGTTTATTGCCGATGCTGGGAATTTTCGAATCCGAAAGGTAAATACGAGCGGAATCATCACGACGATCGCGGGCACCGGGGCATCGGGACACACGGGCGATGGAGGGGCGGCGCTGAGCGCGACGTTTAGCGCGCTCGGTGGATTGTTGGCCGACAATCAAGGCGGCGTTTATGCAATCGACGGCGCCTACATCCGGCACGTGCTGGCGAATGGCTCGATTCAAGCCGTCGCGGGCAACGGCGTTTCCGGATTTTCGGGCGATGGCGGTAAGGCGGTGAACGCGTCGATCTCGGTGGAGTATCGCAGCGGCATGGTCTTGGATTCCGCCGGCAATCTTTATTTCACCGGATCGGATTTCGAAGGGCACGTCAGGCGAGTGGCTCCCGATGGCACGATCACGACAGTAGCTGGACGCGGGACCAGCGGTGGATTTGCGGGCGATGGCGGTCCGGCGACAAAGGCGTTGTTCAACGAGCCGCTCGGATTGGCGATGGACTCAGCCGGGAATTTGTACGTGGCCGACAGCGGCAATAACCGCATCCGCGTGATCCTGGCGCAGCAGCCGCAAGTTACGGCTTCGCCGCTCGCCTTCACGTTCCAAGGCAATGCCGGGGGTGCGCCGCCGCTCGCGCAATATCTTACGGTGACCGGGTCGATCAATGCGGTTCCATTCACCATCACGCAGAGCGCGGGCAGCGATTGGCTGACGCTTTCAACATCGAGCGATGTGACACCCCGATTGATCCAAATCACGGCCGATCCATCGCAGCTCACGGCCAAAACGTATCAGGCGACGCTGATGATTCAAGCTGGGACCGGCGCGCCGATTCCGGTGAGCGTGGAGTTCGATGTAGGCGAGGGCTTGCCGCCCCAACTGTCGCTAAATCGATCGAGGCTATCGTTCACTTATCCGATGAATGCGGCGGCACGAACGGTATTAGTCACGGTGAGCAATACGGGAAGCGGAGCCTTGGGATTCAATGCCACTGCCCACACGGATGACGGCGCCCATTGGCTGACGGTTTCCCCAAGCTCCGGCGCCGCCACTCCGTCCGCGCCGGTGGTGCTGCAGGTGGAAGCGAATCCGGCGGGATTGCCGCCGGGAACGTATCACGGAATCGTGTCAATTTTTGGAAGTGGCACGTCGCAGGCCGGAGTTTCGGTCACGATGACCATCAGCTCGGCGAGCCAGGCGATCCTGCTATCGCATTCCGGGCTGACTTTTACGACGGTGCAGCAAGGCGGCGTGGTGCCGCCGCAAGATTTCGCGGTTCTCAATATCGGCACAGGATCGATGAATTGGTCCGCGAGCGCTTCGACGTTGTCAGGAGGGCCGTGGCTTTCAGTGTCTCCAGCAGCGGGCACAAGCGTCACCGGCGAAGCGCCGCCGAAAGTTATCGTGACCGTGAACCAGAACGGGCTTGCGTCCGGCAAATATTACGGATTGGTGCGTATTACGGCGCCCGGCGCGGCGAATACGCCGCATGTGATTACCGTGCTGCTGCGCGTGCTGCCGGCCGGCACGGATCTCGGTGAAGCGGTGACACCGAATGAGCTGGTGTTCGTCACGACGGCCGGCGCAAATTCGCCCGGATCGCAAAGCGTGTTCGTGTATAACGTCGCGCCAACGCCGAAGACGTATTCATCGAGCTCGGGATTTAACGGCTCCACGTTGAATTACCTGCCGGGCCAAGCCACCCTCGCGCTGGATGCGCCAACCGAAATCGTGGTGCAGCCGGTGACGGACGGTCTGACACCAGGCGTGTATCACGGCCATTTAACGCTTCAGTTTTCCGATGGACGGGTGCGCGACGTGCGGCTGCATTTGATCGTGAAGAAAGCGCCTGCCGGGGGCTCTACCGCTTCGGAAGAAACAGAACGCGCGGCATCCAGCTGCACGCCCAGCAAGCTGATTCCGGCGTTGACATCGCTTGGACAATCGTTCACGGTTCCGGCCGGTTGGCCGCTCGCCCTGCAAGCGAAAGTGGTGGACGATTGCGGCAATGCGCTGAACAACGGCAGCGTGGTGGTTTCGTTCTCGAACGGAGATCCGCCGTTGAGTTTACTGTCGCTGCGCAGCAACGGGCAGTGGCAGGCGACGTGGAATCCGAGCAATAGCTCCACGGCGCCGTTGACCGTTACCGTAAACGCGTCGGATGCGCAGCCGCTTTTGCAAGGATCTCTGCAGCTTTCCGGAGGCTTCGCGGCGAATAGCAACGCGCCGCAGCTTTCCGGAGTGGTGAGCGGGGCGAGCTTCGCGCCCGGAGTTCCCCTGTCGCCCGGAGCGATCGTTTCCGTGTTCGGAGCGCAGCTCGCCGATGGCAAGGCGGGTGCGGCGGGATTGCCGCTCAATCCGGTGCTGGAAGGCGCGTCGGTGGTGATCGCGGGCGAGCCAGCGCCGTTGTTCTACGCCTCCGATGGACAGATCAACGCGGCGATTCCACTAGATATCACGCCGGACACCAGCCAACAAATTCTGGTGACGCGGGACACCACGGTGTCGGTGCCGATGCCGGTGGACGTGGCGCCCGCGCAGCCTGCGGTGTTTTTGAATCCGGTGGCTGGAGCTCCGAATCAAGGAGCGATTTTCGCGGTGCGCAATACGTCGAGCGGACAAAGCAGCTTTTTGGCGGCGCCGGGATCGCCTGCAACCTCGGGCGATACACTGGTGATTTATTGTGCGGGATTGGGCGGCGTGAATGTAGCGATTCCCCCGGGCGCGGCATCACCCGCTGTCGCGGCGAAGACGCTCGCGACACCGCAAGTAACGGTGGGCGGAGCTCAGGCGAACGTGGCATTTTCCGGATTGACGCCGGGACTAGTGAGCGTGTATCAAATCAACGCGGTGGTTCCACCGGTGGTGACCGCGTCGGATCAGACGTCGGTGATAATCCGAATTTCCGGGCAAGTGAGCCCACCGGTGACGATCGCGGTGAAGTAGTTATCGCAAAGTTCCGAGCATAGCTTCCAGACGGACCACGATTCCACGCACGGCTTCGGATTGGCTGGACAGTTCCTGGCCTGCGACGGCGCTTTGTCGGCTTGCCCCGATCGTGAGCTTTTTTCCGATGGTTAATTGCGACATGGTCGTTTCTGCGACGGTTTGGTCCCCTTAAATTACGCACCGGCGAATTAGTGGCGGTTTCGAGCGCCAGCCAACCTCTGCTTTTTCATCGGATCTGCCGATCTAATTAAGGATAAGGCATGTCTTTGAATGCACGAGCCGGGGTGAAGCTGGAAGTCACAGATACCATTGCCCTTATTCGCGGCCATTTGCGTTCATTCGCGGCCTTGTTTTGTCTTTGCCTGGCTGGCTTCGCGGCACCAGAGACGCATCTCACCCTGCAACAGGCCGGTTCGCGGATGGCGCCCGATTGGGCGCCGGTTTATGACGGCAAAGAGGTCACGGTTAGCGGACAGGTCTCCAGCGCACCGATAAGAGTAGCGGAGTCTCTCTACTTGGCCATCCAGGATCAAGCCGGTTATGGACTGTTACTGGAGGGTTCGGAGCGGCAGTTCAAGGACTTTAAGCCGGGGGATTGGGTGGAGTCGCAAGGCGTCATCGTAGGCCACGCCGGGCTGGCGGTACAGATGCCGCGGATTCTGAAGCGGACCGGGTGGGCCGCGCCGCCGAAGCCCAAGCCGTTACGTGTTTCCGAGCTGGCTTCGTTCCGGTATTTGGGAGTGCTGGTGACGGCCGAGAGCGTGGTGGCGCTGGATAAAGAGATCGCGAATGGAAACATGGTGGCGATCGGCGAACGAGGCAACTCGATCGACGTGGTGCTGTCCTCCGGGCAGAGTCCGGCGCCGCAACTGCATTCGGGCGATCGTGTTCGGGTGACCGGGATCGACAGCCAATTTTGCCGGCTGCCTCCTTATAACAGGTCGTTCCAAATTCTGGCGATTGGACCTGCGGCGGTTACGGTGGTGGAGAAGGCCTGGATGATCCCGCCTCCCTTGTTATTGGCGTCCGTAATGATGGCGTCCGCGCTGCTCGCCATCTGGTGGTTCCGAGAGCGCCGGATGGCGGGACTGCGGCGGCGGATGCGCGTTCTGAATTCGTTGGGCGAAGACGTGATCGGAGCGGCGTCGCCGGCAGAGATTTTGCGGCGGCTGGAGGCGACGCTGCCGAAGGTTTCCGCGTCCTCGAGGATCGGGATGTATTTACTAAATCGAGGAACGAAGTCGCTCGAAAGCGTGCACGCATCGGGCGGAGCGATGGAAGCGATCGATTTGGATAACCCGCGGATCGGTATGCCGGCGGGAATCGCGGCCTGCTTCCGGAACCGGACGCTGATCGCGATTCCGGATACGCGGCGGAGTCCGTTTTTCAAAGAACCGGGCGCCAACGGGCCGCGAGCGTTCATCTTCGTTCCCATGTTCGCGCAGAGTGAGCTGGTGGGAGTGCTGGAACTGCACAACGACGACAAGATCCGCTACTACAGCCCGGCGGATCAGGCGGCACTGCAGCACCTGGCGAATCAGGTTGCGACCGCGCTGAAACTTCAGGAACAGCATTCGGTGCGCGAACAACTCTTCCGGAGCGAAAAGCTGGCGGCGGCCGGACAACTCATCTCAGAGATCGCGAATGAGCTACGGCAGCCGCTGGAATCGATTGTGGCGCGGGCATCCGCGCTGCGATCGCAGCGCACGGAGGATTTTCGCGAGGAAGCGGAGACCATCGCGGCGGATGCGCAGCGCGCTTCGCAAATCGTGGCACGGCTGGATTCGTTGGCGAAGGTGGAACAAACCGATGTGCAAGCAGTGGATCTCACGGCGTTGTTGAATGGCTTGCTGCAATTCCGGGAGCCGGAATGCAAGGCAAAAGGCGTGGAGATCCGCTCTCAGATCGCGGCGAAGCCCAGCATCATCATGGGGTCGCCGGGACAGCTTGAACAGGTACTGCTGAATCTGCTGGTAGATTCTGAAAAAGCGGCAGCGGAAGCCCGCGAAAAAGTGATCACGGTTTCCAGCAGCCTGTTGGCGCGGCGGATGCTGGTAGAGATTTCTTACTCCACGCGATCCACGGAGTTTCAGAGACTCGATGCTTCCGACGGCGATCATCTCGGCGGAGGAGCGCTCGCGCTGGGGGCATGCCGGGGCATTATTCAGAGCCATGGAGGCGAGTTTCGATCGGTGCGGGTTTCGCCGGTGCAGGCGCGCTTCGATATCGAGTTGCAGGCGGTGGAGCAACGCGCGAGCGGTCCGGTGGTCGGCGCGGGGCTCGGTGGGCGAAGCCGGCATCTCACGGTTTTGGTGGTGGATCCGGATGCGAAGGTGCAGCATCAGCTTTTGCAATTGCTCGGCGAGCGCGGCGACCGGGTGGTGCCGGTTTCCAATGCCGAAGAAGGCGTGGATCTGGTGCAACGGGTGCGTTTCGATATGGCGTTGTGCGCGGTACGGCTGCCTGGTTTGAACTGGGTGGAATTTTTTGAGCGCGTCCGGTATCAGGTTGGGGCTTTCGTGTTGCTGACGGATGGGCGCGATACCGATTTGGCGCGGGCGTTCCAGGGTGGCGAAGGATTTGTGCTGAGCAAGCCGATTGAGGGAGCGGAGGTCGGCCGGATTTGTACCGCCGTCGAAGAGAAGGCTGGGCTGGGGGCTCGGGGCTAGAGCCTGGGGACTCGGGGCTTGGGCTGGCGAAACGGTGGCACACTGGTGCCATGGGTGCAAGAATCTTGTGCTTATGGTTTCTGGTTGCGGGATGGGGCTGGTGCGAGGGGAAATATGCTGGGCCGGTTCCCGCCAAATCGGATTTGCCTTATTTGTTGCAGGCTCAGAAGCTGACAGAAGTCGAAGTTGGGAAGGCGCGCGAGGAAAAGAAGAAGGACGGGACGCTGGTTGTCGTGGCTGGGGCTGCTTCCCCGGTTCGCACGCCGTTGCCGGAGCCGATTTTTCTTCTGGATGCTCGCAAGATTGCTCCGGAGCGAGTTGAGCTCTTTTTGTTAGAAGTGAAAGATGGGAATCGCGAGGTGTCGTTGCCCGGCACGCAGCCGCTGCATTTGCGGGTTACGCCGTTGAACGATCATCTTTATAAAATCGAGCCGAGCGAGATGTTGGAAGCGGGCGAGTATGCGCTGAGGTCCGGCGCGGACAATCAGGTTTTCTGCTTCCAAGTCTACTGACTGCGATAGAATTGCTCTGACTCATGCCAGCGCAACCGGCGCCCGTTTCCACGCCGCAGTCAACGGAACCACCGTATCCATCGCGGCGTTACGCGTGGTACGTGGTTGGCGTGCTGACGCTGGTTTACGTTTTTTCGTTTATCGACCGGCAGATTCTTTCGCTGCTGGTCCGGCCGCTGCGACGCGATCTGGGGATCACCGACACGCAGGTGAGCATCCTGATGGGATTCAGCATCGCGGTGTTCTACACGATTTGCGGAATTCCGCTGGGACGATTAGCCGACACGCGCAGCCGTAGATCGATTGTCGCCGGGGGATTGGTTTTTTGGAGCATCTTCACCAGTCTGTGCGGCGTGGCGCGCAATTTCATGCAGATGCTGTTGTGCCGGATTGGAGTGGGGGTGGGCGAGGCGGCGCTTTCGCCGTCGGCCTATTCGTTAATCACCGATTACTTTCCCAGGGAACAACTGGGAACGGCCATCGGCGTATATTCGATGGGCATTTATATCGGCGCCGGACTGTCGTTTCTGCTTGGCGGCATTGTGATCCGTCTGGCATCCGTCAAGGATGCGTGGATTCTGCCGCTGGTGGGCGAGGTGCGTCCCTGGCAAGTGATCTTTCTCGCTGTGGGATTGCCGGGCATTTTGGTTGCACCGCTCATCTACACGATTCGCGAGCCGGTGCGGCGCGGGCTGCTGCGGCAGGCGTCTTCGGTTCCCGCGGCGGAGGCGTTTCGTTACATGCTGGAGCAAAAGGGGACCTTCCTCTGTCACACGCTTGGGTTCGGATTGTTGGCGCTTGCATCCTACGCAAGCTCGGCGTGGGTTCCGGAATACTTCCGGCGTAGTTTTCACTGGGACATTCCGCACATAGGCATCGTGTACGGTTCCTTGGTCATTGTTTTTGGATCGCTGGGCGTGGCGGGCGCAGGAAAGATTGCCGATCTGCTGCGGAAGCGCGGGATACTCAACGCGAATATGCGGGTGGGGATGTGGATCGCGCTGATCGGGATTCCGGTGTGCCTGCTGCTGTATCTTGCGCCGTCCTCCGGATGGGCGACGCTTTGGTTAGCGCCGGGATGCATCGTGGCCGCGGCGCCGTTCGGCATTGCTCCGGCGGCGATCCAGCAGATGATGCCGAATTCGATGCGCGGGCAGGCGTCGGCGGTTTATTTGTTCATCATTAATTTGATTGGGCTGGGCTTGGGTCCGACGGCGGTGGCGCTCTGCACGCAGTACGTGTTCAAGCGCGATGATGCGGTGAATTTGTCGCTGTTGGCGGTGCAGGTGACTGCGATGTCTCTCGGGGCGATTTTGCTGGGGAGTGGGTTGAAGCCGTTTTTGAGAAGCTTGGAGCGGCTCGGCCGTTGGACCTCTGAGCAGCGGTCGGCGTGAGCGAACGGCTGCCTTATCTCGCGACGCAGGGCGCGGCGCCCTACGAAGGGATCGCGCCGATTCCGGTTTCGATCCTGCTGGATCAGGTTCGTAGCCTGTACAATGTGGGCGCGTTCTTTCGGACGGCGGATGCGGCTGGCTGCGAGAAGCTTTATCTTTGTGGAATCACCGGGCGTCCGCCTAAGTCTGGGATTACGAAAACGGCGCTGGGGGCGGAAGAGACGGTTCCGTGGGAACACCAGGCCGATGCGGCGGCGGTGGTTCAAGGCTTGCGCCAGCGGAATTACGAGATTGCCGCGATTGAAACCAGCGTCCATGCGGTGGATCTTTTCGACTGGCAGCCGCGATTTCCGGTTTGCATCCTGTTCGGACATGAAGTGGATGGGCTGGGAGCGTCGCTGCTCGAGTTGTGCGACACGTATGTCCGGATTCCGATGCTGGGGCGGAAACATTCCTTGAATGTCGCGACGGCGGGCGGCGTGGTGATTTACGAACTTCTGCGGAAGTATCGGCGAATGTTGGACAATGCTAGGTAATGAAGCCCCTGTTTCTCGTTCCTCGTTTCTCCTTTCTGGTTCTCGCGGCTCTCTCGCTACAAGGCCAGCCGCCGCCTACTATGGCGCCGCCAGTTCGGGGGATTCACGAGATGGTGGGGGCGGCGAACAATTTTGAAGTTGAGGCGGGGTATCGCATTCTCACGCAGGGCGGCAATGCCGTGGATGCGGGGGTGGCGAGTGTTTTGGCTGCCAGCGTCACCGAATTGAGCCGGTTTGGATTGGGCGGCGAGATGCCGCTGCTGGTGAAGATGGCGGGGCGTCCGACGGTGGCGATCAGTGGAATTGGAGTGGCGCCGGCCAAAGCGACGGTCGAGTTTTATCAGCACCGGTCGCCTGAGCCTTGGGAAGATTCGGGGCACATGCCGCCGGTGCCGATGCAAGGAATTCTTTCGGCGATTACGCCCGGGGTTTTCGACGGGTTAATTCTCGCGCTTGAAAAATACGGAACCAAATCGTTCGCCGAAGTCGCGGAGCCGGCGATTGAATATGCCGAAGAAGGCTTTGCGATGCCGGAGGAGTTCGGCAACATGCTGCGTGGTTATCAGCGGATCATCACGCTGTGGCCGGATTCGGTGAAGTTCTTTTATCCGGAGGGCGTGCCTACGCCGCGCGGCGAGATTTTCCGGGAGCCGTCGCTGGCGAAGACTTTGCGTGAGCTGGTGGCCGCAGAGAAGAAGGCGCATGGAAAGCGCGATGCGAAGCTGAAAGCGGTGCGGGACCTGTTTTACAAAGGATCGATCGCGCATCGGATCGCGGATTTTTCCGAGAAGAATGGCGGGCTGATCGCGTATAACGATCTCGCGAATTTCCACGCGGAGATGGATGAGCCCAAGATGGGGACCTATCGCGGCTACGAGATTTATAAGCCCGGGTTCTGGACGCAGGGTCCGGTGATGATTCAGACGCTGAATATTCTGGAAGGCTACGACCTGAAAGCGATGGGCCACAACAGTGCCCAATATCTGCACACCGTTGTCGAGGCCGTGAAGCTGGCGTTCGCGGATCGCGACGAATATTATGGCGATCCGAAATTCAGCAAGATTCCCGAGGAGATTTTGCTTTCGAAAGAATACGCGGCGGAGCGGCGAAAGTTAATCGATCCGGAGCATGCTTCGATCGAGCATCGGCCGGGAGCTTTCGGGCGGCGGATTACGGTGCCATCCACGCAAGGCGCGATGGGGGCGGTGAACGATACGACGTGCGTGAACGTTGTGGATCGCCAGGGCAACGCATTTTCGGCGACGCCGAGCGGCGCGTGGCTGCCGTCAGTGATTGCGGGCGATACGGGAATTCCGCTGACGAGCAGGTTGCAATCGTTCGTGATGACGCCGGGGCATCCGAATCAGTTGCTGGGGGGCAAAAGGCCGCGGGTGACGCTGAGTCCGACGCTGGTGACGAAGGCGGGCAAGCTGGAAATGATCATGTCGACACCGGGCGGAGACAATCAGGATCAGGCGCTGCTGCAGGTGTTTTTGAACATCGTGGAATTCGGCATGACGCCGCAGGAAGCGGTGGAGGCGCCACGGTTCCAAACGGAGCATTTTTATAGCTCATTCGGGAATCACGAATTCGTGCCGGGAAAGTTAAATTTAGAGGGACGAATTCCGAAAGCGACGGCGGATTTATTGATCGCGGCGGGGCATCGCGTGACGATCGCAGGTGAGTGGAGCAATTCGTCGGCGCCGACGGTGATTTGGGTGCATGACGGGGTGTTGAACGGCGGTGCGGATCCGCGAAGGGCGAGGTTTATATTCGGGCGTTAGAAAAATCGCAAGCCAGATGCTTGCGCCGCTTATAGCCCCACGTTATTGCGCGGGGGCGGGGTTGACGATTGGGAGCGTGACGATGTTGCTGGTGAACACGCTTTGGGCGATGAACATTT
>Ga0070734_10003407_pt1 | contig 16707 bp, 9 predicted proteins | sample Coa_R1_8_FD_66444 | JGI IMG/M metagenome (GOLD analysis project Ga0070734, IMG submission 66444) | Surface soil microbial communities from Centralia Pennsylvania, which are recovering from an underground coalmine fire - Coalmine... | ecosystem: Environmental > Terrestrial > Soil > Unclassified ... | reverse complement strand
CTTCCCGCATCGTCCCCGCTGCCTCCATAGAACAAAGCTTCCGTTAACTGCCCAATTGGATCGAGCCGGGCGATAAAGGCATCTAGCCCGCCGCCGAATTGACCTTGCGTTGCTGGAAAATCCGGGGAAAGGGCGAACCCGGTCACGAACACTTCGTCGTCACAGATCGCCAAGTTGTTGGCCGCATCGTCCTTGACTCCACCTAAATACGTGCTGTATAGAATCTGCCCACCGGGCGACAGTTTGGTGACGAATGCGTCGAAACCGCCTTTTAAATTTCTTTGGTACGGATTGAGGACGGGAAAATTCATGGAACGGGTAAATCCCGCGACATAAGCGTTGCCTCCTCGATCCACCACAATGCCCTGCGAGGCATCCTCCGCGGCGCCGCCCAGGTAGGTGGAGTAAATCAGCTTGGACCCGCTGGGGTCGAGCGCCAGCACAAAACCGTCGATCGACCCGCCAAACCCGCGCGCGAAGGTTCCATACGTGGGGAAGTTGGCCGACTTCGTGAAGCCCGTCACGTACGCAATGCCTTGTCCATCCACCTGGACCCCCAAGCCCTCATCGTCGTCCGATCCCCCGATGAACGTGGAATAGAGCATGGTCCCGTCCGGACCAAACCTGGTCACGAAAACATCGAACGCTCCTCCGCCATAAAACTTCTGGTAAGGGCTGATCGTTCGAAAGTCCATGGAACTCGTCGCGCCGGTTACGTACGTGTTTCCGCTGGAATCGAGCGCCACGCCGTAGGCGACGTCCGTTCCGCTTCCGCCAAAACCTGTGGCGAAATCGGTCACGGGATCGATTACAAGAGGCCGGCTTCGGTCGTAGCGCGCAAGTTCAAATCCGGCGGCGCGGCGCCCCCTCCGCACAAAGCGTCCCGCGATTTCCTTCCGCTCGCCGTCCGGCAATTGCTGATAGACGCGCGGCTTCCGCTGCCGGATCGTCCCGGCGCCGGTTTCAACCAGGAGGTCGCCCCGCCTGTCAATGCGGATTTTGCGGGCGCCCCGGAATTCGAGTTGAATCTGAGCCGGATCCGCGTAGGGCTCCACCACGAAGTCATCCTCCAAGCCGGCGCCTGCGCCGTAAAACACGGCGTCGATGCCCGGATAGACTTGCCGGTACACCAATCTGCCGTATTGAGCGACGCCCGTGGCCCAGTGCGAGGCATCCGGGCCGATCAGGTAGTTCACCTTTTGCGAAAGAAGTTCCATCGGCTCGATGCTTCGGGCTTGCGAACCCACCAGCACCATCTCGACTGGCTTGTTTTGGCGTGTTCCACCGGAACTCACAAACGATACTCCACGATCCGCAAAAAGGATCGCGGCGCCTGGCTGGCGGATTAGAAATTTCACTTCCCCGTCCGCCTGACCGCAGTTCGGTTCGAAGTGGTTGGGTTCGAAGCCGAGCGCTGCGGCTGGGCTTTGGATGGCGGCTTTATGGACGCGCAACAGGGATTCGAATTCCCGCGAGGTGTCTTGGGCGGTCGCCGAGAACGGAGGGAAGAGCCATGCAACAACCGGCCAGATGAGTTTCCGATTGGACCACATGCGATTGCACGGCAAAGATCTCACTCTCCTTCTGGTGCGAGATAATATTTGACACCCTTGCAACGCCCAGCGTCCTGAGAAGGCGCTGAATTTTCGCTGAAGAATCGCTGAAGGCCGACATGCAACCGACGCCGAAAGTCATTTACGAGTTCGGGCCGTTCCGGCTGGATCCGCAGCGGCATGCGTTGTTCAAAACCGGCCAACCTGTCTCGCTTCCCCCGAAGGCGTTCGACATCCTGACTCTGCTGTTGGAGCGGCGCGATGCCCTGGTCTCTAAAACCGATCTGCTGTCGCGGATTTGGCCCCACGCATTCGTGGAAGAGAACAACCTGGCGCAACATGTGTCGCTGTTGCGCAAAACGTTAGGCGAAACTCGCGAAAATCCGCAATATATCGAGACGCTTCCGCGCATTGGGTACCGGTTTATCGGCGAAGTCCGTGAGGTTCAGGACGGGCGGGAGAACGGCATTTCGCCTGCCGCCGTTCTTCTGCCCGGCGTTGCCGCGCCCGAATCGGGCCCACGCCGGGCGAACCTTCATCGAACATTCTTGCTTCTGCCGGCCGCGGCCTTGGCGCTCGCGGGGCTGGGTATTTTCTTATTCCAGCGGACCCCGGCGCCCGTCCTTTTGAACCATGGCCAACTCACGCACGACGGATACCCCAAGTACGGGCCGCTGATGGCCGACAGTGAATTCGTCTATTTCACCGAGATCCGAAACGGAGCGCGCGTCTTGGTTCGCGTGCCCGCCGCCGGGGGAGATCCCTTCGTGTTGCCCGCCGATCCGCCGGATCTGCAGGCACTGGATCTTTCGCCTGCCCGAGGCGAGATTCTTGCCTTGCAGGCGGGGCCTACCGGCGCGGAGCTTCCTCTATTCGCGGGGAACGCGTCCAACGGAAAGTACCGCCGCGTGGACGGCATCCAAGCGAACAGTGCCGCATGGTCGCCCGGTGGCGATCGTATCTTCTACGCGCGCGGCGCGAAACTGTACATCGCGAAACCGGACGGCAGCGAATCCAGGCAACTGATGACTGCGGGCGGTCGCGTGGCGTGGTTGGTCGTTTCTCCTGGCGGACGCTGGCTGACTTTCGAAATTCATCGCGACTCGGGATCCTCCGACGAACTTTGGCAAGCGCGCACGGATGGAACCCAAATGCAGTGCATCTCCGCTGAATTGTCTACCGCCGTGGCCCATCCTGTCGCGGCCTGGACGCCGGACGCCAAGTATCTATTTTTCTCGGAGACCGATGAATCGAAATTCTGGTTATCCGGATTCAAACGCCCGCGCTTTGGATCCGGCCTGGGGACGCGCTTCCATCTCAATTCCGGATTGTTGAATGTCACCGCCCTTGCCGCGGCGATCGGCGGCAGCCGCCTATTCGCGATTGAGACCCTGGATCGAATGGGCATTTTCCGTTTGGATAAGTCCAGCAATCTTGCGCCTTACATGCGGGGTATTTCCGCGGATGGCCTGGCCTTCACCAGGCAGGGGGATTGGGTGGCATACGCCACTTATCCGGACCGGCGGCTGATGCGCAGCCGTCTGGACGGAAGCAGCCGCCTGCAATTAACCAGTCCCTCCGAGCCTGCTCTCATGCCTTCCTGGTCGCCCGATGGCAGCCGGATCGCCTACATGTCGCGCAGCGGCTCTGGCCCCTGGAAGATTTTTTTGATTTCCAAGGATGGTGGAAAGCCGGAGGAATTGTCGCCAAGTCCGGAAGACCAGAGCACCCCCACGTGGTCGCCCGGCGGGTCGTCCATCATCTTCGCCGGCGCTCCTTGGGTGAAGGGTTTCGCGCCCAACTCCACGCCCATTCAACAGGTGGATGTACAAACGAAACGGGTGACCACGCTACCGGATTCTGCCGGGCTATGGTCGCCGCGTTGGTCCCCGAACGGGAAATATCTGGTGGCGGAGACTCTGGATTCCCAGCGGCTGCTCTTGTTCCATTTCTCAACAGGCGCATGGAGCACTTTGGCGGGTCCGCAAAAGGAAGTGATCGGGTATACCAGCTGGTCCCATGATTCGCGCTACGTTTATTTCAATCGGTACGCCCATCAGCGAGGTTCCATCTATCGCGTTGACGTCCGTACCGGCGCGACGGAACAGGTTTGGGCGTCCGATGAACAAGGCATGGCGGCGACGCTCGGCCAGTGGTTTGCGCTCGCGCCGGACGATTCTCCTCTTCTGCTTCGAGACACAAGCGTCCATGAATTGTTCGCAGTCGACCTGCACTTGCCATGATCCGCCACTTCTGCTCTCCCCCGGCGGTGTTCGCTCATGAAAAACCTTGCCCCACGCGCGTACACAGCTATCCCACAAACGGACAGCTACTTAGCTAGCATCCGTCTTCCACCTTTATTTTTCAGTAACATTGGTAATGGCAGGGTACTTGCCAATTAGGTTCGGGAGCAAACTCCATGGATGTCCCTCGCGGTAAAGAAGTAGCACGTAAGAAGCTGATTCGCAGAATCGCGCTCATCACCGTCATCTTGGCGGCAATTCCTCTGATTACATGGGGCCTTTCGCGCCTCAAGCCTGCCGCCCCCTCGGTGGATCGGGCCACGGTTTGGATCGACACCGTCAAACGCGGTCCCATGCTGCGCGAAGTGCGCGGCCTCGGCACACTGGTGGTCGAAGAATACAACTGGATTCCCGCGCAGTTTGAAAGCCGCGTGGAGAAGCTCAACTTCCTGCCGGGCGCCAAGCTCCATCCGAACGACGTCATCATGATCCTCAAGAATCCGCAGATGGAACTCGACGCCGCGGATCTCGAAGCCCAGATCAAGCAGGCGCAGGCCGTTTACGACAACCTGAAGGTTACGCTCGAGACCGCTCGCCTCGCCCAGGAAGCAGTCACCGAGCAGGTGCAGTCGGACATGAATCAGGCGGAACTGCAGGCCGATCGCGACAAGCAGCTCAACAAGCTGGATCTGAAATCCGATATCGACGCGAAGCTATCCGCCGCCAAATGGCAGGATCTGAAGGACCGATATGCGTTGTCCAAGAAGCAGCTCGATATCAACAACGAATCCGTAAAAGCGCAACTCGAAAACCAGCGCGTCGCCATCGAGAACCTGAAAGCCAAATACGCGCTCAAAAAAGAGCAGGTCGATCAGTTGACCATCCGCGCCGGTGTCGAAGGCACGCTGCAGCAGTTAGGAACCACTGCGCTGCCGCTCGAACAAGGTATGCGCGTCCAGCCCGGCACCATTCTGGCGAAGATCGCCCAGCCCAACCGGCTGAAGGCCACGCTGAAGATTCCGGAAACCCAAGCCAAGGACGTCGCAATCGGTCAAGTGGCCTCCATCGACACTCGAAACGGAATTATTCCGGGCCATGTGACAAGAATCGACCCGGCTTCGACCAACGGAACGGTGGATGTCGACGTCAAATTGGAGGGACATGCGGACGGTATGCGTCCCGACCTCAGCGTGGACGGCACGATTACCATCGAGCGTCTGGCGGATGTAGTCTACGTAGGCCGGCCGGTAATCGGCCAGCCCGGCGCCAAGATCACCCTGTTCAAGCTGGATCCGGATGGAAAAGAAGCGTCCCGCGTCCCGGTGACGCTGGGCGTCAGTTCGGTGAATACGATTGAAGTGGTCGCCGGCTTGAAGGTGGGCGATCAGGTAGTATTGTCGGATATGTCGGCACAGGATGCTTATAACCGCATCCGTTTGAACTAATCTGTGCGTATAAGGTGCGTATAAGGAGAGGGAGCAATTCATGGCGAACGACCCAAATGCTTTAATCAGCTTGGATGGCGTGACGAAAGTATTCGTCACCGACGAAGTGGAGACGCATGCCCTCGCCGGCATTCACCTGCACCTCAAGAAAGGCGAATATCTTTCCATCGCCGGTCCTTCGGGCTGCGGAAAGTCGACGCTTCTGGCGATTCTCGGTCTGCTCGATTCGCCGAGCGACGGTTCCTACGTCCTTAATGGAAAAGAAGTCCAAGGTCTGAAGCTCTCTGAGCGTGCTCGCATCCGCAATCGCGAGATCGGATTCATTTTCCAGGCGTTCAACCTCATCGGCGACCTTACCGTTTACGAAAACGTGGAACTGCCGCTCACCTATCGCGGAATGCCGTCGTCCGAGCGCAAGAAACGCGTGCACGATGCCTTAGAGCGCGTCGGTATGTCGCACCGCATTAAGCACTACCCCTCGCAACTCTCGGGCGGTCAGCAACAGCGTGTCGCTGTGGCGCGCGCCTTGGGCGGCGATCCCTCCATTCTGCTCGCCGACGAGCCGACGGGAAACTTAGACTCCACCAACGGCGAAGCCGTCATGGAGTTGCTGCGCGAGTTGCATCGCGGCGGCGCAACCATTTGCATGGTAACCCACGATCCCCGGTATGCCCGCTATGCGGACCGTACCATCCGCCTCTTCGACGGCAGGATCGTGGAAGAGAGCGTAGGTGATCGCAATGTTGCGATGGAACATTGATTTTTTCGCGGTCCTGTTTATTGCCGTCGTGATGTTTGGCTTCTCGAAGATGCCGTCTTTGCGGCTTTCCCCGGATGCGATTGACTCCATCCAGATGCAAAACGCCGTCAGCGCCGATTCGGATTCGTGCGCGAACGAAGTTCTCGCCCGGATCGCTTATATCCTGAATCAGTAACGGCAATGTGGGGCAGGCGCTTCCGCCTGCCAACGGCTTTTTCCGGATTGGTGGGAGGTGTGTCCCGATGAACGCTCTAGTTCAAGATTTCCGATTCGCCCTGCGCACCCTCTGGAAGACGCCCGCCTTTACCGCGATCGCTTTCCTCGCGCTAGCACTCGGCATCGGCGCGAACTCGGCCATCTTCACAGTGGTGAATTCCGTCCTGCTGCACCCGCTTCCATTCCCGGATTCCTCGCGCATTTGCCACATCTACACACAACGGTTTGGGGACTTCACCGGCATCCCGGATGCCGCCTTCGTCGAACTGAAGAAACAGAGCACAACCTTTCAGAACATCGCTGCAATCAGCGGCGGCTCAACCAGTCTGACAGGGCTCGGAGAGCCAACCGCAGTGCATGGTGCGGCGGTGACGTGGGAATTTTGGGGCGCTTTGGGCGTAGGTCCCTCGCGTGGACGGACTTTTGGCGCATCGGATATCGATAATGTCGCGGTCATCGGCGATAAGCTGTGGCGCAGCCGGTTCAATGCCGATCCGTCCATTCTCGGCAAAGTGGTGAAGCTCGAAGGCGCGCCCCACACCATCATCGGCATCATGCCGGCTGGATTTGGGTTTCCCGCCGACGCCGAACTCTGGACGCCGCTGATCGTCAAGCTTCAGGAGAACCGGCAATACGCCTACAATGTCATCGGCCGCATGAAACCTGGATCCACCGTCGGGCAAGCGTTGGCCGAAACCAAGACCATCGCGCAGCGGCTGGACCCCAGGGCAAAAGACGCGGGCGCAAGTGCCGGCGTGGTGCCGCTGCACGAATTCGTGGTGGGTAAGATCCGCCCATCGCTGTACGTCTTGCTCGGCGCGGTCGGATTCATTTTGCTGATCGCTTGCGCGAATGTCGCGAATCTGTTGCTCGCGCGGGGTTCAGGCCGCCAGCAGGAAATCGCGGTCCGCGCCTCGCTTGGAGCCAGCCGCTTCCGTTTGATCCGGCAATTGCTCACCGAAAGCACACTGCTTGCGATTGCAGGCGGCGCGCTCGGACTGCTGCTCGCGCTGTGGGGCGTTCCACTTCTGGTCAAACTCGTTCCCGCCGGATTGATTCCGCGCCTCGCCGAAGTCGGCATCAACGGCCAGATTCTGGTTTTCACATTCGGTTTGTCGCTCGCCACCAGCTTGATCTTTGGACTCGCCCCCGCTCTGACTTTATCCAAAGCGCATTTGGCTGATTCGCTGAAGCAGGACAACCGGCGCATGTCCGGATCGCAAGGCTTGCGCAGCGTCCTGGTAACGTGCGAAATCGCCTTGTCGCTCGTGCTTTTAATTGGCGCAGGGCTGATGATCAAAAGCTTCGTCCGGTTAAGCTCGGTGGATCCGGGCTTCCATCCGGAAAGCGCTTTCGTCATCACCACCAATCTTCCCGAATCCGATCCGCGCGGCGCGAAGCAGCTGATCGAATATCACGATCAAGTGGTGGACAAACTCGCTGCACTCCCCGGTGTGACATCCGCCGGAGCCATCAACTGGTTGCCGATGGGAGATGCGTTCGTCCAAGGCGATTTCTATACGGAAGCCGGAGCGCGCCCGGCCGCTCATTTTACAGCCGCCAAACCGAGCGTCACGCCAGGCTATTTCCCCGCGATGGGAATCCGGCTGCTGAATGGGCGCTTGTTCGACAACCGCGACACGGAAAACTCAACCCCCGTGGCGATCGTCACGCAATCGTTGGCCCGGCGCGCCTGGGGCGACGCCAATCCGCTGGGCAAGCGCGTCACGCTCGAAGATCATCCGCAAGCCAAGGATTGGCTCACGGTGATCGGCGTGGTGGACGATGTTAAGCAGCACGATCTCGCGGAGAAAAAACCGCTGCCCACCGTATATCAGCCGATCCGCCAAGTCACGTTTTCGTTTTTCCTGAACCAGATGTCCTATGTAGTGCGTGCCAATGGAAACGACGCCGCTCTGCCGGGACTGATGCGTAGCCGGTTCCGCGAACTGGACCCGAACCAGCCTATTCAACTGATGTCCACCATGTCGGAAATGGTGAGCGCCACCACGGCCGAGCCGCGCTTTTATTCGCGCATGCTCGGATCTTTTTCGGCAATCGCCCTGCTGCTCGCGAGCCTCGGAATCTACGGCGTAATGGCGTATTCGGTAGCGCAACGCACGCGCGAAATCGGAATCCGCGTGGCGCTGGGCGCGCAGCGCGCCGATATTTTCCGATCAGTGATGCTGCGGAGCGCATTCCTGGTTTCGTCCGGCGTCGCGCTCGGCTTGGCCGGTGCATTCGGCATCACACGCGTTTTATCGAAGCTGCTTTTCGAAGTAAAACCCACCGACGCTGCAACATTCACCGCAGTTTCCGTTCTATTGATTCTAGTCGCGCTGGCCGCGACCTACATTCCAGCCCGCCGCGCAACGTCGGTGGACCCGATGGTCGCGCTCCGCTATGAATAGCCAAACGTGGCGCACGCACTCGTGCGTGCCGTGTTCGCACTCTTGCGAACACAAAGCTGCTTACGAGAAACGCGTTCACACGAGTGTGAACGCTGCACGCACGAGTGCGTGCGCTACGATGAGACATACACTATGAGTTCACCGATCCTCACGCTTCGGAATGTCGAGAAATACTTCGAGCACGGCCCGACCAAGACTTTCGTCCTCCGCCGCATCAACGCCGAAATCAAGGAAGGCGAGTTCGTCTCCATCATGGGACCCTCGGGCGCCGGCAAATCCACTCTCCTGCACCTGCTCGGAATGCACGACAGCTCCTGGACCGGCGAGTATTACCTGCTCGACCATGCGATCCACAAACTCAACAAGAAGGATCGCATGGAACTGTACAAGAAATACTTCGGCTTCGTCTTCCAGAGCTATCACCTGCTCGATTCACTCACCGTCTACGAAAACCTCGACATCCCGCTTTCGTATCGAAATATCAAGAAAGGTGAACGGGATAGCATCGTCTGCGACGTGCTCGACCGGTTCCAGATTGTCGGCAAGAAGGATCTCTATCCCAACCAACTCTCGGGCGGCCAACAGCAACTGGTAGCCATCGCGCGTGCCATCGTGGCGAATCCCAAAATCATCCTGGCGGACGAACCTACCGGCAACTTGCACTCCAACCAAGGCAAAGAGATCATGGAGCTCTTCAAGAAGTTGAATGAAGGCGGCACCACCATCGTCCAGGTCACCCACAACGAAAAGAACGCGGAATACGGCAACCGGATTATCAATATCGCGGATGGGTGGATAACCGACACTGGATCGTAAAAACGTTTCTCGTCCATCGGCGTTCGATCTGATCGAGAAGCGTCTTTTTGTTGCATTTCCGTTCCTCGCCGTCCCACAACCGAACAGATCCCGGCCCGTAACTTACTGACTATCCGTAAGTTGCGATGGCCCGGAACATGCACCGTCCTACCGATCATGGATAGCCTGGCGAAGGATGTCCGGTTCGCGATTCGTCTGCTTTGGAAAAGCCCCGGCTTTACCGTCGTCGCGCTGCTTGCACTCATTCTCGGAATTGGCGCGAATACCGCAATTTTCAGCGTGGTCAACGCTGTTCTGATCCGGCCATTGCCCTTCGCCGATCCAGGACGTTTAGTATCCATCCGCGAGTCCAGCCCGCGCGGCGAGAAGGATAACGTCGCCAGTCCGCAGAATGTCGGCGATTGGATCAAGCGCAACCGCTCCTTTGAGCGCGTCGCCGCCTACATTCCGTTCGATATCACCATGAGCATGACCGGCAGCGGCACACCCGAAGAAGTTCCGGGCATGTATGTGACGCTCGACTTTTTCTCGACTCTCGGCGTCCATCCTGCCATGGGCCGCGATTTCGTGCCGGAAGAAGAAAAGCCCACCGCTCCTGACGCCGCGCTCATCAGCGATGGATTCTGGCGCCGCCGTTTCGGAGCCGATCCGCACATCGCCGGCAAAGTACTCCGGCTGCGCGGCAATCCAACCACGGTGATTGGCGTGCTGCCCGCCGGGTTCCGTTTTCCTGGCGTGAAAGCCGACATTTGGGAGTTGGCTTCGCTGCATGCGGAACAGCCTCGCCGCGGCCGCTACATGGCGCCCATCGCTCGCCTGAAGCCGGGCGTGAGCGTCGAGCAAGCCCAGGCGGACATGAGCGCCGTCATGACGCAACTTGCGGTAGAATTTCCAGATTTCAACAAAGGCTGGGGCGCAACCGTAAAGCCACTGCGCGACGAGTTCACGGGCGATTTTCGCACGCCGCTGCTGGTGCTCTTGGCAGCCGTCGGATTCGTACTGCTGATCGCCTGCGCCAATGTCGCAAACTTGATGCTGATGCGATCCAGCGGGCGGCAGCGCGAAATTGCCATCCGGACATCGCTCGGAGCCACGCGAGCGCGCATCGTCCGCCAGTTACTAGTGGAGAGCCTGTTACTCGGCGCGGCCGGTGGAATTTGTGGTTTACTGCTAGCGGTCTGGATGAAGGATGTGCTGCTCGCGATGCTGCCCGAAAGTATCTCGATGGCGAATGTGAACAGCGTCGGCATCGACCAGAATGTTCTGGCGTTTACCGCGCTGCTTTCTCTTGGAACCGCCGCGCTGTTCGGATTGCTGCCGGCCCTGCGCGCTTCGCGCCCCGATTTGAGCGACACATTAAAGGAAGGCGGCCGCGCTATTTCCTCCAGCCTGCGCCGCAACCGCTTGCGCGCTGCACTGGTCGCTGGAGAAATGGCCGTTGCGTTGATGTTGCTCATCGGCGCGGGCCTGCTGATCCAAAGCTTCTTCCGGCTGGAACACGTATCTCCCGGATTCCAGCCCGAGCACATCCTCTCCATGCAGGTGGGATTGAGCGATCCACGCTACAAGGATTCGAAACTGGCCGCCGCGGCGTTTGATGAAATGCTCCGCCGCATCGCGCAAGCCCCCGGCGTCATCTCTACCGGTTCCATTCAATTTCCTCCGCTCGGCGGTGTCCTGCCCGGGACCGGATATTGGGTGGCCGGCCGACCCACACCGCGTCCCACCGACGCACCGTCCACCGGCGTCTCTGTCGTCACTCCCGGGTATTTCGCGACGATGGGAATTCCGCTCCGCAGCGGCCGGGTCTTCGATAGCCGTGATGGCTCGAATGCGCCACAAGTCGCAATTGTGAGCGAGTCACTCGCCCGCCTGCAGTTCCCCGATGGAAATGCGGTCGGCCAGGGCATCTATGTCCAGTGGGGACGCGAAACGCCGTACCAGATTATCGGAGTGGTGGGCGACGTCAAGCATGAAGCTTTGGAGAAAGATCCCAAGCCGACAGTGTATTTCCCGAACTCGCAGGAGACGCAAAATATCGCGACGCTGATGATCCGCACCGGCATCGATCCGATGACACTCGCGCCCGTCGCCGAACAAATTATCCATGCCTTCGATAAAGACCAGGCCATCGCGAAAATCCAACCGCTGGATATGTTCGTGTCGCAAGCCGTCTCGCGACCGCGCTTCCAATCCGTGCTGCTCGCAAGTTTCGCTGCGCTGGCCCTGCTGCTCGCCGCCATCGGAATCTTCGGTGTGATCTCCTATTCGGTCGCGCAGCGGACCCACGAAATCGGGATCCGCGTCGCGCTCGGCGCAAGCCGCGATCAGGTGATGCGCTTGGTGGTGGGACAAGGATTTGTGCTGGCGCTCGCAGGCACAGCCGCGGGATTGCTCGGCGCGCTGGCCTTAACTCGCTATCTCAGCAGTCTGTTATTCCAAGTCAGTCCCACGGACTGGCTCACGTTCACGATTGTTCCACTGATTCTGTGCGGTGTGGCTTTGGCCGCCAGCTATTTGCCGGCCCGCCGCGCCATGCGGGTGGATCCGATGCAGGCGTTGAGGTATGAGTAAAAACGTTTCTTGAGCTGGAAACGGGAAACGTTGTTTTAGGAAGGAGAACTCCGATGTTTTCGACAACGGTCGTCGTAGTAACGGTTTTGGCTGCCTGGTTCGGACCCGCAAGGGCGGACTCCAGCGCGACGAATCCTGGCTTCCACTGGAAAGGCAAGGTGCCCGCCGGGCAACAGGTGGAAATCCGCGGCATCAACGGCAGCATCCACGCCGAGCCTGCGCTCGGGAACGATGTCGAAGTGGTCGCTCACAAGACTGGCCAGCCGTACGACGATGTCGCCGCCATCGAAGTCCAAGTGGTGGAGCACGACGGCGGAGTCACCTTCTGCGCGGTTTATCCTTCGCTGAATGGCCGCCAGCCTGCGTGTCTTCCCGGCGCTGGTAGTCCTTTGAACTCGGCCGGCAACGATGTGAATATCGACTTCCTGGTCCGCCTTCCCAAAGGAGTTCGGTTCGTCGGCCGCACCGTGAATGGCCAAGTGGAAGCGAAATCGCTGCAAGCCGATACGGAAGCACACACCGTCAATGGCAACGTCCGTCTGAGCACCGCGGGCGCGGCCGTGGGCGAGACCGTGAACGGATCCATCATCGCATCGGTCGGAAAAATCAACAGCGATTCCAAATTTTCCACTGTGAACGGAGGCATCACGGTCGAAATGCCTCAGACCGCCGCCGCCGAAGTTCACGCCGGAACCAGGAACGGTCACATTCACACCGATTTCCCCTTGTCGATGCACGACGAATTCGCCAGCCGCCGCGCCGACGGTATCATCGGGCACGGCGGGCCTGACCTGACCATCGTCACAGTAAACGGAACGATCAACCTGCGGCGTCGCTTCTAGTTTTAGTTTTTCGGCAACCAGAAACGAGAAACGAGGACACCAGAAACGCGCATGTACGATCTCCGCTACGCGGTCCGGACGCTTCTAAGAAACCCAGGCTTCACGCTCATCGCCGTTCTCGCGCTGGCGCTCGGCATCGGCGCCAACACCGCCATTTTCAGCGTGATGAATGCCGTGCTGCTGCGCCCGCTTCCCTATCTTGCGCCCGATCGGTTGGTGCTGCTCTGGCAAAAGATGAGCGGCTCGGCCTCCTTCGCTAAGATGCCGTGCTCTACTCCCGATTACATCGATTATCGGGATCAAACACGCACGCTTGAAAACGTTGCGGCGTTCCTGGAGGAATCCTTTACCCTGGTTAACCCGTCGGGGACCGAACGCGTGGATGGAGCGCGTGTTTCGGCGAATCTGTTTCCTCTGCTGGGCGTTTCGCCATGGCGCGGACGCGTTTTCACGAAAGACGAAGACCGTGCGGGGAACGATCGAGTGGTGGTGCTGAGCTACGGCATGTGGAAGCGGCGTTTCGGCGGCGATCCAGCGATTTTGGGCCGTACGTTAGTGTTCGATCGCGAGCCTCGAAAAGTAATCGGCGTGATGCCGCAAACTTTCGATTTTCCCGGCGAAGGTTTGCGCCGCGGCCAGGCAGCCGAATTCTGGGTACCCACCGCGTTTTCGCGCGAGCAGTTGAGCGAAGATTCCCGCGGAGACAATTTCAACGTTTCCGCCATCGGCCGCCTCAAGGCGGGCGTCAGTCTGGAGCAAGCAAGCGCCGATGTCGATCGAATCGCCCGCCGCATTCATGAGACCTATCCCGCAGCCATTCAAAAGCTTTTCACGCTCGATGGATTCGTCACCGATCTGCGGCAGCACATCGTTGGCCATGTGAAAACGCTCTTGCTGGTGCTTTTGGGCGCGGTGGGGTTTGTCCTTCTCATCGGGTGTGCGAATGTGGCGAATCTGCTGCTGGCGAAAGCTTCCGGCCGCCGGCGGGAAGTGGCGATTCGCACGGCGTTGGGCGCCGGCCGGAGCCGCTTGATTCGCCAGCTTCTTACCGAAAGCCTGCTGCTGGGCCTCACGGGCGGTGCGTTCGGCTTGTTCATCGCGGTTTGGCTTACCCAGCTCTTGATACATTTCAGCCCAGGAAACGTGCCGCGCTTGGCGGAATCGCAAATGAACCTCGATGTGTTGACCTTTGCGTTTCTGCTCTCTGTCTTAACCGGCGCGCTTTTCGGATTGGCGCCGGCGCTGCAATTTTCGCGGGCCGATTTGAACTCCGATTTGAAAGAAGGCAGCCGCGGTGCCGCCGCTTTCCACCGTAGCCGTCTGCGAGGCGCTCTGGTTGTGGCGGAAGTGGCTCTTTCGCTGGTGCTGCTAGCGGGCGCTGGGTTGCTGTTGCGCAGCTTTGTGAAGCTGGCCGGCGTGCCCGTAGGTTTTGATCCGGATCGTGTCCTGACATTGTCGTTCGCCCTGCCCGACACCAACTACAAAACCAAAGCGCAGTTGCGAACGTTTTATACCGAGCTGATGGATCGTGCCCGCGCGCTGCCAGGCGTTAAGTCCGTGGCCGTCGGCACCGGTTTGCCGCTCATGGGCCACTGGAATATCGTCATCACCACCGAAGCCCAAGCCGCGGCCGGTATAAAGTCGCTTGATTCCGCCATGTTCCTGGGAGTGACGCCTGTTTATCATCAGGCGCTCGGTATCCCGCTTCTACAAGGAAGATTTTTCCAGGATAGCGACAGCTCGGATTCGCAGGCCGTGGCCATCGTGAACACCGCGCTCGCGCGGCGCTATTGGCCCAATCAGAATCCCTTGGGCAAGCGATTCAAATGGGGCCCAGCCGAAAATTCGCGCACCTGGATCACGGTGGTGGGCGTGGTCTCGGATGTAAAACAAGGCGACCTCGCCGCTGACACCCTTCCCGAGGTGTATCTGCCGATTCCGCAGATGCCGCAGGATCCCCCCATTCGTGGATACCAACTGGCCGTCCGCACTACCGGCTCTTCCGGCGTCGTCCCGCAACTGCGGCGCATCGCGCGCTCCCTCGATCCGGAAGCCCCGTTGTTCCAGGTGCGGCTCATGAGCGAAGTGATGTGGGAATCCATGGCGCCCCGGCGTTTTAATATGCTGTTGCTCACCGCGTTCGCTGGATTAGCCCTCCTGCTCGCCTCCATCGGGATCTACGGCGTCATGTCCTACTCCGTGTCGCAATACACGCACGAAATCGGCATTCGCATGGCGCTCGGCGCCAAAGCAGCCGACGTTTTGCGGTTGATTGTCAAGGAAGGCATGGGACTGGTAATCCTTGGACTCGTCATCGGAACTGCCGCGGCTTTAGCCCTGACACGCTTCCTATCCAGCCTGTTGTTCGACGTCAAGCCGTGGGATCCACTGACGCTCACTTCAGTTTCTTTGTTGCTCGCCACGGTAGCATTCGCCGCCAGCTACCTGCCGGCCCGCCGGGCGACGCGGGTAGACCCAATGATCGCGTTAAGATACGAGTGAGCCCCACGTTTCTCGTTTCTAGTTTCTCGTTCCAAACGGCTCCACCGCGCGAACGAGAAACGAGAAACGAGAGAACCAGAAACGAGTTTATGAAATCTTTCGCCGACTCAGCCCCGCGCATTCTGATTGCGGACGACCAGGCTGACGTACTTGAAGCTCTCCGCCTGCTGCTCAAAGGCGAAGGCTATCAAATTGAATCCGCCGCTTCTCCGGCGGCCATTATTTCCGCGCTCGAATCCCGCGACTTCGATGTCGTATTGATGGACCTGAATTATACTCGCGACACCACGTCCGGCCAGGAAGGGCTCGACCTACTCTCGCGCATTCAGGGCATCGACTCCATTCTGCCCGTCATCGTCATGACCGCTTGGGGTACGGTCGGGCTGGCTGTCGAAGCCATGCGCCGCGGCGCGCGCGATTTCATCCAAAAGCCTTGGGAAAACGAACGCCTGCTCAGCATCGTCAAGACACAGATCGATCTGAGCAACGCCATCCGTCGCGGCTTGCGCTTGGAAGCGGAAAATCGCTTGCTCCGCACCGAAGGCGCGCCCGCCCTGATCGCCGAATCGGCTTCCATGGAGCCGGTGCTGCAGATGATTTCGCGCGTCGGCCCGTCGGATGCCAACGTCCTGATCACCGGCGAGCCTGGCACCGGAAAAGAAGTGGTTGCCAAAACGCTCTACGCCATTTCGCCTCGCAGCTCCAAACCGATGGTCACGGTCAATGCCGGCGGCCTCGCCGAAGGAGTTTTCGAGAGCGAGCTGTTCGGCCACGTGAAAGGCGCCTTCACCGACGCCAAGGCCGATCGCGTGGGACGCTTTGAGCTGGCGGATGGCGGAACCCTGTTCCTGGACGAAATCGCCAACGTCCCGCAAAATCTGCAAGCCAAAATGCTGCGCGTTTTGGAAGTTGGTGAAATGGAGCGCGTCGGATCGTCGAAAACCAAGCGCGTGGATGTGCGCGTCATCTCGGCCACCAATGCGAATCTCGAGGAAGAAGTGCAAGCCGGCCGCTTCCGGCAGGATCTTCTGTTCCGTTTGAACACGATCGAAATTCACCTGCCTCCGCTGCGCGAACGGCGTGAAGATATACCGCTGCTGGCGGCGCATTTTCTTTCCATGCACTCGCAGCGCTACCGGAAACGCATCGGCGGCTTCGATCATGCGGCCATGCAGTTGTTGCTCGATAATACCTGGCAAGGCAACGTTCGCGAGCTGAATCATGTGGTGGAGCGCGCGGTGCTGATGGCGCTCGACAGCCAAATCAAGCCGGCCGACCTGGCCCTTCGCTCGTCGCGCGAGGGCAGCCCCAGGCTGGAAGACATGAGCATCGAGGAAGTGGAAGC
>Ga0070734_10003406_pt1 | contig 16707 bp, 15 predicted proteins | sample Coa_R1_8_FD_66444 | JGI IMG/M metagenome (GOLD analysis project Ga0070734, IMG submission 66444) | Surface soil microbial communities from Centralia Pennsylvania, which are recovering from an underground coalmine fire - Coalmine... | ecosystem: Environmental > Terrestrial > Soil > Unclassified ... | reverse complement strand
GCACCCGTGTACCAGCCCGTATCGACGGTGCTGTCGCCGAAGCCGACGAGCTGATTGAAATTCTGCGCCTGAGCTAATTGTGCCGAGCAGAACAATGCCGCAACGGCCAAGCAGGCTCGTTTCAAATACATCCCGCCCCCACCCGCTGATCGAGCCCCAGCGGTTACTTTCTTGATCAGGATATAACAGGTGAAGAAATTGAACTACGACAAACAAACCAAATCTCTCGAAAATACGCCCCTCCTCTAACTGCGGCCTCTGGGCTCAAGCCTGTCCACCGGTTGCTGGTCGCGGATTGAAGAGTTGCAACAATGCCAGGCCCATCCACAGCCAAGCTGCTACAGCCGGTTGACTTAGCCCAGGCGGGGTATTGGAATTAAGCCTTGTTGCTTTGGCTAGGCTTAGTCGCATGAACAAGTTTTTGGAACAGCGTGCCAGAGACGTTAGGCGGCTGGCGGACATGGCCGATCCGTTCACGAGGACCCGCCTCCTAAAGCTTGCCGAAAGGTATGATCACGAGATCGGGTTGCGGCCTAAACCCGAGCGGCAGACTCCGCTTCCCTCCATCACCATCGACGAGCTCCCGAGCTAGCGGCGGGTCCACGAGCTGCCGTCGCGCTGCAGCCGCGCTATTGCTTTACGGCCGCCGCCTCCTGCGAGAACGTCCAGGGCAGCATGAATTTGCCTCTAAAGGCTCAACTAGCCCGTCAAGCGTCGCCGCCATCCATTTGGGGATGGGATGGATGACCCGCCGCGAGATCGTGGAGGCAGCATCGGTTAGAACTCAATTAAGGCAGGCAGTATAGACTGGTCAGCTTATTGATAGAAAATTTTTGCCGGGACCACCACACCGACGTGGGGACCTCATGATTGCATCAAAATCGTATCTCCAGGAATTGGATGAGGCCGTGCAGCGTGGATCGACCGAGCGCCGCGAGAAGGCACTCTGGTACGCCACCGATATGCTCATACTCGGCAGCTACACTGACGAGGAGATTTGGACATTCGGTGAGGTTATCGGACGGCTGGTTGACGTCATTGAGGTCGCCGCGCGCGCGCGACTCGCTAAACGATTGGCGAACGCGGCCCATGCTCCGATGACTGTCGTCGAGAAACTTGCCTTCGATGATAGCATCGATGTTGCAGGCCCGATCCTTCGAGACAGTGAACGGCTCGATAGCAAGGCTTTGGTGCAAAACATCAGGACCAAAGGTCAATCACATCTTCTGGCGATCTCCAGGCGAAGGTCCATTCCTTCGGTTGTGACGGACGAGTTGGTGACGCGCGGCAATCGGGACGTTTTGATTTCGGTTGCCTCCAACAGCGGTGCCTGTTTCTCGGAATTCGGGTTCCTGCACATGATCAAGCGTTCTACCGGAGATTCGATCCTCACTGAAAGCCTCGGGCTTCGAAGAGATATCCCGAGACCGATGTTCCAGCAGCTTGTCGCGAAGGCCTCGGTCGATGTCAGGCAAAAGCTTCAGCAAGAGCGTCCCGACCTCGTCTCCGAAATCCACTCATCGGTGAGCGAGGTGGCAGGAGCACTACAGTCAAAATTTGGGCCGGCCACCGAAAAGTATTTTACGGCAAAGAGGGGCGTCACGGGCCGACATCGGCGTGAAGAGCTGAACGAGAGTGCTATCCTTGAATACGCGCGAGCTCACAAGATTGAAGAGGCGATGGTTGGGCTGTCCTTGTTGTGCTCGCTGCCTTTCAGTGCGGTTGAACACGCAATGGCCGATCCGGAAATGACGCTCATTCTGGCCAAAGCTCAACAATTCGAGTGGGAAACCGCAATGGCGCTGCTGTTTCTTGGCGCCAAGGAGCATCGCATCAAGACGAGTAGCCTCGATAGCATGAAGGAAGAATTTGCTCGCCTCAACCCGGAAACATGCCAGAAAGTGCTGAGCTTTTACCAGTCGAGAAGAGAGGCATCATCAGCCGAGTTGGACCGCCGTCGCTTACCCCAGCTTCATTCGACCTGAGCACCGCGGCGCCGGCGCCGTCGCCGATTTTCTCAACATCGGCGACAGCGGCCTCCACATACACCGTCGACTGATGGCAATGGAGGCGTTCTCATCGTTGATCCACCAGCAACTACCGCAAGCACGATTGTAGCGAGCGGAACCAATCAGATTCTGTCTGAAGTGAGTTCGAGCGATAACTTCGCGTTCGATTTTGCATCCTTCGGCCGAGCCGCCTTCAACGGCGGCCTTCGGCGCGCATGTCAAACCTGGGTCCCTCCCGTGGTTTGCGACCCTTGAGACACTGCAGGCCCAGAGGGTTCGACACGCGCCCGGCGGAGTGCCGCTCAAAATCTTGACGAAAAAGGCGGCGCGGCGATAGTCACCAGCTCAAGTCGACGCCGTAGCTATGCTCGTGATAACCGTAACGGTTGGCAGCCGGTTCGCATGCTGCGAGTCAGCTTGAGAAGGGCTTGGCTGCTTAGTCGCAGAACAAACCCCTTTTCGCGCTAACGATCGGAAGGATCCGCCACAGCTCAGCTCCGAACTTGATAGGCGGACGAAAGAGTCTGTCAGATCGTTAGCATATCCTTCGTTCGATGGCATCCAGTCTCAAGGCTGCAGGTCTCCGTCTGCCGCATGTGTGCTTCGACCGACCCTCATTCCGTCTCTGTCCAGCGCCGGCCATCAAAATCGCGATGCAGCACGTCGCTCTGCTTTGTAGCCACGCGAACTAGCTAGGCCGTGTACCCATAAACCCAGCGGCGTGATACGAAGGCAATGACCGCTTTGCCCCTGTAGCGGTCGGAGTTGTGCGGCAGCGCAAAATGTCGCGATGGGCCAATAGCGGTCCTTTCCGCGCGGTACAAAGCTAATTAGAGTATCGACGGAGCCGCCAGCGAGACATGCCGACGTTTTGCAAGTGAAGGCATCAACGTTCCTGCGGCCGGCGAGCAGGCTTCGAAATTGCTCTGATTCTGGCTCGCGTCACGCATCGGATTCATTCGGGCTGCATAGGCCCCTGAAGGAATGCCATGAGAGTTCCTCGTCGACGCTTCTTGCAGATGCTTGGCGCATCGGTCGCGTTGGGAGGCTCACAACAATCCGCAACGGCGCAAGCTTATCCGTCGCGGCCGGTCCATATCATCGTCGGCTTTGCGCCGGGTGGCTTCAGCGACATCACGGCTAGGCTTATCGCCCCATGGCTGTCGGAACGGCTCGGCCAGCAATTCGTGGTCGAGAACCAGCCAGGCGGTAGCAGCAATATCGCAACTGCGCACGTCGCACACGCAACGGCGGATGGCTACACGCTGCTCCAGGCTGGTGACCCGAATGCGTTCAACGCGACGCTTTACGACAAGCTCGACTTCAATTTCATCCGCGACTTCGTCCCGGTCGCGAGCATTGACCGCGCACCGTTCGTCATGGTGGTCAATCCCTCTTCCCCTGCCAAAACCGTCGCCGAGTTCATCGCGTACGCGAAAGCGAACGCTGGCAAGCTCAACATGGGGGCCTCCGGAGTCGGTGGTCCTACGCAGCTCTATGGGGAGTTATTCAAAGCGATGACCGGTACCGACATGGTCGCTGTGCAATATCGCGGCGTTGGCATGGCGTTGCCGGATCTAATCGGTGGACGGCTCGACGTGATTTTCGCGCCGGTGGCCACAGCGGTGGGCCAGGTCAGAGCCGGTAAGCTTCGGCCGCTCGGCGTAACATCTGGCATGCGCGTCACCGCGCTGCCAGACGTCCCGACGATTGGTGAGACCGTGTCAGGCTACGAAGCCAGTGGCTGGACCGGCCTTTGCGCGCCGGCGAGCACGCCGCCGGAGATCGTCGCGACTCTAAATCAGCATGTGAACTCCGCGCTTGCGGATACGGGATTCAAGGTCAAGCTCGCCGAATTGGGCCTCGAACCCTACGCGAGCACGCCCGCAGAGTTCGGTAAGTTCATTGCCGATAGCACCGAGAAATGGAGCAAAGTCATCCGCACTGCCGGGATCAAGGCAGAATAAAGCGATCGTTGCAGCGAGGCCGCGAGCCCGACAGCGGCTCGGTTGCTGACACAACCAGACGTCTGACCTGAGCCGCAAGCAGTCACGGAGTGGTTCGAGGGTCGTCCCGCTTCCAACGGGCATTCCCACGACTGCTTCGGGTCAAAACCGGAATTGACGATCGGCGTTGGTTATGTCCGGTCTAGCCCAGCAAGCGGACATCGGGTCTCGCTTGGGCCAGGAGCGGAAGTCCTGCTCTTCCTGGTTGTCAATCCCGCAAAGCATATCCGCGATTAGGGCTCGTATTGTCTAAACCGCCCGGCTTGCGGCTTGAAATTTGCGTGTTCGATACCATCCTCAGCTGGTCCAACAGCGTTTTGGCATCTTTCAAATCCGGTGTATCGAAACCTTCGACAAACCAGCTGTAAATCGGCTGCAGAAGGGAGTTGGCTTCTAAACATTTGCCTTCGTCGTGCCAATGCCTGGCGAGTGTGGTGGCGGCGCGCAACTCCCACCAACGCGCCTCTTGCTGCCGCGCAATTGCTAATGCCCGCTTCAGTTCAGCTTCCGCCTCACCTTTCTTATCCAAGCTCAACTGAATCTCTCCCCGGAGACGATACAACTCGGCTTCGAAAAACCGTTCGCTGGTTGCTTCGGCCAATGGAACCGCCTCGTCCAACAGTTCGAGGCCGACTTCGGGCTGACCGAGATTCGCATAGGCGGAGGCGATATGGCCCAGATAAAGAGTGCGACGGTTCCGTTCAGAGTTGGAGTCGGCTACCGCGGCAGCGTTTCGCATAAGGTCGATCCCTGCCTGGAGATCACCGGCCTGCGCTATCAGAGAGCCTCGAAAAAAACGTGCTCTTCGGTCAGTGCTTGCAAATTCATTCTCAACGCTGAGAGCGATTGCTTCATCGGCAAGGGCCAATGCTCGTCGTGGATCACCACCTATGGTGCCAAGAACAGCCATATTGGTGAACCCCAGGGCGGTCGTGTAAGCGCGCCCTATCGCTCGGGCCCGCGTCTCGGCTTTTTCGGCGGCAGCGGCAGATTGCTCCGGGTAGCCGAGGAACAAGAGTGTTGATGCAAGAAACGAGAGTGTATTGACCTGATCGTCGACGCCGAAACGACGGTACGTTGCAATGGCCTCTGGGTTATGCGCGCACAGTGCAAGTGCGCGCTCGAGATGGGCGCGCGCATCAACAAAAGCGCCAACGAAATGTAGGGTCTGCCCCATGAATCGGTTGGCGAGCGCTGATACCCCGGGGTGATCCTGATTTGCAGCTAAGGCCAGGCACTGCCGAGCAACTTCGAGCGCTGCCGAATGTTCCGCCCGCATGCTGTGAGCCAAGTAAGTACCCCAGAGGATTGTCATCTGCTCGGTCAAAGTGCCGGTATCGCCAAGCAGATTGCGCGCGTGCGAGAATACCCTAGACGTCTCGTGTGCAGCATCGCCTTCTGTAGCCGCGACCGCCGGTCCTAGGCCCAAGTAGAAGTCCAACTCCTTGCGAGCGCGTTCGGGGAACTGCGGTAATTCCCGAGTTAGTCCTATCCCTTGTCTGAGATGCTTGACGGCTTCAGCATTTGCTGAACGGCTTAGTGCATGGTTGCCGGCCTTGAGCCAGTAGTTGGTCGCGACATCAAGCATGCCGGCTTCAGTGAAATGGTGCGCCAGGATTTCCGGTTCGCTCGTCGCCAGCTCCGGAAATCTCTCCTCGAGCGTCCGTGCAATTTGACCGTGCAGTTGCTGTCGCCGTCTCTTGAGCAAACTCTCGTAGGCCGCGTCCCGCACCAGAGCGTGTTTGAATCTGTAAACAGCGTCGGGTAGCTCACCGTGGCGATACACCAGCTCCGCCTGCTCAAGTTCACCAAGTGCATACTTCAACGCGGTCTCATCGCGAGAGGCCACAGCACGAATCAGCGAATATGAAAAATCGCGGCCGATGACAGCACCGATCTGCGCGATCTCCTTGACCGAGTGTAGGCGATCGAGCCGCGCCATCAGAGAATCGTGAAGTGTCTCCGGGATGGCGAGAGGCGGAAGTGGCCTATCAAGCCTATAGCCGGTGGGCTGTTCCACCAGAATGCCGGCTTCGAGAACAGCCTTGGTGAGTTCCTCGACAAACAGCGGATTTCCATCGGTCTTCGCTATAACCTGTTCCATCACTTCTGTAGGCAACCCGCGGCCGTTCGCCACCTGCATAACTAGACGTGCGACGATCTCGCGGTTGAGACGGCCAAGCACCAACGTTTCGACATTAGCGAGACCAGCCCAAGGCGGCTCGAATTCTGGGCGGCAGGTGACCAGCACAAGGATTGGAAGTTGGCGCGCTCGCTCAACTATCAGATTGAGGAGCTCGAGCGAGGTGTCGTCCGCCCAGTGCGCATCTTCTACCATCAAAAGAATTGGTTGCTTGCGTGCGTGGCTCTCGAACTGATCAAGCAACGCAGCGAGCGTTCGGCGACGCTGTTGCGCGGGGCTGAGCGTTAGCTGAGGATACCGGTTATCAAACGGAATGGATAACAGTGCTGCAAAAAGGGGTGCTACGGCCTGAACCTGCGTTGTGTCTTGAGCAAGTAGCGCCTCCAGCTTCTCCAGACGTAGCTCGGGCGTATCGTCTGCTTTAAATCCCGCCGCGCGCTCCAATTGGTCAATGATCGGACGAAGAGGGCTAGTGGCATGGTACGGTGAACATTGGTAACGAAATTGCGTGTGCGATTGGCGGGCGATGCGCTCGCCAACAGCTGCTGCCAGACGCGATTTGCCGATTCCAGCTTCACCTGAAATCAAAATGATCTGCCCTTGGCCCTTCCAGGCCAAGTTTTGCCGTTCCAGCAGAAATTCCATCTCGACTTCACGACCGATAAGGTGAGTCAGGCTCCTCGGGCGTACTGCCTCGAAACGGCTCTCGGAAGCCGACAGCCCTTCGACCGTCCATGCCCTGACAGGTTCGTCAATGCCCTTAAGCTCGTGCTGGCCAAGGTCGCGCAGACGGAAAAGGTCGCCAAGCAGGCGGCGCGTGGACTCAGCGATAACAACTGTATTTGGTTGGCCTAATGCTTGCAGCCGAGCGGCGAGGTTCGGCGCTTCCCCGACCACAGCGTGCTCCCGCAGCTTGCCCTCGCCGCCCAGGTCGCCCACCACCACTATGCCCGTGGCGATCCCAACACGAACCGAGAGAGGTTCTCCAGCTCGCGTTTCGAGTCGGGCAATCGCGGCAATGATATCAAGCCCTGATCGGACCGTTCGCTCCGCATCGTCTTCGTGCGCGCGGGGATAGCCAAAGTAGGCCAATATTCCATCCCCTCGGAAATCGGCAAGAAAGCCGTCGTAGGACAGCGTAATACGGGCACAGGTGGCATGGTAGGCATCGATCACGGCCCCCATGTCCTCCGGATCAAGTCGGGCCGTCAGGGCGGTCGAACCGACCAGATCGCAGATCAACACGGTAAGGTGGCGCCGTTCAGCGCCTTGCGCGTCTTGCGAATGTTCCGCGATCCCTGTCTTTGTGACTATCTGCGGAGGCTCCGCCACAAGCGCGTTGATCACTCTCATGAGGCGTTTCCGATCACCTAGCGGGATGCCGATCTTTTCAAAATCCGCTTCCGTCAGATCGGCCAATACATCGCCGTCAATCGCGTTCGCGGCGAACACTGTCTCGTATTGTCCCAAGCCTAGTTTTTGCAGCCAGCTGCCGACGTTCATGGTAGGCGCCTACTTTGGGTTGGCTTCTAGTATATTCGAGCCAAATCGTTGCGACCATTCGACGAATGAGAAATGTTTGCTAGCGGCTTTGAGCGGCTCGCTTCGGAGACGGCAGCGCAGAATCTGGGTGCACGGTCCTTACCCGACTTCGGCTTTGAGTCAAAATCGCCCCTTCCATCGCTCGAATTGGACGCAAGTACGTCTTCAATCGTCTGAAAGCGGAAAGTGGGTCGGAAGGGCTCCCGGCTGAAAATGACCAGCCTCACGAGTTGAGGAGGTCAACATGACCGACATTCCGGAAAACTGCTCTCTCGTCTGAAATCCGGGGCAATGCTGCCTGCCGACGTTGGCTATGACGCTGACTGGATCAGGGGGCTTGCCATGAAGAAGGGCGCGTGGGCCGACATCCCGCCGAAAAGCAACCGCAGCGATCCGATCTGCTTCGGCCCCTATCTCTACCGTGCTCGCAACCAAGGTCGAGCGGTTCTTCAACAGGATCAAACAATGTCGTCGGGTGGCGACGCGCTACGACAGGCTGGCCGCCAACTACCTTGCCTTCGTCCAGCTCGCGTCAATCAGGCTGTGGCTGCGTCTTTATGCGTCCTAGCAATATTCCTCCAAACGAGCATCGTGACGATAGCAAGAAAGACTGGGGTCGTATTGGCACTAGCTCCGGCCTAAGCACGATCGAAGGATAATGCCGAGGAGACCTAGTGTGGGTGGGAATCGCTTGCTTCAATTCGGCGTTTAGTTATCTCGATCGCCTTATCGTAGTCGGCCAGAGCTGACACGTTGTCACGCTTGTCCGCGTAAGCCAAGCTGCGGCTGCGATAGGCATCAGGATTTTCCGGTTCAATCTCAAGCTGCTTTGTAAAGTCGGCGATGGCGCGATCATAATCGCCCTTGAACCTGTACGCGGCTCCGCGGCGGCCATAAGTGAAGGCATCCTTGGGATTGATGTCTAGCACAGAGGTGAAGTCCACAACGGCACGATCAAAGTCGCCCTTGCGTGCGTAAACCTCACCGCGGATACGATAAGCGGAAATGTATTTTGCATCAATCTCGAGTGCTTTGTTCTCGTCGGCAATGGCTCGGTCATCGTCGCTTTTGCGCGCGTACACCTCCCCACGCGCCGCGTAAGCTCGGGCGCTGTTAGGGCTTAGCTTGATCCAACGGCTGTATTCAGCGATAGCATGGTCATCTTCACCTTTGAGCACGAACGCCATTCCCCTGAGCCGATAGTCTTCACTGCTTTCAGGATCGATGTGCGCAACCTTGCCGAGATCGGCGAAGCCCATACCGTAATAGCCTTTTCTCGTGTAGCTGTCGGCGCGAATTATGTAAGCCGCAATCGATCGCGGATTAATCTCGATCGCCCTGCTCGTATCGGCGATCGCACCAGCAAAATCTCCTTTGCGTTCGCGGGCGAAGGCGCGATTGTTGTAGGCTCTGACGTTTTGTGGATCGATGGAGATCGCCCGGCTCGTCTCGGCGATCGCCTTGTCGTAATTGCCTGTATCCACGTAAAAAGTGCCACGTGTCATGTAAGCATCGGCGAATTCTGGACTGATCTCGGTTGCGTTGCTTTCATCCGCAAAGGCTCTCTCGTAGTCCCCCCTCCGCCAATATGCAGCTCCGCGACGAGAGTAAGCGGCCGCGCGATCGTCTGCGCCAAGCGCGTTCGTCTCGATGAGGCGTGTGCAGGCGGAAATAGTCGCCTCGTTGAGGTCCTCCGCTTTGCAAACCTTCCAGTCTTCGTCAGTCTGAGCCAATGCTGTGCAGCCCGCGGACACCACGATCAATGTGATCAACAAAGTCCTCATCACTCACTTCTCAAAGCGATCTGAACAGCTCGTCGTGGCAGGCTAATCCTGCCGCTAGCTTGCCCGACCGTGCGGCAAGCGGCGGCTCCGAGTGCGGCCCGGCTTCAATTGGAATAAGCAGCCGGTCAGGATGATGGAGATACTGCTGAGAGCCCTACGCTCCTTTTGGTAGCTCGCCTTTTGATCATTCGCCCACAAACTTAACTCTCCCCCGGCGGATTTTTGAGCCCCCAAGGCCCCTTCCGATGTCCGCTCCGACCCGCCGTGCGCTCGAAGGAGGCTGGGGTGGTGCTCATCGACCAGAACGGTGGAGGTTCTGGTGTGAGATGACGAGTTCGGATCGAATGACGGCGGCGGGTTGGAGAGCCACAATGCGCGACGTGCGACGCGCACCTTGAAGCGGCGGGCGTTGAGTTCATCGATGCGAACGTGCGTCTTCGAAAACCACCAAGGCAGAGGCCGTGAGAACCGGCGACGTTTTTGCGCGCGGAACGTCCTAGGCCTTTGAACTCCTTCAGATCACTCCCCGCGCGCAGCCAACCTCGAAGATCTGCGGGTCTCGATTACGGAAATAATTTTTTACCCATGTCTCGTTTAATAGCCATTCGGCCGTGCGAGATTCGAAACATCCGCTTCGTTCCTCGCCACGGCTCCAGTCCCGCGCGGCGATCACGCAAGGCCCTTGTCGGCCCGATCGCCACTACAGCCGCCGCATCTGCAGTCTGCGCGGGGCCATTTGCTCACATCCCTTCCTGGGACCCTGACCAGTCGGGCTCCGCTCTGCTGGTCAAGACTTCCTTGGAAAGTGGGCACATCAACGCGGCGCGATTTCAATTGCGCCTCAATCCCCTGTTTTGGAGATCGGTACAATGGAAAACAGAGCGCAAGCGAAGATCGAAGACCTGGCTCCGGCATTGGAGCGCAAGCAAGATGCATCTGTGGCAAAGGCGAACGTTCCCGACAAGTGCTACATCAAACTGCTCGAGACGACGCTGCTTTTGGACGATGAAGATGAAAAGCTCTATGCGCAGCTGCACGACGCCGTCTTCGACGACGTGAAGCCGCAATCATTTCTCGAAAAAATCGCCGTCAAGGACCTCGTTGACAAGCTCTTTGAAGAACGGCGCTGCAGGGCGGCGATCGTCGGTCTGATCGAAGGTGCCCGGCACAGGGTGGACAGATACAGCAGCCATGAGGACGACCGGGAGTTCCTGGCCATTCGGGAATACATGCCGCACTTAACGAAGCTTCGGCGCATGGTGGACAACAGCGAAGCCGGTCGCCGCTCGATCATGAAGGAGTTTCGCCGCAAGGTGGAGACGTCCACGAAGACAAAGAAGTCCAACTAGAGCTCGGACAGCACGATGGCCACGGCAAAGCAAATCGCGGCAAACCGCCGAAACGCTCAGCGCTCGACTGGCCCGCGCACCACGGCTGGAAGATCAATGTCCAGCCGCAACGCGCTCCACCACGGCCTGTCGCTGCCTCAGGAAAAGGAAAAGGACGCAGCAACCAGGGCCGCGATCAACGAGCTTTCGCAATTGATTGCATCTGATTATCGAAACAATCAGAGATTTGTCGACACAGAGGACGCGGCCGCAGCGCTGCTCGACTTGATCCGGATCCGGGAGGTGCGCCACCAGATGCTCGCAACGATGGACCTCGCGACCGCCACGCCAAAACAGTTGCAGCGGCTGCTCGCAATCGACCGCTATGAGAGTCGCGCACGAACGCGGCGCCGGCGCGCCTCCGTCAGGCTGGAGCAAGACGGATGACACGGTTTTTGCAAAACGAACCCAATTTCGCGTCTCACGATTGGAGAGTGAGAACCGCAATCACAGCTCAGCTCCGAACTTGGCGCACGAAAGAGTCTGTCCACCGACGAGGCTGCTCGAAGCGATGCAACCTACCAGTAGTAGAAAATACGCGATCGGAACTGGTGCGACAATTGGGCAACGCTCGCGGTTTATCTTCGAAAATCCTGTGATTCAGGGACAAAATTGAATTGAGGTCTTTTGGAGAAGGACGCTAATTTTTCCGGATTAATCGAATGACTTGATGTGGGGATAATTATGCGTGGATCAGTTGCCGCACTAATTGGACTTTTGAGCACATTGGCTTTTGCAGCGCCGAGCCAAGCTTCGGTGGTCGACCTAACTTTCGATCTCAACTTGAATGGATCGAGTTCGGCCACCTGTCCAGTTGGCGGGTGCGGGACAGTGACCATCACTGGCGACACGACCAGCAGTCTGACCTACACGATCACCCTAGGCACGGGCGCATCCTTCCATACCAACTTCACCGGCAACAGCGGGACGGGCCCTTTCTTATATTTCGACCTGACCGATGCGAACGCAATCACCTTTTCCGGCCTGAGCCCAGGTGGTGCGGTTGGCACAAAAACCTATTCCTACAACACGCCAGTGCAGGGATCATTCACTCCGAATTCCGGCAATTTTCCAGGTCCCTATAATTTCGAAGCAACCTGCAACACTAATGTCTCAGGAAAAATCTGCGGTAGCACATTCACCTTCACCGCGAACGGCGCAACTACGACAGACCCGTTTACGATTGGCTCGCCCGCGGGCCACGGGACCTTCGCCGCTGACGATATCACTATCGTGGCTGATCTCTCCACCAACAGCACCGGCCTTTTCGGCACAACGGAAGAACTGACCGGCACACCACCACCAGCCGTTCCCGAACCGTCGACCTGGGCGATGATGATCATTGGCTTCCTCGGGCTTGGCTGGCTCTCCTATCGACGACGTACGAGCGGCGCGGCACGTCTCGCCTGACCAGTAGTCCCGTCAGGCGACAGGAGACCGCCTTCGGGCGGTCTTTTTGTATGCTTGCGCCAGGCGCAGACGTACGGCTTGAGTTCAATTAGGACAGGACACCGGTCGACGGAATGGGCTATCCTTGCCAAGGATGGTCGCGCGATGTGAGATGATCGACTACGTATGACCCGCGGCAGCCCCAAACTTCGGGAAGGCACCTCGGCGGTCCTTATCAGCACGGACGGTCGGCTGCTCCTTCAACTGCGTGACGATGTCCCGCATATTTCTGATCCGGGGAAGTTAGACTTTTTTGGCGGCTGCCGGGAAGGCAGCGAGAGCTTCCTGGAATGCGTCGTGCGTGAAGTTCACGAAGAGATCAGCCTCTATCTTGCCCCTGAGCAATTTGAATTTGTCGGACGCAATGTTGGGCCGGATCATTGGGTGCCGGGTGGCATTCTTCACAATGAAATTTTTGTCGCTCGCAATATTCCGATCGAGCAGCTGACGATCACGGAAGGTAGCCTGAAGATTGTTGGCTTCGATGAACTCGAGCACATTCAAGGTTTGCTAGCGCCTTGCGCAAAACTCGCGCTCGAAGTGTTTCTGAAGCATGAAGACGCGCTTCGCTAGCAAGCCAAACGAAGACAACGGGCCCTTCCGCGATGCGCCGCGAAACCCAAGGCCATGAAGCCAACCAACAGCAGCGCCCAAGTCGAAGGTTCGGGTACTGGCGCGACATTCTCGCTGACCACGGTATCGAATGCTTGCGCGCCGTTGTCCAAATTACCGAAAAGAATAACCAAGGCGCCGCCTGAAAAGATATTGTAGTCGGAGTTGGCATTATCTTGAAAGGCGACACCTTGTATGTCGAAGTATCCAGCGTCCGTTTTGGGGAAGTAGAGAATATTGTCGAAGATATTTGGTTGCGGGGGAAGCAGGCTGGCAAGGGTAGAGCTATAGACGACTGCCGATGTACTGTTGTCGCGGATCGTCGATGTGCCTGTGATACCGACTATGTCATAACCAGTCGCAGAAATCGGCGCGCTGGGATCAGGTATGCTCGAGGTGGTCAGCTGACCGCTCAAATTTAAAGTTTGGGTGCCATCCGTAAATTGGAATTGATAGTTGAAAACGCATTCCGAACCGCAGGTAAGCGCGTTCGCGACGCCGGGTGCGCCCCCCATTAAGAGGACGACGAAAACACAAAACACATAGCGTTTCATGGCGCCCACCCCCCGCGCATCAGCCCAGCATCATCAAACAACCTGATTCGTCCTGATCCCGTCAAGCATCAGCGGAGCCTGAACCCGGGGTACTAGCGATCCAGCTCTGACGCTTTCCACCGAATAGGCCGGCCTATCGGCGTTCAGCGGCGCTCTGTAATCTAGCTTGGCATACCCTGGTCTCGCACAGCACGGCGGCGCCCGCCGCCTCGTTAAACTCCGCGATACCGGCCTCCGCCTGGTACGTGGCGGCAAGCACGCCACGCATTAGCCTTATCGCTCCCTTCGCTAGGCCCGCATTAAGCCCTAAGCGTGCCCCAAACGCGTGGTCAAGCAAAGCCCGGCAAAAGGTCATTTTGAGTAGTGTTTGCGCGATGCGTTTGTCTGCCTCCCAGACCAGGTTTCTCTGCACGTTGTGCGGTATTTTTGTCGTAGGCCTGGGCGTCGAAGCCCGCGCTCAGACGACAGGCACCCTAGCCCCAGCGCCAGCCGACATTTCGGCAAAGGACCAGCCATCTTCGTCAAAAGAAGAGCCTCCGCCCGGCGGCTGCATGCCGATCGGTATCACCGTTTCCGGCGAAGTTGTTTTTCCTTTTCAGTGCAAGGATTTCATCGACAGCCATAAAGCTACGAAACAAAGCTCCATTGCCCCTCAAGACAATCCCGATTCAGTGCCGCGGAATGCTGCGGCAACGCAAACGGAGAGCGTAGCCGCGACACCGGCGAAAGCGCCGGAAACTGTAGTCGCGCCCCCAACAACCCAGCAGGCGCCCGATGCCGCGGCCACGACGCCAGCTACCGAAGCTCCCGAGACCGTCGTCACGACGGCAGCAAGCAAACCCTCAGAAGCCGTGGCTACGACGCCGATAGCCAGAACTCCTGATACCGCGGCTACGACGCGGGGAGCCAAAGCTCCCGAGGTCATAGTTGCGACGCCAGAAGTGAAAGCGCCCGAAACCCTACCGCCTCAAAAACCCGCTACGCCACTCGCCTTCAAAACGGCCGTATCGAAGACTGCCGGAGATCCATCCACCTTTTCCAAAGGCACACCGGTCTGTGCGCACTTTCGGACCTATGACGCGGCATCCCACACCTACGTAGCCTATGGCGGGCAGCGGCGTTCGTGTCCATAAACCGAGAGCGCCTCCCGCGACACGTCTAACGCACGCCGCATAGACTCAAGACGCGCGAGCGATCAGGTGTGGCGCACTGGCGACCTGGACCCTTCGCCTTCCCACTTGCTACAACGGTAGAGCGGACGACGACGGTCGTCCTCCTGTCAGGCCGTTTCGCCGGAACCGTCGAAGACATAGTCCGTTGAAAAATGGATGAGCGGTACGTCGTGCCGCGCGGCCCAGCGCACCAGCTCTACCGGCGGCTCGGCGTTGATGCGGAAGGCGAGTGCTGGTTCCTCTTCCGCAAGATCGACGGCCGTACAGGCCGCAGAGTTGATAATCAAATCGACTTCAAAGGCGATCAAGCACGACGCCAAGCGTAGTGGATCCGAAAGATCGAACTCGGTGCGGTTTGGCGCTAGCGCATCTTGAGAGCGACGCAACAACGGCAATAGCGCGCCTACCTCACCTGTCCGCTCGTGCCTGTAAGCAGAAGCGCATCAGATCTGCCCGTAGACTGGGAGATTCTTCACATCGGCTAACCGCGGTGCGGCGGCATCGCGCGCCGAAAGAGAGGGGTTGGTGACGCCCCAATCGATGCCGATCGCCGGATCGTTCCAGCACACGACGAGCTCGTCTTTCGGGCTGTAGAGGTCGTCACACTTGTAGAAAAAGTCAGCTGTCTCCGACAAAACAACGAACCCGTGCGCAAAGCCGCGCGGAACCCACAATTGCCGGCGGTTTTCCTCGCTCAATTCCACCGCGACGTGATGCCCGAAGCTTGGGCTCCCGATACGCACATCCACCGCTACATCGAGAATGCGACCGCGCATGACGCTGACCAGCTTTCCCTGTGGTGACGGGTTCTGCAAATGCAGCCCACGAAGCACGCCGCGACTGGAACGGGACATATTATCCTGGACGAAGGGCCGGCCGATGCCGTGCTCGGAGTAGCGGGGAAACCGGTACATCTCTAGGAAAAAACCGCGCTGATCGCCGAAGAGCTTGGGTTCTATGATGCGAACTTCGGGGATATCTGTTGTGATGACATTCATCTGATGAGGCTGAGGCTCTATGTTCGAAAGTTTCAGTTCATTTTATAACAAGCTTGTGCCATGCACGCTACCTGATCGATTTGGTTAGACATTTTTGCGAGGGCTGATGAAAGGCATCATACTTGCCGGCGGAACTGGCTCGCGCCTTTATCCAGTAACGGCGGTTGTTTCCAAGCAGCTGCTTCCAGTCTTCGACAAGCCGATGATTTATTATCCACTCTCCACATTGATGCTGAGCGGCATCCGCGAGATCCTGATTATTTCCACACCTCAAGACAAACCCCTTTTCGAGCGTCTACTCGGCGACGGATCTGACATTGGTCTGCGGTTTTCCTATGCGACGCAGGCCACTCCGCGGGGATTGGCCGACGCCTTCATCGTTGGCCGCCAATTCGTAGGTCAGGACGCAGTCGCGTTGGTGCTCGGCGACAACATCTTTTATGGGCATGGCTTGCCGGAAATGATGGCGAAGGCGGTCTCGCGCAAGGAGGGCGCCACGGTGTTCGGCTATATTGTCGATAGGCCGGAGCAGTATGGCGTAGTGGAATTGGCGCCTTCGGGGCGCGCGCTATCAATCGAGGAAAAACCCAAGCAGCCGAAATCGAACATTGCTGTGACGGGTCTCTACTTTTACGACAATGACGTGCTTGATATCGCGGCTAACATCAAGCCTTCCGCACGCGGCGAGCTTGAGATCACCGATGTCAACAACGCCTACCTGCGACGCGGTGAGCTCTATGTCGAGGTGCTTGGCCGCGGATTTGCCTGGCTCGACACTGGCACGCATTCTTCGTTGGTGGAGGCCAGCCATTTCGTGCAAATCTTGGAACAGCGCCAGGGGCTGCGGATCGCCTGCCCAGAGGAGATTGCGTTGCGCCAGGCGTATATTTCACTCCAGCAATTCGAGAGATTGGCGGAAAAAAACGGCAAAAGCAGCTACGGGGAATATTTGAAGTCGATCGCTCGTTCATTTGCCGGTTGATGCGAAGCCGCGAAGCAGAAAGGCACCATGCGTTCTAAGGATGGCACGATCTTCGTTACCGGCGGGGC
>Ga0070734_10003405_pt1 | contig 16719 bp, 16 predicted proteins | sample Coa_R1_8_FD_66444 | JGI IMG/M metagenome (GOLD analysis project Ga0070734, IMG submission 66444) | Surface soil microbial communities from Centralia Pennsylvania, which are recovering from an underground coalmine fire - Coalmine... | ecosystem: Environmental > Terrestrial > Soil > Unclassified ... | reverse complement strand
GCCAGCTTTTCGGTGCGAGCGTGCAGCCGACTCCTGCACTCACAAGAGCGGCGGCAGTTGCCTCCTGCCTCGTTTTCGCTACCACACGGAAGCGGACGCCCGCTGCCTCGAGCAGTCGTCTCCCCGTGCCCAGCCTTTCGCAGCATTGGCGCAACACAAAGGGTTGCTGGTTGAGCTCAGAGAGCGAAACGGTTCTCCGACCCGCAAACTCGTGGATGGGGCCAACGAACAGCACATAGGGCTCGTGAAATAGGACTCTATGCGACAGTGCTGCTCGGATCGGCAAAGCGGTGAGTGCTACGCTGACTGTGCCGTTGCTCACCTGCTTTTCAAGGTCGTCCGACAGCGCCTCTACGATCTCGAGGGGGCCAGCCCATGTGCTTACCAGCCTCGGTATCCACACATCGGCTAGACTCTGTAGCAAACCGATTTTCAGCCCGGCGGAGACGGTCCCGCTCAGGTCCTGCTTGGCGTTGGATAAGGCACGGACTGCCTGGCGAACCTTCTCCTCAAGTAGCTTTGCTCCATGCAGTGGTCTGATCCCCCTGCCGTCACGCGCAAACAGTCGAACTCCGAATTCCTGCTCAAGGCGCTTGAGGGCGACTGAAAGTGTCGGCTGCGTCACTCCCATCGCGTCAGCCGCGCGAGAAACCGAGCCCGTCTCCATGACGGTCAAAAAGTAACGAAGGTGCTGGACGTTCATTGAGAACCTCTATGGGAGCGTAAATTATATCAATTATACCTAAGTAATCCGAACGATTAAAGTGGGAAGTGACACCGGAAGGAATCCCACAATGGAGATCTGGATATGATTAAAGCCAGTAGATCGGGGGCCGTCGGCATCGTGACGCTGAACCGACCGGAGGCTCGGAATGCCCTTTCTCGCGCCCTCATCGCGGCCATGTCGTCTGAACTGGACGCGCTACAGTCCGATGCCGGGGTCAAGGCCATTGTGCTCACGGGCAATCCGGTGTTTTGCGCCGGAGCCGACGTGGCGGAGATGAAGAGCATCTCCTTGCTTGAAGCACTGGCTGAAGATTTCTCGGGATGCTGCGAACGTCTGGTGAAGTGCTCGAAGCCCCTTATTGCTGCCGTCGAAGGTTATGCAATCGGCGCCGGGTGCGAGATGATCGAGATGTGCGATATTGTTGTCGCCGGCGAGAGTGCGCGCTTTGGGCACCCGGAGATCACGCTCGGCACCCTCTCCGGAGCAGGCGGAACGCAAAGGCTAGCGCGGGCCGTCGGACGCGCCAAGGCGATGGACCTGATCCTGACCGGTCGTCTTATCAACGCATCTGAAGCAGAAAGGATCGGGCTCATCAGTCGAGTCGCTGCTAGCGGGGCTGCTCTCGATACTGCGATGGAGATCGCCGAACTGCTTGCAAGCCATGCGCCGCACGCCGTGCGCTTTGCCAAGGAAGGCGTCGATTGTGCGGTTTCCCTGGGGCTCGAGGACGGACTGCGGCTGGAGCGCCGTCTATTCCATCTGAGCTTTGCGACTGGTGAATTTCAAGCGGGCATGGAGCGGTTTTTGGCTAAGCGTGCTGGTTCATCAAGATAGAGGACGAGGAGATCGCGCGACGCGTTGTGACCGGCGTGCCCTGAGGTCCCGTGCGGTCTCTTTGACGGCGTTCTCACGGATCACGCTGTCACTCTTTGCTTCCGGCGGCTGACCGAAGATACCTGCTCCGCGAGCGTCGGAGAGGGAAGGAAGGCCTGGATCAAGTTTTCCGTTCCGGTGCGACGAAGTGCCCGAAGGTGTCGCTGCCTGTCGGGCGGAATATTGAATGCTGTGCATTCAATATTCAATTGAGTCTGCACTCAAATTGGCGTAATGGCCATCTCTATGGGTAGATTTGCCATCTTCGATATACGGATTTGGGGCTTTCCAGGCGTCCTCGCCTCCGCGTTGATGACGCCGATCGATATTTTGGTTGCCGCGAATCTCCTAAACGCGCGTCGTCGCCGTGGTAGTCAGCCGCTCTTTGGCTGGTCCATTGAGTCGCCGAATGGGCAGCCAATTCGCACCGCATCGGGGCACATAATGCCTGTCGATGGTCGGATATCGGCGCGAAGAACCGCTTCCGCTGTGTACGTTGCAAGTCCTTTCTCGGAGGAGGGGACCCGTTTTGCGAGAAGCCGCTCCGCCGACACCGAAATATTGATTCGTTCACTGCAGCGGGCGCATGCCAATGGTTCGATTATCGCCACGCATTGCACCGGCACATTTATCCTCGCCGAGGCGGGATTGTTGCGGCATCGCGTAGCGACTACTCACTGGGCCAAGGCGAAGGAGTTGGCAGCTCTCTACCCCGACGTTCGTGTTAACATCCGAGAAGTGGTGACTGAGGACGGCAGTGTAATCTGCGGCGGTGCTGTGACCGCCTTTTCGAACGTGATTCTCGCAATTGTCGGACGCCTGGCTGGTGATGAGCTGGCGTGCGACACCGCTCGATATCTTCTGATCGACCGGAACAGAGGAGCGCAGACAGCATACGCGAGAGAAGGCCTTCTTGCTGTTCAGCAACCGAGCGATGCGTTCGTAATACAAGCAAAAAATTGGATCGGCGCAAACTACTGGCGTCCATTTCGACTTGCCGATGTTGCGGACGCGTTAGGTGTAAGCGAACGAACCTTCAATCGGCGATTCAAGGAGGTGGCTGGGGTCACCCCAATCAAGTTCATCCAGGCCGTTCGGATAGAGAGCGCGAAACGATTGCTTGAGGAAGGAGGGGGATCAGCGCAGGAAATCAGTCAAAGAGTGGGCTACGAGGACTTAGCGACGTTTCGAGAGCTTTTTAAGCGCGAGACCGGTATGACCTTGAAGGTATATCAGATGAAATTTACCCGAGCTGGCGGTGGTGCCGGCCTCCAGCGGCTTAACCGCCATCGTACTCAACCTTAGCGGACGTGCTCGGTTGCACAAATGGCGAACCCGCCGCTGATGCGAGCGCCTTGTTTGGCGTGCTGCTGTTTCGCTCAATCCTCTTTTTGCCGACCGGGCACAGCAATCTCGGCGCACAAGCATTGAGCGGCATTTTTGGCGCTCCGCTCAGTGTGCGGTTGCAATCCAACTTAGAGGAAACCTCTGGCCACTCTTGAATTCCTATAGTTGGCGAGATCACCGGCATAAGAGGCAGATTTGCCACTGCTGGATCCCGGCTCCATGTGCTCGCGAACGATAAAGACGTTCGCAAATCTTATCTCGGCTATTGAGGAGATCGGCGCGATCTACGCCTGCATGGCGCTCGCGGTCGTGATGATCTACCAGGCCATCGGTAACACCTTTCCTGTAATTCTCTGATGCACCAGCTATGAGTTGCGGGCTGGATTCGAGATTGACCATCGAGAGAGTTTCCAGACTTTGCCAATAGAGCCGGCGGATCAACGAAAGCGCAATCGCTTTTCGCGGTGCGTACGTTCGAAGCGCGTAGCCATGACTGATGAAAGGACCCGCGAGAGTAGGCGGGTCACGTCTTTGTCTGAATATACGCAAAAAATGGCTAAACTGCCTCTCATTTTAACTCTGCTGCGCAGGCTAGGACTGTCGCTCAGTACGTTTTGCATCGGATCGTCCGGATCCGTGATTTGCGTGAGAGGGCACGCTTCATTAGCCGGTAAAGTCGTTCGCAAGCCTGCGGGGCCGCCCGCAAGGCGATTACCGAATTACTGGCCGTCGCGTTTGAGGAAATTTATGATGACTTCGACAGCGGAAAACATCGGAGGCGCTGGCTTTCGTCGAACAGCATTCCCCAAACCGCACACGCTTTGTAAGCGTCGCAGCGACGGTACAATTATTCTGCGTTCGGGCCGGCCATTGGTAGATCCGCCCCAGACTAGCTTTGCAGATTGCGTTTCAGGGTGGGCTGAAAAACGCGGCGATCTGCCGGCGTTCCTCGAACGAGATGGCCGTGGCGGATGGCGCGCCCTCAGTTGGAACGGATTATGGCTCCAACTGCGAGCGGTTGGCGCCGCGCTACTGGAGTTGAAGCTGAACCAAGATCGTCCACTTGTGCTTCTCTCGGGCAATTCGATCGAGCAGGCGGTACTGGTTCTTGCTGCCGAGTACATTGGGGTGCCGACGGTGCTCATTTCTCCCGCCTATTCGGCGCGGGGAGCTCCTCATACGAAGCTGCGAGGAATTCGCGAACTTGTCCAGCCTGGAGCTATCTTCGTGCAGGATTTCGCGCAATTCGAAGGAGCTATCGGTGCGTTAGGCCATGCGGAAAACACTGTTATAGCTGTGAACGGGGTGAAACCTGGTCAAATCTCGTGGCAGGAAGCCATCGATACTCCGCTGACTTTGGAGTGCATCAGCGCACTGGAACGGGCGCATTCTGAAATAGCTCCTCAACAGATTGCCCGCATTATGTTCACGTCCGGGTCGACCGGAGTTCCGAAGGGTGTGCCGATCTCGTACGATCACATTCGGGCAAATGTGGCCTATCATTCTGATGCGTTAGCATCCCTGATGGATCGGCAGCCAATTTTCCTCGACTGGCTGCCTTGGCACCATGCCTATGGAGGAATCGTCACCTTTGGCATGGCGATTGTCGTAGGCGGAGCTTTTCATATCGACGATGGCCGGCCCTTGCCGGGACAGTTCGAGCGCACGGTGCGCAACTTGCGCGAAGTGTGCCCAACGATATTCACCAACGTGCCGTCAGCCTGGGCGTTGTTGGCCGATGAACTGGAGCGTGATCCTATCCTGGCCAAGAATCTCTTTTCGAACCTGATCAACTTCTCCTATGGCGGAGCGAGCCTTTCGCGGGACGTGTGGTGTCGCATTCAGCGCGTGGCCGAGCGCACGGTGGGCGAACGGATCGCGTTCTGCTCAGGCCTATCGACAACCGAAACCGCGGGCGGAGGAACGTACTGTGGTTGGGGTACCGACGACATCGGCAATATCGGTGTTCCAAAGTCTGGAGTGGAGATCAAGCTTGTCCCGCTAGATAGTGAAGACGGCCGCTATGAGATGCGTCTCCGCGGCAGGCACACCTTTGCCGGCTATCTCAATCGTCCTGAACTGACCGAAGCTGCATTCGATGAAGAGGGCTTCTTCAAGCTGGGTGATGCAGTCCGCTTCGCCGATCCGCAAGACCCGACGCGCGGCTTGCACTTCGCGGGACGCGTGGTGGAAGACTTCAAGCTGGCAAATGGAACCTGGGTCAGGACCGGTTCAATCCGTCTTGGGCTGCTTGAGAAATGCTCGCCTCTGCTGATTGATGCTGTCGTTTGCGGTCACGATCGCGATTTCGTCGCCGCCCTTGCCTGGCCAAACCTGGCCACTTGTAGACGATTGGATCCGATGCTGTCAGATGTAGACGCGAATGCATTGGCAAGACATCCCATCGTCCTGTCAGCCTTGCGTAAGAAATTAAGCTCACAAGCTGCGGCCGCGAGCGTCCGAATAGAGCGCTTGATTCTCTTAAGTGAGCCACCTTCTCCCGATGCAAATGAGATCGCTGACAAGGGATATATCAATCAGGCCGCTGTGCGACAGCACCGTGCCCCCTTCGTCGAGGAACTCTACCAGGAAAATCCTCCGCCTTACGTTGTTTCGGCCGGCAATCCTTCGAAGCCTCGCCCGTCAGTGTTCTGATCCAACGGCGGCCACTTCTTTGCTCTGAGAGATGTTCATGACCGAGAGCCATCAAAGAATTCTGTTAGATCGACGTGGTTCGATCCTGATTATTACGATCAACCGAGCCGAAGTTCGGAACGCCTTTGACAAACATTCAGGCGAAGCCATGCAAAATGCAATGGACATCCTGGATCAGGACGACGACCTGTTCCTCGGTATAATCACCGGTGCAGGGGAGAGCTTCTCCGCTGGCGCGGACCTCAACATGATTGCGCGAGGCGAAAGCTCCCGAACGGAACGCGGAGGATTTGGGATTTTCGAGCGGCCTGCACGCAAGCCGATTATCGCCGCTGTGGAAGGCTATGCGTTAGGCGGCGGCTTCGAACTTTGTCTTGCTTGCGACCTCATCGTTGCTGCTCGTAGCGCCAAGATGGGTCTCACTGAAGTCAGGCATAATGTCGTGGCGATTGGCGGGGGTCTGTTTCGACTGCCCAGAAGAATTCCGTATCACGTCGCCATGGAGCTTGCGCTGACAGGGGCAATCCAAGGAGCCGAGTTCTTCCATCGCTTCGGATTGGTGAATCGTCTGACTGAATCAGGAAAGGCCTTGGACGAAGCGATAGCGCTTGGCGAGCAGATCCTTGCTAACGGCCCAACGGCTCTTGCCGCATCCAAAGAGATAATCTTTCAGTCCGCCAATTGGAGCGAACAGGAGGCCTGGTCAGAGCAGAAACCAATTGCTGCGGTAGCTTTTGACGCAGAAGATCGAACGGAGGGCCTGCGCGCTTTCGCCGAAAAGCGGAGGCCTGTATGGCGCGGCCGTTAGCGTATATGAATGCCAGGCCAAACCAATGAAAATGCTCAAGCCCGGGCTTTACGCCCTTGCCGACGATGGAAGCGTGTTCCTCAAAGGCTCGCGCTGCTCCTGCGGTCATACATTTTTTCCGCCTCAGCGCTATGGTTGCGAAAGGTGCGGACGCACTGATGCCGTGCCTGCTACGTTGCGGGGACGGGGGAAACTCGCGGCATCCGCCGTCGTGCATATCCATTCGCGCCCTGGCCGGAAAGCACCGTTCGCAATCTGCACGGTCAAGCTGGAGGACGGACCGGTGGTGCGTGCCCTATTGGCCGGATCTCCTGATGGGCTCTGCCCGGGTACGACGATGACGGCGATTTTGACTTCAATCTCTTTGGAAGACGGCAACAAAGGACTGGACCTGCGTTTCGCAGCCGAAATGGGGGCATCGGTGCGATGTCCATGACACTTAGCCAACTGCGGCCCGTCTATGTAGTGGGAATCGGTTGGCACCGCTATCAACCGCAAAGCGAAACGTCGTTCGTCGAACTTGGCCTAACGGCCATTAGGGCGGCTCTGGCCGATGCGTCAGTCGAATGGCCGACCGTCGAAACGGCTTATGTCGCACATGCGAAGCTGCCTATGGCCGCTGGGCGTACGATCCTGCGGCATCTTGGGGCAACGGGTATTTCGATTGTCCACATTGAGAACGCCTCAGCGTCCGGCTCGGCCGCTTTCAGACAAGCCGGTATCGAGGTGGGATGTGGTTTGGCGGATATCGCGCTCGCCGTAGGAGTGGACAAGCCATATCCGACACTTTTGGCGGAGAATGAAACTGGCATTACCAATCTTGCTGAGGACGCGATCGTTCCGTTTACGCACTTCGCCCTGCTGGCCAACCAATATATGTATCGTAACAGAGTATCGGCGGAGGATATCGCGCTCGTAGCGGTCAAGAATCACCGTAATGGCGCGATGAATGTTCATGCGCAGCGCCAGCGGGAGCGGACGCTGGACGAAATTCTTTCCGGGAAGAAGGTGTCGGGAACCTTCACCGCGTTGCAATGCTGTCCCGTGGGCGAGGGCGGTGCAGCGGTTATCCTAGCATCTGAAGATGGTATTAAGCGTTTCGCGCTGGATGCGAGCCGCTCTATCCGCGTTGCCGCATCCGCTGCGCGCAGCCAGCGGCCTTATGAAGATGACTCCCGTTACGACACATACCTTACGGCGGAGACGACGAAATTGGCGCTTGGAGAAGCCGGTATTTCGCCATCTTCTATCGACCTCGTCGAACTCCATGATGCCTTTACCGTCGAGGAGCTGGAGTACGTTGAGGCGATGGGAATTTGTCGCGAGGGAGAGGCGATCCATCACCTTAAGGAAGGCGGTTTCGACATCGGGGGCCGATGCGCGATCAATCCGTCAGGTGGCTTGATCGCGATGGGACACCCAATTGGACCCACCGGAATCGGGCAGATTGCAGAAATCGCTCTTCAACTTCGTGGTGAGGCCGGTGCTCGGCAACACCGGGGTAGCAAGATTGGACTCGCGCACATGGTGGGGTTAGGCGCCGTTTGTTACGTGCACCTCCTGCAGCGATGACCCCAGGCTCAGAACGCACCATCCTGTTGGATAATTTCGAGGCGCTCTCGGAAACCGGCTTCCTGAGCTGCCTTGACATCTTTTTAGCGACATCTGGACCCGCTGCGCTTCCACCAGGAATGGAGACCGCGCCTTGAGGCGCACCGTGCCGACGACCCGCCTCCCATGACGTTTTCGAACGCAATCCATATTTGCGAGGTCGTGGTCGATGTTGCGACCGGAAAGCTCACGCTCGAGCATTATCTCGTGGTGGAGGATTGCGGCACTGTAAACCGGCCTCATTCGGGAAGGCGTACCGCGAACGTCGCACAAGCTGGGCTAGGCCGGAGTGCGACAATTGTAAGCAAGCACACCCGCAGAGATCGCGATGCAGTTGCAATCGGTCAAAGGCAAATTGTTGAACAAGACGCATCGCTGCATGGGATCTCCCAACTGATCCATAAAGCAACGGCCGCCGGACGACGTCCTCTAGACGACTACAGGAGTAAGCGTCTCGATCATCCACCGCGCGTAAGCCGCGCAGCGCGCATCCGTGTGAGGCTGTCCGAGAATTTGAATGCCCATTGGGAGTCCGCCTACTGCAGTGAGCGGCAAATTGACAACGGGAGCCCCGAGGACCGAACTCGGGACGTTGAAGACCGAGTTTCCGGTGGGCCGAGCGATCGGATTGTCGGGCTGGTCTTGTACAATCTTTGGCGCTGGGCCGGGAGAGGCTGGAGCGATCAGCGCATCCACCACAGGTGCAAGGGCTGCATGTTTGGCGCGGATTTCCTGGCGCTGCAGAACGAGGGCGCGATAGCCGTCAGGACCGAGACTCTCCGCTGTGGTGATCACGCTCTTGGTGCGGAAGCTAACGCCATCAGGATATTGGGCCACCAGGTTGCGGAAATTCCAATGGTTCTCCCAGGCCGTGATTGTGTTGCCGAGCGTTGAGCAGCCGGCAATCGCGCGTTCGAAAGTCTCTAGCATCGGTTGACTTGAGCGACGTAACACGATCACGCCGGCAGTTCGGAGCTGGTCGAGTATCCCATCGAAGGCTGCGATGTCGGCCTCATTTAGTAGTGTCCATCCCTCGGATTCCATGACCCCAACGACAAGGGGACGCTGCGCTGGGGGCGGCTTTGACGGGCCAAAAAGTGCCATGCAGCCGGGATCGCCGCCAGCGCGCTTGGCAATTTCGATTGCCACCTGCCACATGTCCTCCACGCAATTGGCATGGACGCCGTGCGTACTTTGACTTGTCGCCTGCCTTTCGCCACGGTTGATCGCACCCTGAGTCGGTTTGAACGCGACGTTACCGCAATAGCTGGCAGGACGAATGATCGAACCGCCTACCTGTGTGCCGATGCAGGCCGGCGCCATGCTCGCGGCGACCGCAGCAGCAGACCCGGAGGATGAACCCCCCGGTGTATGCGCGGCGTTAAAGGGGTTTTTGGTCGGAGGCGGGTGAGTACCACCGAGTTCGGTTGTGACGGTCTTTCCCAGAATGATCGCGCCTGCCTGGCGCAGCGCCCAGACCGCAGCGTTATCGCGCTTCGGAAAATTTCCGCGATATGCATCGCAACCCATTTCTGTGGGCATGTCGTGCGTTTCCAGGAGGTCCTTGATGCCGATCGGAAGCCCGTCGATCGGCGAAAGCGGTGCGCCAGCCCGATAGCGCGTCGTCGCGGCATCGGCCGCCTCACGTGCACCTTTCTCATTCAGGCAGGCCCAGGCCTTCACTTCGGGCTCGCGCACCGAGATTGTGGCGAGGCAGCGCTCCAGATACGCTCGCGGCGTATCGTCGCCCGTTGAAAAGCGCGCGGCCGCATCATGAAAGGTGAGACCCCGATATTCTGCAGGGGAGTAGGGCATTTTTCAGATTCCTTAACTCAGGCTTCCGGGATGGTCCTGCCAAATACTGGGCTTGAGCTCCCCGAGGGGATGGTGGGAGTACCAGTGCGCGGCGAGCGCACTTCCCGTTGGGTTCCACAGTCCGGGATGGCTTCGGAGATCTCTCAGAAAGTGGTCTAACATCCTTAGCCTGTGTGCGAAGGCTATGGCGTGGGGGTGCAACACCATATGGAAGCAGCGTCCGCGCAGATATTGGGCTTGGAATTCGCTGCGCCAATTGCGGAACAGAGAGTCCGCATGCTCCAGCCCTGTACCCTTGGCGGGGAACATCAGAAAGAACTGATCATCGAAGTGATAGTAGTACGGTAGGCAAAGCAGTGCGCGACGGCTCGCAAAATCTGTGACCCACCAATGGGGCGCGTCATCGGCCAGGCCATTGCCGAACCACTCGTACCCCGCATCCAAGAGCAGATCCATGGTATGCGAACTGACAGAGCCGGTCGCAAACTTGTCTGAGGGCCGCGGGAGGGAGTACCAGCCGCGTGGGCGCGAGCCGGTTATGTTGGTCAGCACCTCCGTCGCGCGGCCGATACGTTCCGCTTCCTGTGCCCGGTTTAAAAGTGCCGGATCTTCGTTCCGCCAACCATTGGGGACGATCTCGTGTCCGGCCGCAGCGAGCGAGCGCATGCGCTCGGCGTGGATCGCAGCAATGACTGCAGGTACGGCAACGGTCAAACGGATGTGGTGCCGATCCAACACCGGCAGCAGCGTGTCCAGCGCGCCATGCAGCCCGTATTGTGCTTCGGGCGTCCGCAGATCGGCCGGCTCGATGCCGACGCCGCCACAGGCGGGCGAGAGGTTGAGAGTGACATGGACGGCGAGCCGCGCTCCGTCGGGCCACTTGATGTCGAAGTCGGCCAGGCTGCGCTCGTCGCTGATCGTGTAACGATCCTTCCAGGGCATGTCGAGCATCTCCTCAAGCGGCTTGCGTCGTTGCCGCGATGAGGTGGCGCGCCACCGTCTCGCAGGTGGGGAACCAAACGCCAGGCAGGCGCTTCATGCGCGTAAACAGCCGATCCATCATGGCGATGCGCTGGGCGCGGCCCGAAACGAAGGGATGTACACAGATGTTCAGATAGCCGCCCACCTCGTATTGCTGGCAAAACGCATCCCACCACATTTCTTCTACCCGGTCGGGATCGGTGATGCGCTGCGACGCATTCTCGGTGTCGAGCCAGGCAAAGCTGTAATACATTGCGTCGTCGATCGCGTAGTGGAAGGGCAGGTTGAGCATGCGCGCTTCGCTGTTTCGATCCCGAACCCAATGGGGACGGTGGTCCTGCACGCGGTTGGAATGATAGATCATCCCCTCGGCTCTCAGCACGGAGAGCGTATGATGGCTCCTCGAGCCGACGGGTCGCTTTCCGGTAAGCGCTGCCAAGGCGTCCAAGGCGCGCTTGAGATGGTCCTCTTCCAGCGCTCGTTCGGCCGGGACGCGGTGCTCCCACATGTGGTCCGCCACCTCGTGGCCATCAACAGCTGCCGCGCGCACGGCATCCGGATAAAGCTCGCAGATCCGCCCGGGCGTGAAAATAGTCGCCTTGATTTGGTGACTGGCAAACAATTCGAGAAGGCGCCAGATGCCGACTCTGCCGCCGAACTCTCCCTTGGCGAGTTGCAACGCCGGCTCGTTGAGCAAGCGTCGAAGCAACATCGCGTCGAAGTCGGCCGTGACGTTAACGGCGATGCGAGCGCCGGCGGGCCAGCGGCAATCCTCGATCACCTGATAGCGGGCGGCGTGCCTGTCGGCTGCCGCACGCAATCCCTCCAGTTCCTGATCCAGATCGGTCATTTTGTTTGACCATTCCCATTCCTCGGCCGCGGTTGCTCATCTCGTCCAAGTTTCAGTGCCCGCACTCTGTCGGCGTGAACTGAAGGTGTGCTGGAGGTCGGCTTTCGCCAAACTCCACCCCAACCACGTTCGACCGGCTCTTTGCTCGCTAAGGGACTGTCGCCCAACCGCTGATCCTGTCTTCGAGGTTAAAGCTAGCACGTTTCAGCAGATCGACCACCACCTAACCGACCGGGTTGATCGAAGCAGTGTCGGGTGACTGTTCGCGTAATGAGCACCTATGGAATCGCTGCCGCTTTTGGGGCGTGATGAGAGCGGGGTAAAACGCGATAGCTTCAGTTCATGTGGTGATGCGGAAGCGGTGGTCGTCGTCCTCGGCCATATCGTTGACGAGATTGATTTCCCAGGTCAGATATTCGCGCATCGCGGCTTCGCGATTCTGGCCGCGCTCGCGCGGCGAGAGAAACACATCGTCGGGCTGGTCCGCCATTCGGGTTGCTCCCCTTTCGAGAGGCAATCCTGCCCGAACCCAAGCCTGCGTGCCACCAACAAGTGTCATCACTGGTACCGACGCGATAACCTGCAACTCAACCGCCGCCAGCGCCGCGAGGACGCCATCCGGCGATGTCAGCACAATCGCCTGATGGGAGGGGAGCATCGCCAGTGCAACGCCAAGGCGCGATCGGATTGCAAACCAGGCACCCGGAATATGGCCCAGCCCGTAGCGCGTGCTCAGGTTGAGATCAATCACCGTCACCTTGCCCGCGGCCAATCGATCGCGCAAATCCAGCGCATCGATTTGCGGCGCCGAGGCCGCTTCGAGACCAGGAACGCGCGGCACATAGGGTCCGGTTTCCCAGTCGCCATCGGTCGGCCCAGTTGCCAGAACCGCAATATCCGGCCAACCCATCTGTTTCAGCCACGACGCAGTCATCGTTGCGCGGACGCCGTTGTCGTCGACAAGTATGACGCGGGCGCCCCAGGTTGCCATATGCGAGTCGGTTTCCTGCACAAGCTGGCCGCCGGGCGCCGAGCGTGCATCGCGCAAATGGCCAGCCTCGTATTCCTCAGGTGAGCGCACGTCCAGGACGTACAGGCTGCGCTGGGCTGCCTCGGCGCGCCATGACTCGAGCGCACACTTGTCGATACGCGCGATGCCGCAGCGCGCGGCAACCCGTGCAGCGGCCTCGGCAGCGGACCGCAGTCCATGCGCGCTGACCTCGGGCGGCTTGCGCGTCGCCCCATGCACGACTTCGAGACCCGCAAGGTGCCAGGCCATGGTGCCGTCCTTCAGAGACACGACTTTGTTGCGCACGCCGGCATTGATCAGTGATTGCGCTCCGATGATACTGCGCGTGCGGCCGCCGCAATTGACGATGACTGTTGTATCGGGCGAGGGCGTGAGATCATCAAAGCGATAGACCAGCTCAGCGCCGGGTACGCTGATGGCCGTCGGAATGCTGTTGTTGTGATACTCTTCGTACGAGCGGCTATCGTAGATTGCGATGTTGGCCTTGCGATCAATCAACACCTGAAGGTCCTGAACGGATATCCACGGCGTGCCGGCCTCATGCTCGACGACTTCGGCGAACGCTTTGCTGGGTACGTGCACACCGCTATAGATACGAAAGCCCGCCGCCTCCCACGCAGCGATTCCGCCATCCAGCGAAGCGACATCATGATAGCCGAGCGCGGACATCCGTTCCGCGGCGCGCGTCGCCAAGCCTTCACCGTCATCGCACCAGATGACGCGCGTACCGCGCCGCGGCACCAGATAGTCGACCAGCAGCTCCAATCGGCTAAGCGGAACGCAAGATGCCATCAGAAGATGGCGTTTGCCGAACGGCAATTCCTCGCGGGCGTCGAGCAGTGTCAACTCGCCGCCATCGTGAAGTTGGGCTTTCAATGCTCGTGCATCAACGCGTTTGATCTTGTTGCCTGACATACGTTCAGCCCCCGCTTTGGAGAAATGAGGATGCCGGTGACGCGATCCTGCTTCTTCCGAAACCATCCCCGCGCCTCGCGCGGACAGGCCAGTGTGACTTCCACGAGTTTCTCATGGAAAGCGTCGATATTCGTGTTGCGATCAAACCCGCGACGCCACGGCGTTTCCCGAACGTCAATCCGTCCAGCTTCACTCAGGCCGGCCTGATGTTCGAACGCTGCACGTGATCCAGGTTCCTGCCCTCGATACGCACCAGCTTCGTGAGCCCCTCCCGCTTTGGCGAATGGACCACACCGACATCATAGAAGTGGCTATCGCCCGGCTTCAGGACATAAGTTTTGGCCGGCTCGACCAGAGTCGGCTCGTCGCCTTCACCTTTCTTGACAACGCGCCAATCGGTCATCTCCGTATCACCAATTGCCAAGCCGTAGATTGCCCAACTGGAGCCGTGATCGTGCGGCGCGCCAAGAGCAGCTTTCTCGTAAACATGTCCGCAAACGCAGAAGCCGAGCTCCGGATCCTCGTACAACACCTTGCGTGGGCGGCACTGATCGGCGGTCAGGTGCCTGGCAACGAATTCCTGGTCGAGCAGCGCCTTCGACACAAGTTTGCACACCAGCTGCTTACCGGTTGCTCCGGAATCCGCCTTAAGGGTCTCGCGGATGTCGGCGCTTAATTGCTCAAGGGTATAGGTCATTCGATCCCTCCGTCATGTTTGCAGCGTCTCGCTTCCGGCTTGCCGGCATTATGAAGTGATTAGCTAAAGGGGGGCAATCCTTTGATCCGAATTAAGACACCCGATCATTGGTCGCTCCTTAGTTCACTAGTGGTCCGATTCTAACATTCGCATCCCTTCTCGGCACGCACATTTGCGAATGTCAGAATCAAAGGCCATGGCAAATTGTTTGATCTAGTGGGGTCTTTGGAGACCTCCACATGAAGGACTTGCGGAGGCGGGTAGCGAACGTCAAATCCGCTCCACTAATCCAGCTTGAAACCCTGGCGGCGAATGAATGCTCCGAAATCCTGCCTTTCAGGCACCGAGACCTGACGAGCCTTGTCCTCCGACCAGCCATAGAGCGATGGCTTGCCGAAACGCCCGACCTGGCGCCAGTCGTTCTCAGGGATGCTGTGACGCGCATCGCGGCGACGGTCGTAGCCGTCGACCTCGGCAGCAAGGTTCGTATCGTCGTAACGGTCGACGTGCACCGTCAGCGCCATGGGTAAGCGAAGGCTAACAAATCCTTCCCGTGACGGCCAGCCAAGGCAGAGGCCCGCCAATGGAAAAACATAATCGGGGAGGGCCAGCAGTTCAGCAATTCGCGTCGCATGGTTGCGGATTACACTGATAGGGCAGGCGCCAAGCCCTGCCGCGCTTGCCGCACGGATCAGATTTTGCAGCACCAGGGCGGCATCGGTCGTGGCATTCAGGAATGCATCCAGGTGGTCGTTCGCGAACGGAGTGTTGCGCAGCTCGCAGATGCGGCGGATACGGCGCGAATCGCCGCATACCACCAAGAACCGAGCCACCTGAGCGACCCACGGCATGGACGGCAGCAACTCGGCGATCGCTTGGCGGATGCCGGCGTTCTCCACGCGAAGGATCGCCACTTGCTGCAGATCCGATTTTGCCGGTGCCGATAAGCCGGCGGCGAGCACTTGCTGCATCAAGTCTTCGGAGACCGGCGCGTCCGTATAGCGCCGGTGGGTTCGGTGACTGAGAATAGCCGCCAGCTCACCTTCCGCTGGGGTGTCGTGTCCCGCTGCGCTTGGCAGACCAAACCGTTGTTCGATCAGTTGAGCAATCATTTTCGTCATCTTGGGCCTTTTGCAGTTAATCGTTACGTTTTCAGGCCATGGCGTGGGCCGATCATGGTGATATTATTTCCTTGCGTACCTGCGATATCGGGTGCTTGCGGTGGACTGGCTGCTATCAAAATTCGCTTGAGATGGGGTCAGTCCGCCAACTGCACCGACTGATTAGAAAATCATATGAATAAAGCCGAGGGTAGGGGCGTGATCCTGCACGGCGTCTGATTTCAGGACCGGATGCGACGTTGGCCTCCCAATCCTGGATGACTGCCTTTGACCAGCTTGGAACAGATATACGGAAGTTTAGCGCAACGAATTCGATAAACTAGAAACGGGAGACCCATCGTTTTGTCAGGCTCAACCGAAATCGAACATATTCTTGCTCTATCGCGCATCACGGCGGATGCCAGCACTGCAACCGGACCCGAGGAAGCCCTGTGGTGCTTCACACGGAATATGCCGGCCCTGTTGGGAGATGCCTCGGCCGCCGCCTACCCGGGCGCCTTTCGGGAAACTGGACCGCTAGCCACGACGTCGGCGGCCGCAGCCTTCATGCGTACTCCGGACGGCCGGCACCATTTAATTACCGCGCCGGTCAATTTTCTGCCTGAGCAGCATCATGAGTTGGTGAACATTGAACTCGGCCACCCCGGGGAAGTCGCACATAGCTGTCGCCCGTTGCTGTTGCGCGACACAACCCTGCATACGAGCTTTGTGAAGATCCTCCAGACATTCAAGGCTGGGTCGGCCATGTTCGCGCCGCTGCTCTGGAAGGACGAATATCTCGGCGTGTTGATCTGTGCCAACGCAGCACGAAAGACATTCAGCGACCGCGACCTCGCGATCCACCAGACTTTCGCCCATGTCGCGGCCGCATGCTGGATCGCGCAAGGAGGGCCGGCGTGGATGCAAGGGTTGGACATGTCGACATTTCCTGTCCGCAACACCGGCACGTGACGCTGGGCCTGCGACGGTGCCACGACGATCGCCCTCTTACATTGCAGCCGCTCCCATCGGTGCGATCTGTCGCCAGGGACTGGCCCGCTCGAATTGTTCGGCGAGGTCAAGCAGCAACTCTTCGGCGTCGGGTGCGCCGATCAACTGCAATCCGACTGGCAAGCTGCCTGATTGGACGGGCGCCGGCACGACGATCGCCGGCAGTCCGCCCAGATTGATCGCCGTCGAGAATGTTGCCGCAGTGCGCGGCGTAGCAGGCTGCCCGGCGATGGGCGAGGGATATGGGCTGGTTCGCGGCCAAGGTAATGCGGGTGACGACGGTGTTGCGATGACGTCCC
>Ga0070734_10003404_pt1 | contig 16734 bp, 15 predicted proteins | sample Coa_R1_8_FD_66444 | JGI IMG/M metagenome (GOLD analysis project Ga0070734, IMG submission 66444) | Surface soil microbial communities from Centralia Pennsylvania, which are recovering from an underground coalmine fire - Coalmine... | ecosystem: Environmental > Terrestrial > Soil > Unclassified ... | reverse complement strand
ATCGCGGCCTTGATGATCGGCACGAGCTGCGTCTTGTCGCCGGAGAACGAGCGCGCCACGAAGGTCGCGCCGAGCTGCAGCGCCATCGCCACCATGTCGATCGCGCTGTCGGCGTTGATGACGCCCTTCTTTGATTTGGAGCCGCGGTCGGCGGTCGCCGAGAACTGGCCCTTGGTGAGTCCATAGACCCCATTGTTCTCGACGATGTAAACCATATTGACGCCGCGGCGGATGGCGTGGACGAACTGGCCGACCCCGATCGAGGCCGAGTCGCCGTCGCCCGAGACGCCGAGATAGATGAGATCGCGGTTGGCAAGGTTCGCGCCGGTAAGTACCGACGGCATGCGGCCGTGCACCGAATTGAAACCGTGCGAATTGCCGAGGAAATAGTCCGGCGTTTTCGAGGAGCAGCCGATCCCGGAAATTTTCGCGACCCGATGCGGCTCGATCGACAATTCAAAGCAGGCCTCAATAATGGCTGCGGTGATCGAATCATGCCCGCAGCCGGCGCACAGCGTCGAGATTTTGCCCTCGTAATCGCGGTGCGTATAGCCGAGCTGGTTTTTTGGCAGCGCAGGGTGATGGAATTTCGGTTTTGCCAGATACGTCATGTTCGCATTCTGTCTACAAGCTATTGATTCAACGATAGTTTAGCTCCGCCCGTGGGGCAACGCGGCCTGTCGGGGGCGTTCCGAGACCGACCGATAGCACATCGTCGCACCCTGCTCCACATGGACGTTGCAGGCTGAGCCCTGGCCTCCGGAGCGTACAAATTCCACCACGGCGGAATTCTCCGCGGATTAAACGCGCCCGCCTACGTGCGGTTGCAAGGCGACCCGGCTAGGATACCAAACAAACAGACGCTCGCCGTCCCATTTCGGAACCTCAAGGCCCAAAAGTCCATCGCACTGCGTCCCCACTCTCATTTTGAGGTCGTCCGTGGCTGCCGCTCCGCCACCACTGCCCGAATGGTCATTGGCTTTCCGTCGCGCAATATTTCTAGCGTGGCGGTCTCGCCGATCCGCAGGAGCGCAATCCTGGTGCGCAGAAAAGGTGCATTCCTCACCGCCACGTCACCAAGCTTGGTGACGACGTCGCCGGCCTTCAATCCGGCACGCTCTCCCGCTGATCCGGGATCGACCCGGGTGATCACGGCGCGCGGCTGCGGGCCCTCCAGCTTCATGTCGCGGATGACCGCTGGTGCTGGATCTTCGATCGTGACGCCGAGCGTGCCGCGACGGATATCGCCGAACTGCAGAATCTGACTCGCAATTATTCGCGACATGTTCACGGGAATTGCAAATCCCACCCCGGGATTGGTGTTGGTGGAGCTGATGAAGGCGGTGTTGATGCCGACGAGTTCGCCTTTGACGTTGACGAGCGCGCCGCCGGAATTTCCCGGATAGACGGCGGCATCGGTCTGGATGAAGTTTTCGTGCTGCTCGAGCCCGATGTTGGTTCGATGCAATCCCCCGACGATCCCGGAAGTCACGGATTGCTCCATGTTCATCGGATAGCCGATGGCGAGCACGATATCGCCGACCTCGAGTTGGCTCGAATCCCCAAACGGAATGGAAGGCAGCTGTTCGGTGTCGACCTTAAGCAGCGCCAAGTCGAAGTCGGGATCGGAGCCGACACGCTTTGCGCGGAAAATCCGGCCATCCGTGAGCGTCACGGTTATCTCGCCGGCATGCTCGATCACATGGTGATTGGTGACAATCATACCCTGTGTTGGGTCGTACACCACGCCGGACCCGATTTCATGGATTTCGCGGGTTTCGCGCCGCCTGGAATTATTCGCGACGGCGGCGCGGCCCTTGACTTCAACCTTGACGACGGCCGGCGTGATCCTTTTGAGAATTGGTGCGAGGGTCGGCAGCGGATCCGGTGCAAAGGCTGTCGTTGTCCCATCGTCGGCAGCAATGCCTTGCGCGATTAAACCAAAACTCAGTGCGATTGCTCCGACTATTCGGTACATGGTCGCCAAATGAAACTCCGCCTCCACCTCAATCGTGCGCCAAGCGCCGCACGTCAAGGGCGGACTGCGACCCAAGCATAGCAGAGTTACCGGTCTGTGTTAGGTACCTGACAATAGAACCGCGGCCCCTGGCTTTCGCCAGCGCCGCGGGCGTTTCCTTGCGCGTTTTTGGCTAGGGGTTTTGTCCTGGTCGTGCTGAATCACTCCGGTTTCACAGCCCGGCTTTGTGGATAGCCGGCGATCCACCTCTTTTTAATCTTAAAACTTAGCCTACCTGCTTAAGCTTCGAACGAAAGACGCGGATGCCCGCGACAAGCGCGGGCATCCTCGGCGGGAGCGTGATTCGTTGTCACGAACTCAGCGCTAATTCATCGCGAGAGCCTGAGCGATGTCCGCCTGCTTGGCGGTCGCCCCGTGGCCTCCGGCGATCGTCGCGCCCGTGATGTTGTGCTTTCTCAGAGCCTCGCCTACCGCCAAGGTGGCCGGATTGCGGCTAATCGGACCGCGCGGCGAAATCAGGTCCGTGACCCACAGGATGTTGTCTTTGACCACGTGGATAAGCAGGAAGCCGTCCACGTGCGGGTTGGAGATGTTGTAGAGGTTGATCTCAGCCGCATCATCCTTGATCGTGAAGCTATCCTTCACCTCCTGGACATTGGCCGGCTTCATGGCCTTCTGCTGGGCATCCGGCTCTAGCGTATGCGGGGCCTTGATGACCTGCTCGAAATAGGCCTTGTCCGGTGCCGGCACGATCACGGTCGCTCCCTCGGCCGCGAAGGCTCGCATGCCACCGGTGTGATCCATGTGGTGATGGGTGAGAACGAGATACTTGATCGGCTTGCCCGGATATTTCGCCTTGGCGGCGTCGATCACCCACTTTGACTGCCCCTCGTCGGTTGGCGCGTCGAATACCGCAAGACCGTCTTTCATGTTCACGATGAGGTTGTTGGCGCCCCCGCCTTGTACCATCTGAACGTTGGGCGCAAGCTCGACGAGCTTGAAGCTGCCGCCGGGCGGGAAATAGATCGCATCACTGTCGGTGAAGCGACCCAGGAAGATGCGCCGCAGCACCCACTGATAGGGCACGTTGGCGGTCGCCGGAGGCTTTGCCGCCGCCTTGACGGCGTCCGGGATCGCGAAAGTCGCCGGTGCAATCGGCGCATTGGCGGTGATCTCATTAAAGGACACGCGCTGCACCTCCATGGCGTTGAGCCGGAACGACTGCGTATGCGCGATTTTCACGCCGCCGACGGTCTTCCAGTCGCTCGGCACCATGTCGTAATTCGAATCGCCCCAGATGTTGTCCTCATCGCGTGTGCGCACTGCCGCCGGCAGCTTCGTGGTGCGATCGAAGATGATGATGTATTTGTTCGGTCCATTGGTAAAAGCAACGGCCGGCAGCGTCTGATTATCAAGCTTCTGATCCTCGATCGCCGACACGTTTTGCGGCGACTCCAAGGCCCGCAGCAGCAAGGTCGGTGCTTCGCGGACAAGTTCACGCCACTCCGACGCGAGCCGGATGCCCGACATCGGCTTGGCCTCGCCCTTTTCGTCGACGACGGCACCGTAGGTCGGGTAGATGATTTCGCTATACTTCAATTTCTCTACGGCGGGATATTTCATGTCGCGGTCCCAGTCGGCGCGGACCGTGCGGGCCGCGAGATCTGCGCTCACCGTGACCGTTGAATCACCAAGGAATCGCGACTCGCCGTTGACGCTGTGGGATTGGCCGGGCTCCCAATGCTTGGCCGTGCCCTTCCCGACGAGAGTCTTGATGGCGCGCAACGCATCGGCACCGCCTTGCGCCTCAACGGCCTGCTTGACGAGGTCAAGCGGGCCCGACTGAGCGTAGGCCGTGTGCCCCTGGCCAACGGCCATCAGCAGCGCGGCTGAAATCATGAAGGCATATCTCATTCCGATCCTCCCTTCCTGTAAACCGAGGACGCACGGTTGCCCGACCGGGCGACCGGCGAACGCTCCTCTAAGACGAGATTAACACGACAAAATGACCGCCGGTACGGTTTGGAGGTCCGCCAAGTGACGCACGCAATGGACTATCACTTCATGCGGGCCTTCACCGGGTCCTTCACGTTCTCGAATTTTTCGATCTCGACGTTGCGCAACTGGCCGTCCACCTTTTCGACGCGTCGGATGTAGATCGTCTGCACCACGTCACGCGTGTCCGGATCGATCGACATGGGTCCGCGCGGGCTCTCCCATTTCATTCCCTTGGCAGCTGCGATCAGGCCTTCGCCATCCACCTTGCCGCCGTTCTTCTTGAGCGCCTCGTAGATGAGATGCATGCCGTCGTAGCCGCCGATCGAGAATAAATCGGGATTTCGTTTGAACTCGGTGTTGTAGGCGTTGACGAAATCACGGTTAGCGGTGGATTGGTGATTGTAGTCGTAGTGGTAGGCCGTAATAATGCCAACCCCTGCATCGCCCATGGCTCTCAATGCCGATTCCTCGGTGATCTCGCCCTGGCCCATGAGCCTGGTTTTCTTTACGTCGATGCCGCGTTCGACCAGGGCCTTCGCAAGTGCGGGCGGCTGCGAGCCGCCAGGAATGAACACGAATATTCCTTCAGGGTTCTGGTCCTTCACGCGCTGGACAAAGGGAGAGAAGTCGACAGTGGTCACTGGCATGCGGACGGCGCCGACGATTTCACCGCCCGCCGCTTTGAAGGCGCCCTGGAACGCAGTTTCAGCGTCGTGGCCCGGAGCGTAGTCCGACACCATCGTGTAGATCTTCCTCACTCCGTTCTTGAAAGCCCAAGCTCCAAGCGGCTCGCAATTTTGCGGCAAGGTCACCGACACGCGTGCCATATAGGGCGACTTGGTGGTGACGATCGACGTTGCCGCGTTCATGACCACCATGAACTTTTTCGCCTCCGCCGATATGTCGGCCACTGCCAGCGCTTCCGGAGTGATCACGAATCCCGCCAGAATATCGGCGTTGTCGCGCACCACGAGTTCCTGCGCGAGGCGCTTGGCGGCGTCCGGCGCGCCGCCGGTGTCGCGGCGAATAATCTCGATCTTCCGGCCGGCGGCAACATCGCCGTGCTGCTTCATGTAGAGCTTGATGCCGTTGTCCATCTGCGCGGCCGCATCGGTGAATTGACCCGAATAGGTCATGATCAGACCTATCTTGATGGTCTGCTGAGCATGAGCCGGCACGCCGTACAGAAAAACCAGCCAGCAAAAAACGGTCATTGCTTTTCGCATGGTCGCCCCTCCCAGACTAAATCTGCCGATGTCCGTTTGCACGTAAGCCCATAATAGAGCGCTTTGCGATCAGGTTGATTGTCACACGGGGGCTTGACCTCCGATTTTTCCGCTCCGGGGGAGAAGCGTATTTCCTCGACAGATTTCCGGCCGGAAGCAGGCAACGCCGGCGGTGGCGCAGTGGAAAGCTCCGGCATGCCGGGTCAGCTTCGAAGATGCCGCACGAGCGGCAGCCACCCCTTGACCCTGGCCGAGGGGCGGCATTAAATGCGGCACGTTCCAGGGAGATCCCCGACAAGGGGCTGAGAAACCGCTGGCCGACCGGCAGCGCGGAAATCCTTTGAACCTGACCCGGTTCGCACCGGCGTAGGGATTGGAGATCGCCCACCACCAGCGGCCAAAATCTCCACCCGAAGCGAGTGGAGGTTTTTTTGATGCAGGCTGCATGGCCCCCAACCGGATCGATGGGCAACCCGCCGGCTGCAAGCACGCCGCAACCGCATTGGGCCGCATCCCACACGTCTCCCGGTACGATCCCGGCCGCTGTCGATGTTGCGGTGGTCGGAGCCGGCGTCATCGGCTTATCGATCGCTTGGCGGCTCGCGTTGCGCGGACTTTCGGTTGCGGTGTTCGAGCGTGCGACCGCAGGAGCCGGCGCGAGCCTCGCGGCGACCGGCATGCTCGCCGCCGCCGCCGAGCACGAGCCCGGCTGTCATGATCTCCTTGCACTCGCGCTTGAAAGCCAGCGCCAATGGCCGCAATTTCGTGCCGCGCTCGAATCCCAATCGGGCCGCGACATCGATTTTCGTCAGGACGGCACGCTCGTGGTGGCGCTCGGCCGCGATGAGGTGGAGCGTCTCCGTTTCCGGCATGATCTCCACAAGCGCTGCGGGTTATCGACCCGCTGGCTGGGCGGCACTGAGATTCGCGCCATGGAGCCGGCGCTGCGGCCGTCGGTTGCGGCGGGGCTCTACTGCGCGGACGACCATCAGGTCGATCCGCGGCTCGTGATGGCGGCGTTGCGCGCCGCGTGCGTGCAGGCGGGAGGCCGCCTCTTCGAGCATTGCGCGGTCACGGGCATGGATTTCCAGGGCGGCCGGGTCGCGGGAGTCGTGACGTCGGCCGGCGGTTGTCGCGCGCCCACGCTCGTGCTCACGGCGGGCGCATGGACCAGCGACCTCCTCCCACCTGGCGTCACGGCGCCGGTACGTCCGCTCAAGGGGCAAGCGCTTGCGGTCCGCGCGACAACTGACACTGGAACCCTCAGCCATATCGTTTGGACCGAGCAGATCCACATGGCGCCAAAGAGCGACGGCCGCCTGGTCGTTGGCGCGACCGTCGAGGAGCGTGGTTTCGACGCGGCCATCACGGCGGGCGGTCTCTACGCGCTGCTTGAAGGCGCGCGCCGCGCCTTCCCGGCCATCGAGGAGATGGCGATCGAAGCAGTGTGGACTGGCTTCCGGCCCAGTTCAGTCGATGATGCCCCGATCCTCGGGACAACGTCGATTCCCGGCCTGACGATCGCCACCGGCCATCATCGCAACGGCTATCTGCTGGCGCCCGCAACGGCATTCGCCATGGAAGCGTTGATCGCGGACGGCACCCTGCCCGCCGTGGCGCGACCGTTCGGGCTCGATCGCTTTGATGACCCCGCGGGCCATCGCCAGACCGAACATGAGGCCGGGGTGCCGACATGAAGCTCACCGTCAACGGAGAGCCGCGCGACTGCAACGCAACCAACCTCGCCGAGCTTTGGCGCGATGAGGCGGCCGATCTCGAGATTGCCGAGCCGCGCGGCTTCGCGATTTCGCTCAACGGCGCCGTGGTGCGCCGTGCCGCCTGGGCGACCACGGCTGTACGCGAGGGCGACGCCGTCGAGATCATTCGCGCCATGTCGGGTGGGTGACAGTTGGAGCGCGGACGAGACGCCGGTGCCCCACAGAGGAGAATGCCATGTCCCATGACCCCTTCACACTCGCCGGCGAGACGTTCAGGTCCCGCCTTCTGCTGGGCACCGCGGGCTATCCGACCCAGCGCATCCTGGTCGATGCGGCGGCGGCGAGCGGCTGCGAGATCGTAACGGTTTCGGTCCGCCGCATCTCGTTGCGGGGGCACGGCTTCGACACGGTCAATGTGCTGTCGAAGTATAGGTTTCTTCCGAACACGGCCGGTTGCGAGACTGCGCGCGACGCCATCAGGACCGCGGAGCTCGCCCGGGAGGCGCTCGAAACCAATTGGGTCAAGCTCGAGGTGATCGGTGATCGCGAGACGCTCTATCCGGATGTGGCAGAGCTGATCGAGGCCACGCGCCGCCTTGTTGACGATGGGTTCGTGGTGCTGCCCTACTGCACCGATGATCCGGTCGTCTGCCAGCGATTGGCCGACGCAGGCGCCGCGGCCGTGATGCCGATGGGCTCACTCATCGGCTCGGGCATGGGCATTGCCAATCCCGCGAATCTGGAGCTGATCTGCCGCCGCACGACGGTTCCCGTCATTGTCGATGCCGGCATCGGTACGGCATCTGACGCCGTCATCGCCATGGAGCTTGGGGCCGCTGCGGTCCTCCTCAACACTGCGGTGGCGAAGGCCAACGATCCGGTCCGGATGGCAGCGGCGATGCGCCACGCAGTCGAAGCCGGCCGCCATGCGTATCTCGCCGGCCGCATTCCGCGCCGCGGGCGCGCCGAACCGTCAAGCCCGCAGCTTGGGCTGGTGGGTTCATGACGCCGCTGCCCTCGCAGCTCCTCGTCATCACGGACCGCCATCAGGCACGACATTCGATCGAAATGATCGCGGAAGCGGTCGGCCAGGCAGGCGGACGCTGGCTGCTGCTGCGCGACAAGAATCTCGCGCCGGCGGAGCGGCGCCGGCTTGGCATGCGTCTGGCGGAGATCGCGACGCGTCACCGGATGCATCTCTCGGTGAGCCGCGATGTCGATCTCGCGGCCGAATGCGGCGCGTCCGCACATCTGCAATCGGCCGCGACGGTCGGCGCGGCGCGACGGCGCCTCGGGCGAGATGCCCTTGTCGGCGTATCGACGCATCGGCTGGAGGATGTTGTCGCGGCGGTCGCAGCCGGCGCCGATTACGTGACTTTGAGCCCGATCTTCACCACCTCCAGCAAGCCCGGTTATGGGCCGGCCCTGGGCGTCGCCGCGATCGAGCTTGCGGCAAAGTACGGGATTTCGGTACTTGCCCTTGGGGGCGTGACGGCCGATTTCGTCCGGCCTTGCCTTGACGCAGGGGCCGCCGGCATCGCGGTCATGGGTGAGGTCATGCGCTCCGACGACCCGGGTCGCACCACCAGCCGGCTTCTGGCGGCGTGCAAGGCTGCAACAGCGGCGCCGATTTCCCCACCTGTCACTCCTGAAGGCCTTGTCGAGAGGCCCTAAAAAGTGCAGCCTGAAGCATAGAGTCCGTCTATCGGATGCTGCGTCGGGGGATAGGCACATGAATTTCCGTGCATTGCTTGTGGTGGCGTTGTCCGGCGCGGCGATTATGTCTGCCCGCGCAGCGGACCAAGCGGTCCCGAGCGGGCCAGCCTATTATCCAAACGCATATTATCCGAGCAGCATAAATTGGACCGGCTGGTATGTCGGCCTTCAATTCGGCGGTGCGTTTGGCCATGCGAGCTGGACAAACCCGTTCACGGGCGCGGGCGACAGCCTAAACCCCGCTGGCGTTTTGGGCGGCGCCCAGATCGGCGTGAACTGGATGCGGGATTCCTTCTTGCTGGGAGCCGAGGCGGATTTTGCCGGTACAGACCTTGAAAGTTCTACTGCCGGGGCGAGCTTCCGTTCGCGCTGGCTATCACTGGTCACCGGCCGCGTGGGTTATGCCTTCAACCAGTATCTGCTTTACGCCAAGGGCGGTGCCGCCTTCGGCAGTGAGCGCACCACTGTGGTAACCAACTTGGCTGGCATCACGGCGGACAGCGCCACCACAACCCAAACCGGATGGACGGTCGGAGGTGGTGTCGAATACGCGCTCAGTCCGAATTGGTCGGCGCGGCTGGAATACGATTTTGTTGATCTGCCGTCCCACGGGGTCGTCTTTGTTGCGCCGGGAATCGCGTCGCGGGGAGCGAGTGTCGACTTCACCATTCAGAAGGTGGTGGCCGGAATCAACTATCGCTTCTAACCGCGCATAAGCGAGATTCGGGCCCGACTCAGGAAACGGGAAGGCACGGGCACCGCGCCGTTGCCCTCCCGACGCTTTGCGTCACGGCGCCGGTGATGCCAGCGGCTTGCCTTTTTCGACGATATAGGTGCCGAGCACCTTGAAGCCCTGGCCTCCCACGCCGCAGGCATCATGGACTGCGTTGAGCGGAATCTGGAAGGATTCGCCGGCCTTGAAGGTCTGGTCGGGCTTACCTTCGATTTTCACGACCATCGGGCCTTCCATCACATAGCTGGACTCGACGCCCGGGTGGCTATGGCGGCCGGCGCAGCTGCCAGCCGGGACCTCGGCGATTGCGGTCACGACGTTGTAGCCCGCCGGGAAATCGACGGTCTGCAGAGGCGTGCGCTTGATGGCGGCTTGCTGCTGCGCAATGGCGGAAACGACGACGACCGGGACAACGGCGGCCGCAACGATGAGTGATTTCCTGAACACGGGTGGTCCTCCCCTTGAAAGATGTAAGTGCCGGCAGCGTGGACGCACGCCGCGGCGGGATGATAGTCCGTTGCCAACACGATGCGCAATGTGCTCAGCCGAGCGAGCACGACGCCGAATTGCGACACGCTAACGCAACAAATCGTTAAACTCGGGATGCTTTCCCATGTAGGCGGCCACGAACGGGCAGTTGGCGACGACCTTGAGCCCCAGCGCGCGCACCTGCTCCAGCGCGCCTCGCACAAGGCGCGATCCGACGCCGCGGCCCGACAGTTCTTGCGGCACTTCGGTGTGCACGAAGGTGATGACGCCAGGCTCCATGCGGTAAAACGCAAGCGCTGTATGCCCGTTATCGTCAAGTTCAAAGCGGCTCTGCGCCGTGTTGTTGCGAACGCCGTCAGACATGCTACGCCTCTCGATCTCACAGTGCGCAGGAACTCGTTATGAAAACGCACGCCATCAAATACGCTGTCAACGTGGCGACCGCGTATCTGGTTCTCACTTTGCTTTTGCCTCCCACCCTGGCCCAGGACGTGCCGGGCATCGAGGTCTGCACGCGCGAGAGCCGGCTAGACCGGCGCACGAGTTGCCTTCAGAGCAACGTCGAATTCCTCCAGCAGGTCATCACCAGGAACGCGCTTGACGCCCAGCAAAAGCTTGCAGCTGCCAATCGCGAAATCGCCGCGCTCAGGGAACAGCTCACGGCCGCCAACCGCGACGCCGCTACGCTCAAGGATGCGCTCGCGGCGGTCGAGGCCAAGGTCGAACAGCTTCAAAAGGCGGCTGCGCCGCCGAAGCCCGACGCCAAGCCGCAGGGGAAATGACAGCGCTTCAAAAGCGCGCTTACTGGCCGATAGCCCCGGAAAACTTCGCCACCTGCGCCCACTTCTCGATGTCGTTGCGCAGGAAGGCGTCAAGCTCTGCCGGTGTCATCGTCATCGGGATCGCACCCTGACGATCCCACGCCGCGACGATTTCCGGGCGCGCGATGGTCTGGTTGACCGCTGCATTGAGCTTGTCGACGATTGACCTCGGTGTACCTGCGGGCGCCATGAGGCCGAGCCAGATGGTGGCCTCGAAACCGCGTACGCCCGCTTCCGCGATGGTCGGAACGTCCGGCAGTATCTTGGACCGCCTGGTCGCGGTGGTACCGAGCGCACGGACTTGGCCGGCCTGCACATTCGGCGCCATGACGGTGATGGCGTCGAACATCATCTCGATATGGCCGCCGATGACGTCGTTGCGGCTGTCGCCCGCGGCCTTGTGCGGCACGTGGACGATATCGGTCCCGGTCATTTTTTTGAACAGCTCGGCCGCCATGTGATAGGGCGTGCCGGTGCCGGCCGAGGCATAGTTGAGCCCGCCGGGCTTCGCTTTCGCAAGGGCGATCAGCTCCTGCACGTTCTTCGCCGGCACTGAGGGATGGACTACCAGCACCAGCTCGGAATAGTTGAGCGCCGCCACCGGCACGAAATCGCGCATCAATACGTAGGGCCGGTTCGGAAACAGCGTCTCGTTGGCGGTCAGCGTGTTCGAGATCGTCAGCAACGTATAGCCGTCAGGTGCGGATTTCGCCACCGCATCCGCGCCGATGATCGAAGCTGCGCCCGGTCGATCTTCCACTACGACGGGCTGCTTGAGCAGCTCCGGCAGATACTGGGCAAGCTGGCGACTGAAGACGTCGCCGGGACCGCCGGCGCCGAACGGCGCAATGATCTTGATCGGGTGATTGGGGTAATCGGTTTGGGCCGCCACCGGAGACGCGAGCGTAGCAAGGCCTATGGCAAACGACGCCGCGAGGGCGAGCTTATGGACCTGAGACATGGCCGTTCCTCCGTTCTATCGATAGCCCGGCAGCGCCCACGGCCGCAACCCGAGCCCCGGGACCGCGGGCGTCCCGCCCGCCGCATTTGTGTTCGATCCGAGCTTACCCTCTCCCAGGGCGGCAGCGTAAGGCGGGGCGGGCGGGACGCCCGCGGTCCCGGGATGCGACGCGTCATTCATTCCGCCGCATGAAGGCCGGAGCCCGCGGGCTGAGCACCACCCAACGAGGGATCTTGCCCGGTTCTCCCCGTTCGTCGGAAAAGCCCGACGAACTTGCTCAGATAAATGTAGATCACCGGCGTCGTGTAGAGGGTGAGGAACTGCGACAGCAGCAGTCCGCCGACGATCGCGATGCCGAGCGGGCGCCGCAGCTCCGATCCGGCGCCGGTGCCGAGTGCGAGCGGCAAGCCGCCGAGAAGCGCAGCCATCGTGGTCATCATGATGGGCCGGTAGCGCATCAGGCTCGCCTCGTAGATCGACTGCTCCGAGGTGAGATTGCGGCTGCGTTCCCCGACCAGCGCGAAGTCGATCATCATGATGGCGTTCTTCTTGACGATGCCGACCAGCAGAATGACGCCGATCAGCGCGATCAGAGAGAAGTCATAGTGCAGCACCATCAACGCCAGAAATGCGCCGACGCCGGCCGACGGCAGGGTCGAGAGGATGGTGATCGGGTGGATGAAGCTCTCGTACAGGACACCGAGCACGATGTAGACGGCGATGATGGCGGCCGCGATGAGGTACGGCTGGGTCGCAAGCGACGTTTCGAACACCCGGGCGGAGCCCTGGAACCGCGCCGTCAGGGTCGCAGGCTTGGCAAGCGAGCGTTCCACATCGTTGATGGCTGTGAGCGCATCGCCGAGCGAATAGCCCGGCGCCAGATTGAACGACAGCGTGACCGAGGGAAACTGGTCGGTGTGATTGATGGTGAGCGGTGACACCGACATTTCGTTCCTGGTCAGCGCCGACAAGGGCACCAGCTGATTTGTCGTGGTGGACCGCACATAGAGCTTCTGCAGCGATGAGGCGTCCTCCTGGTAGACCGGCGTGGCTTCGAGAATGACGCGGCGCTGATCGAGTTCGCCGAAAATGGTTGCGACCTGGCGCTGCCCGAACGCGTCATACAGCGTGTCGTCGATCGCCTGCGGGCTGATGCCGAAACGTCCGATGGCGTCGCGGTCGATCTTGAGCATCATGCGCGGCGCGGTCGCCTGCAGGTCGCCCGTCACATCCTGCAACTGCGGCAGCGCGGCGAGCTTTGCGAGCACGACCGGCGCCCACTGGAACAGCTCCTGCACGTTTGGGTCCTGCAGCGTGTATTGGTATTGCGTCTTGCTCAGCCGCGCCCCGATCTGCACGTCCTGGCGCGCCTGCCCGAACAGCGCGATGCCGGGGACCACAAGCGTCGCGCGCCGCAAACGGTTGAGCACCTCGGTCGCCGTCGCCTTGCGTTCCGCGAGCGGCTTGAGGTCGATCTGCAGTCGGCCGGTGTTGACGGTCGGATTGGCGCCGACCCAGTAGTACACGGTGGCGACATCCGGATCCGCCATCACGACCTTGGCGATTTCATGCACACGATCGACCATCGCGGCGTAGGAGATGTCCTGGGCGGCTTCGGTGGTGCCTTGGATCAGGCCATTGTCCTGCTGCGGGAAGAAGCCTTTCGGAATGAGCACGTAAAGATAGACGGTGGCCGCCATGGTGCCGGCCATCAGGCTCATAATGAAGAGGCGGTGGCGCAGGGACCAGCGCAGGCTCGCCGCATACCAGTCGAGGGTGGCCTGAAATCCGCGCTCGAGCGCCGCCATAACGCGGCTTTCGCGGTCGGAGGCGTCGTGCGTGCGCAGCAGCCACCCACACATCATCGGCGTGAGCGTCAGCGAGACCACCCCGGAAATGATGATGGCCATACTCACCGTGACGGCAAACTCGCGAAACAGCCGCCCGATCAGGCCGCCCATCAGCAGGAGCGGAATGAAGACGGCCGTCAGCGAAAGCGTCATCGACACGATCGTGAAGCCGATTTCGCGCGACCCTGCGAGTGCCGCTTGCAGCGGCCGTTCGCCCGCCTCGATGTGGCGCATGATGTTCTCGATCATCACCACCGCATCATCGATGATGAAGCCGACCGCTATGGTCAGAGCCATCAGCGATACGTTGTCGAGCGTGTAGCCGGCGAGATACATCACCGCGCAGGTGGCCAGCAGCGACACCGGAATGGTAACGCTCGGGATGATGGTTGCCCATGCGTGGCGCAGGAACAGAAACATGACCAGCACCACGAGGCCGATGCTGATCGCCATGGTGACCTGCACATCGATCACGGAGGCACGGATCGTCTGCGTGCGGTCGCCCATGATCTCCAGTTTGATCGACGGCGGCAGCGGGCGCTGCAGGTCCGGCAGCGCGTCTTTGACGAGTTGAACCGTCTGGTTGACGTTGTAGCCCGGCTGCTTGTGCACATCGATGATGACGGCGCGCCGGCCGCCGAGCCATGCCGCCTCCCGCACAGACTCGACGCCATCGATGGCTTTGCCGAGATCGCGAACGCGCACGGGCGCGCCACTGCGATAGGCGACGATAGCATCGTTGAATGTCGCGGAATCGAAGACCTGGTCGGTGGTGTCGAGGGTAAGCGATTGCTTCGGACCGTCCAGCGTTCCTTTCGGCGAATTGACGGTCGCGGTGCCGAGCGCCGCGCGAACATCTTCCAGCGTAATGCCGATGGCCGCCGCAGCGGCGGGGTTGATCTGGACGCGGATGGCGGGTTTCTGCTGGCCGTGGAAATCCACGAGGCCGACCCCGGTAATCCGCGAGATCTGCGGGGCCAGGAAATTCTCGACATATTCATCGACCTTCGAAATCGGCAGGTCGTCCGAGGTCACCGCGACCGACATCAGCAGCGCGTCGGCCGGGTTGACCTTCTCGTAGGTCGGCGGGTTCGGCAGATTCTTCGGCAGCAACCCGCCCGCCGCGCTGATCGCGGTTTGCACGTCCTGGGCCGCGCCTTCGATGCTGCGCGAAAGATCGAACTCTACCTGAATCTGCGTGACACCCAGCGAGCTAGCGGAGCTGATCGAGGTGACACCTGAAATCAGCGATAGTTGCCCTTCGAGCGGCGTTGCGACCGAAGTCGCCATGGTCTCGGCATTGGCGCCCGGCAGCTTGGCGCTGACGCGGATCGTCGGGATATCCACCTGCGGCACGCCGGCAATCGGCAGGACGAAATACGCGACGATGCCCAGCAGGGTCAGGCCGATCATCAGCAAGGTCGTGGCGATCGGCCGAACGACGAAGGGCGCGGAGACGTTCATTGCGTTACCTGGGATGTAGCGGATTGGCCGGGTCTCTCCGCGGTGTTCGCGAGAACGTCGACCCGGGTCCCGTTCTGGATGCGATACTGGCCGTCGGTCACCACCATTTCGCCGGGTTGCACCCCGCCTTCCACGATGGCGGTCGTCTTGCTGAGCAGGCCGACCTTGATGGGTCGCTTCTCCACAACCCGGTTCGGCCCGACCACGAAGACGAACGGGCCCTCCGGGCCTTGTTGGACAGCCCTAACCGGCAACCCGAGCACGTCACGGCGGACATCGAGTTCGACTCGCACATTGACGAACTGACCGGGCCACAGCGCCTCGTCGGCATTGGCGAACGTCGCCTTGTAAGTGACGGTGCCGGTCGCGGCGTTAACCTGGTTATCGATGACCGTGAGGGTGCCGGTCGCGAGATCGACGAGATTGCTGTCCTGGGCCGTAACCGGCACGCTGCCGTCCCGCAATCGCGCCCGCACCGGCGGCAAGGAATCGGCAGGCAGCGCAAAGTTCACGAAAATCGGGTTCAACTGGTTGATGCTTACGATGCCCCCTGTATCGGTGGTGCGGACCACGTTTCCTATATCGATCAGCCGGGTGCCGGCGCGACCATCGATCGGCGAACGGATCTTGGTGTAGTCCAGCTGCGTGCGCGCCATGTCGATCAACGCCTGGTCGGCGTTGACCGTCGCATCGAGCTGGGCCACCAGGGCGCGAGCGGTATCGGCCTGCTGCTTGCTTACCGCGTTGGTGGTGATGAGCCGGGTCAGACGATCGAGGTCAAGGCGGGCATTTTCCAGCTGCGCCTCATCTTTGAGCTTGTTTGCGAGCGCCTGGCTCAGCGCGGCCTCGAACGGCCGCGGATCGATTTCCACCAGCACATCGCCAGCGCGGACGTCCTTACCCTCCGAGAAATTGATCTTCATGATCTGGCCGTCGACACGCGACTTGACCAGCACGCTATTGTAGGCCTGCACGGTGCCGAGCCCGGTCAGGTAGATCGGGACGTCCTGCCGTTGCGCCCGCTCCGCCGACACCGGTACGGGTATTGCGGCCGGCCTGGGCGCAGCGGACTGCGCCAGGAAGGGAATCGCCCCTCGCAGACTGCCGAAATAAAGCGCGACCGCGGCAGCCAGGAGTAGAAGCCCAATGACTGTCCACTTGCGCATCAGGTCTCGCGCGATCGCATGAGAGAGCGTTCACCTCCGCTGACCAGACCGGCTGGCCGCTGTTCCCCGGCGTTCATTATGCGACAGCTGATCCGCCGGTCATCTATGCTTTCCCAAGGCCCATTGTCGCAGCGCAGGTCCACCGCGACAATCGCACGGCATCCGGCCGCTCCGGCCCGGAATGCACCCCAATGACAATGATGGCAGACTTCGCACAGATACAATCTCCTGCGGCGATCGGCGGCCGATTCCTAGCGCACCCGAGTTAGCCGAGAATTAGCTCGCGAATTCAGCCACATCGCGCGTGTGCTTCCGATGAATGCGCGTCCTCCTGATTGAAGATGACCTGATGATCGGCAAGGCCTTGGTCCGCGGCCTCGGCGACCAAGGCATGGTCGTTGATTGGGTACGTAATGGCGCCGAGGGGAGCGCCCCGCTCGCCTGCGCGGAGCACGCGCTCCTTCTCCTGGATATCGGCGTGCCGGAGATGTCGGGGTTCGACGTCCTTAAGGCCGCCCGGGCCGCGGGTGCGCTGGTGCCGGTGCTGGTTATCACGGCCCGCGACGGTGTCGAAGACCGGATTGCCGGACTTGACCTCGGGGCCGACGATTACA
>Ga0070734_10003403_pt1 | contig 16741 bp, 17 predicted proteins | sample Coa_R1_8_FD_66444 | JGI IMG/M metagenome (GOLD analysis project Ga0070734, IMG submission 66444) | Surface soil microbial communities from Centralia Pennsylvania, which are recovering from an underground coalmine fire - Coalmine... | ecosystem: Environmental > Terrestrial > Soil > Unclassified ... | reverse complement strand
GTTTTCGAGAACGAGATGGAAGCCGGGTCTATTTCCGACCCCTCGCGGATCGCGTTTGTGTTCGACCACGTTTTTTCAGCGCCCACGCAGCAAGCGGCCGAGGCTCTCGCCGATGTGCGGCGCTTTGCGGCGAAACACGGGATTAAGAACGTCTTCGAGTCGGGGCAGGGCAGCGTTCACCACGTGATCATCGAGAACGGCCTGTGGGCGCCGGGGCAGGTAATGATCGGCTGCGACTCGCACACGCCAATTTACGGAGCTTTGGGCGCGTTCGCGACTGGCGTAGGCAACAACTCCATGGCCGCGCTGGGTTTTCCTTACGGCTTGGGATGGTTTCGCATTCCGCAGACGCTGCAGGTGTACTTTCATGGAAGGACGCAGCCGGGTGTAGGTCCCCGCGACATCTCGCAATATACGGTGAGCCGCGTGGGAGAAGACGGTGCGGTTTATAAGGCCGTGGAATATGGCGGTCCTTACATCGAAGGACTCTCTGTCCAGGACCGAGTGCTGTTTCCGCTGATGTCGATTGATGTGGGCGCGAAGTGCGGTTACGTCAATCCGGACGAGAAGACTGTCGCCTACGCGAAAGCAATGCTGCCAGGGAAGAGCTATGAAGTCTTCAGCAACGATCCGGGAACGAAGCATCACGAGGTGATCGACATCGACGTGAGCAAGCTGGAACCGCAGGTCGCCTGTCCTCCCACGGTTGGCAATGTAAAGCCGGTTGGCGAAGTGGCGGGAATTCAAGTGGATGTCGCTGAAGTCGGCGGCAGCACAGGGGGGCGTCTCGAAGATCTGCGGGAGCTGGCCAAATTTGTAAAGGGCAAGCGAATTGCTGTGGGAGTGCGCTTGCAGGTAGTCCCCGCGACGCGCGGCATTTATCGCAGCGCTTTACGGGAGGGTTTGATCGAGACGTTCATCGACGCCGGCGCCACGATCTTTCCGCCGAGCGCGGGGTCGAACCAGGCAGTGAACATGGGGGCTCTAGCCGAGCACGAGGTGATGATTTCGACCCAAGCCCGCAATTTTCCGGGTCGCAATGGGCACCCCAAGGCTCGGCATTATTTGGCCTCTACGGCGACGGTAGCGGCTTCGGCGCTGGCTGGGCGGATTACGGATCCTCGCTAGCGAGCCAAGGTCGGCAAACCCGCCTGCGGTAGACTGAAATTCGAGAACCATGAGACGACATCTTTTTAGTGCCCTGCTGACGTTAGCGGCCATCGCTGCGGGAGTCGTGCCGTTCGTTGTTCCAGCGAAAGGGCAATTCCCCGCGGAGAGTACCATTCCCAAGGACAAACGCAAGGGACGGAAGATCCCGCAAGGGCCCTCCGGTCCGACGCCTCACAAAGACGGCCATGTCGATCTCTCAGGTTTCTGGGGATACGCGGGTTACACGTCCGACATCGCGAAAGATTACGACGTGGGTCAGGTGCCGATGACTCCGCTGGCGGAAAAGCTTTTCAAAGAGCGGCAGGCGAACGAAGGCGTGGAAGATCCGGAAGCTCGCTGTTTGCCCACGGGAACGCCGCGGCGCGATCCTTATCCTTCCAAAATCATCCAGACGCCCGACCTGATCGTGATCCTCTTCGAAGGCAATCTGCACAGCTATCGTCAGATTTTCATGAACAAGGAACATCCCAAGGATCTCGATCCCACCTGGTGGGGCCACTCCGTTGGTAAATGGGATGGCGACAATCTGATTGTAGATACGGCGGGTTTCAACGGGCTTACCTGGCTGGACCTGGCCGGGCACCCGACTTCGGATAAGCTGCACATCGTCGAGCGCTATTGGCGGCCGGACTACGGCACGCTTAAACAAGAGATCACCATCGAAGATCCGGTGATGTACACGCGCCCCTGGAAGGTCACCGAGACCATGCCTCTCATGGAAGGCGACATTCTGGAGTACGTTTGCACGGAGAACGAGAAGGACGCGAAGCACCTCGACACGATCTTCGATCAATTCAGCAAAAAGAAGTAACAGCATGAGGCGGCGAGTCTTCCTTTTCTGCGCCGTGGCTCTGCTTGCGGGCGCGCAAGCTTTGGAAGACACATTCTATATCCCGCTGGACGATCCGGCGATTCAGTACAAATCGGCTTCGAAAGACCCGGTCGCTCTCCTCGACAGCCAGCTTGAATCGGGAAAGGCAAAGCTCGACTACGCGCCCAGCGCGTGGGGATACTTGCCCGCGCTTCTGAAGCAGCTCGGCATAAATATCGATTCGCAGGTGCTGGTTTTTTCAAAGACAAGCATCCAGACGGAGCGCATCTCTCCCCGCACACCTCGGGCGATTTACTTCAATGATGAAGTGGCTGTCGGATACGTACAGAATGGCGAGGCTTTGGAACTGACGGGGCTCGATCCTCAGCACGGCGTCTATCTTTACACCATGGATCCCGCCAAGTCCGACAAGCCGAGGCTCGGGCGTCGGGACGATTGCCTGCGCTGTCATCAGGGTCCAGTGACGCTGGGCGTTCCGGGATTAATGGTTAGTTCGATTCATCCCCAAACGGAGGCGCGGGAGGGACACGGCAGTTCTTTCATGACGGATCAGCGTGTTCCGATCAGCGGGCGATGGGGCGGATGGTACGTCACCGGAACGACCGGAATGCAGCGTCATCTGGGAAATAACATCGCGCTGGTGGATCCCATCCACCCGGGCGGGCCGGCGGGAGACGGCACGCTAAACGTAACCAGCTTGGCGTCGATATTCGATACCTCGAAGTATCTTGCGCCTACCAGCGATATCGTCGCTTTGATGACTTTGGAGCATCAGACTCGCATGACGAATCTGATCATCCGCATCGGGTGGGACGCGCGCATCGGAAAAATGGATGAGGCGACGATGAACTCCGAGATCGATCAACTGGTCGCGTACATGACGTACGCCGATGAAGCACCTCTGACGGAGCCGGTGACCGGTGTTTCTACGTTCACCAAGACGTTTCCACAACGCGGACCTCGCGATAAACAGGGCCGGTCGCTGCGGGATTTCGACCTGAGGACGAGATTGTTCCGCTACCCACTTTCCTACATGATTTATAGCGCGGCGTTCGATGGGATGCCGGATGCGGCTCGGGAGCTGGTGTATCGGCGGCTATACGATGTCCTGAGCGGTAAGGATCGGAGCAAGACGTTTGCGCGTTTGTCCGCAGCGGACCGGCAGGCAGCGCTGGAGATTCTTCGCGCGACGAAATCAAAGTTGCCTGCGTGGTTCTGAACAAACTGCTTACAGCAGCTTCAAACTCGTGACCTTGATCTTGTCGCCTTGGATCTCACCGTTGATTTCCACTTCCAGATCGTCCAGCTTCTTGGATGCCTTCAACGCTTCGAGCGCCATGCGGTTGCCGGCCTCATCGAAAGCGTAAAACTTGTTGTCCCACGTAAAGACGCCGTAGCCGCCTTTTTGGCTCTCGGGTTTCAGCGCATCTTCGCGCGTGTGGGCTTCTGCGACAATCATGCCTCCTTCGAGCCGCGGGCCAGGTACCAGGCGAACCTCGACTTGTGAAGAGAATGCCTTATCGATCAAGACGCCTTTGATTTGAGCCGCTTGCCCCACTGCGGCCAAGCCGGCTAGCAGGACCAAGCTCCCACAGAGCCGTTGAAAACGCATACGTTCAGCCTCCCAGAACTTTTTTTTACAACGCTGCCGCCGCGAGTGTCAAGAGCGCGCAGGCTTGAGCTTTTTCGCCCCCGCATCCGCTCTCCTGCGCCGAATGCCCCAGCCGAAAGGAACAAGTCTAGCATTTGTCGCAGCAAGCACTGGTCCACGGCGTGCGAAAGTAGAACTAGGTGCTTGCCATGTCCGCAAGGTTCTCTTTCGCTTTAGCAGCATGTTCCCTCATCCTCGTCACGGCACTGGCCGCTTTCGATCATACCCCGGCCGATCTCACTATCCTTTCCATCGATCATCCCGCGATTCAATACTCGAATAGCCCCGCTGATGATCCGGTAACCCGGCTCCAGAAGCGACTGGCCAGCGGAAAGGCCAAGCTGGCGTTTCGTTCCGACGGTCTTGGATATCTGCCCAGCTTACTCGAGAACCTTGGCATAAATGCCGATTCGGAGATGCTGGTCTTCTCCAAGACCAGCATCCAGGCGGCAAAGATCTCACCGCGCAATCCCCGAGAGCTTTTCTTCAAGGACGATGTCATCGTTGGAAACGTACGCGGTGGCGATATGCTGGAGATGGCCGCGCTCGATCCCAAGCTGGGTTATGTCTTCTATACGCTGGACGTTCACCAGACGGATCAGCCCACCATCGTGCGACGTGATTCTTGTTTGCAATGCCATCAGGGTCCAGCCACGCTGGGGGTCCCGGGCATCATGGTCGGTTCCGTTTATCCGGACTCCTCGGGCATGCCGGCATCGCGCATGGGCAACCCGGTCACCGATGACCGCACTCCGATCGAGGAGCGCTGGGGCGGCTGGTACGTTTCAGGGACGCATGGCGGGATGCACCATAAGGGAAACGCAGTGGCGCGCGATCAGGCTCATCCGGATCTGCTCGAAACGCAGGGAACGCAGAACCTGACCAGCCTCGCCAAGAAGTTTGACTCGACCGGATATATGAGCGGCGTGAGCGATATCGTGGCGCTGATGACCCTCGAACATCAGACTCGCATGACCAACCTGATGACACGCGTAAGTTGGGACCAGCGGATTGCCGAGCAAGAGGGCAAAGCGGACGATCCGACGGTCCGTGCGCACATTGATGCGGAAGCCGAAAACCTCGTCACCTACATGCTGTTCGCCGAAGAGGCAAAGCTTTACGATCCCATCCAGGGCGTCTCGACCTTTACAAAGACGTTTCCGGAACGCGGGCCGCGCGACAAGCAAGGCCGCTCACTTCGGGATTTCGACTTAACCAATCGGATGTTCCGCTACCCGCTCAGCTACATGGTGTACAGCGAAGCGTTCGACGCCATGCCAGAGGCGGTGCATGAGCGGGTCTACCGGCGTTTGTACGAACTCCTTACAAATAAGGATCAAAGCGCCAAGTTCGCGAAACTCTCGACCGAGGACCGGGCGAACATTCTGGCGATCCTTCGGGACACCAAACCGAATCTCCCGGCGTACTGGCGAAACTAAGATTTGGTAGCATTTAGAGCGTCGAGGGAGGACCTCCGATGACGCATAAGTTTCTCATTTTGTTGCTCTCGGCCGCGACGGCTGTGATGGCGCAGACGCCGAAGCCCTTGAATCAAACCTGGGTGCAGCCCAAAACTCCCTGGGGTGATCCCGATCTTCAAGGCTTGTGGCCGGCTACCGACATGATCAACGTGCCGATGCAGCGCCCGGTCGAATATGGCACGCGCGCGGTTCTTACCAAAGAAGAATTCGCCGTAAGGGAGCAGGCCGCCCAGCGAACCGCGGTTGCGGATAAGCAGGAATACGTTCAAGAGGGTTCACGTGTCGGGATCAATCCACCTTCGTATTGGCTGGAGCACGGCAGACCGAACTATCAGGCATCGCTGATCGTGGATCCGCCGGACGGCCGCATGCCACCCATGACCGCGGAAGCGATCAAACTCAACGCCGCGCGTCAGGAAGCGAGGCGAGGGCACAACAACGATACCTGGGAAGATCAGAGCTTCTATGACCGCTGCATTTCCCGCGGCGTAATGGGATCGATCCTGCCGGTGATCTATAACAATGGGAATCAAATCATCCAGGCGCCGGGAATGGTGGTGATTCGCTATGAGATGATCCACGAGACGCGCATCATCCCGCTGGACGGGCGTCCGCACGTGGACGCGGGCGTGCGCTCCTACATGGGCGATGCGCGCGGCCACTGGGAGGGCAATACGCTGGTTGTCGAGACCACCAATCTGATCGGTGATACGAACGGAATCGGTTTGAACGGCGGCGGCACTCCTCATAGCAGCCAGTTGCGGCTGATTGAGCGCTTCACGCGCGTCTCCGATACCGTGATCAACTACCAGGCGACCATGGACGATCCGAAAACCTGGACCAGACCGTGGACCGTTGCATTTCCTCTGCGCCGCGACGACGGGTTCACGGTTTATGAGTATGCGTGTCATGAAGGAAACTATGGCCTTCTCGATATTCTCAGCGGGGCTCGAGCCGACGAGGCTGCGGCTGCGGCCAAGGCTGCGAAGTAACTGATTCGCCACATTGGACTGTTACCTTAACAGGATGAGGCTGGTATTCGGGTTACTGCTGGCGGCTCTGGCTCAGGGTCAGCTTGTTACCCCTGTCTGGGTCGAATTAGGCGATGGTGGCCGCGCCATCGCTCGTGTCGTCGCAAATCGCGTTGAGAGCTGCCCGACAATTCAGGTCGACGGTTTGAGCCGGGCGATGACCGCTCGCCAGCCGGTGCCGCAAGGATTCCTTCCCGCTTGTGAGTTCGTTCTTCCGGCAGGCACAAAGGCGGCCAACGTGAATGGCCAAGCATTGCCAGTGCCGCAACCCGATCCATCGCGTATCGTGGTGATCGGGGATACGGGGTGCCGCATCAAGGGTGATCGGCTGCAAGCCTGCAACGATCCGGTGAAGTGGCCGTTCGCGCGCGTTGCCGAAACGGCCGCGGCTGAGCACGCGAATCTGGTGATCCACGTGGGTGATTATTTATACCGGGAAGATCCGTGTCCCGCGGCGGCTGCCGCACAATGCGGAGGTACACCGTCGGGAGACCACTGGGACGCCTGGGATGCTGATTTTTTCAAGCCCGCGGCCCAGTTGCTCGCGAGCGCGCCGTGGGTGTTTTCGCGAGGGAATCACGAGAATTGCCAGCGGGCTTGGAAAGGCTGGTTCTATTATCTGGATCCGCATGACTGGACCGGTACGTGCCAGGAAGCGCCGCCGCCTTACACCGTGCAGCTCGGCGAGTTTCAGTTGATTGCCTTCGACTCCTCGGCCGTCTCAGAGGCGCAGGTTCAACCGGAGCAGCGCAATCTGTACGCATCGCAGTTGGCGGCATTGCACCCGGTTAACGCATGGCTGGTCGATCACCATCCCTTTTTCGGCATTCGACCCGGGGATGCGAGCGGTTCACCGCCGGTGGGCCAGACAGCCACGTTGCAAGAGGCCTGGGATCGGGCGGCGCCGAAGGGCATCGACGTGATCCTCTCCGGCCACACGCACCTGTTCGAAGCCCTCAGCTACGGGTCAACCCGTCCGATCCAGATCTTGGCAGGTGACGGGGGCACGAGCCTTGCCGCGGAACTTCCTGAAAAGGTGAACGGGCTGGACGTTCACGGCGTAATGGTGTCGGCCAGTGAAAATCAGGTGCAGTTCGGCTATGTGCTCTTCACCAAGTCGGGCGAGGGATGGAATCTCGCGCTGAAGACTCCGGCGAACCAGAGCATCGCCGCATGCGACATCAAATCGCGGCAAGCGTCCTGCAATGCGGGTTCACGGTAGAACTTTCTGTTTCTTAATCCAATCGATTACGATGTCGCGCTGCAGCCGCTCGATCTTAGGGAACATCAGTCCGCCCGCTCCCAACTCTTCCGGCGAACTTTGATTCGCGGCCGTGTAGTCGGTGGTGGCAAGCGTATATTCCCGCTCGGGATCGATGGTGCGGCCGGCGGTGACACTTTTCGGAAGCTGTGAACCCTTGAACTTGCCGATCACGATGTGGTTCTCAAACGGGAAAATATTCCAAACGTGCCTGGCGAGAATTTTTCCTTGAGGCAGAACATCACGGATGTTGCCTTCGTTGAAAAACGTCAGGTCTGTTCCGAGCTCCTCCGATACCGCGCGCTCCAACAGCAGCCGCAGCTCTTCCCCATCAACACGGCGCTTCGATTCTCCGATCGGTACGTCAACCAGTTTTGAAACTTTGCCTTCCCACTGGGACACCAGGCGCGCGACGTCGGGCGCGGGCTCGATCTTCGAGTCAATGGGGATCTTCTTCCACTCCGCTGAAGCGAGCTTCTTAGTCGATAGATCCACTTGCAGATCGAGCCGGCCGAGCTCCACACCGTAGCTGCTGACCAGAACGCCAACTCTGCCGCCGACGTTCATCATCTCCTTGTAACCCGTGTGAGTATGACCGACCACCGCGACAGAAACCTCGGGAACCTGCTGGAGAATGGCCCGGGCTTCCTGTTCATCGTGAATGTGTCCCAGAACGACGATCAGATCCGAACGCTCGCGCAATTCCTGGGCATATTTACGAACGGTCTCGACCACGGGGAGTACTCGCCACGGCCCGACATCCTGCGCGCTGGCAAAATTCAACAGATCGCCCAGCACCACGCCGATGATCGCGACCCTGATCCCGCCGACCGTCTCGATCACGTAGGGCTTTCCCGTAATCGAAACGCCTTTCGAATCGACCACATTCGCCGAGAGCACGGGATACTTGGCAATGCGGGCGAATTGCTGAACGTTGGCCCAGCCGTAGTCGAACTCGTGATTGCCCAGCGTGCCAACGTCGATACGAAGCAAATTCGCGATCTCATAGATTGGAAGGCCGCGATAGAAGGTCGAAACTGGTGTTCCTTGGACCAGGTCGCCTGCATTGAGATACAGGCATGCGCCGCATGATGCTTTCTCCCTGCGAACCTCGGTCGCTAGCCGCGCGAATCCGCCGAGGTCGAGGTCGTTCGGGAGCAGGTGCGCGTGGAGGTCGTTCGAGTGCAGGATGGTAAGCGGCCGGACGTTCGAGTCGGTCCGGCTCTGCGCCGGAAGGGCTCTAACGAAGAGAAGCAGCCAGAGCGCAACAAGTCTTCGCCGTGTCATTCTTGAAAGTTGGCCGCCAATCACGAGTTTAACCCACGAGAACGAAGAGTTCTACGGAAATTGACATCGCCGGAGCGCATCCAGCACTTCCTCGATCGCGATATCGGATACAACCTGGAACCTGAGGGCGACACCTGCTATTCGCCCAGGCTCGTACTGCGGCACGGCGTCGCGCATTGCATGGAAGGCGCGCTGATCGCCGCGGCGGCGCTACGCCTGCTGGGGCACTCACCGCTTATCGTGGATCTGGAGGCGGTGCGCGATAGCGATCACGTCCTCGCGGTTTATCGCGTGGCGGGACATTGGGGCTCCGTCGCGAAGTCGGATTACGCGGGCTTGCGGTCTCGTGAGCCGGTCTACCGCACCATCCGCGAACTGGTGATGAGCTATTTCGAGCACTACTACAATCCGGCCGGGCAAAAGACGCTACGGGCGTATTCGCGGCCGGTGAGCCTCAAGCGTTTCGATCGAATCGGTTGGATGACGGCCGAGCGCGACGTTTGGGAGATCCCCAATCACTTGTGCGACATCCCGCACACCAAATTGCTTACGCGGCAGATGGAGCGGGGATTGACGCGAATGGATGAGAGATCGTTTAAAGCCGGGCGTGTGGGTGGGGTCGGGCACTGAAGTAACTCAGTGGTTTGCCAAACGCCGCCGCCATTCGAACAGAACCACTCCGGCCGCGACGCTCACATTAAGCGACGCTACGCCTCCGGGCGGCATGGGAATCCGGACCAGGAAATCGCAGTGCTTGCCGGTTTGTTCGTGCAAGCCGCGTCCCTCGGCGCCCAAGACAAAAGCCGAGGGAGCCGCATATTCGATCTCGGAATAGCTCTCGGTCCCGCGTTCGTCGAGCCCATAGATCCAGTAGCCGCGCTTTTTCAAATCCTCCAGCGTGCGATTGATGTTGGTCACACGCACCACCGGAAGATACGCCAGCGCCCCGGCGGCCGCGCGAGCCACCGTGTCTGTCAGTCCTACGGCGCGCCGCTCGGGGATCACCACGGCGGCCGCCCCGGCGGCGTGCGCGGTACGAATCATCGCGCCCAGGTTGTGAGGATCTTCCACGCCATCCAGAATCACGTGAAGCCCGCCCGCAGCGGCTGTTTCATCGAGCGTCGAATACCGCTCGGCGCTTCCGAATGCGATCACTCCCTGGTGATGCGTGGATCCCGCCGCGGCTTTGTCGAGCCGATCCTTGGTTTCGAATCGTACGGGAATGCCGCGGTTGCGGCAAAGCTCGACCAGTTCCTGAATGCGGGGGCCCGTGACCTCTTTGGCGATCAGGACGCGCTCCAGAGGCCGGCCCGCCCGGAGGGCTTCCCGCACGGGATGAATTCCTGCGAGCATGGACATTAGAATAAGGGTACCGTCATGAGCAGTCCGGAAAATGCCATGGAAATAAAAGCAGCCGCCGAAACCGCGGAGATTCCCGATAAGCTTTACTTCCGCATTGGCGAAGTGGCGCGGTTGGCAGGGATCAAGCCCTACGTGTTGCGCTTTTGGGAAACGGAGTTCAATGGCTTGGGTCCGAAGAAGTCCGGCGCGGGCCACAGGCTCTACCGCCGCAAGGATGTGGAGCTGGTGCTTGAAATCAAACGCCTGCTGTACGGGCAGCGGTTCACCATCGAAGGCGCGCGCAAGTTTCTGGAAACCAAGCCAAAGGCGGAAGCGGCGGCGGCCGGAGGCAAATCCTCGAAGACGTCTTCTTCGAAAGCAGTGAAAAAGCAGGGTGACCTTTTCGACGATTCGGCTCCCATGCTGGATGCCGTTCGCAAAGAATTACGCGAAATTCTTCGGCTGCTCAAATAGATCTTCCCTCTGCCGATAAGGACAACCGGGGGAGGCGCACGCCTGCGCACTTATCCCTCACGCAATGATTCAGGTAACTCGAATCAATCGTGTTCCCTTGGTCCTAAACTCGGATCTAATCGAGCACATTGAAACCACTCCGGACACGGTGATCAGTCTTACCACGGGACAGAAGTTCGTGGTTCTCGAATCGGCCGATGAGATAGTTCGGAGGGTCATCGGATTCCGCCGGCGAATCGCTTCGCCGGAACCGGTTCTCGAGGGCAGAGAGCTTCGTGGCTGAGGAGAGCACGAACGAAACCGCCGTCGGCGATGCGAGGCTTCCAAAGAAGGCGGAGGCGCGGATCGATTTAGCCAGCATCGGAGGACTGGCGCTGGCTTTTTCGGGGATCCTCGGGGGTCTTCTGATCGAGGGCGGCAAGGTCAAGGACATTGTTCAGTTCACGGCCGCCTTGATCGTGCTCGGTGGGACCACCGGCGCAGTGCTGGTTTCTACGCCGTTGCACGTTCTGCGAGGGGCCCTGCGGCGCTTGGCAGGAATTTTCCTCGACTCTTCGCCGGATTACCTCGCTGCAACGGATGACGTGATCGGCTACGCTACCAAGGCGCGGAAGAATGGGCTTGTATCGCTTGAGCGCGAGGCCGAGCAGATCGAAGATCCATTTCTGCGCAAGGCTCTAAATCTAGCGGTGGACGGCACGGACCTTCAGGACATCCGCAAAATGCTGGAGCTGGAGATTCAGGTTGAGGAATTGATCGCCGAAGCGGAAGCGAAGGTCTTCGAGGCCGCCGGCGGATTCGCGCCCACAGTGGGCATCATCGGGGCGGTGCTGGGTCTGATCCAGGTGATGAAGAATCTGGCCAATATCGATGAGGTGGGACGCGGCATCGCGGTCTCCTTCGTGGCCACGGTGTATGGCGTCGGTACCGCAAACCTGTTCTTCTTGCCCGCCGCCAGCAAGATCAAAGCTCGCGCGCACGCCGAGCTTCAGCGCAAGGAACTGATTCTTGAAGGCGTATCGAGTATTGTCGAGGGGCTGAATCCCAAATTGATCCGGGCTAAACTGGAGGCTTTCTCGATCGGCACCGAGACTGGCAAGCAGCCGAAGTCTGCCCGTGACTCGAAGAAAGACAAAGAAGAGGCGCCGGCCACCGTGGAGGCTTGAGCAAGCGTGTCGCGCAAGAAAAAAACCCCGGCGCCGGAGAATCATGAACGGTGGCTGGTCTCCTATGCGGACTTCATTACGCTGTTGTTCGCGTTTTTCGTGGTGATGTTCGCCACCTCCCAAACCGATAAGGGCAAAGCGCAGCAAGTATCCGAGTCCGTGAAGAAAGCCCTGGCGGGAGAGAAGATGACGGCGATTCTTTCCGCCGTGCTGGGAGGAACCGTCACGGACACAGGCAAGGGCAACGCCCAGATGCGCGGACCTGGCGGCGCGCAGAAACCATCCGCTGACCCCAAGGACCAGAAACTAGCCGAGCTACTGCCTTCGCTGCAGGTTCTTACCGAAGAGCTGAAGGCCGAGATCGCGAGCGGGCGGATCGAAATCAATATGCAGCCCCGCGGGTTGGTGGTGAGCTTCACTCAGGCCGCGCTGTTTCCGTCAGGCGAGGACGTCATCTCCACTGACGCCTATGACGGTCTTCAAAAGGTTGCGGCCGCGATCGGCAAGATACCCAATCCAGTGCGCCTGGAAGGTCATACCGACTCGATGGCGATCCGGACTCCGAGGTTTCGAAGCAACTGGGAGCTTTCGGCGGCCCGCAGCATTGCGATCCTGGACATTCTGTCGGAGCGCTTCGGAGTTCCCCTCGAGCGTCTATCCGTCGCCGGCTACGCCGATACCGCGCCGATCGCCTCCAATGACACCGAAGAGGGTAGAGCGAAGAACCGCCGCGTGGATATTGTCATCCTGAATGAGTACGGAGCGATGGGAGAACCCGCGAAGCCCCCAGGCCTTCCCTGATCCGTCCCTGAGCAGCGTCTGCGCCACGCTAAAATCAAGAAACGATGATTAAGATTCGGAAAGCGGTATTTCCCGCCGCCGGCCTCGGTACGCGATTTCTGCCGGCGACCAAGGCGCAGCCCAAAGAGATGTTGGCCCTAGTCGACAAGCCCTTGATCCAATACGGCGTCGAAGAGGCGATGCAGTCCGGTGTCCAGAACATCATCATTGTCACGGGCCGCGGGAAGACCGCCATCGAAGATCATTTCGACGTTAGCTTTGAGCTTGAGCATCTGCTCGAGACGCGCGGTAAGAAAGATCTTCTGGCTACGGTACGAGCGGTTTCCGACATGATCGACGTTTCCTACGTCCGGCAAAAAGAGGCTCTTGGCCTTGGTCATGCGGTTCTGCGCGCGCGCGAACTGGTTGCCGAAGAGCCATTTGCCGTGATTCTCTCCGACGATGTCATCGACGCGGATGTCCCCTGCCTGCGTCAGCTGCTGGACGTTTACGAGTTTTATAACGCGCCGGTGGTCGCCTTAATGGAGGTGCCCCGCGACAACATTTCGGCATACGGCGTGGTCGACGCCGAGCCAGTGGCGCACTTAGGCGGCCGGGACCGGCTGTTTCGCATTCGCAACATGGTGGAGAAACCCAAGGCCAGCGAAGCGCCTTCCAACCTCGCGATCATTGGCCGCTATGTGCTGACGCCAGATGTTTTCAAGTCCCTGGATGCTGTGGAACCCGGCAGCGGCGGCGAGATTCAACTGACCGACGGTCTGAAGCACATGTTGAAGAGCCGCCCAATCTACGGCTACCGCTTCGAAGGCACTCGTTACGATGCCGGAGACAAACTCGGGTTCCTGAAAGCGACAGTCGAGTTCGCCTTGAAGCGTTATGATCTGGGTGAGGACTTCCGCGCGTACCTCAAGACCATGAAGTTATGAGAATCACCGCCATCGTGTCCGGGATTCTGATCGCGAGTTCACTCACAGCTGCGCAGGGAATTGTCGAAGACGTTCGAGCGAAACTGGGACGGGGCGACTTTGCTGGCGCCGCCGCATCGATCCAGGCGTATCGCCACACGCGGGGCACGACGCCGGATGCCATGGAAGCGATGAGTTGGATGGCTCGGGTTGAACTTTCGAAAGGCGATAGAGCTGCCGCGGAGAAGTGGGCGCTTGATACGTATCAGCTCGCGGTCGCGGAGACCAAGAAACATCCGCTCAATAGCGACCCGAATGCGCCCTTAGCTCTGGCACTTGGCGCGGCAATAGAAGTAGAGGGCAACGTCAAAGAACAACAGCAGCACGCCGCCGGCGTTGCATATCTGCGCCAACAGCTTGAACTGTTCTCCCGAACCTCAATTGGAGACCGGATTCAGAAGAACGTCAACCTGTTGAGCCTGGTAGGCAACCCCGCGCCTGCGCTGCGCGGCGCTACGATTCCAAAAGGCAAGGTAGCGCTGTTGTTCTTCTGGGCACACTGGTGTCCGGACTGTAAGGCAGAGGCGGATATTCTGCGGAAGCTCAAGGCCGAGTTCGCGCAGAGCGGGTTGGTGCTGATAACGCCGACTCAACACTACGGATACGCAGCGAATGGCGAAGACGCTTCGCCGGAGGCGGAGACCCGCTATATCGATCAGGTTCGGCAACACTACTATGCGGGTGTGGTGAACACTCCGCTGCTGGTGAACGAAGAGAATTTCCTCACCTACGGCGCTAGTACGACGCCGACTTTGGTTCTAGTGGATCGGAAAGGCATCGTGCGGATGTATCATCCCGGCGCGTTGTCTTATCAGGATCTTCGCAGCGCGATTCGTGCGGCGCTGTAGCTCACCACAAAAGCTGACCACAAAAGAAAACGGCCCCGATTACTCGGGGCCGCAATGGTTAAAACTTGCTCTCTTGGAGCCTGCCGTGACTACTTCTTTTTCTTCGGAGCAGCCTTCTTCTTCGCAGGCGCCTTTTTCTTCGTTGCGTTCTTCATCGAGTGATTCTCCCTTTACATCAGATTTCGCGCCCTCAATGAGAGAGCGCGGTTGTGTCCCCTTTATAAGGTTCTTTGAGATGAAAGTCAAGAAAAAAATGAAGAGCTTCGAAGTGAAGAGACCGAAACGCGGACGCTCGAAAGAGGTCGCACGCATAAAAAACGTAGTGATATAGAATTGTTTTAGTGCTGGAGAGGCCGTTTTACGCGGGTGCGGCGATACTTGCTGCGTCTCTCGCGCTCGCGGCGGGATGCGCGAGGCGAGGATCGGCGAAAGTGTCCGCGCCAAATCCAGTTCACGCCGGATGGACTGAAACTGGAGTCGCAAGTTGGTACGGCGTTCCTTACGATGGACGCCGCGCGGCCGACGGCGAGATCTTCGACATGCACAAACTGACCGCCGCGCATCGCACGCTTCCCTTCGACACCTGGGTGGAAGTCAGCAATCTTCAAAACGGAAAGAGTGTGACCGTGAGAATCAACGATCGCGGCCCCTTCGTCGATGGACGGATCATCGATCTCTCCTTCGCCGCCGCGGGTGAGATCGAAATGGTCCGATCCGGCACCGTGCATGTTCGGCTAAGAGTGATCGATGGTCCCAAGCTGCCGGACTCTTATTCGGTTCAGATCGGTGCTTTTTCCGAACGTGAGCGCGCCGACGCTTTTGGGCAGGCAGCTTCTTTTCCCGACGCCCACGTGATTCAGACCCAGAACTTGTGGTGTGTTCTGGTGGGCAGCAGGTTGAGCAAGGAAGCGGCGCAGGCTTTGGCGACGAAGGTCCGCCACTCGGGCGGTGAAGCAGTCGTGGTGCGGGAGTAGCGAGCGCTCGTAGGGCAGACGATCGGGTTATGTCGTCTGCCGGCAGCAAGAGACAGACCCCTGAAAACCGATGGTCTGTCCTACCCGGCGTCGCGGCCGCTCAGCACTCGAGCCGGCGTTCGCAGCAGGAGCAAGAAATCCAGTTGCGGTGTCCGATGCCGTGCATAAAATAAGTCCAGTCGCCGGCGCTGCCCATATGTGAGCCGGTTGCGCCCCATAACTTGCCACAGGCCCGTGATACCGGGCGTTACCGACAAGACATCCGCGGCGTACGCCCCATAGTACTCATTCCACTCCGCCCCGGTCACGGGCCGAGGTCCCACCAGCCGCATCCTCCCACTCACGACGTGAATCAACTGAGGCAGTTCATCCAGCGAGAAGCGGCGAAGGAAAAGGGCAAACGGGCTGGTGACTCGCGGATCGCGCGCTCCCTTAAAGGCAGGAACGTGAGTATCGCCAAGATACTCGATCCACCCCCCCGAAGAAGATTGGCCACCGCCCCACATGGTCCGGATCTTGAACATCCAGAATTCCTGGCCATAGCGGCCGACACGGCGGTGAGCGATCACAGGAGTTTTCCGAGAAGCGAGCGCCACCGCGATGGCGACTACCGCCATGATCGGCAGAGCAGCGATCAACGCGCCGCCCGCGAGCACCCGTTCCGTTATTGACCAGAGAACGGAGCCGGTGGAGATGCGCTCGGGAACGCGCAGCACGACCCCAGTCACTTGCAGCGACGGTGTACTCATGGCTGCCTTGCCGGATCCTTACGGACTTATTGAATGGCGATCACAACCTGATTCGTGCTGGTGATTCCGCCTTCAACTAACTGAATCGGAATGGAAGAACCCGCGGCCACCGACGGCACGACGAAGTTGATCTGGTTGATGCCCACAAACTGAGGCGTCAATCCGGAGAAGATCACCTGCGCCGGGGTCCCTCCAACCAAAACTTGAGGAACGGTTAGGGTGTAGCGGGTTGCGTCAAGCGACGCTGCTCCCAGAGCGGGAGGCGACGCAGGGGCCTTGCCCGTCAGGCTGACTGGCCCAAGACCATTCGCGTACATGATCATGACGTCTCCAGCCTTGGCAGGATGCGTCGTGATTCCTGGGATGGCTCCGGCGGGAGCCGCGATGGATTGATCCGAGTTGTTGATCGCGACCGCGTAGCCCGCGCCGGCTGGAATGCTGAAGATGCCGGGGGAAAATTGGGCCACGGACACTGGCACCGCAGTGGAAGTCGAGTTGCCATTCGTTACCGTTACGTTGATGCTTCCTGGCTGCATGTCCCAAGGCAACTGCGCGTTCACTTGGCCGCTCGAGACAAAGTAGAGGGGAGCAGCCTCGCCATTGAAAGAGACTGAAGTGGAGCCGATCGAAGCGGAAAGAGGAATGGAGTCGGCACCTAGAGTCGCGGCGGCCAGCCCGCTCCCAAAAATAGAAACCACCGATCCGGGCGC
>Ga0070734_10003401_pt1 | contig 16758 bp, 19 predicted proteins | sample Coa_R1_8_FD_66444 | JGI IMG/M metagenome (GOLD analysis project Ga0070734, IMG submission 66444) | Surface soil microbial communities from Centralia Pennsylvania, which are recovering from an underground coalmine fire - Coalmine... | ecosystem: Environmental > Terrestrial > Soil > Unclassified ... | reverse complement strand
CAGCTCTATCGCGAGCAGCGCGACGCGCTTGCCGAGACGCTGATGCGCCGCGCGGCGGGTCGGCTGGACGTGGCGTTGCCCGATCAGGGCATGCATCTCGTCGCATATTTGAGCGACGGTTCGTCGGATCTCGCCGTCGAGGAAGCGGCAAGAGGGGCGGGTATCCTCGTCCGCGCCGTCAGCCGCTTCTATCGCGCCGCTCGGCCGCGGCCCGGTTTGATGCTTGGCTTTTCCGGATTCCCGCGACAACTGATCGTGCCGGCGGCCGCAAGGCTCGCGGCGCTCGTCGAAGGTCGCAAGCGGCGTTAGGGCCGCTTCGGAGCTTAGGTCCCCGGCGCGAGGCCAACGAGCCCGATCTTGACGCGGCGGTTGTGGCGGCCCTTGTTGTCGAGCTTGAGCACACGAACGAGACGCGAGCGTCCGGTGGAGACAAGGTGAGTCCCACCGCAGGCCTGACGGTCCAGGCCTGCGATGTCGACGATTCGAATCTTGCCGTCGAGCGTCGGCGGCGGCGCCACGCTTCGTGTCCTGATCAGGCCGGGCTCATCAACCGCATCATCCATCGGGATGTAGCTGTCGCCGACCCTAAGGTCCTGGCGGATCGCATCATTGATGGGGCCATCGAGCGCGCGCAGCTTCTCGTTGTCGGCGTCGGGCAAGTCGAAGTCCATGCGCGCGGTGCCGTCGCCATTCATCTGCACTCCGGTCACCAGCGCGCCATTGAACTGCTGATAGACAAATGCGTTCAAGAGATGCGTGTCCGTGTGAAGCTCGCGCATCATCTGGCGAAAATCCGGATCGACCACGGCCTCAACTGCGCCGGACAATTCGATAGTCTCGCCAAGCAGGATCCATGTCCGGCCGCCCTGCAACTCGAATCCGGTGACGGCAATCTCGCCGCCGTTCCAGCGGATGATGCCCTTGTCCGGCAATTGTCCGCCCCCGCCGGCAAAGAATGGCGAATCCGCGAGCACAATGCGTCCCGGCTGCGCGTCCACGACGCTTGTCCCGAGCGTCAGGGTTTCCGGGTGTTCGTGATAGAAGAGGCGCGACATGCGTTTGGCCTCCCTGGTTTTTGGCCTCAACTCGTGACGTGCCGCGGCGCGTTCCCGCGCCCCGAGCGAGAGGCCTCACATCAGCCCGGACAGGGTCGGCAAATTAATTGCCAAAGTCAACTAATTTGTGTACGTCTCTTGCGCACAATCTTTTGCCAACGCGCGGCCGGCGCCGATGTTTTCCAAGTCTCGGATTGGGGCGGGGCGGAACTCGATCGATGCTCAGACAACACCGGAGGAAATCCAATGACCTTTGCGCGATTGTGGTGCGGCCGCGCGCTTCCGAAAAATGCTTCCGATTACGCGGCGCATGTCAACGACACGGTGTTTCCCTCGCTTCGCGGAATGCGGGGCTATCGCGGCGCTCAACTGTTGTGCCGGACCATTGACGAGAGGATCGAGTTTCTCGCCGTGACCTATTGGAGCCAGCTCGACGATATCAGGCAGTTCGCAGGAGCCGATATCGAGGTCGCCAAGATCGAACCTCGCGCCAAGGAATTGCTCTCGGATTATGATCCGTTCGCCAGGCATTTTGAGCTGATCCACACCGCCGATGACCCGGACAGCGCGGCGGGGAATTGACTCGAACGACGGAGGATAAGGGAGCCGCGTCATGCAATTCTTGCTGCTGGCCCACGATGGGACGGACAAGGACGCCAAAGCGCGTCGGACGGCAATACGAGCGGCGCATTTTGCCGGCATCGAGCCGATGGTCGAGCGCGGCGAGTTGCGCGCAGCCGGCGCGATCCTCGATGATGACGGCGAGATGATCGGTTCGGTCGTGCTCGCCGAATTTCCAAGCCGTTCCGATCTCGATGCGTGGCTTGCGCGCGAACCTTACGTCACCGAAGGCGTCTGGAGAAAGATCGAAATCAAGCCGTTTCGGCTCGCCGTGCTCGACGGCAAGATCACGCCCTGAGCTGCGTCGCCGTGCCGGCCGCTTCCCGCAGGATGTCCCGCACCATCGGCACGACCTTGCTTCCGTAAAGCTCGATGCTCGTCATCAGCTTTTCATGGGGCAGGGGGCCCGCCGAATATTTCAGTTGGAAGCGCGACAGACCGAGCGCCTTGACCGTCGACGCAATCTTGCGCGCCACGGTTTCCACTGAGCCGACATAGAGCGAGCCGTGATCGGCCTCGGAGGCGAACTCGTCCCGGGTCATCGGTGGCCAGCCACGCTCCTTGCCGATGCGATCGCGCATGATCTTGTAGTCCGGCCACATCTCCGCGCGTGCCTGTTCGTCGGTTGGGGCGACATAACCGGGCGAATGCACGCCGATCGATTTTGCCGGCCGGCCGAACTCCTTGAATGCCCGGTGATAGAGATCGACATAAGGGGCGAACCGCTTCGGGTCGCCGCCGATGATCGCGAGCATCAGCGGCAGGTCGTAATGCGCGGCGCGCACGACCGACTGCGGGCTGCCGCCGACGCCGACCCAGGTTTTCAGCCGGCCATGCTCGATCGGCGGAAACACCAGCTGGTTGTTCAGCGGTGGGCGGAGTTTGCCCTGCCAAGTCACGGGCTTCTGGTCGAGCAGCGCGACAAAGAGGTCGAGCTTCTCCTCGAACAGCGCTTCATATTGGCGCAGGTCGAAGCCGAACAGCGGAAAGGATTCGGTGAACGAGCCCCGACCGAGGATCACCTCGGCGCGACCGTTCGAGACGGCATCGACCGTGGCGAACCGCTGGAACACGCGGATCGGATCGTCCGAGCTCAACACCGTGACCGACGAGCCAAGCCGGATGTGTTTTGTGCGCGCGGCAATCGCCGATAACACCGTTTCGGGCGCGGAGATCGCAAAATCGGCGCGGTGATGTTCGCCGACGCCGATAAAGTCGAGGCCGAGGTCGTCGGCGAGCACCGCCTCGTCGATGACATTGCGGATCACCTGCGCATGCGCCAACAGGCCGCCGTCAGCACCGCGGGTGACGTCGCCAAATGTGTCCAGTCCAAATTCCAGAGATGTCGTCATTCGATCCGTGTTTACTTGAGCCCGGTTTAGCCGGTTCGTGGCTGCCTGGTCTATACCGTACTCAAATAGGCCGCTGTTCATCGACCGCCTAGGACGGTTGCGCGAAACGCTACGTTTCCGCTTTCGTTTCCGTGTACAGCCGGCGAAGGCAATAGAACAAAGTGCTGCCTTGAAAATCGCCGCGTTTCGGCCACATCTCTCTCATGCCCGAAGCGTCAAAAACTCCTTCCACGCTGTCAAAGCAGATCGGCGTGCGCAGTTCCCTTCGTGCGCTGTTCGTCGATGAAATCGACCGTCCTGCGTTGGCAGGGATAGTTTGTATTTGCGCGGCGGCGCGATGGGTTTACAAAGAGAATCGCTGACATAAGGGTCCGCCATGACCGCACAACGAGGCATCTACGCATCGATCGATCCGATTCTGCTCAACCGCCTTGCCGAAGTCGCGGTGAAAGTCGGATTGCGACTGCGCGAGGGGCAGGATTTGCTCGTGACGGCGCCCGCCGTTGCGCTGCCATTGGTGCGCAAGGTTGCCGAGCATGCCTACAAGGCGGGTGCTGGTCTGGTCACTCCGATCCTGTCGGACGAGCAGATCACGCTGGCGCGCTATCGCTTCGGGCACGACGGCGGCTTCGATCGTGCCGCCTCCTGGCTCTATGAGGGTATGGCGAAAGCGTTCTCCGGCAACACGGCGCGGCTTGCCATCGTTGGCGACAATCCGATGCTGCTGTCAGGTGAGGATCCGGTCAAAGTGGCTCGCGCAAGCAAGGCCAATTCGATGGCGTATCAGCCGGCGCTGGAGAAGATCGTCAATTTCGACACCAACTGGAACATCATCGCGTTTCCGAGTCCGTCCTGGGCCAAACAGGTTTTCCCTGATGACCCGGACGCGGTGGCCAAACTTGCGGATGCGATCTTCAGGGCTTCGCGCGTCGACAATGACGATCCGATCGCTGCCTGGGAGAAGCATAATGCGGCCTTGCAAGCGCGCAGGGAATGGTTGAACGGGAAGCGCTTCCACGCGCTGCACTATACGTCGCCTGGCACCGATCTCGTGGTCGGACTTGCTGATGGCCACGAATGGGCGGGCGGCGGAGCCACCGCCAAGAACGGCATCACCTGCAATGCCAATATCCCGACGGAAGAAGTTTTCACCACGCCGCATTGCCGGCGCGTCTCCGGCCATGTCGTCAGCTCCAAGCCGCTGTCCTATCAGGGCACGCTAATCGACAATATATCCGTCCGCTTCGAGGAAGGGCGTATCGTCGAGGCGCGTGCCTCGCGCGGCGAGGAAGTCCTGAGCAAGGTGCTGGACACAGATGAGGGCGCACGAAGGCTCGGCGAGGTGGCGCTGGTGCCGCATTCTTCGCCGATCTCCAAGAGCGGGCTATTGTTCTACAATACGCTGTTCGACGAGAACGCCGCCTCTCACATTGCGCTCGGGCAGTGCTACTCGAAATGTTTTGTCGACGGCGCCAAGCTGACGCGGCAGCAAATCGTGGCCCATGGCGGCAACCAGAGCCTGATCCATATCGACTGGATGATCGGCTCCGAGGCGACCGATATCGACGGTATCCTTGCCGATGGAAGCCGCGTGCCGGTGTTCCGCAAAGGCGAGTGGGCGTAACGGCCGGCTGGTATCGTTCCGCGGGCTCGCTCGCGCTGATACATGGGGCGCAAAACTCTATTCACTGGCGTTCCCGATGCCCGCAGCGTATGCTTGTTGCGCACTTGGTGGTGGCACGGATATCCATGGTCTCACGAGTAATCGTCTCACGAACAATCGGTCCGGCAATCGTCGTGGCGGCGCTCTCGCTCGCCGCGCCAACGGCGCACGCTCAAACCAATCCCCTGACGTATTGGACTCCGGGCTGGCCGCTGGGCTTCAATGGTAACGCGGCCCTCGTCGAGGGCTCGGAAAGCTACGGCAATTTTCCGGGCTTTGATGCCGGCGGCTTCGTTTATTCGCGCTACAATTTTTCCAATGGCTGGTTTGTCGGCAACGAAGGCGGCATGGGCCTGAGCGGCTTCAACAGCGCGTTCAGTGGCCTTTATACCGAGGGTGTGCAGTTCGGCTACAACTTGCAGAAGGGTTATGGGCTGCCGGTTTCGGTCTACGCCGGTTTCGACAATTTGAAATACAATCCCGGCATCGGCGGCTCTCTCGGTGCCTTCGATTCCACGTCCGCTACGTTGCCGGGTTACAGCGCGCATGCGGGCATCGAATTCAGGCCGACGTCGGATGTGAGCCTGTCGTTTGGAATGGGATACACCCAGCAGTCATCGGGCCGCACCGATAGCGACATCAATTCGGCCCTGCTGCCGGGCGCGTCTTCGTCGGCCTTCACCAGCGGCCGCCGGTGACTCGCGCGATCTACCGTTCGCCCTTCTCGGTGAAGAACCGCTCGCCATAGGCAAAGCGGTTGGGCTTCAAGAAGAAGCCGAGAATCACAGCGCCGTTTGGCGCGACCGCCTCGTGCTGATTGCCGGCCGGCCGCCAGACGAACTGGCCGGGTCCGCAGACGCCCTCGTGATCCTCCAGCGTGCCTTCGATCACGTAGGTTTGTTCGAGCGCGGTGTGCTCATGCAGCGGCACGACCGCGCCAGGATCGAGCTTGAACAACGCGGTGGTGACGCCGCTGTCGTCGGTATACAGCACCTTGATCTTGATGCCGGGAAACTTTGTCGCCTCCCACGTCATATTCGGAGCGTCGATATAGTGCGACGCCCGATCCGCCGGATTCTCCGGCTTGATATCGGCATGCATAACTTTGCGCGTTTGCTCTGCGGCCTGCATCGCCATGACGTTCTCCTTGGTTGCGGTTCTTTGTTGGGGTATTCCGCTTGTTCGCGAACTTTAGCTCAGTGGGGCCCTCGTGACCATCGTCATGCACGCGGGACTCCAATGAAACCGAGGGGAATGGCGATGGAACGTCTTGGTCTCGCGTCCGCAGCGCTTGCCGTCCTCGGACTTCTGTTTCTGATTTCGCCCGCAACGCCCCAAGGCATGCTCAGCGCGGCGCAGTCTGATGCGCAGAGCGCGTACAACACGGCCTTGAGCAATTTCAAAGCGGTGCTCGGCCAGCGGCGCGCCGAACTCAATGCAAAGCAGCCACTGCCGAACTTGCCGGGGCAGGCGCTTTATCTCGCACGCAACGCCGTGATGAGCAGCTACAAGGATCTCACCGACGCGCTTCCCTCGAAGATCGGACGCCCCAACAAGTTCGGTATCCCGCCGGCCTATTTCGATGCCGACAATGAGCCGCTGCTCGAAGAGTACTACGCGCTGTTCACCCTGATGGATTCGCCGCCGGCCAACGCGCAAAAATCGGACACCCCGTTCAGGGACGTCGTCGATTTGGGTACCGCGATTGCACGCGCGCGAGGCCTCGATGCGGCGGGGTCCGACGCGGCGGGCCGTATCAGCCTGGGGCTGTTCTTTGCGGAAACGGGCGGTGAGCAGAACATCGGCAATGCGCGTTCCAACAAATACAAGGGCAGTCTGCAAACGGGTACCTCCGAGGATCAGAACGGCCGGACCAAATGGGCCGCGATCAAACCGCAGATCGCGGCCTTTGCGCCGGCGCTGATCGCGCGCGACGACAAGGAGGAGGCGCGCGCCGGCAGTCTCGATCATCGCTTCAATCACTGGACCGCCGTGCGCGACGGGTTGATGAACGCGCATGCGGAGCTCTTTGCGCAAGTGCCGGCGATCGTGAAAACGCTGCCAGATCCGATCGACCAGATGAAGCTGTTCGAATTGATCCAGATCGTTCCCTCGCCGACCAGGGCCGCGATGAGGTCGGGCAATCTCCTCGGCTATCGGGTTTCCGATTCCACGGTCATGGGATATCTCAGAAACAACAGCATGTTCGCCTATGGCAAGGCCGATCGCGCCAGGACATCCGCAAACTATCGCGAAATCCTCGATGCGATGTGGCTGTTCAATGACAAGTTCGAAAAGGCGCTGGCGAAATTCAACGAGATCAAGGCGCAGCAAAAGGGCTAAACTCCGCCATCGCGTGATGACGACTTGCGGCGTCGAGACGACAGGAGACGATTGATGGCGACATCCCACATCGAGGCGCTGAGGGGAATGCTCCGCGAAGAGAAAGGAGTTTTGCTGCCGGGCGTGCCGAACGCGCTTGGAGCGCGGATCGCCGCCGACCTCGGCTTCAGGGTGGTCTATCTGACCGGCGCCGGGCTCACCAATATGTATCTCGGCCTGCCGGATCTCGGCTTCATGGATCTGAGCCAGGTTGCCGAGCATGTGATGGCCATTCGCAGCGTGGTCGACGTGCCGCTGATCGCGGACGCGGATACGGGCTTTGGCAATGCGATCAATGTCACCCATACTGTCCGCGTCCTGGAGCAGGCCGGCGCAAGCGGTATCCAGATCGAAGACCAAGACTCGCCCAAGCGCTGCGGCCATTTTGCCGGCAAGGAGCTGATCCCGCTTCCCGAGATGCTCGGCAAGATCAAGGCCGCGGTCGATACACGGCGGCAGGGCATGGTCGTCATCGCCCGCACCGATGCCTGCGCGGTCGAGGGATTCGAGGCGGCGATCGAGCGGGCCAGCCGCTTCGTCGAGGTCGGCGCCGACGTCACCTTTGTCGAGGCGCCGGAAACACTCGATGACCTCAGAGCAGTGCCCCGCCGGCTGAAGTCGCCGCAGATGCTTAACCTGGTGCTTGGCGGCAAGACGCCGATCATCGATCAGGCCGCAGCCAAGGAGATGGGGTTTAGCCTCGTGCTCTACGCCAACGCTGCCTTGCAGGGCGCAGTGCATGGCATGCTGACGACGCTGTCCGCGCTCAAGACAAACGGCATTCTCTCCGAGGTCGCGGTGGCCTCCTTTGCCGAGCGTCAGAGGCTGGTCGACAAGCCGGCCTATGACGCCATGGAGACGCGTTACGCCGCCAAATCCTTTGAGTAAGGCTTTTGAAGGCTCGTGGCGGGATCGCGGCTGCCGCATTGCGGTCGCCTTTTTGCACGAAGAATGGGCGCATGCATCACCGCCTCAATGTAGCCCTGATCGGTTTTTGGCTTCTGGTTGCGCTCGGCCACTCGGGCGCCGCGCAGTCGGCCGCACCGGCAGAGATGATCTCGGACTATCGCCTGCAACATGGCGAGGGCCGGGTGAAGATCGACGCGACGCTGAACCGCATCGCGCGTGATCAAGCCGAGGCGATGGCGGCAAAGGACGTGCTCGATCACAGCGTGCTCGCCTCGTTCTCGAAACGAGTGGCCCCGGCGGGCTCCGAGCGCGCCGCCGAAAATATCGCATATGGCTATGACAACTTCCCAAAAACTCTCAATCAATGGGTCGAATCGAGCGGGCACCGCAAGAACCTATTGCTTCACGGCGCCGAGCGCGTCGGCATTGCGAGCGCGAAAAGCGCGACCACCGGGCGAACGTATTGGGCGATGGAGATCGCGGGTGGCTATGAAAAGCCGAAACGTGGCGGCACGACGCTCATCGTCGCCGCCGCCAAGCCCACCGCAGGCAAGTCCACAGGCGCCGCGGCCAAGTCCACCGTGGCGGCCAAAACGGATGCGGGGGCGCCGCAAGCCTGCCGGCTGAAAATCCTGAGCCTGTGCCTTTAGACGTTTATTGCGTCACAATGATTCTATTCCTCATCCTGAGGGGCCGCGAAGCGGCGCCTCGAAGGATGAGGCCGCAGTGGGGCCTCATGGTTCGAGACGCGCGAAGACGAGCTGCTCACCATGAGGGCCAAGCACGTGCTCAGTAGCAGCGCGTGACGTTGACGGTCTGTTCGGTGCCGTTGCGGCCGGGGAATTTCATGACCTCGGTCGGGCAGCTCGGCGCATAGGGTTTGTCGGACGGCGCAACGGTCGGCGGGCAGCGATGCGCCCAGTCCCAGGGAATGTCGTAGGTGCAGGTGTAGCGCGGCCCCTCATAGACCGGCTGCGTGGTGACCGCCGCATAGGGGCCGCCGTCCGTTGTCCCGTAGCCGCCGTAATAGTCGTCGCCCACGCCCGGCCAGAAGGCGCCGCCGATGTTTCTGTGGAGATGATGCCGAGCGATGAATGGCGCGGCAAAGTGATGGTTCGCGACAACCCCGCCGTGTGCGACCCCGCCAGATCGTGCGGATGTCTCAGTCGTGGGAAGCATCAGCGCGGCTGCGCTGAGTGAAGCGACGAGCGTCCAAAAAAGGGGACGAGAAGCAGAGCTGGTAATTCGACTCATGACACGCACCTACCGTACGTTACAAAACTCAGGCCGCACGCTAAGCCCATCCCTTTGGCGGCTGCAAAGGCGTAATTAATCACTAGTTAAAGCTTAACACTAATGGCCGGCCATTGTCCCGGAATGATGATCATGCCTGCCTGACGACGTGCCGAAGGCGGACAGCGCGTCTCGCCATGTGACAGGTTTTTCGGGCCCCCTACAGCGCGATCGGGATGAGGCAATTCATCGCACGGGGTGTGGCACATGCGCCCCTTGTTAGCTGGTTCACAATCCTTGCCCGGCAAGCCGAATACGGTTCGCGGAAATTGCTCAGGAGGCAAAAGATGATGACGCCCGACTGGTTCACTGTACCGGCGGTCATCGCTTGCGTTGGAGCCTTGACCCTTATCTGCATCGTACTCGTGGGAGCCTGGTAAGTACGCCTGGGCGCGCGGCGCCGGGGAATACATTGTCGTTAGCAACATCCTCGTCGCGGCCCATTCCTCGAGACGCGGCCATGCGGCTACTCTTCGGGATGAGGTGCAATCGCGCGGCGCGAAGCCTGCATCAAACCGTGAGGGCGCGTCTGATTGTCGCGTGTCCGTAAACGAAAGCTTAAAATGTGGCGATTAGGTTGGGCGCGATTTTTGATTGAGCATGATCTTTTCGGAAAGCCGCGTCACACCCGTCGGGTCGTAGCCCGAGGGCATGCTTTTCCGGATCATGCTCTAGACCTTTTGGGGGGCTGCTTGATGTCGCGCGGGCTGATCGAAATCGGAAAGACGGACGTGGAGCTGACGCCACGGCCGATCGTGCCGTCCTGGATCATCGAGGGCAATCCGCAAGCCACCTGGTGCGTGCTGTCGAAAAGCGCCGACGGGCTCGCCTCGACCATGGTCTGGCACTGCACCGCCGGCACGTTCAACTGGTATTACGATTTCGACGAAACGATCCTGATCCTCGAAGGCGGAATCGTGCTCGAAAGCGACACCATGAAGCCGATGCGCTACGGTCCGGGCGACGTCATCTTCTTCAAGGACGGCGCTCATGCCCGCTGGCATGTCGAAACCTATGTCAAGAAGCTCGCTTTCTGCCGCAAGACCCAGCCGGTCTGGCTGGGCTTTGTGTTGCGCGTCGTCGGCAAGCTCAAGCGTATTTTCCTCCCACTCGGCAAATCGCAGCCCGCGAGCCTGATGAGCGCGGGCTAACTTTCGAGCTTCAATCGATAAAAATCCGTCGCGGTCTTGGAGAACAGCGCGGTCTTCTCGGCTTCGCTCGCGTTAGCGGCGATGCGCTTGAACGCGTTGAAGATCACTTGATAGCTGCAGGTGCCTTTGTCGGGCGGAAAATTGCTCTCGAACATGCAGCGGTTGGGGCCGAACGCCTCGATGCAGGTTTCGATATAGGGCTTCCATGCCGCGGCCGCCTGCTCGGAGGTCGGCGGCTTCGGCAGCTTCTCAAATCCGAAGCCGGGCAATGTCATCGCAAGCCCGCCGAGTTTCACCACGACGTTGGGGCACTTCGCGACCTCCTGGATCGACTTTTTCCAGACCGGAAAAAGCTCCTCCCGCCGGTTGGCATAGCTGCCGATGCCGACCACGCCGCCACAGTGATCGAGGCACATTTTGGTGTCGGGAAAGGCGCGGGCGAGATCGATGAATTCGGAGAGCTGCGGAAAGAACAGCCAGCCGTCGTAACTGAGGCCAAGTGGCGCGAGGCACGCAAATCCCTTGCGGAAGTTCGGATCGAGCAAGAGCCCCTTTGGCCGCGTCGAATAAAAATGGGCGACGTTGGGGTCAGGGTCCCACGCCGAAGAGTGGCGAATACCGCGGAAACGGCCGCCTCCCGCGGCGATCTCGGCCTCGAGCACCGCCTTGGCGGCATCTCCTAGGCGAAGGTCGACGTGGCCGACGATGCCGGCGCAGATCAACGGCTTGCCGTAGGCGCCGCTCGCGGCCATCGCCGCGACACCGTTGACGAACTCGACCTCGCCGACTGGGCGGAACGCTTCCGGCCCCGAGGCGCGGTACATGGAACGAGCCTCGACATAGACGGTAGCGATGATGTTGTGACCGGAGGCGATGTCGTCGGTGATGTCGTCCATCAGATAGCGCACGTCGCGACGGTCCCAGAGATGATGATGGGGATCGACGATGGGGCGCGCGGGATCGATGACCTCTTCTTTATGCAGCGCGAGCCAGTCCTCGCGCGGATCATCGTAAAGCCCGCTACGTGTGGAGGGCAAGTTGCTGGCAACCATGAACGTTCACTCCCTTGTTTATTATTGTCGAGCTCGTCTGTCGCGATATTAGCGCAACTCATCGCTCTGGCCAGCCGCTTCGTTGATTGTTTTGCGCAGGGCGGAATTCATAGTTGGGCATGGAGAATCGGGGATGGTCTCCCGCATGCGAGGTCAGCCACGCCGTTTCGCCTTTACTTCCACCGCCAGCCACCATTCGGCAGCGTTCGCAGGCTTGCTCTCTCCGAGCCAATGGAAGGAATTTTCGGTGATTTTCGTAAAACTCCAGCGTGACAGCTCGCCGGATTCGGTATTGCCGTCCTGGACAATATCCCCGCCACGCGCCCGCCCGATCTGCTGGCGAAAGATGTTTCGCGCCGGATCGATCCAGAAGATGCGCCAGGCCTCGATTGTCGGGTCATAGACACGGAGTGTTGTGCCGTACCAATTGCCGGCAATCGGGAACTGCGGCGCCGTCGCGCGATCGGCAAGCCGCGGAATCATCCAGACATCCTGGATCGCACGGCCCTGCAACACCCAACCGAAGTGGATCTCGCCTTGCGCGCGATGGCTCGCCCCATTCGGTTCGTGGGCGATGATCTCTGCATCCCAGTCGCCGACAAATCGTCCATAGAGTTTCAATGCGTCCGCGCGTTCGGGATCGGGGCCATCGGCGTGCAGGACGGCGGGAAAATCTATACTGGTCGCGGTCATGGTCATCTCCGGGCAAGTGGTGGCACAGATCAACACGATGCGCGGGCTGCCCGCTTGGAGAAAATTGCGGCTCCTATTTTGCGCATGATCCTTTCGGAAAACCGCTGCACACTTTTCCGGATCATGCGCTAAACTCCGTCCAGGATGATCACGGTCGGCGTGCTCGGCAATGTCTCACGCGAGATCCGCAAGGTCCGCTCGCCTCGTTGATCGATCTCGAACTCCTTGCCGATCCGCTCCATGAAATCCTCCAGCGGAGTGGCAAAACGGTGCATCGGCAGCACGACTGAGGCGTGCAGTCGCCGCGTGATGTCGGAGATGCCGTCGAGCGACATGGTGTAGGTGCCGTCGATCGGCACCATCACGATATCGAGCCGGCCGATCGCCGCGAAATGTGTGTCGTCGAGCTTGACGTGCAGGTGTCCGAGATGACCGATGCACAGGCCAGCGACCTCGAAGATGAAGATCGAGTTGCCGTCCTTGATCATGTCGGCGCCGGAATAATCGCCGAAGTAGCGGCGGATATCGGTGGTGACGTTGCGGATATAGACGTCGCCGATGTGTTCCGAAATCTTTGCCGGCTGCCCGTCCTCGCCCCAGCCGTGCAGCACGTGCGCAATGCGCGGATCGGGAAATAGCGTGTAATGCGTCGAGTGCGCGCGGTTCATGGTAACGACGTCGGGCAGCCGCCCGACCTGGTAGGCGCCGCTGTAGTCGGTCGCGATCCGCACGTCGCCGGGCGTGTCGATGAAATAGGTGGAATGGCCGCCATAGGTGATCGTGACTTCGCCTGTTCCGGCCGCCGCCTCGCGAAACGCGACCGGCGTCGCCCGTGGCGGCCTATTCGACATCGCGAGGCAGTCGCTATGCGGCGCGTCCTCCGCCGCGGCCGCCGCGGTCAGAAGTCCCAGCAGCGCAACGATGGCGGAAAGGGAACGCAGCACGGCAACACCTTTGGCACAAGGTCACAAGTGTATCGTTGAACCCGGGACAGCACTATGATCGGCCGATCAACACAATGTCAGCGGGGAGTTTTGGCCATGGCGTCGCGCGCATCATCATCACAGCGGCTGCAGCCGCTCCGCCATGTCGATGCCGGCGTTCTGAACGTCGCCTATTGCGAGATGGGACCGGCAGACGGTCCGGTCGTAATCCTGCTGCACGGCTTTCCCTACGACATCCACTCTTATGTAGATGTCGCGCCGCTGCTCGGTCGCGAGGGCTGCCGCGTCATCGTTCCCTATGTGCGCGGCTATGGCCCTACGCGCTTTCTCGACGCCAAGACGGCGCGCTCCGGTGAGCAGGCCGCGATCGGCGCCGACCTGATCGCGCTGATGGATGCGCTCAAAATCCCGCGCGCGGTGTTTGCCGGTTATGACTGGGGCGGACGAGGGGCCTGCATCGGCGCGGCGCTGTGGCCGGAGCGCTGCATCGGCCTGGTGTCAGTCAACGGCTATCTGATCCAGGACATCGCCCGCGCCTTGACCCCGGCGCGATTGTCGCAGGAGCTTGCCTATTGGTACCAGTGGTACTTTCAGATCGAGCGCGGACACGCCGGGCTTGCCGCCAACCGGCGGGAGATCGCGAAGCTGTTGTGGCAGCAATGGTCACCGAACTGGAAGTTTGACGACGCGACCTTCGATCGCACCGCGGCGGCGTTCGACAATCCGGATTTTGTCGATGTCGCGATCCACAGCTATCGCCACCGCTATGGTCTTGCCGAGGGCGATCCGCGCTATGCCGATTTGCAGCGGCGCCTCGCGACGCTGCCTCCGATCACGGTGCCGGCCGTCACGCTCGATGGCGATGCTGACGGCGTCGCCTTTGCGAGCGATGGAACGGCGCAGGCGGCGAGATTTTCGGGCAAGCGCATCCATAGTGTCATCCCGCACGCCGGCCACAACCTGCCGCAGGAGGAGCCGGAGGCTTTTGCGGCGGCAGTCATGGAGGTGGTGAGGGGGTAAGGCGCCTACGCCCGTCTCGGGCTGAGCTTCCAGGTCGCAGCGAGGATTGCAACCGTCATCGCGCCGCTGACAATCGCGACGGTGGGAATGGCGAGCGCCAGTGCGGCCGTCGCGGCCCAGCCGATCGAGGTGAAAGCTTCGGCAAAGGTTGCGAGCCGCGACGAGGTCTGGCGGCGGCGGAATTGGCTGCGTTTGGCTTGCACGCGGAACCAGAGCTGGATCACGGTTGCAGACGTCGCGCCGATCAACACGCCACACGCGGTGACCGCGGCCTGAAGAGGGTTCAGAACCGCGAGTGCCGCGACCAGCGGTGTGAAGACGGCAACGATCGCGATCAGCACCACCTCGATCTTGGCGCGGATCACGCTTGTCGGCGACAGCGGTGCGGTCGCAACGAGATCGGCGGCGTCCTCGCCCGATATTGTGAGCCAGGCAAGCCCGCCGGCGAGCTGGCCCGCGGCCATGACGATGACCGGAGTAATGAGCACGAGGGCCGTGGAGCTATCGGAAAAGCTGCGCCACAGGAACAATGCCGGTGGTACCAGATAGAGCAGCTGCATCAACGTCTGCGACATCAGCCAGGGATCGCGGGCGAGCAGCAAAAATTCCTTTCGCCGCAGAGCCTGCTGCCGCGAACCCTCGCGGAAAGGCCGCAGCCCGCGGCCCCGCCGGCTCGCGACCGCATGAGCGGAAGCGCTTGCGGCAGTACCGGCAAAACGCGGCGCAAAGATCGTCATGACGATGCCGAGCAGCAGCAGGCTTGCCGACAACAGTATCAACACCGTTCCGACATCGCCGAGCGCGGCGCGTGCCGGCCACCAGACGATGCTGTCGGCCTCCGGCGCGAAGCTGGCGGCGGCGTCCGAGGTCAGCACGGCGAAACGCGACAGCGTGCCGTAGGAGAGGATCGCCGCGATCTGCAAGGCGATGACGAAGCCGGCGCCGATGATGGCGGCGAGGATTTGCGCGATCAGCCGCGTTCGCGCCGGCCCGATCAGGCGGAACAGCGCGATCGTGATGGCGATCGCAAGGGCTGCCGCCGTGAGACCGACGGTAATGACAACAGTGAAGGCGGCAAGCCAGCGCATGCCGCCTTCGAGCACGAGCACGTCGACAAAGGGCGTCGACAATACCAGCGCCATGCCGCTGACGGTCAGCGCGATGGCTGCGATGCGGATCGAGAAAACAGTGGCGAGTTTTGCCGGCGACGACATGATGAGGTCGAGGTCGGCGCGGGCGTAAAATACGCGCGTCACCGACTCGATTGCCTGCGACAGCATCAACGCGAAGGCCAGGAAGATCGTCGAGGTCAACACGATTGCCGAGGTCTTGTCGAGGGGCTCTCGCAAATCCGCGAAGCGGCCGATCACAGCCCAGGCCGGTAGATGCATGAGCGCGGCGAAGACGATCAGGCCGATCAGGGCGGCGCGCGTACGTTTGCGTCGTCCGCCGGTCATCATGGCAAGCCATTCGCGCCATGCCAGCCGTAGCTCGTGCCGCGCGAACCAGGTGGCCGAGCTCATGCGGCTTCCACCTTCACATCGACGAGCGCGATGAAGAGGTCCTCGAGGCTGGTGTCGGTGTGGCCGTTCTGCTGGCGCAACTCGGTGAGCGTGCCTTCAGCGACGAGCCGGCCCGAGGATATGACGCCGATCCGGTCGGCCATACGCTCGGCGACTTCAAGAATATGCGTGGTCATGATCACGGTGCAGCCGGTGCGCACGCGCTCGCCGAGGAGGCCTTTGACGTGGCGGGCTGAGACGGCGTCGAGCCCGGTCAGCGGTTCGTCCAGGATGATCAGCCGGGGGTCATGGACGAGGGCGCCGGCAAGGGCGACCTTCTGGCGCATGCCTTTGGAAAATCCCTCGCAGCGTTCGTTCAGATGCGGCCCAAGTCCGAGCGAGGCCAAGAGTTCGTGAGCGGAAGCCTGCGACACTTTCGGCTCGATACCCCAGAGGCCGGCGACGAATTCGAGATATTCGAGCGGCGTCAGCTTGTCGTAGATCATCGGCTCGTCCGAGACCCAGGCCATGATCTGCTTGGCGGCGACGGGATCTCTGAGCGCGTCGATGCCGAAGATCGAGACCGAGCCGGCGTCGGGCTTGAGAAGGCCCGCAACCATGCGCAGCGTCGTGGTCTTGCCGGCGCCGTTGGGGCCGACCAGCGCATAGAATTCGCCCATTCGTATGGTGAGATCGAGCGCATCGACCGCAAGGCGGTCAAAACGCTTTGTTAACCCTCGCAGCCGCAGCGCCGATCCTTCGGATTTCATGAAACCGTCACCAAGCAACTTTCTGTTCGATCGGCCCGAACATGGACTGAAGATGTTTCGGCACGGTGAATCCGCGCGTGCAAAATTCCGCCCGACGGCAAGACGGTCAGCACGTTGGGAGAGGGAAGAGGATCAGCGGGTGCCCACCGTGGCGCCGAGATCGATCGGCGCAAGGGCGGTCGAGTTGCAGCGCCAGCCGTCGTCAATCTTCTGGAAGGCGAACACCTTTTCGATCCGGATACGCCGCGACACCGGAAAGCTGTCGCGATTATCGAGCGGGGACGACTTTGCCGGCTTGCCCTCTCTGATATCCCAGCATGTGCCGGTGCAGCTTGAAGCGATCGAACTACA